>Ga0233425_10001742_pt1 | contig 46556 bp, 25 predicted proteins | sample Watercolumn_Towu_2_FD_181712 | JGI IMG/M metagenome (GOLD analysis project Ga0233425, IMG submission 181712) | Freshwater microbial communities from Lake Towuti, South Sulawesi, Indonesia - Watercolumn_Towuti2014_140_MG | ecosystem: Environmental > Aquatic > Freshwater > Lake | place...
GTATGCTCCGTGGACGGCAAGTCGGTGGAGTCCGAGACCGACTGCGGGGCATCGGACAAGCTTTGCACCTTGGACGGGTGCACGGCGTGCGCCTGCGTGCCCGGGGCCGCAACGTGCCAGGACGCTTCAACCGTGGTGGAGTGTGCGGACGACTGCATGGGTACGAACCAGGTTCCGTGTGGCTCGCAGCAGTCGTGCAAGGACGGGAAATGCGTCGGCTGGCTCTGCGAGCCGAGCAGCATCTTCTGCGTAGGGGACGTGCGCAAAGTGTGCAGCTCGGATGGGCTTTCGCTCGCGTCGGAGGAGGACTGTGCGTCCAGCCAGCAGCATTGCTTTGGCGGTGCCTGCATCGACACGGTCTGCAAGCCGAACCAGGAGTACTGCCAGAGCGACATGGCCACGGCCATTTGCGACCCGGACGGGATGAGCTTCGACACGGAGGCATGCCCGGCCAAGCACTTCTGCCAGGAGAGCGAGGCCGGGGTCGACTGCCTGCCATGGGTCTGCAACCCCGGGGCCGTGTTCTGCGAGGACAACACGGCCAAGGTGTGCAACAACAAGGGCAGTGCGCTGAGCAGCGAGATCCAGTGCGGGGACAAGGTGTGCCTGGGGGGTGTGTGCAAGGAGCTCGCCTGCAAGCCCGGAGTCTCCACGTGTGACGGGAACACCGTGATCCACTGTGATGCCACCGGAACGGGCTTCGAAGTGGTCTCGATCTGCACGGACAAGCAGTACTGCCAGGAGCAGGGGGACGATGCCTGGTGCCTGGACATGGTGTGTGCGCCGAATTCCAAGAGCTGCATGGGCAGCAAGGTCATGCTGTGCAACGCAGACGGCTCAGCATCTAGCCTGCTTAAGGACTGCGCCGAGCAGAACAAGGGCTGCCAGGGGGGGGAGTGCTTGGACGCAGTGTGCGGCAACGGGACATCCGAGCAGGGGGAGCAGTGTGACGACGGGAACACGACGAGCGGGGACGGTTGCAGCTCGTCCTGCACGCTGGAGCCCGGGTGGTCTTGTCTGCCGGGAAGCCCCAGCATTTGCGCTCCTGCCCAGGCCTGCTCGAATCCGAGCTTCAAGTGGCAGGGGCATTGCTACTGGACGATCTCGGAGTCGAAGAACTGGGCAAATGCGCGGGCCTACTGCCAGACCCAGCTGGGAAGGTACCTGATCCGCCTGGACAGCCAGGCCGAGAACTCCATGCTGTTGTCCAATTACCCGGGCACGCACACGTGGATCGGGCTGTGGTCGCCCCTGGGAAATCCGCAGCTCGAGTGGGTCGAGGAGAGTGGCGGAGGGGCTCTGCTCTATTCCAACTGGGCGCCGGGGGAGCCCGACTATGCGGGCAGTTGCGTGGAGGTGATGTCCGGAGGCACCTGGGCCACGTCGTCGTGCGCCAACGCATACTGGTTCGTGTGCGAACGGGCGGATGTCCTCACGAACTGAAGGATTTCGCCCGTCTGGCCGACGTCGATGCGGCCCTGCAGATGGTCAGGGCTCCTGGCATCGGTTCGTGCAGGATCATCCGCAGCGTTGACGACCTCGAGCGGCCCGGTTGGTCAGGATCGGTGCGGTGTGCGGATTCTCCGGTCCCGTCGAAGGTTGAACGGCCGGCCCGGAAGCAGTATGCTGCGGACGTGTAGAGCGAAGGGAGGACGCAATGAGGGCTACCACGCTGGCGCTTGCCCTGGTCATGTGTGCCGGCCTCTCCTGCAGCGGCGGGAGGAGCGGACCCGGTCTGGTGACCGGGACCGACGAGCGGAGCAGTGACGTCCGTGCTGCGGAGGTCGTGGGCGAGGTCTGCACCCCGGTCTGCGAGGGGAAGGAGTGCGGGCCCGACGGGTGCGGCGGGACGTGCGGGACGTGCGCCGTGGCCGCGGAGACGTGCACCGAGGCGGGGCAGTGCCAGCCCACCTCGTGCGGTTCCTCCAAGGACTGTCCGGGCGACCTCGTGTGCGCGGTCGAGCTGGGCCAGTGCGTGGAGTGCGTGGGGGATGAGGACTGCGCCCCGGGCACGACGTGCGGTGCGGACCATGCGTGCCACGAGTCGCACCCCTGCACGTCGGACAAGGACTGCAAACCCTACGGGCAACTGTGCGACAAGGACGCGGGCCAGTGCGTCGAGTGCCTCGAGTCCAAGGAGTGCCTGCCCGAGGAGTACTGCCTGGACAGTTTCTGCGTGGAGGACGTGTGTGTTCCCGGCGAGTCGCGCTGCGACGGAAACGGCGTCCTGGAGTGCCGGGAGGATGGCGGCCTGGAGGAGCTCGTACTGACCTGCCCCGAGGGGGCCTATTGCGAGGACGCGACCTGCAAGCCCTACCTGTGTGACGGCGGCCAGGTCTGGTGCGACGGGGACGTGCTGAAGGTCTGCTCCGCAGACGGCAGGTCCGTGGAATCCGAGACGGACTGTGCCGCCAAGCAGGAGATCTGCTTCGACGGGAAGTGTCAGGCGTGCCTGTGCAAGCCGGGGACCGCCACCTGCGTCGACGACTCGACAGCAGCGGTCTGCTCCGACGGCTGCCTGGACCAGGTCGATTCGTCGTGCGAAGCGGGGCAATCCTGCCTGGACGGGGAGTGCCAGGCCTGGCTCTGCGACCCCGAGGTCGCCTTCTGCACGGGCGACGTGGCGAAGACGTGCAGTGCGGACGGGCTCTCCATCGTGTCCGAGGATGACTGTGCGAAGAACCAGCAGATCTGCCTCGACGGCCATTGCGAGAGCTTCGTGTGTCCTCCGTTCTCGACGACCTGCCTGGACCCGGGGACGTTGAAGCACTGCAGCCAGGACGGCATGTCGTTCGAGCCCGAGCCGTGCACCGGCACCTACTGCAAGGAAGGCCAGTGCGTGCCTTACGCCTGCCAGCCGGGGGCTGCCCTGTGCGACGGCACTGTGGCCACCCACTGCGATGCCTGGGGCTCCGGTCTGGCGCCGGGCGGGACCGACTGCGCCGAGGCCGAGAGCTGCTGCGTGGACGGCCAGTGCGTCGAGGTCGGGCCTGAAACCTGCGACGGCAAGGACAACGACTGCGACGGACAGATCGACGAGGGGGTGCTCTCTCCCTGCGGCGACTGCAACCCGGGCTGCCAGCAGTCCACCGCCGGCCCCGGAGGGGACGAGTCGTTCGATGTCGGGGGGGGCGACGCCTACGGCGTGAAGCTCGATGACCAGGGATTCCTCGTCACCGACCTCGGCAAGGTCATCCCTGCCAACCTCTGGGTCGCCAACTCGGGGGAGGGGACCGTCTCGAAGATCGATACCACCGAGGTCGCGGAGACAGGGCGGTACAAGGTGTGCAGTGATCCCTCTCGCACCGCAGTCGACCTGCAGGGGAACGTGTACGTGGGCTGTCGGGGGGACGGCGGGGTCGCCAAGATCCTGGCGAACCCGGCCCACTGCCCGGACAAGAACGGCGACGGCGTCATTGATACCTCCACCGGGACGACCGTCCTGCCGAAGGGGCAGGACGAATGCGTGGCCTACATCACCTATCCGGGAGGCTCGTGTGCAAGGGCCGTGGGGGTGGACCGGGACAACAACGTCTGGGTGGGAGACTGGAACGCACAGACCCTCAAGAAGCTGAACGGCAAGGACGGTGCCGTCCTGAAGACCGTCTCGTTGAGCTGCAACCCGTACGGCCTGGTGGTCGGCCCCGACGGCACGGTGTGGATCTCGGGACGGGGATGCGACAAGCTGATCCGGGTGATCCCCGATACGGGCCAGGTGACGCACATCTCTCCTGTGTCCGGGAATCTCTACGGGATCACGGTCGACTCCCTCGGTCGGGTCTGGCTGGGCCACTACAGTAACTACGGCATCTCCATGTATGACCCGGCGACGGGCATGTGGAAGTGGCTGACGTCGAACCTCGGCGGGCGCTGCCCGCGCGGGATGGCGGGCTCCACCGACGGCTACATGTACTCGGGCATCGGTTGCGGGGGCGACCACTGGGTGGCCCGCGTCGACATCGAGACGCTCGAGGTATCCATGATCGACATCGGGGCGGGCAGCAAGACCACCGTCGGCGTGGCCCTTGATGCCTACGGTGCCCTGTGGGCAGTGAACTACTCGGCCAGTACCGCCACCCGCATCGATCCGGCCACCCAGACGACGACGGCCGAGATCGCGGTCGGCGCAAACCCCTACACCTACTCGGACATGACCGGCTACGTGCTGCACAACTTCACCGCACCGGACCTGAATCCGTTCTTCATCCACCAGTTCTCGACCGCGGGCGAGGCCGGAGCGACCTGGCTCTCGGTGAAGATCCAGGCAACGTCCAGCGGAGCGTGTCAGCCCATGAGCGTGCTTGTTCGCAAGGTCGTGGACGGTGCCCCCCTTCCCTGGACTCCGGTCGCGGAGAACGTCCCGATCTCGACCGCCGAATTCCCCCTGGCCGGACTGCCGGCCGGCACCAAGGCCATCGAGGTCAAGCTGGTGCTTCCCTACCAGTCGGGCGGCTGCAAGTTTGCCGTAGAGGGGGTCAGTGCGACCTGGACGGTTCCGTAGGCACGAGTTCGACGACTGCTGCTCTGGAGCGGGGTGTGATCCCCGTTGAGGCAGGGACCTCTTCCAGGCGGAGGTCACTCTGCGGCTCCCTGTCGACTCGAGCCACGCCCGGGGCCCGCATCCCACGGGCGCCCGCAGCTTGTTGTCGTGGGCGGGGTGAATCTCCAGGACTGTGGGGCATCGGCCGAGTTATTTCGCTCGTTGGGGAAGCAAGTCGGGAGATGTTGCGTCATCGGCCGAGTTTCTTCGCTTCTGCATGGCAGATGGGAAGAAGCTGCGCCACCGGCCGGCTTCTCGCCTTAGGGAGTCTCGCTCTGGCGTCGCACAGCGCAGGCTCTTGCCACGCCGTCGTGCACACCGTCTGGAGCGCCGCACCTTGATTCCGGGACTTCGGGATGGTACACAACGCGGGCATTGCGGCACCAGGGTCTTGCGAGGGGGGTCCGGATTGCCAGCGCTCATCCTGCTTTCCGTGCTCGTTGTGGCCGCTCCTGTCGGGGAGGAAGTCGTCTGCCCAGCGGAGGCGGCACCGCCAGCCCTCGAATGGAACGTGGTTTCGCCCGGAATCGACCATGCCCGGGGGGGATGGGGGAAGCCGGTGAAACCGGGGGCAAAGCAGAAGGGCCCGCTGCCCGTGGCATTCCACCTGCTGCGGGTCACCCTGGGAGAAGCCGGGGACGAGGGCGGGCTGTCGCTCCGGGCGCTGCGGGTCCCGGACCGCTCGGCCAAGGTCGAGGAGATGGTCGCCTGGGCCCGGGCCGAGGGGGAGACCGTCGAGGCCGCAGTGAACGGCGACTACTACCCCCCGGGGCAGGGCGCAAAGGACCCGCTCGGGATGCTCGTGTCCGATGGCCGGCTCCTGGCTGCCGCACGCGGGACCAGCAGCCTGCTCCTCGATTCGCACAACAGGGCTCACGTCGGATTGTTCCCGTTGGCAGTCCGGCTCGTCGGCCCTGAGCTGGACTTGCCCATTGCCGACATGAACCGCAAAGCGGGCCGGAACGAAGCGGTTCTCCACGCGGGGCGCTATCGCACCAGGAGCGAACCGCAATGGGGCTGCCGCTCGCTGCGACTGGCGCTGTCCGCCGGGGAGCCGATGATGAACCGCACGGTTCCGGTCACGGTATCGGCTGCGGGCGATGCCGGACGGGTCCGGAGCTTCCAGCGGGAGGAGTACCTCCTGGTCGCGTGCGGCAAGCAGGCTCAGGCCATTACCGCGGTGAAGGAGGGGGATCCGCTCTGGCTCGAGACCCGCCTGGAGGGGATCGACTGGGTCCCGGTCGAGGCATTGTCCGGCGGACCGAGGATCCTGCGGGATGGCCGGGTCGGGATCGAGACGGCCCAGGAGAAGTTGACCGGAGGGATGAAAGGATGGGTCCCCAAACGGCACCCCCGAACCGCTGTCGGGGTGGGGGGAGAGGGCCAGACCGTCTTTCTGCTCGTGGCCGAGGGGAGGCTGCCGCACACGGACGGAATGACCGCTATCGAGGCGGCCTGCGTTCTCAAGGCCGTCGGGGCAGACGATGCCCTGCTCTTCGACGGAGGGGGCTCCTCGTCGCTGCTGCTCGGGGAGAAGTTCGTGAGCAAGCCACAGGTGTGGCACAACCGGTCGGGCCGGGCCGTAGCGGATGTGCTGGCGGTAGTGCGGGAGGGACCAACCCCCCCGCCCCAGGAGGAGTAATGCTGGCGCTGTTGCTGAGTGCACTCTGGTCGGTGTGGCCCGCTGTCGGGCAAGAGAGGTCGCCGGCCGCGGACGACCCCGAGTTGGTGGAGGTGCTCGAGAAGGCGGAGATCCGGGGGAAGATCGAGCGTCTCTCCGGCGGGAACATGGTGAAATACCTGTTCCGGGTCGATGACGGGAGCACAGAGGGACTCAAAGCCGTGTTCAAGCCCGAGCAGGGCGGGGATCGGGGCGACTGGAGAAAAGAGGTTGCGGCCTGGCGCCTCGACCGGGAGCTCGGGTACGGGCTCGTTCCTGCGACCGGAATCCGGGAGCTGCCGATGTCGCTGTTCGACCTGACGGATCCCAAGATTGCGGCTGCGCTCAGGCCGGAGGCGAAAGGACCGCCCAGGCCCGACGAGATGCTGCAAGGGGCGATCCAGGTGTGGGTTCCCGGGGCCCGCGTCGCAGACGAAGGGGAGGGGAGGGCCTGGGCCGAGCAGATGCTCGTCGATCTTGGAAAACCGGGAGCGGCAATTCCCGACCGTGCGACGGCCTCGTTCTTCGTGAAGCTGGTCATCTTCGACTACCTCCTGAGCGACCCCGACAGGTACTCGGGGGGCAATCTCCTCAAGGATTCCTCCGGCCGTTACTGGGCCATCGACAACGCCGGGGCCTTTGTCGGCTGCGTGCGCCCCGGATTAGACCTCAAGAAGCTCCGGCGGTTCGAGCGGGATGCCGTGCAGCGCCTGAAGAAGCTCGACAGGAAGACTCTGAATGCGCAGCTTGGAGGGTTGGTATCGGAGCATCAGCTCCGCCAGCTCAGGCAGAGACGGCGGCAGGTGCTCGACCGGGTCCGCGAACTCGGGGAGCAGTTGGGGAGGAAGAGAGTGTACTTCTAGGGGTTGGAGGCAGCGGGAGCAAGAGCATGCGCAGTCTATCACTGGTGGTATTGGCACTGGCCGTCTTGCAGGCAGTCCCAGGCATGGCCTCGGAACCGAAGCTGCCGGAACCGGCGGCCGGGACGCTGATCACGCCGCCGTATCTGTTGTGGCCCGGTATGGGGCGTATGGCCATCCGGTTCGAGGTTCAGGGGGAGCGGGTGACGAAGATCGTGCTGCGGGGCCCTGCGGGGCGGGAGCGCGTGGTCACGCCGACGCTGGAGGAACCGCATCGCCTCGCCCGGCACCTCGAGGGACGGGTGTACCGGGCCGACCTGGCGGATCTCCTGCCCTGTCGGGAGTATTCGTACCGGCTGGAGCCGTTCGAGCAGGGGTTCCCGCACCGTTTCACCGCCTTGCCGCCCGGGGGGGAGACGTGCCCGGGCGGGTTCCGCATCGTTGTGTTCGGGGATACCCGGTACGGGGACGAGCAGCATGCCGCGATCATGAAACAGATGCAGCCTTACCGCCCGCTCTTCCTGCTCAACGTGGGGGATATCATCAACGAAGCCCGGCGCCTGGACGAGTGGCGTCGTTTCTTCGACATCGAGAGGGACGTGGCCGGCGGGGCACCGATGGAGGTGGCTCCGGGGAATCACGAGGGATACCTCGATCCCCCCTTCGGTGCTGCCATGGTGGAGCGCTACTTCGGACTTCCTGGGCGCCCCGGTACCGGGCATCGCTCGTTCGACGTGGGGCCGGTGCACGTGGTCGTCCTGGATCTGTACTGGGGAACGTCCATGAGCGAACGGGGCCGCAAGTGGCTGGAAAAGGACCTGTCGGCAGTTCCGGACGACCGTTTCCGGATCGTGGTGATGCACGAGCCCGGATTCAGCTTCAGCCGGCACCGGGTGTACTCCACCATCCGGAACCTGCGGGCGCTGTTTTCCCGCCATCGGGTGGATGCCGTTTGCGGCGGTCATTCGCACATCTACGAGCACTTCCTGGCCGACAAGGTCCATTACCTGACTCTCGGAGGTGGGGGGGCACCGCTGCACAAGCCGAACATGCGGGTGGTGGCAGGGGAAGAGAAGTACCAGGTGTCGACCGGGGCATTCCACCACTTCATGGTAGTCGACATCCAGGAAGGCAAGGCGGTGTTCCGGATCATCGACAGCGACTCCCGCACAGTTCACGAGACCTTCGAGACGGTGCGGCCGCCCCCCAGGCAGTGACCGACCTCGACACGGCCGGGCCGCATTGGAGCGGGACCAACCGATCCTTGTTGACTGGGCCGTGGCAGGCAATAGAATAGGCGGTCGAAGCGAACCGGTCTTGAATCGCTACATTGCGTTCACAAACGGAGGAAGGAAATGAGGAAGTTGCTGGTGCTTGGTGTTGCCATGGCGTTCTCGGTTGCCGGGACTGGCTGCAAGCAGCTCGGAATCGGCGGCGAGGAGAAGAAGGAAGAGGCGGCTGCGGCCCCGACCGACGAGGCCAAGAAGGCCGAAGAGGCGGCCAAGGCGGCTCAGGCCGAGGCGCAGAAGAAGGCCGACGAGGCCCTCAAGCAGGCCGAAGAGGCCAAGAAGAAGGCCGCCGAAGATGCCGCCAAGGCTGTGGACCTGGCCAAGGCCGAGGCGGACAAGGCGAAGGCCGAGGCGCAGGCCGAGGTGGAGAAGGCCAAGGCCGCTGCCGAGGAAGAGAAGGCCCGTATCGAGGAGAAGGCTGCCCGCGAGGCCCTGACCCGGGACCTGGCCGGCATTACGGGTGAGCTTCAGACGGCCAAGACCGGGGCTGCCCAGGCACTGGCTGCCTGGCAGGCCGCTGCGGACGAGACCAAGACGGCCAACCTGGCCGGCCTGGTCAAGGAGCTCGACGAGTTCGAGACCGAGCGGGCCGCGGTGGAAGGGCTCATGGTCCAGGGCAAGCTCGACGAAGCCCGCACCAAGCTCGAGGTGCTCAAGGCGAAGTTCCCGTCCCTCAAGGAGAAGACAACGACTCTGACCGCGGACAAGCCGGTCGACCCCGCCCAGTGGGAAGCGATGATCAAGATGCTGGCCGAAGAGACCTGCCTCATCAAGAAGAACCTCCCGGCCCAGGATTTCCAGGTCCAGCGGGAAGCCCTGTTCCAGAAGTACGGGCTTGACCGGGTGGTCTATGAGACCCTCCGGGCCGACTACAACCGGGCCCCCAAGCCGGAAGACCAGGCCAAGCTCGGGACCCTCGTGTCCGAGCTGTGCCCGGAGCCTGTGGCCCCGGCGGACGGCACGGCCCCTGCCGATGCGGCCAAGCCGGCCGATGCAGCGGCTCCTGCCGATGCGGCCAAGCCGGCCGATGGCACGGTTCCTGCCGATGCGGCCAAGCCGGCCGATGCCACGGCTCCTGCCGATGCGGCCAAGCCTGCGGAAGTAAAGCCCGAGGACAAGAAGGTCGGCCCGACGGGGATCTACGCCGGAACGCTCGTCGGTACCGGCGTGAAGAGCTCCATCAAGTTCGACGTGAAGGGGGGCAAGCTGAGCGGGGCAACGGCCACTCTGGCCGGCACCACCATCAAGCTCACCGGCGCGTTCAGCAACGACTTCCTGCTGACCGGCAAGGGCGGCGGTGACCACCTGAAGTGCCGCGGCAAGGTGACCGATACGTTCATCTCCGGTTCCTGCGAAGGCACCGCCAACAACAAGCGCTTCGAGAAGGCCTCCTTCACCGCGAAGCGGACGAAGTAGGCTCCCAGCCTACTTTCTTCTCTCGTAGCTTCCGACTTTTCCGGGGATGACGATCTCGAGCGACTCGCTCGGCCGTTCGGGTGAGATGGCCCGCACGCGGGGCGGCTGTCCTGGAACCAGGTCCACCACCGAGGCGCTGCGGGGCTGGGGGGCGGCGGCACCGAGCAGCGGTTCCGGGTTGCCGGTGGCGCATCCGGGGAAGAGCACCGGGATCTGGCCGTACGCTCCGGAAAACCACGCAGCGTGGCCGGTGCTGATCACGAGGGAGGCATCGCCTCGAAGCAGCTTCTCGTAAAAGCGGTACCGGGGGGCAAGCTCCGCGGTCTGGCGGGCAGTCACCGCTTCGAACGGGCGACACGATACCACGACCCTGTGGGCAGCGACCTTGCCCAGCTCGAGCTGTTCGAGGAGCCACTTCTCCTCGTCGATCACGACCCCCGAACGCCGGGAATCCATGAGGACCAGCAAGACCGACCCGACGAGGAGCCCGGCCCGGTAGGGAAGCTCCGCACCGGGACCGTGCGCCAGCAGATCGAGCGAATCCCCGGCCGGCAATCCACCCGGACCGCCGCCGCAGTACACGGGGACGACCCGCCGACCCGCCGTGTTGCCCGCTGACGCCAGCAGGGCACCTGCGGATTCCGGGGTCAGCTCCACGTTCGCCAGGAGCACCACCAGGTCTGCTGCCGTGGCCTCGGCCGCGGCTCGGGCCATGTTGCCGTCCGCTTCCGAGGGGGTCGAGAAGAGAGGGAGAACGAGGAGGCGAACGGCTCCCTCCTCCTGCGGTTTGGGGGGGAGGGAGGAGGCATCCGCGGGCAACTCCCGGATGGGGAGGCGTTCCAGGGCCAGGGCCCGGCGCTCCGAGAACACCTCGTTTCCCCGGTAGGTGACGGTCAGGGTGACGACTCGATCGGCCAGGCCGCCGACAAAGCGGTGCTCGATGTGGCAACCCGTGCGGGGGCCGGAGTTGTCGCCGGGGTCCCAGCGGCAGTCGTGGTCTTCGGGCGGCACGCCGGTCCAGGACGCATCGAGCCGCACCACGGTGTCGCGCATCACGTCGAGCAGCTCCGGGGTCATGGCCCAGGAGATGCCGGAGAGGGACGGCGGCTCCACCGGGATGGGGATGGGAGCAGGGCCGGAATCGGCGGTCCGGATGTCCCGGATGTCCCTGGCGGGGGCTCTCTCCTGCCGGATGTCCCCCACCGGGGCGGTCGGGGCGGCCTGCGTTGCGTCCGCTGCCGACGACTCGGTCTTTGTCTGGGGGGGGGCCGCCGGGCCCGAAGGCGGGGTCCGGTTGCAGCCGAACTGGCCCGCAAGCAGAATGAGCAGTGCCGTTGCGGTGCCCCTCGGACCGCAGGCCGGGGAATGCGGGCGGGCCGGTGCGGACGTTCCGGACGCACGGGGGGAGACGGGGGGCGGGCGCATGGAGGGCATCATCACGGAATGCTCCTGGTGGACGCGGTAAGCACGGTCGTTGTCTCGAGGAAGCGCCCGAGGAGGCGTTCCAGCTCTACTTCTTCCTCCAGCCCTGCACCGGCGAGGTCGTCCTGCTCGTACGGGTCCTCTTCGAGCTGGTAGAACTCGCGGGTCGAGCTGTTGACTTCGAGCAGCATCCGGGCCGACTCCGAGGTTACGGACACCCAGTGCTCCGGCGGATTGGCAAATCGCCACGACACCTCGGAGAACACCGGTCCCCGCTCCGTCATGGCCCCTTCGATGAGGCCGGGCAGCAGCGATTCCCCCCGGACTCCTTCGGGCACCTCGGCCCCCACGAGATCCGCCAGGGTGGGGTAGATGTCGATGATGCTCACGGGCTCCGCGATCCGGGCCGGGTCGAGCCCCGGAACCTGGACCATCAGCGGAACCCAGAGGTTCTCCCGGTGCAGGGAGCGGTGCTGGCCGAAACGGCCGTGCTCCCCCAGCTCGTCCCCGTGGTCCGCAGACAGCACGATGACCAGGTTGCGGCCCAACTGGCGGCGGGCCTCGGCGATGACCTGCCCGGCGTGTCGGTCCGTGAACCAGAGCTCCCCGTCGTACCGTTTCGAGCGGTTTCCCGCACCGGAGGGGCTCCCCGCGTGCTTCATGTAGTTGGCATGCGGATCATAGAAGTGAACCCAGAGGAACAGCGGGGCCGCCGGGTGTTTGAGCTTGTGACCGCGCAGCAGGGAGATTGCCTTCTGAGCGAGCAGAGGTGACGAGATCGTGTCTGCTTTGGACTGGACTGCCACGTCCCACGAGTCGAAGCCCTGATCCCATCGGTTGGCCTTGTCGAAGAAGCGATGACTGAGCACGGCAGCGGTACGATACCCTTTCTCCTGCAGCAGCTCCGCGAGCGTGACATTGTCCTCGTTCATGCGGATCATCATCTTGGTCGCCGGGTCGATGCTCATGGATACGGAAAAGGTGTTGCGCCCGGTGAGCAGGCCGGGGACCGAGGAATGGGTATTCGGGCCCGGCGAGTAGGCATTCAGGAACAGGGCGGAGCTCTTGGCCAGGCGGTCTGCGTTGGGGGTCGTGGCTTCCGGGTATCCGTAGCAGGAGAAGCGATCCGCCCGTGCCGAATCGATGGTGATCATCAGGATGTGGGGGGGCGTGGGAAGCAGCCGGCGGATCCGGGCCTGGAGATGCTCGTCCGTTTCCTCCGGCTCCGATGGCTCGGGCACACCGTCCTCGCCGCTGCAATTCTCATCGATGCCGTTGCCCGGAATCTCCCGGGCCGCCGGGCTGACCTCGGGATCCAGCGGGGCGCAGTCCGTTCCGCCGAACAGGAACCCGAACCCATCCCGGTCAACATCCGTGGCACTGGCAGCCAGGCTCAGGCCGAGGCGGGCAAGCCGCTCCGTACCGAGCAGCGGCCTGCGGATCGGCTCCGCATTTCCCAGCACGACCACCAGGAGCAGCGGCAGCATCGCCAACACGGCCTTGATCCAGCCACGCACGGGGCGCGGCCATGCCGATACGCCGACGAGCGCGGCCAAGGCGGCGATGGCCACCAGCATCCCCTGCGGGACCCAGCCCAGCGCCGCAGTCTCCGCAATCGTCAGGGCCTTGTGGACCGCAACCACCGACACGACGCACACCGCCACCAGGGACGGTGCCCACAATGCGACGAGCGGCAGCGCGGCAGCCGGCCAGCCCAGGTGACGGAGCAGCCGCACCAGCAGCCGGGCGACGTTCACCGAGCAGAGCAACAGGGCCGCAGCCAGCGCGGCCAGGACCAGCAGGATGGCCGCTGCCTTCAAGTTGAGGTCGTTGAGCCTTTCTATGAGGACACGGACGGCCAGGAACCCCGCCACGGGGAGTCCGCCGAGGACAACGGCCGCCGCTGGCTGCATCGCGACGATTCGGCGGGCCGTTTCCGGTTCGGCAGCGTCGAAAGCCGCCTGCCACAGAAGGTGCCGGAGCCGGTCCACGGAGCTGGCAGGGCTCAGCCCGAAGAGCAGTGACAGCAGCAGGGCGCACGAGAGCGCCACGACCTGTCCGAGCACGGCTCCGGCGGCCAGTGCGAGGAGCACGGTGCCGGCACTGTTGACGGTGGTGTAGAGGTCTGCGAGCAGCCCGGGAAGCTCGATCAGCATGGCTGCCACACCTGCTGCCGCCCCGGCGCAGAGAATCCCCCCCATCGATGTAGAACCCCGCATCATGCGCCTATGGTCAACCGGAAGCGGCCGGTTGTCAACTCGCCCCCTTTCCGGTGGCTTTCGTCCTCGTTCCGGGTAATATGGTCGTGCGCCCGCTCCGGGGGCTAGGGAGGAATCCATGTCCAACCTGCTGCTTGCTGTCGCCATTCTCGTGCACGCGGCGTTTCCGCCCGATCCCAAAGCTGCGGACCCGATGGCCGATCTGTTTGCCCATCTTGCCCGTCTCGACCAGGGTTCCAAGCCTGCGGACTTCAAGCCGTTCCTGCACCCGACAAAGGGGCTGGATCTCGACGTGTCATCCGAGGGGGCCCCGGTTGCCAACATCGTCCGTGTCGATTCCGGGAGCCTGGACAAGAGCTACGACCGGGCAGTCAAGCCCCTCGTCGTCGAAGGGCTGTTCAAGTCGGGCCAGAAGTGCACCCGGGAGGGTCCTTTCTTCCGGTGCACGCTGCAGACCCCGGCCTCGCTGCCCAGGACGTGCACCGTGGAAGCGCACGGCAGCGGATGGTACCTGACCCGGATCGAATGGGTGCGGGATGACCCAGGGGCCGACGAGGAAGGCGACGATGACCTGCCCATGTGAAACGGGATCGCCCCGGCGTCTGGCAGCCCTGCTGGCGGTCGGGATCCTGCTCGGATGCGCGGTCGGGGCCGGTCGCGGGGCAATGGCCGAGGAGCCGCCGGCCCTGGTGGAGGTGCCGGACTGGCGCACCTTCGGTCGGGTGCAGGCCTACGACCCGGCCGGCTTTCCCTGTTTCGACCGGCAGGAGGAGCCTCGCACGGAGCTGATTCGGCTCTTCTACAAGCATCCGGTGGTCCTGGCGGGCGCGGGGACGGGATTTGCCGGCGGTGCGGGGGTATCCGACGCCGCAAGGGGGGATGCATCTCTCCCAGGCGTTGCCCTGGCGCCCGTGCGTGTCGGCGAGATCTCGTGCCTGGTTGCCGCATCCGCTGTCGGGCCGGTCCACACCATGCCGGTCGAGTGCCTGGCCCGGTCGCCAGGGACCGTCGTGGCACCGCTGTCCTCCCTGGTGGAAGGTCCATTGCCGGAGGCGGCCTCGGGGACTCCGGTGGGACCGCTTTTTCCCACTTTCTACCAGGTGGCGTTCGAAGTGCTGTATCCCAGGAAGGCCGACGAAGCGACCGTGGCACTGAAGGACCGGAAGGGGCGGGTCATCGAAGACGTCTCGCCGCAGTTCCGCAAGGCGCTGCTCATCCAGGGAACGGGGGCGCTGGCAGACGGTCGGGTGGTCAACGTGGCCGGGTCGGGTCGGCACGGGAGGCGGTTCGTGGTCCTTCCCAGAGGCAGTTACGGGCTGGGGATTGCCGGGTACAACCTGTACCCGTATCGGAGCGCGGCCGTGGATTTCGACTGGTTGTGCGACAAGCTGTCCGGGGCCGTCGGATGCAAGCCCGGCAACCTGGAGAAGCGTGACCGGGACGTGACCTCGGCCAATCGCAAGGCGCTGGTCGGAATGTTGCTGTACCTGCCGAGGCTCGATGGCGCGAGGATGGCAGACGGGACCGTGCACGACGGGCGGGTCTGCGCTGTGGACGTGGGGGGGGGAATCCGAAACGACCGCATCGACCTCTTCGTGGGCACGGATGGAGCGGGCAACCCCTATTATCCGTCCTGCCGCAGGGACAACCCGTGGATCTCGTCCGGGGTACAATCGCTGATACCGAGCGACTGGCGGCGCTTCGTGCCCGGAGAAGACGGGGTGCTGGTGCGTGAGCTGGAGACCGAGTACCGGCAGGTATCGCCGGGCAAGGGGCTCGAAGTCATGGCCTTTCCGTCGGTCCGTTGCCGCCGGGAGGCGCTCTCGAACCCGGATTGAAGGAGCCGACCATGGAAACGGGGCGCAGCTTTTCGGGGGGACTGTGCGTAGGGGTTTTCTTCCTGTGCCTGGCGGCCGTTGCTTCGGGCTGCGGCGGGGGAGGGGGCGGGGATGCGCCGGATACCCTCACCGCGGATCTTCGAGCAGACCTTCCGCCGGACGTCGTGCCCTCCGATGCTCGGGAGCTTCCCCCCGACGCGGTGCCGGAGCAGCGGGCCGACGTGCCCGAGCCTGACCCGTGCGCTGCCGTGCCGTCCGTCTGCCCGCCGCTGTCGCACGTCGATACCCGGATCGGGTCCGGGGACATCGGGTATCGGCTGGGGGCCGTATTCGTGGGGGCTGCCGCTCCGTTCGGGATGATGAAGGCAGGGCCGGACACCAGCCATTCCACGCTGGGGCGGTCCGGGGTGTTCCACTACACCGGGTACTTCTATCCCGATGACCTGGTGCTGGGGTTTTCCCACACGCACATGCACGGCACCGGTGCGGTCGACTACGGCGACATCCTGGTCATGCCGACCAGCGACTTCGGGGTGAAGCAGACCCGCCCGGAGGACTTTGCCTCGAAGTTCAAGCACGAAAATGAGATCGGAACGGCCGGCTACTACTCCGTGCTGCTCGAGCGGTTCGGCATCCAGGCCGAGATCACGGCATCGACGCACGGGGCTCATCACCGGTACACGTGGCCGGCGGGAAAGACCCAGACCGTGCTGCTGGACGCAGCCTATGTCCTTCCCGGGTGCAACTGCGACGGTGCCGAGGTGGAGTTCGATGCCGGCACGGGAGTCCTTTCCGGGTTCAAGAAGAACCGGGGGGCCCTGTCGGGTCGTTTCGGTGGCTACACGGTCTGGTTCGAGGCCCGGTTCTCCAGGGCACCGGCCTCGTTCGGGACCTACACGCCCGGAACGGTGAACGGCGGAGTGGCGAAGAGCTCCGGCTGCCCTTCGGCAATGTGGTTCACGTTCGATGCTGCCCAGTCCGACCGGGTCGAGCTGCAGATCGCCATCTCGTTCGTGGACCCGGAAGGGGCTGCCGGAAACCTGGCTGCTGAGCTTACGGGGCGTCCGTTCGAGGACGTTTATGCCTCGGTACGGGATGCCTGGGCCGAACTTATCGGGGTGGTGGAGGCCGAGTTTGACGAGCAGCGCCTGTCCCGCATCTTCTACACCGCCCTCTATCACACCGCACTGATGCCCATCGTGTTCTCGGACGCGGACGGGCGCTACGTCGGGTTCGACCGGGAGGTGCACACTGCGGACTGGGGGCCGTACTACTCGGACTTTTCCCTGTGGGACACGTTCCGGACCCCCCACCCGCTGTATGTGCTCCTCTGGCCGGACCGGCAGCTCGACATGCTCCGCTCGCTGGTCACCATGAAGGAGCAGGGGGGCTACCTGCCCAAGTGGCCGATGTGTTACGGGTACACCAACTGCATGGTGGGCACGAGCGCTGACATGGTGGTCGCGGACAGCTACCTCAAGGGGTTGACCGACTTCGATTTCCAATCAGCGTTCGAGGGCATGCTCGACACGGCAACCGGGCCGACCGACCCGGGCTCCGGCTATGGCGGCCGGGGCGGGATCCTCGAGTACATCGCCCTGCACTATGTCCCGGGTGACAACGAGAGCGGCAGTGTGTCCAAGACCCAGGAATACGCCTACGCGGACTTCTGCATCGGGAAGATGGCGGGGGCACTGGGCAAGGCGGACATCGAGCAGGAGTTTCTGGACCGGGGAACCTGGTACGCCAACCTCTGGGACCCGCAGTCCGGCTTCTTCCGGGGGAAGAACGCTGACGGTTCGTTCATGGAGCCGTTCAAGCCGCTCGTCTGGCAGGACATGTACGTGGAAGGGGATGCCTGGCAGTACCTGTTCTATGCCCCGCACGATCCCGCGGGGCTGGCGGATCTGATGGGGGGCTGGGACGGGCTGATCGGGCGGCTGGACGAGCTCTTCGTCAATTCCGACACCTACTGGAACGACATCATTCCCTCCTCCTACTACTTCCACGGAAACGAGCCGGATATCCACACCCCGTTCCTCTACTCTTTTGCCGGGGACCCGGATCGGGCGGGCAAGTGGTCGGCATGGGTTGCCGACAGGAACTATGACGATACCGGTGCCGGTCTTGCCGGGAACGATGATGCGGGGACGCTTTCCGCCTGGTACGTGTTTGCGGCCCTCGGCTTCTTCCCCATCGCGTGCACGAACGAGTATGCGCTCTATGCGCCGCTGGCGACTTCGGCCACGGTGCACCTGCCCGGAGGGGATCTGGCGGTTTCCGTGACGGGGCAGGGGCAGTACCTGTCCGGGATTTCCCTCGGCGAAGCGCCGTTGTCGGCTGCCGTGGTTTCACACGAAGATCTGGTTTCCGGGGGGACTCTTGCGTTCCAGAAGGGCTCTGCTCCCGGGGCCTGGAGCACGGTTCCCTGACGCATTGCGGCCCCCCGGTGCGGCCGACTTCAACTTCCGGATGACAGCTTCTCGATCAGCGACGACAACTCGGCAGGCATGGGAGATGCTCCGGTGAGCGCGGATGCGGCCAGGGCGAATCCTTCGGCAACGACGTCGGAGGCCACGGTCACGGTGGTGCCGTAGCGTTCCTGGAGGCCCGAAGCGATCTCCGCAGCTCTCTTCTCCGCCTGCGAGCGGGGCTTTGCCGGTCCCTGGACCGTGAACCAGATGGTGCGGCCCAGGATGTAGGCTCGTGCCTCCGGCCCTGCAAGTCCGGCCAGGAACTGTCTTTCTGCGGGAAGCGCCAGTCGGGAAGGGAGGATCCGGGCCGCGACCAGGAAGCGGCCGAGCGGTTCCGCACGTCCTGCCGGGGACGATTCTCCAGGCCCGCCGGAACCTGCCGGAGCAAGACCTTGCGGTCCGGCCAGCGCCGTGGGTTGCAGCCCGAATTGAGCTTTGGTCAACCCACGTCCGGCCGGAGCATCCTGCAGGAGCGTCTCGGCCAATCCGAGCGTTTCCCGGGGGGAGGGCTGGAACGCGGTGGCCGCGGTGGCGAACGGTTCAGCACCAGGATCCGGAGCAGGGCGGGGCCGGGGGGCAGCCGGTATCCCGGCATCGGCTCGCTGAGGGTGGGTGCGGGCCGCATGGGCAGCGGCCGCCAGCCGAGCGGAGAAGTCCTCTGCCGTCCGCACACGCCCTTCCTTTTCGACCACAAGGGCCGTCAGCAACGCAGCGTGGATCGGGGCGGGGACCGCAGGCAGGGGGGGCGTTGGAACCGGTGGCGGAATCGGCTCCCGAAGACGCCGCATCACCCCGGACAGGTCCTTGACCGGGAACGGCGGTCGACCGGCCAGCATCTCGTACAGGATCAACCCCATGGCGTAGATGTCGGTGCTCTCATCCATGGGGTAGCCGAGGAGTTGCTCGGGGGACATGTAGGCCGGCGTGCCGATGATCGCCCCGGTCTGCGTGAGGCGCTCGTCCGCACCGCCGGTCGGAAGCGCAATGCCGAAGTCGATAATCCGGGCCTGTTTCTTCTGTCCCGACGTGACCACGATGTTCGACGGCTTGAGGTCCCGATGGAGCACCCCTGCCGAGTGCATGGCATCCAGGCCACCGAGCAGACCTGTCGAAAGCTGCACGGCCGTTTCCCAGGGGAGCGCTCCCCGCTGCCCCAGCCACTTGTCCAGCGTGTCCCCCTCGGCATACTCCATCGCGATGCAGGGCGACCCGTCGGACAGGAACCCGTAGTCCAGGATCGACACGACGTTGGGATGTCGCACCCGGGCCATCAGCTTGGCTTCACGCTCGAAGCGCTGGGCCATCCCGGGAATTGCGGTTCCGGCCAGGACCTTGAGGGCCGCCGGCATTCCGAGCAGCACATGCCGACCCAGGTAGACCTGGCCCATCCCCCCTTCGCCGAGCTTTCGCTCGACGACGTAGCGCTCGAGCAGAACGTCTCCCAGCGACACGCTCATGTCATCCGCCTCCTGCCCGGGCCAGGGCCGCAGGAGAGATGAACTTCACCGGTCCCTCCGGTACCACCACGGCTCCGTTGACCAGGACCTGGGGACGCAGCCGGCCGGCCTCGCTGTCCCCCAGCACCAGGCCGATTCGGCCGTCGGGCAGCAGCACCCGCGCACCGGGAGGGATCTCGCCGTATGCCGTTGCCAGCACGCGGGACCAGGCCAGGTTGCACCCCTCAATCGGTTCATTCAGCACCGTAGCCAGCAGGTCCGCCAGCGTCAGGTCGAACCGCACGTCCCCCGGGCAACGTCGCACCTCGACCTCGTATGCCAGCCGCAGCAGGTCGAGAAGAGGGGGCGGTCGGTCCCCCTCAAGTCTTTCCTCCGCGGCCAGGAACAACAGGGCCGACGTCTTGGCTCGGTGCGGCTCCACTCCGGTCCTGGCAACGGCCGGGGCCTCCAGCAACCGCTCCACTGCATAGCCGGCCGCCCGCTGAAAGGGGCCGCCGCCTCGGGATGAAAGACCGTACCAGGAGATGGCGAGGGCCGCGTGTCCCGCCACCCGTCGTGTCGCGCCGGAAGCCTCCAGCGATGTCAGCGCGGTCAGCACGTGCGTGCAGGCCGCTACTGCCCGGCGAGCCACCGACCACGGCCCCGGAACGAGCTCCAGTGCCCGACCGACAGCCTCCCGGCTCACCTGCACCGCCCGCTCGAGTCGCCTGACCACCGTGAGTCCTTTGGCAAAGCTCCACGGGGCTGCTCCGGTCGGCAGCAGCTCGGCATCACCGATGGCCAGAGCGAGCTGGGCGGACGAGAACACCTCCGGGTCGACTTCCTCCACCTCGATTCCGTACCGCGCGGACGGAAGCTCCCGCCAGGAAAGCCCCGGTACCTCCAACCCATCCAGCGCATCGAGCCGGCCGGCATCGGCTTCCGAGAGGGCCCGGCAGAACTCGACCAGATTCCCCGCCGGTATTGTGCGGTCGATCACCAGCTCCTGCAGGTGCAGGCGGTGGAGCACCTGGCCCAGGTGATGTCCCAGCCGGTACACCCGCAGCGGCAGGGGAATCATGGTCCGGTCCCTGAACAGTGCCTGGCCCACGAACTGGAGCGAGAACGGCGGGGGCATCTCGAGGATCCGCTGTCCGAGCGCAAGGGTGGACTGGCGTGACAGCGGGTGTTCGGTCCCGTACGCCTGGATCGTCCGCATGGCCACGAACAGGGTCTCGACCAGCCCCTGGACGCGCAGGACCTCTTCGGGAGTGTCGACAGGAATGTTGCCAGGGTGCGTCACCGACCTTCCTCCTGCCTGCGACGAAGCTCCTTGACCCGATCCTTCACCTCCCTGGACTGGAAGAGCGATGCCAGCGACAGGGAACCCAGTTTCGCCACGGCAGCAGGGTCCTTCTCGATGAAGCGCAATGCCGTCAGCTTGACGTCATCTCCCACGTGCCGGTCCTGGATTAGCGGGACCAGGTAGCTGGCCGCATGGCCTCGTGCCGCAATGACCGCACAGGCGGCCCGGACCACGGGAAGGGGCCAGTCCGCTCCACGGGAGGACTGCAGGACCTCGCCCAACACCTCGCCCCAGTCGTGCTGGGCATGGAGACCGAGCGTTGCCAGGAGTGCCTCCGCATCCTTGTGGGAAGCCGTTGAGACCAGCTTCAGCACCGGCTGCTTCAGCCGGAACAGCATGTCGGCAGGAAGCAGCCCCGCCAACTTGATGCCGGTAGCGGGGGCAACGTGTGCGAGCAACTCCGCCAGCGGATGGAGAGGGGCGCGGCTGGCAATCAGGAGCCGACAGGTCACGACCGCACAACGCTCCGACAGGGCCGCAGCATCCACCTTGCCGAGGAATGCCTCGAAGCCGACGGTGGCCATCAGCCGGGCCAGCCATTGCAGCGATTCCCGGGATCCGGTGCACCGCTCCAGCAGACGGTTTGCCAATGTGCGGGTGAGGGTCGAAGCCGGACCGGCCAGGAGCGGTGCCAGCGTTTCGATGTAACGCTCTTCCAGCGGCACGTGCATGCCCAGCGCTTCGCCGGCCTCGGCCGTGTCGAGCTCCTGCTGCAGCTTCCGGGCGTACGGTTCCCGGCGTCGCACCAGCTCGGCCAGGAAGTTCAGAAACCGTCCGGATGCGCCGCTGCGGACAAGGGCCAGGGCCCGCCTCGCAAGCCGCTCCGCAGGGACCTGGGCCTGGAGCTCCGGGTGGGCAAACGCCAGGTGGACCTGGGCATCAATCCAGAAGAGAGAGTCGTCACAGTCGGCGGACAGTCCCGCGGTCTCATCGGATGACAGGCTCAGGTCCCCCTCGGAGAGCATCTGCGAGAAGGCCTCGAGGGGCAGGAAGAACTCATCCCGGGCCGCGGCCGCATCGAGGTCTCGTGACGCAATCCGCTCCGCCATCAACCCCAACGCAACCGACCCCTCGGACCGCAATGCCTCCAGCAGTGCCCGCTGTCGAACCGGATCGGTCATCGAAGCGTCCAGCCCATCCACGAAACCATGATCCAGCAGGACGTCGAACCCCTCCGCCCCCTCGGCCCAGAGCCAGTCCCGCAGGCGGGCGATACTGGCCAGGCTTGGACCGAGCGCCGCCAACTCGCTGGCCAGCCGCACGAGGTCTTCGGGACGTGTGTCATCCCCCAACTGGACGGTCTTGACGCCGGCCATGAACGCGGGGAGCAGCCACCTTCCATCATCTTCCTGGGCGGTCAGGACTTCGACATCACCGATGTACAGGGCGGTCGGCTCCAGGCGGAGCACGCAGTCCGGGAACGGCCGCCAGCGATCCAGCAGCCTTCCCGCGATCTGCATGACTGATGGGCTTTCCACCCGGCACGAGCGAATCAGACCGTCCAGGGTCGATCCGATGATCCGGGCCACGTTCACCGGCTCGGTCCGGTGCTCGCCGGTGATCTCCCCAGTCGGTTCCCGGGAACTCGGCTCGTGTGACGGCACGGTCGGCACCTCCTGCTTCGACCCGACTTGCGCTGACAGAACCCACACAGATAGTAGCTTTTCGATCTACCGTGTCAATGGCCTGGCGGCCCGGATCAAGGGAAAACTGGAGGCCTACTTCGGCAGATTCAGCCGGTAGGGCATTTCCATGGTGCAATCGGCGGGGTTGTCGAGCAGCTCCTGGTCGAGAATCACCCGGTTGAAATCCAATTCTCCAATCTCGTCTTCCGGGAGCTTCTCGAACCGCTGCGCTGCCTCGGCGGTCGGGTTCTTCGAGAAGGAGAGCCACCGTGATGCTTCATCGGCATACAGGCCCCGGTAGTGAATGGTCAGCGTTCCGTCCGGTTCCGTCGGCACCAGGTCGACATTCACCTGCAACGCCCCGCCCGGAGCAATGAGCCCGGAGCCGAACACCCCCGGCGTTTCGGACTGTGCGATGGGGTTGTAGATCCAGGCCGTCCCGTCCGGTGAGCGGTCGAGGCTCCCGTATTCCGGTCCGATCAACGAGTCGTTGGCAGCGTCGTCCACCTGGTCTCCCGACACCCGCTCGACCAGCATGAAGTCGTCGGACCGGTTCTTGACCTCCAGCACCAGCGTCGCCCTCTTTCCCGACTCGACCTCGTCGGGTCGTGTCAGGCGGTAGGTGACCTTCGAGGGGTCGATGCAGTGCCCCATGCCGCATCCTGCCACCACCCCGGCCAGCACAAGAACCGATGCGCTCAGCTTCACCATCACGAGCCTCCGCAAACTAGAATTCCCCGTCGTCCATTCCGTGATCGAAGTCGTCATCCATCCCATCATCGAAGCCGTCGTCCATTCCCTTGCCGCCGAATGGATCGACTTTGTTCATGTCGTCTTCCAACTCCCGGATTGTCTCGTGATCCTCTTTGTCGAGCTCCCCGCCCCCGGTGGACGGTGGGTTTCCGGGCTGCGACGGCGCCACGACCTTTGGCGACTCCCCGGGCCTGGCTGCTTCCGGCCCGGTCGAGGAAGGCGTTGCCTGGTCTCCGGGCTTCCCGGTCCCCGTCGGTCCCGTTGCTCCGCTCGAAGGATCTTTGCCAGTCTTCTTGGGCTCCGGCTTGGCGACTGCACCCGCAGCGGCCCCGGTTGTCCCTGGAGCCCCGCTCGGCTCTTTCCCTGGCTTCACAGGGAGGGGCGTGGCGATTGCGCCCGCAGCGGTCCCGGTTGTCCCTTGAGCCCCGCTGGGTTCTTTCCCTGGCTTCACAGGGGGGGGCGTGGCGATTGCGCCTGCAGCGGCCCCGGTTCCCCCGAGGCCGCTCGGAACGGGGGGAAGATCGATGCCGGACGGAGTGGCTTTCGGAGGGCTCCCGACCGTTTCCGGATTCTGTCTGCCCGAGCCATCGGGTGCGCCGGTTCCAGGCAACTTCCCGGACCACCATGCCCAGCCAGCCAGCACCCCGGCAGTCACCACGAGGAGCAGGGCAACGGCAGCGGCCACCCGGGCCATCCTCTTGCGCATGTCGGTCTCACGGAGCCCGGGCCGGCCTGTTTCACGTTCCGACTCGGGGACGTCTGGCTGCGGATCCTCCTTCATCGGCGGGAACGGCGACGTGCCGCCAGATATCGATGCTGCTCCTGCCGGAGCGGCCTCGGGACGTTGCCTGTCGAATGGTGCCGAGTATCCCCGGGTACCGTCCGGCCGGGCGGTATCCACTGCAGACAGAGTGAGGTCTTCGGACATGCCGGCACCTTCGGGCCAGGCAGCGAGGAACCGGAGCATCTCTGCCTTGACCTGTGCGGCCCCGGCGGGCCGGGCGTTTTCGTCCACTTCCAGCATCCGCATGACGAGGTATTCCAGGTCCACCGGGAGCTGGAGGCCGGGAACTTTGCGGGACGGCGGGTCCGGCCTGTTGAGCATCTTCTCGGCCAGGATGGCCGCGGTCTGCCGGGCGTTGATGGGGAGCGAACCGCTCAGGACCTGGTACGCTACGGCTCCCAGCGAGTAGATGTCGCTGCGGGCATCCAGCGGGCCTCCCCGCACCTGTTCGGGGCTCATGTAGGCGGGTGAGCCCAGCAGCATGCCGGCCGCAGTCAGGTTCTGCTGCTCGCTTCCCTCGATGACCTTGGCGATTCCGAAATCGAGCACCGTGACGAAGTCGGCCTCCCCTCCCCGGTTGGAAACCATGATGTTGTCCGGCTTGAGGTCCCTGTGGATGACTCCGGCCTTATGTGCCTCTTCGAGCGAATCGCACACCTGGATGAGCAGCCGGAGCGCACGTTGCCAGGGGAGTCGTCCGGGCGGCATCCCTTCGTCCTGGGCCAGCTTGCGCAGGGTTCTCCCCTCGACGAAGTCCATTACCATGAAGAGGAAGCCGTCTTCCGCCTGGTCGAGGTCGAAGGTCGTGATGGTGTGCGGATTGGTCAGCCGCGTGACGACGCGGGCCTCGTGGAAGAACCGGGCCACCATGTTCGAGTCGCTCCGAAACTCGGCCCGAAGCACCTTGACCGCCACCGTCTTGCCCAGGACCAGGTGCGTGGCCCTGTAGACGGAGCCGAACCCTCCCTGGCCCAGCGAGCGCTCGAGGCGGTACTTCTGTCGAAGCACACGTCCCGAAAGGTCGGACAAGACCGGGACTTCGATCAGGATGCTGCCGTCATCGGGGCACGTGGCAGCCCGCTCGCGAAACACGGCGTGGCAGTGGGGACAGATGAACTCGGCCATGGTGACCTCCGCCCGTCAAGTCTGCTACAGCCCTGGCAACCCCGGCCCCCGCGGCTTCCTGGGCAGCTTCCTGTCCGGGATCTGCTGGGCTGTTTCCTCGTCATGGTACGGGGCCGTCGCTTCCCTGTCCGGAAGGACGGGGATGATCCCGCCCGGCGGTTCCGCCGATTCCTCCCTTCGGGCCGGGGGTTCGGTTCCGCCCTCCTCGAAGGGAAGCTTGTCCTCCAGCTCTGCCGGCGGCGACATCAGGAGCGCCTCCCGAACCGACGGTGGCCTGGTGGCATCGGCCGGTGGCACTGGCTGTGGTGCCGCTGCGGCCGGAGGCGCAGGCTGTGGTGCCGCTGCGGCCGGAGGCGTCGGCTGTGGTGCCGCTGCGGCCGGAGGCGCAGGCTGTGGTGCCGCTGCGGCCGGAGGCGTCGGCGGCTTGGGCACTGCCGTTCCTGCTGTGGCGTGCCGGGTCTCGGTCTGGCCTGCGGGGGGCGGGATCTCCAGGTCACCCCGCTGGGTGAGGAAGCGGCGCTCGAACTTGTTGCTCCATGCGGTGTACTCGTCTTCCCCGGCCTGGAGGAGCAGCGTGGCCACTCCGTTGACCTGGGAATCCATGTAGTCGACCAGGTGGAGCAGCAGCGCTTCCAGCGTGATCGGGCTGACCGGGGCCCCCTTTTCCGGGTCTCCGTGGTGCGACACGATGAGGTGCTTGAGCCGTTGGGCAAGCTCGGTCGGGAAGTCGGGGAGCTTTGCCAGCAGGCCGTCCAGGAGCTCGATGCCGAGGACGAGGTGTCCGACCAGCCGCCCCTCGGTGGTGATGTCGATTCCCCGCTCGAAGCGGTATTCCCGGATCTTGCCGACGTCATGGAGCAGAGTGCCGACGAGGAGGAGGTCCCTGTCGACCAGCCCGGGGAACATCCGGCCGTAGTGGTCTGCGGCAAACGCTGCGATCTGCAGCATGGACAGCGTGTGCTCGAGCAGGCCTCGAAGATAGGCGTGATGCATCATCTTGGCAGCGGGGACGGCGGAGAAGCGCGTCATCAGCACCTCGTCCCGCCGGATGGTTTCCGCCAGTGCCTTGAGGTGCGGATCGCTCAACGTTGCCAGCACACGGTCGAGCCCGGTCAGCAGCTCCCCGACTTCGAAGCGGGATGTCGGTACGAGCCGGGATGCCAGATCCTCGGTCCACTGGAGCATCCGGATCGTGCGCACTGTGATCTGGGGGCGCTCACGATACACCGTGACAACTCCCTCCACGTGGACGGGCATCATCCGTTCGAGCTGCCCGTCGACAATCTCTGCCTCGTCCCAGAGCTTGCCCTCGATGTCACCCCGGCGGTCGCTGAGCGTGAGCGTCAGGTACTTCTTGCCCACCTTGGACTGGGCCAGGGACTTTTCCTTGAGCAGGAAGACGGCGGATACCGGTGCTCCCGCTTCCATCGTATCGAAGCTGTTGTCGCTCATGAGCCCACTCCGAATGCGGCAATGGTGCCGGATGTTCAAGTCCCGCGGTCGGTGGTGCTACTCCAGTTCCCGGAGCCCCTCTACCGGATCCCGATCCGCAGCCCGGCGAGCCGCGATTGCCACCGCCACGTAGATCGCGACCAGCGACATGGCGCACGCCAGCAGAGCGTCCGTCAGTCGCAGTTTGACTGGCAGTTTAGACACGAAGTACACCATGGGGTCAAGTGGAAACCCCACCTGGTCGAGCAGGACGCACAGGCCCACGGCCAGAGCCAGGCCCGTCGCCGTGCCCAGGATGCCCATGCCCAGCCCCTGGAGCAGGAAGATCCTGCCGATCTGGCGGGAGGTTGCCCCCATGGCCTTGAGGATCGCTATATCCGATGTCTTCTCACGCACGATCATCATCTGGGAGCTGACGATGTTGAACGCAGCAACCACGATGATGATCAGGAAAAAGAGCGTCAGCACGATCCGCTGCCGCTTCATCGAGCTGAACAGGGGACGGTTCATCTCTTCCCACGTGATCACGCGATGCTCGTCCCGGAGCCCGAAGGCCATTTCGCCGGACAGGTTCGAGAACTTGACGTGTCCCAGCACCCCGGCGACGTTGGCGACGAAGTCCCCGACCCCGCCGGCTGCCTCCCTGGAGGCCACGGCCCCGGAGTACTTCTCGACCAGGGACGGGAAATGGTCCTTCACGTCGAGCAGGGAAAACCGGGACAGGTAGCGGCCGATGTCGATCCGGAGCGCTTCGCTGGCAAACAGGTCATCCACCCGGACTTCGACCCATCGGGCCAGGTCTCCCTGGTGGAGGAACCTCCGTGCAGCTTCGAAATCGACCACGGCGAGCTTGCTGTCATACTCGTAGAAGCCGAGCGTGAGGATTCCCCGGACGACGAACGAGTCGGCAATCGTCCTCCCCTTGCGCCGTCCCGTGGACACTCCGGGGACGGAAAACAGGGGGGAAACGAGACGAATCTCGTCCCCGATCCGGGCCTCGATGCGGGCTGCGAGCTCCACGCCGAGCAGGACTCCGGGCAGCGGGCCCCCGGGCAGCTCGAGGTCGACCAGTCCTCCGGGTGCAACGGTGATGCACGTCCTGGCGCTCCGGGGCGTGCGGTCCTTGCCGACATCTTCCCGTTCTCCCGAGGGCCGAGGTTCGTCCGTGGGCGTTGCTTCACCTGCCGTCTCCCCCGAGGAGCAGTCCGCGGGGAGCGCATCGCCGGACAGCACCTGCACGCGGGCAACGTCCGCAGCGAGCTCCACGCGGAGCGGCCGGGGGCCGACATTGACCAGGCAGGCCCGGGCCGGATTGCCCGAGGCCTCCGGCTGAGGCGAGGGGCAGCTCCACAGCGCAAAGTCCTGGCCCGGCTGTCCGAGCACCAGCGTCTGGTTGCCCGGGTTGATCGGGGTCGTCATGCGGTCCCCGTCCACGTCGATATCAAGGTCGATTTCCGGGCTCTCCCGCCAGCCCGACTTGTCCCCGGGCAAGAGGTCGAGCTTCTCCTCCGCCAGGACGCCGGCAATAGTCACTCCGGCCGGCCGATCCAGCGAGGACACGATCCGGAACCGGGGGAATTCCTCTTCCTCGGCCAGCGACGGCAAGGCAATCGGTTCCTGTCCCGGAGCAGAGGCAATCACGTAGCGGCTGCCCCCCGGGAGGGAACCCACGGACAGCACGTCTCCCTCCCGGCTGACCCGTGGCTCCAGCGACAGCCCGTCGAAGCTCCCATCGGTAAGGAACTGTTGCAGCACCTCGACCACCGCGGGATCCCGAATGTCCATGCCCTTGACGATGCAGCCCCCCCGACGTCCCCGGAAGCTCGCCATCATCTCGTCATAGGTGGCCGGTGCCGCAGACTGGAGATGCGGCTGCCCGGAGAGGCGCCCGACCACTTCGCTCCAGTCCGGAAGATCTCCCCCGCGGCCAATCACGACCAGGTGGGGATACACGCCGAGGATCTTGTCCCGGAACACGTCTTCGAATCCGGACGTGACGGAGAAGATGATCACGAGCGAGGCCACGCCGAGCGCCAGCCCGAGGGTAGAGACCACTGCCACCAGCGAAACATAGGACTTCCGTCCCGATGCCAGCAGCCGGGCAGCGACAAACCACTCGGGACCGAACCGATGGAGCACGCCCTCTCCCGCTCCCGTCAGGCTCGCACACAGGCCTCGCAAATGAGATCCTGCCGGCCCTCCGGGAGGCCGTAACCATACACGGCGGGGGCCTCCCCGTCAACGCGCCCTCGCTGCGGACAAAGGATCCGGGGGCAGGTGACGAAAAACGTCAGGATCCGGTGACGAGGATTGCCAGTCCGGCCGGTTATCCGCTGCCCCGCTCGACCCCCCAGTTGCCAGGAATTCCCAGGGATCACGAATGGTTGCACGAAAACTTCCTGGGTTGGCACCGGAGTTGCATATGGGTCGGACAGGCAATTGGCCCGGCGGGTGACCGGGCTGGAAGGTAGAGAGACCAACCAAGGAGGAAGGGAGATGATGAAGATGATTCGGAACAACAAGGGCTTTACGCTGATTGAGCTCATGATCGTCGTGGCCATTCTGGCCATCCTGTCGGTGGTGGCGGTTCCCGCCTTCATCAAGTACATGCGGAAGGCAAAGACCTCCGAGGCCGTGGACATGCTGGACAAGATCTACAAGGGCGCCTCGGACTACTATGCCACCCCGCGCGTGGAAGAGAACACGGCCTCCAAGCTCGACTGCCAGTTCCCGGCTGACGACGGCCCCACCCCGGTTGAGCAGAACTGCTGCTCGGGTGGCGTTGGCGGTGGCAAGGACACCAACAACGACGACCGCTGCGACACGGATCCGGATCAGTGGAGCACTGCGACCTGGTCGGCCCTGAAGTTCCAGATCACCGAAGAGCACTACTTCTGGTACGCCTTCGATTGGAACGACAAGACCCGGACCGACGCCCAGTTCACGGCCGACGCACACGCCGACCTGGACTGCGATGGCACCGTGTCCACGTTCCAGCGCTACGGCAAGGGCGACCCCAAGGCCACCTCGGGCGAGTGCTCCATCGTGAGCGCGGCCGCTCTGTTCTCCCAGAACGAGACCGAATGATCTAGCTGCTGAGTAGGGTCCGATTCGTCGGACTACTACGAGGGACGGTCGGGTATCGGGGCGCCCGACCGTCCCTCGGCGCGTTAAGGGGATTCCGCAAGCTCCGCCGCCGGTTTCAAACCTTCTCCACAACCGACTTCCGACAGAGCGTACGGCATGCCGGTTTTTTGATAATCGCGGTGGCGTGACTATATTCTCCTTAAGGAACCGCTCGGACGTGCGTCTACGGGCGCCCGTCACGGAGGATGTGATGTCGGGCGTCGGAAGCAGCAGGGGGAATCTCGTTGGTGGGGCAGCCCTCCTCCTGTGGCTGGCCCCGGTGGTTGTGCATGCCGCCCCCCCTGCAGATGCCTGGTCGCGTGATCGCCTGGCCGCGGCCGGGGAAGGATCCGTCGATTTCTGGCCTCAGCGTGTCAATCCGGACAGTGATACCCAGATCTTCGTGCAGCTGGCCCGGTCCGCGGAGCTCCCGGTGGCAGCGGTTCGGTGCGGCAAGGAGGTCATCGAGTTGGGGCCTCCGGCCTGGAGCCACCCCGAGGGCCTGATTCACGCGTACGATCTCGAGTGGACGTTGCCTCGGGTCCGCATGACCTGCGAGCTGTTCGTGCGGTCGGACGGAGGAACGCTGGCCAAGGCATCGCATCACCTGACCGTGCGGCCGCGTGAGGTTGCTCCGGTGGTGCATCGCCAGGAAGTGACCTGGGACGGCGGGGCGGGAGAAGCGATCCTGGAGATCGACGGTGCCGGGTTTGCCGACGAGGTTACCGTGCTCTGGGTCTCGGCCTCGACGTTTTCCACGTTCGAACGATCGGCCCGGGTGGAGGGGCGGGGAAAAGGGACTCGAGTCGTGACCCCGTTTGCCGCTTCCCTGCAGAAGGCCGGGGCCGGGCAGTACCTGGTCGTCGTGCTCAACGAGGACCGGAGCGCGGCCGTGGCTCCCGATTTTTTCACCGTGTCGGAGCGCACCGAACCGGAAGTCGATCATCTCCTGGTTACCAGCAACAAGGGGGGAACCCGGCTCCTCGTCTCCGGCTTCGACCTCGAGCGCCTGACCGGGTGCGTGCTCAAGACTCCATCGGGGGAGCTCCCGCTCAAGTGCGTGCGGGTCGAAGAGTCCGGCGGTGTCCTGGTTTCCCTTCCGGCCGGTATGGACGCCGAAGCCGTTGCCCGGTCCGAGGTCCAGGTATCCGGTGCGAGGCTGTTCCTCGTCCGGCACCTGGAGCGGGTCTCCGGAAGCGGGCAGCCGGCCGCCACTCCGTGACCGAAGGGTTGTCCGTCCACCATCGTTGTGTTACACATTGCGGGTCGAGTCGGCCCCGGCGCTGCCAAAGAGCCGGGCGGACCGCAGCCCGGGGGGAACGGTGAGGGGCACAGCGCGCACCCAGGTGATCATCATCGGAGCCGGTGCGGCCGGGCTTCTGGCTGCCCTGGAGCTTCGGAAGGCGGGGCTGGACTGTTTGGTGCTCGAGCAGGGGCAACGGTCTTCCTGGGCATCTCCGCACTGCATCGAGATCGATACGTCGAGCATCCAGGGAGGGGTCGTTCCCGCACCGGGGCGGGAGTGCATCGTGCACCGTGGAGGTTGCGGCGCGGTCCTCCTGTCCCCAGCAGGTGCCCGATTCGAGGTGGCCGACCTTCCGGTCAACCTGGTCCGACATGATCTCTATCTGCACCAACTGCTGGCCGAGGCCGTGCGGGCCGGCGCCGAGGTGCGTTTCGAGTCGCGGGTGGTGAGTCTCGAGCGGGCCGAGGGGGAGGACCGGAGAATCTCGGTAGGGCTGGAATCGACTGCCGGGGCGCCTGCGCTCTCCTGCGATCTGCTCGTCCTTGCCACGGGAAACTCGACCGGGCTGGACCGGCAGCTCTACGCTCACACCGGCCTGTCCAGAAAAGTGCCGGCCGAGAGCTTCGTGACTGCGCTGCACGAGCTGTGGAGCGTCCAGGTGCCGGTGGGGGCCTCGGACGTGTTCCCGGCTGCTCCGGGGCGAGTGGCCTACCGGGTTGCGCATCACGGCCCCTTCTCGGTCGAGGCAACCTGGGTATCCCCTTCCAGGGATCTGGCATCCTGCCTGGCGGGGACGATACCGGGGGATGGCAATCCCACGCCGTCCGAGGTGTTGTCCGGGATGCGGGAGAGGTTCTCGGGCCCGGTCGAAGTGCTCAGCTCGGCGGGTGCACGCATCCCGATTCGGCGCCCTCTGGACGTTCTTGCCGCGCATGGCGTGGCCTTGATCGGCAACGCTGCCTGCCAGGTGTTTCCGGCCACCGGATGCGGCGTGGCGCTGGCCGGACGGGCCGCGGGGCTGCTTGCGGAGCACGGTGCCAGCTATTGCAGGGATTCCCGTCGTCAGGTCCTGCTCTGGAGATACGGCCGGGACTACCAGCGGCAGTGGGGGGCGGTGCAGGCCGCATCCGACGTTTTCGTGCGGGGGCTTCGCAGGCTTGCTCTCCGGGGATGGAGCGTGGCGGACCTGCTCATGGAGGCCGGGGCCAGCAACGGCAGCGATTTTCTGCGGAGCCTTGAGCTGAAGTCGCCGGTTCCGCCCGCAATGGAATGGGTCAGGAGGACCGGGGCCATGGTGCGGCTCGGCCCGCGGGTGGGCCCGCTGTCGGCAATCATGGCGCAAGCGCTTGCCGTGCAGGGGCTCTATCGGTTCGGGTATCCGGAGCAATCGGATCCGGCAGCGATGAAGCGGTTTGTGGCGAGGGTCGGCAGGCTCATGGGTTGAAACTTGGGGAGCTATCGACAGGCCCCCGAGCGGAGGATTTCGATGATCGTGTTGAAGTCGGAAGAGGAGATTGCACGGATGCGCGAGGCGGGGCGGGTCGTTGCCCGCACGCTGGCCGAGGTCGCCAGAATGGTGGCACCGGGGGTGTCGACGGGGGAGTTGGACCGGGAAGCGGAGCGGTGCATCAGGCAGGCGGGTGCGGTTCCCACGTTCAAGGGGTACCAGGGTTTTCCGGGGTCGATCTGCGTGTCGCTCAACGAGGAGGTCGTTCACGGGATTCCCTCGTTCGGTCGGGTCATCCGGGAAGGGGACGTGGTCAGCATCGATTGCGGTGCCACTTTGGGTGGAGTCATCGGGGATGCGGCGGTATCGGTCGCGGTCGGAAAGGTCCGGCCGCGGGTGATGGAGCTCCTGGACACGACGAAGCGGGCGCTGGATGCCGGGATCCGGGCTGCCACCGTGGGGCGCAGACTGGGGGATATCTCCCATGCCATCGAAGTGGTGGCCAAGGGAGGACGTCTGGGCATCGTGCGGGAGTATTGCGGGCATGGGGTGGGGCACCAGCTCCACGAGGCACCACAGGTCCCCAACTACGGGCGGGGCGGGGTCGGGCCCGCTGTGGCTGCGGGATGGACGGTCGCTCTGGAACCCATGCTGAACCTGGGAACGGGCGACGTGCGGGTGCTGGCCGACGGATGGACGGTGGTGACTGCGGACGGAAAGCCGTCGGCTCACTTCGAGCACACGGTGGCCGTCATGGGCGGCGGTCCGGTGATTCTCACGTTGCCGTGAGACAAGCACTGTGCAGCAAGAAGGGGGAAACATGAAATGGCGTTTGAGCGGTGACCTTTACTGGGTGGTGCTGCAGAAGGGGGAGGACGTGGGAACAGGGCTTTGCTCGTTCTTCCGGGAGGCCAACGTGGAATCGGCCGCGGTGCTCGGCATCGGCGCACTTTGCGAGACCGAGCTCGGGTTCCTCGACGTGAAAAGCGGGCAGTACCAGAAGACCCGTTTCCCGGAGGAGATGGAGCTGGTCTCCTTCGTCGGCAACGTGGCCCTGGTCGACGGGAAGCCCTTCCTGCATGCCCATGCGGCCTTGTCAGGACCTGACCTGGTGGTGAAGGGGGGCCATTTCTTCGGCGGCAAGGTGGCGGTGACCATGGAGATCCAGGTCCTGCCCGGTGCCAACCAGTCCATTGCCCGCCGTTTCGACCCGGTCACGGGGCTCAAGCTGATTGATCTGGGGTGATCCCGACTCCTGCGACGCGTGGCACTTGCCCGATGTGATGTTTTCTGGCGGAATCGAGGCGGGGGTGAGGTACTATAAGATCGAGGTCTCCGCAAGGACCATCGGATTCGATTTCAAGATGGCTTGGCACTTCGAACTGAACGTCCGTTTTGCGTCTTGGGTCTTTACCGGGCGGTGGGGTGCTTTCAGGAGTTGTCTCCGGCGTCGGCTTCTCCAGGGCTGGCGGGAGAAAGCTCCGAGCTTTCCCCGTCCTCGTCGTCTTCCCCGCGTCGGCCGGGCTGGTAGACCAGCAGGGTGCATTCCCCTTTGCGGGGATGGCGGGCAACCTCCTGGAGCAGCGTGGCGGGAGAGCCGCAGAGGAACTCCTCGAACTTCTTGGTCAGCTCGCGGGCGATGACGACGCTCGACTCGGGAGCGGACTCCGACAGCAGGGCGAGAATCTCGTCCAGGCGGCGGGCCGGCAGGTAGGCGATGCCGGTTCGAGCCGGTGCCGCAAGGCGCTTGAGGAACCGGGCGAGCCGTGCCCCTTTTCGGGGAGGGAAGCCGAGGAACAGGAACCTGTCCGTGGGTAGCCCTGATGCGGAGAGGGCAGCAACCGCGGCACAGGGCCCCGGGATCGGGACCACGGGAAGCCCCAACTCGCGGCAGCGGGCCACGAGGCGATAGCCCGGGTCCGAAACGGTCGGCGTGCCGGCCTCGCTGATGAGCGCGGCGTCGAGGCCCGACCGGAGGTGGTCGATGAGCTGCTCCACCTTGCGCTGCTCGTTGTGCTCGAACAGGCTGGTGAACCGGGGGCCCCGGATCTCCAGCGCAGCCAGGAGCCGGCCTGCGGAGCGGGTATCTTCGCAAGCCACGAGAGGAACGGACCGGAGCACGTCGACGGCCCGCAGGGTGATGTCCCGCAGGTTCCCGATGGGCGTCGCTACGACGTACAACGTCCCGGCATTCGAGGACTCATTCTCAGACATGTGCTCTCTCCATTGACCATCACATCAGTCCTGCGGCGAAAGGAACGGCTGCGGGGTCTGACCGACCGTCGGTTCAGCTCAGCTTGAGCGAGAGTGCTTCGCGGGCCTCGGCGAATTCCTCCGACACGGCATACAGGACCAACTCCTTGGCCTTTTCGCGAGGCGGGAGCTTGGAGAACGCGATGCTCTCCTGCCGGAGGACCGAAGCGGCAACTTCGAGGTCGAGGCAGGCCAGCAGACCCGCGTGGTTGGCCGTGAGCTCGAGGCCCGTGAGCCAGCGGCTGACCCCCGGCCGGGTGCCCTTGACAAAGAAGTGGTTGATCGAGTTGGCCAGCGTCGTGCCGAGCTGGGGGGAGATCCGCCGCTGGAGGTGCTGCATGAGCACCTTGAACTGCTCGGAATCCCCGCCGTCGACCTGCACGTCGGGCTGCACGTGCTTGAGCGCGACCTGGTAGAACAGCTTGAGCACCGGGGCCGGGTAGCAGGCGGCCAGCACGTGCATCGGGTGGAAGTAGGTAAGGTTCTTCGCGATGAGGAACGCCAGCTCCTTCTCCGACTTTCCGTGCAGCATGTCCTTGCCGATGATGAGGACCGGCGGGACCGTGGCTTCGATGCGGATTCCGAAGCTCCGGTCGGACAGATACACCTTGGGAGCCGGGATGCCCAGGAGCTGGGAGACCCGATTGAAGACCGCGGTGAAGATGGTCTTCTGGGACAGGTCGAGCTCGTCCTTCTTCTTGAGCCCGAGCTCCTTGGCGTCGCGGCCTTCGAGATAGGTTCCGATGGCCTGGTACAAGGTCTGGAAGACCTCGCCCACGTGGACCGATTCGGCCCTGGAGAACACGGAGCGGACCCAGAGCGTCTGGTCCAGGGAGCGGCGCGGAATGGGCAGGCTCGGAGTACGGCGGCTGCGGAAGAACTCCTTTTCCTCGTCGTTGAGCTTGTTGCTCATGGCAAGCACGGACATGGCGAAGAAGGCATCATCCTCCATGTTCATGCGGCGGAAGAGACCGGCCATCTTGCGGTAGGACTCGATCCGCTCGGGTTCGAGGGCCACGAGGCTGCGGTGCTCGGCAACGGCCTTCTCGTCCAGCCCCTGGAGCTCGTAGAGCTGGGCCAGGATCTCGTGGACGGCCACGTCCTCGGAGTTGAGCTTGGCAGCAAGCTCGAAGCAGGAAGTGGCCATGTCAGGCTTGCGGAGCCGTGAGCGGTAGATCTCGCCCAATGCCTTGTACAGGGCGAATTCGACCTGCTTGAGCCCCTTGCCCCGGATGCGGCCGACCATCTTGCGGTAGGCGCCTTCCAGCGATTCCCACTCCTTGCGCTCGGTGAGGAGCTCGTCGATGGAGCGGAACGCCTCGAACTTCTCCGGGTGGAGGTCGAGAGTCTGGTCGTAGTAGTCGACCGCCATCTCGTGTTCCTTGAGCTCTTCCCGGTAGATGGTGGCGATGGTGAAGGTGAACGCGGCCTTCTTCTGGGGGTTCTCCTCGACCTGGACCAGGTGCTGGAGGACGTTGATGGCCTCGTTGTAGGCCTTGAGGTTGATGTGGATTTCGAGGAGCTTGACCAGGGCGCCCTTGGCGTAGGGCTGGGCCTCGAGCGCCTCGTTGTAAGCTCGGATGGCCAGGTCGACGTTGCCCATCTTCTCGCGGTACACGTCGCCGATGCCGATGAGGGCCTTCCAGCGCTCCATCGGGTCATCGAGCAGGTTGACGAGCTGGCGGCGGTAGCGGACCGATTCCTCCCAGTCGCCGTGCGATCCCATGAGATTGGCCAGGTCGAGCAGGCACTCCTTGTCTCTCGGCTGGAGCTCGAGCACCTTGGCGAAGTAGTCGCGGGCCGAGTCGACGCGGCCCAGGTGCATCTCGATCTCGCCGAGTGCCCGGAAGATGGAGTTGCGCCGGTTGTTGTCGATGGAATCGCCGGCCCGGTCGAGCAGCCCCTTGTAGTAGGCCTCGGCGACTTCGTAGTTGCCTTGTGCGAAGTTCAGCGATGCCAGGCCGTCCAGGGTCTCCACGTTGGTGGGATCCATGTCGTAGGCTTTGCGGAAATACTCGAGGGCCTTGGGACGGTTGCCGGTGCTCAGGCAGACGCGGGCGACCTTGGAGTAGAGCGCTGCCAGGACATCCGCAGGTGCGGACTGCTCCAGGAGCTGGCGCTGCATCTCGAGCAGCGGGAAAGCCTTCTCCCACTGCTCACGGGCCATGTAGATCTCGGCCAGCGGCTCGACGGCCTCGACCAGCGTGGGGACTCTCTCGAGTGCGGCTTCGAACAGCTCGACCGCGCCGTCGAGGTTCTCGAGCCGGTCCTTCATGTAACGTCCCATGCGGGCGAAGATGCGGGCCTTGTGCTCTTCGTTGCTGATGGAGCGGGCCTGGGCAAGGAGCAGCTCGACGATCTTCTCCCAGTGCTCGTCCTCCTCGTAGAGCCCGATGAGCCGCTCGATGGCGTCGGCGTGATCGGGGATGCGTTCGAGGACCATGTGGTACTGCTCCCGGGCCTTGTCCGGCATGAGCAGCTCGTCGCGGTAGATGTCTCCCTTGCGCAGGTAGAAGCCGACCACCTCGTTGACGTCCCGGGCGATCTTCTGGCGCAGCTCGAGGACCTTGAGCACCTCCATCCAGTCCCCTTCCCGGGAGAAGAGGTCTTCCAGTCGAAGCAGGGTCTCCACGTGGGCCGGGTCGTTTTCCAGGATTTCCCGGTACGCCATGATCGCGGAGGTCGAATCCTGCAGCTTCTCCACGCAGATGCCGGCGATCTTCTCGAGGAAGAGCACCTTCTGGCGGACGGTCTCCGCAAGCTGGACTGCGCGGCGCAGGACAAGGACGAGGTCGTCGAACCGACCCTGCTCCTCGTAGAGGCGCTCGAGGGCGGTGATGGCCTCGCGGTCGTCGGCCTTGACGTCGAGGATCTGCTGGTAGAAGTCGGCAGCGGCCTCGCCGTTGGAGAGAACGGATTCGTTGAGAAGGGCCAGGCGACGCAGGATGTCCATGCGCCCCTCGGCGTCCGACGTCACGGCGAGGCGCTTTTCGTAGGCCTCGACGAGCTGGTCCCACACCTCGTGCTCGGTGTAGATGCGCTCGAGGCGGGCAAATGCCTCGGACACGGTCGGGTCGTAGGTCACGATTTCGTCGTAGAGCTGGGCCGCGTCGAGCGGCTTGTTGAGGCGGTTCTCGAGCAGCTCGCCCGCGATGAGCTTGAGCTGGGCATCCTCTTCCGGGTGCAGAGAGGCGCGCACTCCGAGGATTTCGACGAGCTTCTCCCAGTTCTCGGTCTCGGTATAGAGGATCTGGAGCGCGTTGACCGCCTTTTCCTCGGTCGGGTCGAGCTCCAGCACCTGGCTGTAGGCCGCCTGGGCGGATGCGTGGTCCTTCAGCTTGCCGAAGCGCACGTCACCGAGTCGCAGGTAGAGTGCAATCTGCCGGTTGAAGTCGCTGGTGACTTCGGCCAGGCGGGCCAGGGAATCGGCCAGGTTCGGCCAGTTCTCGACCAGCTCGTACAGCTCGACGAGGGACGAGAGCGCCTGCTCCTCCTCGGGATTGTCGTCGACCACGCGGACGAACCAGGCGATGGCTTCCTCGAAGCGTCCCAGCTTGTCCCGGAGCAGTGCACCGAGCTTGAGCTTGGTGCACTGGCGGCGGTCATCGTCGAGGTGCGGCACGGTGGTAACCCACATCTCCCGCAGCTCTTCCCAGAGCTCGGAGCGGGTGGCGAGCCGTTCGCCGCGGTCGAGCAGGTCGAGGTCGCCGGGGGCGAGCTCCAGGGCCCGCCGGGTGACGGTCAGAGCCGCCCGGTCGTCGGACAGGCGATCCTCGTACAACTCGGCCAGGCGGGTGAGGGCCACGATCTTCTCTGCGGCATCCTCTTCCACTTCGAGGCGGCGGAGCAGCACCTCGCTGAGGGGCTGCCACTGCTGCTGGGCTTCGTAGATGTCTGCGACCTTCTGGTACTGCGGAAGGAGCAGGGGGTTGATGTCGAGAATGCGCAGCCGGGTCAAGGCAGCATCCTGCCAGCGTCCCAGCGATTCCTCCTGGACGGTGGCCACGGTATCGAGCAGGGCGATGCGGGCAGCGTCGTCCGAGAGCAGGTCCAGCTTGCATTGAAGCAGGATGACGACGTCCTCGAACTTGGCGGAGTCGAGGTAGAGGCGCTCGAGTGCCTCGAACGCGTCCATGCGCCGGGGAGCCAGATCGAGGACCTGCTTCCAGGCCCGGATGGCTCCGTCGGGGTCCATGGCCTCGTCCATCTTGAGGCGTCCCAGCTCGACCCACAGCTCGATGCGCTTCTCTTCGAATGTCTGGGGGTTGGAGGCGAGGCGCTCGAGAAGGAGGGCGAGCTTGATGAAGTCCTCGTTGCGCCGGTAGAGGATGCGCAGCTCGGCACACGCTTCCTCGTCCTCCGGGCGGGCCTCGACGACGGCCTCCCAGTTCTGCTGGGCCTGGAGCGAGTCGTCGAGGTGCTTCAGGGCGGCGCGGGCGATGCTGCGCCGCAGCTCGAGGCGGCGTTCCTGCTCGGTGGATCCGAGGACGGCTTCCCGCTCCGCCATCTCGACGAAGGAGGACCATTCCTCCTTGAACTCGTAGAGGCGCTGGAGGTTGGAGAGGACCATGGCATCGTTGGGGTTCCAGTCCAGGACCTGGAGCCAGGTCGAGACGGCCCGGTCGATGTCGGTGAGCTTGTCCTCGGCCAGGAGGGCGAGGCGGACCAGCAGGGACACGCGCTCGTCGACCTCGGAGGCCAGCTCGGCCATGGCGGTGAGGGTCTCGGCCAGCTTCTCGAACAGTCCGCCGGCCTCGTACAGGGCTGCCAGACTGTTGAGGGCCTCGTCGTTGCGCTCATCCAGGGCCACGACCCGGCTGAAGGCTTCGATGGCCGTGGCCGAATCGTTGAGCTGGTCGCGGCGCAGGCGGCCGAGCTTGAGGAGCAGGGGGATCCGATCGTCGTCGTATTCCTCGAGCTCGATGAGCTGGACCAGCACCGTCTCGTGGTCGCGGGTCCGGCCGACCGACTCGAGCAGCTTCTCGAGGGCCTTCCAGGCGGGCAGGAACTTGCCGTCGCGCTCGATGACTTCTCGAAGGGTCTGCTCGGCCTCGTCGCTGCGACCGACCGAGGTGAGGAGGCCGGCGGCCTCCATGCCGAGGTTGCGATAGGCCTCGGTTTCCTCGCACCGGACGCGGGCGAGCTGGAGGAACGCCACGGTCTCCTCGGTCATGCCGGTCTCTCTGCAGAGCCGCAGGAGCTGGTCCATGGAAGCGTAGTCGTCCGGTCCGAGCACGAGGGCTTCTCCCGCGTAGTGGAGCCCCTTACGCTTGTCCGCCAGCTTGGAGAGGAACACGTTGATGAGCTTCTGGGCGATTTCGAGCTTGTCCGTGGTGCCCTCGGTGAGGGCAAAGCGGCGTTCGAGGACAGCGGCGACGTCATCGAACCGGGAGTTTGCCGAGTACCAGTGCTCGAGGAGGTCCGCGGCATCGGAATCGGGGATCTTCTCATCGAAGAGGCGCCGCAGCCGGCCCAGGGTATCTTCCCGGGTCGTGTCCAGGAGATGGGCTTCCCGGATCACTTCGCAAGCCTTGTGTGCATCGTTGAGGTTGTCCTCGTAGACGTCGGCCAGGCGGAAGAGGAAGAGCAGCTTCTCGTCCAGGGCAACCGCGAGGTCGAACTCCTCGCGAAGCACCGTGGCCAGGTCGCTCCACCGTTCGAGGAGGGAGTAGAGCTCGTCGAGGGCCTCGAGCACACGGCGGTCGACGCCGAGCTCGGCCAGCCCCTGGTACTCCTTGACGGCCCGCTCGAAGTCCTGGATCTCGTCCTTGAGGATCCGGGCCTTGCGCATGAGCATGGCAACGGCCTCGGGACCGCCGTCTCCGGCCTCTGCGACGGAGGCGTAGACTTCCACCGCCTGTTCGAGCATGCCGGCCTTGCGGGCCACGCGCTCGAGGAGGTCCATGACTCCTTCACGCCCGGGGGCCAGGCTGAGGGCCTGTGCCGCAAGGTGGAACGCCCGCTCGACCGCGGAGAGCCGGTCCTCGGCAAAAGCTGCCATCTCGAGCAGCACGGAAAGACGGGCCTCGGGCTCGTCGAGCGAGTCCTTGTAGGCTTCCATGATGACCAGCAGCCGTTCCCAGTCGGCCCGTTCTTCCAGGAGCGGGCGCAGGACTGCGTAGGCTTCACGCTTGTCCTCGAAGGTCAGGACGATCCGCTCGAGCTCGTCCACGGTGGCGGCTTCGCCCGGGAACCGGAGCAGCGCTGTGCGGTAGGTGGCCACGGCCTGGTGGACGTCGGTGAGCCGCTCGGAGTAGATGGACGCGGTCTTCATCAGGACCGGGTAGTGCTCCGAGTCGGAGAGCAGCTCGAGCTTGTGGCGCAGGATGTCGAGCAGGGAGAGCCAGTCCTCGCGCTTTTCGTGCAGCGTCTCGAGGCGCAGCACCAGGTCGATGTCCAGCGGGTCGTTGGAGAAGAGGCCGTTGAGCACGTCGAACGCTTCTTCGAGGCGCTCCAGCCGGTTTTCGAGCACCTCGGCACGGCGCAGCAGGAGATTCTTGCGCTCGGCAGCATCGGCCGCCAGGGTGGCCCGGCGCTGGAGGATCTGTTCCAGCTCCTCGAACCGTTCGGTCTCGAAGTAGAGGCTTTCGAGGCGTTCCAGCGCGGTCGCATCCTCGTGCGAGAGCTGGAGGATTTCCTCGTAGGCGGCCACGGCCTTGTCCGGCAGGGACAGGTGCTCGTAGTAAGTGGCCCCCATCTCCATGAAGAGGACCTTGCGCTCGTCGATGTCCTGGGTCAGGCCGGCCTCGATTGCCAGCACTTCGACCAGCTCGGCGTACTTGTCCGCAATCCGGTAGAGGGACCCGAGGGCCCGGACCGAGTCGATATCATCCGGCTGGGCCTCGATGACCTTGCGGAAGCAGGCCACAGCGGTGTCGCTGTCGGCCAGCTTGTCACGGGCCACGGTGGCCTGGACCCGCCACATCTGGGTCCGCTGGGCCGAGTCGGACATCTGGCGGGTCTCCTCGTCGATCACGAGGAACAGCTCCTCGAAGTTCCCGAGGTTCTCGGACAGCAGCAGGAGCCGGGTCAGGACGTCCTCGTCCTCCGGCGCCAGGGCCAGGGCGATGCGGGCATTCTCGAACGCGGCCGTGAGATTGGCCAGCTCCTCTTCGTAGATTCGGGCGATTTCCTTCTGGATCCCGAGCTGGGTGAAGGCATCTTCCACGAAGCCCTTGCGCAGGGACAGCAGCTCGATGAGCCGGTCCCACCGGGCGGTGCGCCGGGCATGAGCTTCGAGGAGGTCGAGCACGCGCAGCGCCTGTTCACCCTCGATGTTGCGCTCCAGCATCTCGACGGCCCGGTCGGACAGGGGGTCGATGCGGAGCACCATGTCCAGCAGGTCCACCATGCCTTCCCGGTTGGAAAGCTTCGTCTCCTGCAACTCGGCCATGCGGATCAGCAGCGCCACCCGGGCGGAATCGCTGGTCGCCAGGTGGCCGGCGGCCTCGAGGATGCGGAGCAGGTCGCTCCACCGCTCCTGGACCGAGTACAGCTCGTCCAGCAGTGCAATCGCCTCTTCGCTGGAGGAATCGATTTCGAGGATCTCTTCGCCGGTCTTGGAGGCTTTCTCGAGGTCGTTGAGGTGGTCCCGGCACAGGGCCGCGATGTCGAACATCACCGAGATGCGGCCCGCAGCGTCGGTCTCGAGGTCTTTGCGGGTCTCGTAGATGCCGAGCAGCCCGGCCCAGTCCTCTTCCTCGAACGCGATTCCCTGGAGTGCGGCCAGGCTGGCACCGTCGCCCGGGGCATCCTCGAGCACCTTGCGGTAGAGCGACTTGGCCGTGCTCCGATCCGAAAGGTTCATGTGGTAGATGCCGGCTGCGGCCCGCATCACTTCGTGGCGGTACTCGAAGTTGCCGATCAGCTCGACGATCTCGCCGTAGAGCTCCACGACCGTTGCCCAGGCATCGAGCTGCCCGGCAAGATCCTCGAACTGCTCACGCAGGGAGGGATCCTCGGGCTGGAGGAGCAGGAGGCGGCGCACGGTGAGGAATGCGGCCTGGCTGTTGTCGGCTTCGATGTAGAGGACACGCAGGCGGGACAGGAGGTCGATGCGATCTGTCGGCTGCTCGGTCCACTTCAGCTCGATTTCGAGGGCATCGGCCAGCCGGGGGCGGTCTTCCCGGAGCTCGTACACCGTCTGGAGGGCGCGGGCCACGCGAAGCTGGACCCGCTCGTTGCCGACGAGCTCTTCGAGCAGGGTGACCGACCGGGCATGTTCCGGGTCCACGTGGAGCGCTTCGACGTAACGGCCCACCGCAACCTCGACGTCCTCGTGGACGCTGAAGTGCAGCATGCCGATGTCCACCAGCAGGTCGGCAAGCTCGCTGCCGCGGGGCTGCAGCGCTGCCAACCGGGATTCCAGCGCATCGAGCAGCTCGCCGTACCGCTGCTCCCTGTGGAGCACGTCGCACAGGTGGTCATACGCGGATGCCATCGACGGGAACTCTGCGATGAGCATGCCGTACGCCCGGATGGCACCGTCCGCATCCTGGAGGTGGACCTGGCAGACCTCGCCGAGCTGGAGGAGGATCTGCTGCCTTTCCTGCGGAGCGGATTCCAGCGCGAGCTGGCGGTCGAGGATCTGCCGGTACAGCTCCCACTGTTCGCTGCGCTTGTAGATCCGGCCAAGGGCGGCCACGGCCACCAGGCTGGATTCGTCGATGGCCAGCACCCGGGTGTAGTACTGGGTCGCGGATTCCACGTTGTCGAGCTTGGCTTCCCAGATCTCGGCAATCCGGAGGAGATAGGGGGCCTTGTCCCGTTCGTCCTCCATGATCTCGAGGGTCTGCTCGAGTACGGAGATGTAGGTCTCCCAGTTATGGGAGGCGTCGGCGAGGCGCTCCATCTCGCGGTGCACTTCCGATCGCGTGTAATCGATCTGGTAAGCGGAGACGTAGGTGAAGAACGCCTCCTGGACCTGGTCGAGCTTCTGCTCATGGATGCGGGCCTTGGAGAGCAGCAGCTCGAGGCGGTCCTCCTTGGGCATGTCCTGCTTCTCGGCCAGCAGCAGCTCCTGGACGGTGACGAGCGGCTCCCAGCACTCCAGGCGGGGGTACAGCTCGACCAGTTTCTGGGCGGCCTCGACGTTCTGCGCATCAACGGAGAGAATCTCTTCGAGGGCTGCACGGGCCTTGTCGTCTTTTCCGCCGGCTTCGCCGTACAGCTCGGCCAGGCGGAACAGCATCTGCACCTTGAGGACCGGTTCCTCCTCCTCCTTGGCCATGGTCTCCAGCGTCCGGGTGTGGTCGCCGGCATTGCCGTGCATGCGGAAGAAGGAGTCGATGGCATCGAGGTCCTTGGCCCGGACAAGGATCTTCTTCAGCTCGGCCTTGGCCCGGAAGTTTTCGGCATCCAGCTCGAGCAGGCGGTTCCAGGTATCAGCGGCCTGGTCCATGTCCTGGACGCGGGTCGAGTAGATGGTCGCGAGCCTTTCGAGGAGTTGCTTCTTCTCCTCGACGGAGACCTGGCCGATGCGTTCCTCGAGCAGCCCGGCCACCCCCACGAAGTCCTTGCTCCGCTCATACAGCGACATGAGCGAATCAAAGGCCTCCCGGTCTTCCGGGTCCACCTCCCGCACTTCCTTCCAGAGCCCGATTCCGATTTCGGCTTCGCGGACGTTGTCCAGGGCGAGCTTGGCCAGCTTGCGGAGCATACCGGCACGCTCAGAGCCCTTGAGGTACGACAACTCGCGGCGGGCGACGTCGACATACTTGCCCCAGTCGCGGCGCTGTTCGTAGAGGTGCTTGAGCTTGCGGATCACGTCGAGGTCATCCGGAGCGATTTCCAGCATCGCCTCGTAGCTGCGCATGGCCTCCATGGCGTTGGAGAAGCGGACCTCCATGATCTCCGCAATCTCCTTGTGCAGCGCAAAGGCCTTGCGGGGATCGGAGGTCGCTTCGACCTGCCCCTTGAGCAGCTTGACCAGGTCGGGCCAGCGGCCGCTCGATGCGAACTGGCCGCACAGCTCCCGGAATGCCTCGTCGTTGTCCGGCTGGAGCTTCAGAATGGCCTGGTATGCGGCAGCGGCCTTGGCCTCCATTTTCAGATGATCCCGATAGATGGGGATCAACTCCTGGTAGATGGCGATCTGCTGTTGGACCTCGGAGGCGGGCAGGGATTCCGCCTTGATGCGCAGCATCTCCGCCACCTGGTGCCACTTGCCGGTCTTGCGGTAGAGGCGGATCAGCTCTTCGCCGGCTTCATCATCTTCCGGAAGCTCCTTGCGAAGGGCCTGCCAGTAGGCGAGTGCCCGTTCCTCGTTGCCCTTCTCCTGGGCAAGGCGGGCAGCCCGGCGCTTGGACTCGGCAGCGGGGTCCGCGGCACCTTCGGCCTGGGCTTCCTGCTGGAAGAGCTGTTCGAGCTTGCGCCAGTTCTCCTTCTTGAGGAAGAACGTCACATAGAAATCGTGCAGGCTGGCCGCCAGCTCGGATTCCGCGGGGAGACGGCGGAAGAACATCTCGGCCATGTCCTCGTTGCGGATGCGGTCCAGGAACACGTGGCCGATCCGGTAGATCACGTACTCCGTGATGGGGCCGGCAACCGACTTGGCCTTGAAATCGGCCGCTCGCATGAGGTTGGCCACGGCCTCGTCGCTGGACACGGCCGACAGCACGGTATCCAGGAACTCGTCGAACTGCTCCCGGGTTCCCTCGCGCAGAATCGGCTCCAGGTGGGTCTGAAAGGTCCGCGTGTCGTTCGCATTGGCCTGCAGCGCTGCTCTGAGATCGTCCATCGCCATCGAATCCCCTCACTCCGATTGTGAATTTCGAAGCTGCCGTCCCCCGACCGTGCATCCCGAGGTAGAATCCTTATAGCACGCGCCTTGAGTGAAAAAGAAGCAGTTTTTTACCACCGCCCGCGTGAGCGCGAATCGCCCCTGCCGGCCAGTCACGCGAGCACCCGATGCAGGGTGTGCGGGAAGCCCTCCAGGCCGCTTTCCCTTCGCTCCGATGCTCGGCAGGTTGACGGTCTGCTGCCCCGATGGTATGTAACCGCCCGCATGGAGGGTGCCATGAGAACGAGCCGGGTAGCTGTATTCCTGCTGCTGGTCCTGTTGTCCGTCGGTTGCCGCAAGCAGAACGGAGCGAATGGACCGACCCAGACGCCTCCCGCCAGGCCGGCGGAAGGGGCCGCGTCCACGACCGCAGCCGCCGGTACCGAGGCCCCAACCGGGACCGAGCCCGAGCGCCCCGCGGACGCCGTTGCCCGGGTCGATTCCACGTTCGTGTCCAGGAGCGAGCTCGAGGACCGCATCCGCATGCTCACCTCGGGGCGCAAGCTCGATGCCGCCAGCGTGGAGAGGCTCCGCCGGAAGGCCCTCGACGAGCTGGTCGAGCGCCGCCTCGTCGAACAGGCGGCAAGCCAGGACGGCCTGACGGTTTCCGAGGAAGAAATCGATGCCCTCATGAAGCAGAGCATGGACACGCGGGGCGGGCCGGAGAAGTTCGCAGCGTTTCTCCAGAAGCAGGGCATGACCGAAGACGGGTGGCGGGCCGAGAACAGGTTCACCGCGCTGCGCAAGAAGCTGCGTGACGCCCGCTTCCCGGTGGCCGTCTCCGAGGAGGAGGTCACCGCCTACTTCGGGAAGTATTCGCAGGCCGGCAGCAAGGGGGAGAAGGTCCGGGTATCGCGGATCTTCCTCCCGATTGCGGCCGATGCCGCGGATGCGCAGTGGAAGGAGGCCGAGCAGACCCTCACCTCCATCCGCTCCGAGATCGAGGCCGGGCTTTCCTTCGAGGATGCGGCAAAGCGCTCCTCGAAGTGCCCGTATGCAAAGAAGGGAGGCGACATGGGCTTTGCCACCCGGGCGCGCCGCCCCGAGGACGTGTTCTCCCCGGCGTTCGGCATGAAGGTCGGCGAGATCGCAGGCCCCATGCGGACGGCCAAGGGGGTGCAGCTTCTCAAGGTCACCGATCGGACCGAGGAGAAGGTCGGAACGTTCGAGCAGGAGAAGGAGAACATCCGGAAGGTCCTGGAAGGGCAGGCGCGGCAGCGGAACACCCGCAAGCTCGTGGACCAGCTCCAGAAGCAGTACCGCGTCGAGTATTTTTTGTAGGGTCCGGGGTCCGGGGTCCAGGGTCCAGGGTCCGGGGTCCAGGGTCCGGGGCAATGGACTGAAGTGGGGAGATCGGATGGCGGAACAGGTGCGCCGGCACATTCTGGGAATCGAGTCGTCGTGTGACGAGACGGCCGCCGCTGTGGTGACCTCGGAAGGAAAGG
>Ga0233425_10001743_pt1 | contig 46549 bp, 41 predicted proteins | sample Watercolumn_Towu_2_FD_181712 | JGI IMG/M metagenome (GOLD analysis project Ga0233425, IMG submission 181712) | Freshwater microbial communities from Lake Towuti, South Sulawesi, Indonesia - Watercolumn_Towuti2014_140_MG | ecosystem: Environmental > Aquatic > Freshwater > Lake | place...
TACTTTGGCACTTTGATACTTTGACACTTTTTTATATTTCTTTCTCCCCATACGCCGCAGTCTTCACTTTTAATATTCCCGTCGTAGTATCTAGTATAATCGTGCGGCCCACAGAACCGCCTGTATCTTCAGCGATTATTCTAATTTTTAAGGCCTCCAACTGTTTTTTTGCCGCTTCGGCATTGCGCCTTCCGACATGCAATGTACCGGGTTTCGATATTGAAGGAAACATATTAGACCCGCCGGCAAGTTTTGCATCTATCAATTCCTTTCTTGCCCCGTCTTTAATCATCAAATTAAGCAATTCTTCAACAGCCGTGTTTACAAATTTTGCCAAATTTCCGCGAGAGCTTTCCTTTGCGTCATTTACATCGGGAAGCATGGCATGCACCATTCCGCCGATTTTATGTCGTGAATCATATAAAACTACACCCACACACGACCCAAGCGCCTGAGTCATCAGCTGATCAGGACTTCTTGCTATCGCCATTTGCGCCATGCCAACGTGTATTGTTTGCATATCTATTTCAGCATTCTCTCCACTGCACTCAATACTCGTGTCGCCTCAAACGGTTTAACAACAAAATCCTTAGCTCCTGCTTGAATCGCTTCAACAACCAACTGCTGCTGTCCCATAGCGCTCACAATGAGAATTTTAGCCGAAGGATTGTCTCCTACAATTTCCTTAACGGCGTCTATGCCGTTCATTTCCGGCATGACAATATCCATCGTCACAAGATCAGGATTGAGGTCTTTAAATTTGCCAACACCTTCCCTGCCATTGCTTGCTTCTCCAACAATCTCATGCCCTCCCTTTTTTAGAATATCGGAAATCATCCTACGCATGAATATCGCGTCGTCAACAACTAGCACCTTTGCTTTTCTTTCAGGCATATTTACCTCCGGTTATTTCACAGCTTCCCCAACTTGTTTCGCCTCTTCCTGACTCAATATCTTATCCACATCAAGCAGTATAATGATTCTGTTTTCAAGTTTTCCCAACCCCTTGATAAACTCTGAGTGAATCTGCGTTTCCAACATGTGCGGGGCAGGGTCTATCCTATTTTTTGAAATTCTCAATACCTCCGGAACTTCGTCAACAATTAGGCCGACGATATTACCCTTCACTTCAGCTACTACAATTCTCGCCTTATCGGACCTATCCTCCGATTTTAGACCAAACCTCTTCGCGAGATCCATAACCACAATTATCTGTCCTCTTATGTTGACAACGCCTTCAATAAACTCCGGAGCTTTGGGCACCGGAGTGATATCCTGCATCCTGATAATTTCTCTAACCTGAGAAATGTCAACGCCAAACTCTTCCCCAGAAAGCCCGAATATCACAAATTGAAATTCCTCATCACGCACATTTGCGTCCTTTTTTGTGTCAGACATAATTCCTCCGTTTTATCCTTTTTTCTTACGCAAATCCTCCATCCTTTTTTTCATCGCATCCGCGTGTTCTTTTAATTTTGCCAACCTGCCTGTTTTTTCTTCCTCTATTTTCGTCCTACGTCCCACGTCCGGCGTCCCACGTCCAACATCCCTCGTCTCCGAACTAACCTTAAATTTCGCCACCATATCCCTGAGGCTAATTCCCATATCCGCAAGTTCCTGCGCGCTTGCCGCCATTTCTTCCATAGAGGCGGTCATTTCTTCCGTCGAAGCTGATGCTTCTTCAGTCGCGGACGCCGTTTCCTCCGCAACCGAAGCTATATCAGATATGGATTTTGACACCTGCTTAGTCCCAGCGGCTTGCTGTTGGCTTGATGCCGACACCTGCTCAATCATTGACGCGACACTTTCGGTATTTTTAATAATTTCGTTCAGGCTCACCACTATTTGTTGCGTAATATCTCTAACTGTTCCTGCCTCTTTTGACGCGCCTTCAATATCGGATACCGCTTGTAATGTTTCTTTCTGAACATCTTTTATAAGCTTCCCTATCTCATCAGCTGCTTTTGCCGAACTTTCAGCAAGTTTTCTTACTTCCTCAGCAACAACAGCGAAACCGCGCCCGTATTCTCCGGCACGCGCCGCCTCAATGGCCGCATTAAGAGCAAGAAGATTTGTCTGATCCGCGATACCTGTAATAACCTTCACAATTTCGCTTATCTGTTCCGAACGATCCCCGAGTTTTCTTACCGCGCCCGCGGAATTTATAACCGTTTCCGCTATCTGTATTATTTTCTGCTGGGCATTCTTGGTCAGGTCCCCGCCTTTTTGCGCATTACCGGCAGATGTAGTCGCCTGCCCGGCCGCGTCCTGCGCACTCTTTGAAACCTGCATAACCGAAGAAGACATTTCTTCCATTACTTTTTGGGTCTCATCCACCCTTTGCGCCTGAGTTTCCGTCCCCTTGGCTATCTGCTGTACCGTAGAGGACACCTCTTCAGTCGTTGCGTTCATCTCTTCGGCCGCCGAAGAAAGCTGTTGGCTTGAAGCGGAGACACGCTCCGACGCGTTTAGTACCTGCGTTATAATTGTATTTAAACTGGAAACCGTATTTCTAAAAGCGTCTGCTAGCTGTCCTATTTCGTCTTTTGTTGTAACTTTTATTTCGGCAGTCAGATCGCCTTTACTAATAGTTTCCGCTGCTCCCGTCAAAGCAACAATAGGCTTCGTAATAGCGCGGCTTATAATTAGTCCTAGTATAACGGCCAGAAGAAAACCGGCGATACTCACTATAGTGAGAGTGACTCCGGCAGTAGTTTGAGCCCTATCAGCCGAAGACATGGCATCTTCCATATCTTTTGAAACTAGTTCCTCCGCCTTCACCATAGCAACCCTGGTCTTCTCCGACCAATCATCAAGCTCACCCATATGTTTGTGGGCATTTTCCTTCGCCTCCAGATAATTTTTGTGGCTAAGCAACAATTTTTCTCCCACGTCATGCAAGGCCGTATGGTCCGACACGGTTTCTTCTTTTAACTTTTTCCCTGCCGCCGTCAGTTGTTGAACATCCAAAACCCCTTCAAACCTATCGTATTCTTTTATCCATTTCTCGATGTTTTCTTTTATTTTGTCCAGTCCGGCAGTATCCTGTTTCAATAAATATTCCGCATAACCATCCCCCTGATTTAAAACAGCCACCTTCATCTCCATTGCCGCGTCCGTCGCGGAAGTGTTCGACTCCTCTGTTTTTTCCAGTTCTACTAAATTCCCCATTACCTCGTCCCTTTTGTTGTCAAATTCATCCATGTAATCCAATTTCTCCTGAGCGTACTTTAGGGTAAGGTCATGATTTTTCATCATTTCTTCGCTGGACTTCACAAAATTACCGTGATAAGTATCAGCTTCTTCTACAAGTTTCCTAACATCAGAATCTTTTGCCGGCTTAACGCCCATTGAATCATCGCCTTTTAAAATGGCGGCCGAAAATTTATCTTCGTCCTTCTGGTAAGACTCAAAGTTCTGCTTTATGGAAGATAACTCTTCGGGGTTTTCCGTTAGAAGATATTCTCCCATTGAGTCCCTGCCGGCTATAACCGCGGCCTTCATCTCCATGGCACAGTCCGCGACGGGAACTTGCTCATAGCTAATCGCGTCGGTAGAATTGCCTACTTTGTTCACCGACAAAACACCGAACAATCCGGCTAGAAATACCAAAAAAGAGATTCCTAAAAAAGCCAACACCAACTTTCTGCCAATCGTCATCTTCATGACCACACCTCCTTTGCATGTTTTGTCAATTGCTCGCGCGACAGCTCTGCCTCCTTTGATTGAGTGTCTGTTTCAATAATATCTTCCCACAATTTTACAGCCTCCTCTTTTTTCCCAAGATGATGCAGGCTCATAGCAAGTAAATACTTGCCTATCGTAAAATTCGGATCAATATCAAGACAGTCTTTAAATTCCTCTATCGCCATAATATGTTTCCCTTTTACGGAATACGAGAGCCCTAGTTTGTAATGAAAATCCAGCATTCCCCCTTTGTCACAATTAGAAACCGTCGGAGATCCACATCCGGTATGTTCTCTGATATAATCCAAAATAGACATACCCACTTCTCTATAAAGGGTTTTCGGGGCTTGGAATTCTATAACTGGATGGTCATCTGTGTTTATCGCGGATTTATACACATTTCTGTAGACATTCTCTTCGCCAATAAGGAAACATCCAAGAAGGCTAAACGGCCCGTCAATTCCTATCTTAGATAAATCATCTCTTACTCTTTCTTCCTTAAACTTCTCGCCCAAGAGTGTTAGGTCTATCGCAAAATCTTCCTTCTTTGATCCAACCATAAGGATATCCCCCATCGGCACCTCGCCTATTGTAGGCGACCATACAGTCACGGAAGGAAAAACAGATAAAAAAGTATTAAGAGCGATATTAAGATTCTCCGGCGACATTCTATAGAATTGAAACCACTGGCACATAAGGCCGCCGTCGTTTAATTTTTCAAAACAAAGCTTATAAAAATCCTGTGTGAACAAATTCGACACGCCCGAGATCCACGGATTAGAGGGTTCGGATATTATGATATCATATTTTTTGTCAATAGCCGTCAGGAAATTTCTTCCGTCGACAATGTGAAGGTTTACCCTTTTATCTTCCAACGCATTACCATTCGCTTCTTTAAAATATCTTGACGCTTCGACCACCTCCGGAGATATTTCCGCGCAGTCTACTTCTTTTAAAGGATATAGCAATGCAGACCCTAAAGATGTTCCGCTCGCTAAACCTATTACTAAGGCTTTTTTTGGATCTTTATGGAATAAAAGCGGCAGATGCGACACAAGATGCTGTGTCATCATATCCGGCGAAGTAGACGCATCAGTCTTACCATTTATCCGCATAAATAAATATTTCCCCTTATGCACCGAAACAGTGGCATCTACTCCTTCTTTGTAATACAGCGTTTCCTGATCGCCACGATGAAACACATCCCCCTTCATTCTCGATCCGGCTAAAATATTTTGAGCGTAGACATAGACACCGCTATCCAGCACCGCCCTGTCCCATCGAGGCATAATAAAAACAAACAAAATGGTCAATACGACAGAAAGAGATGTAATCACCATTTTTATTTTCAATTTGCGGTTTTTATCTAAGAAAAAAAGGACAATCCCCATAACGATCAATGTAGCTGAAATGACTGTAAGAGTTTTTTGTATCCCAAATAGCGGTATCAAAAGAAAACTTGTAACGAGAGTACCGCCTATACAACCTACGGTATTTGCAGAATATATATTCCCTAGATTCTTCCCAAGTACTTTCACTCTTTTTGCACATATCTTTCCGACAATAGGAAAAACCGCACCAAAAAGAACCGTAGGTATAATCATTACAAAAAATGAAATAAGAAATTCTATTAACACGACTCCATGCCACGCTCCGCCAAAAAACTTAAACAACCTTAGGAACATGTATGGCAGGCTCCCGAGTGCGGGCGTCATAACAAGAACCGATAAACCAAGGACTATTTGAACAGCACCAAGTAAAAATAATAGATTTTTGTAACGATCAACGAAACGCCCCATCACAAAACTTCCCAGCGCTATCCCGCAAAGAAATGTCGTAAGCATTGTGCTAAACGCGTATACGGAACTGCCTACAACCATCACTAAAATCCTAGTCCACAAAACTTCGAGGCTCAACGCAGAAAAACCACTTAGAGCGAAAACAACTAATACAAAATTGTTTTTTTTACTCCTTTCTTCCTCATTGTTTCGTGCTTCATTAATTATCTCACGGCTTCCTTCCAAAATCTGTCCGTTTTGTATTTTTATAGCAATTAGGCCAATACATAAATTAATAACAGCCGCGGCAACAATAGTCGCCTTCACCCCTATTAAAGGAATCAAGATGAACCCGCTTACAAAACATCCTGTAACAGCGCCAAAAGTATTTATTGCATATATTTTCCCAATTCCTCCGCCTATGTCCTTTTCGTTTCTAACAACAAATTTACTGATTGCCGGCAAAGTAGCGCCCATTAAAATCGTAGGAATCACTAAAAAAATAAAAGACAAAAGAAATCTGGCAAGCGTAAAGAAAAGTGATAAATTCGACGCTACTTGATAAACATCAATATATATTTTTGTCAAAAGTGGAAATACGACCGGAATAAAAAAACAATACAGCCCTATTCCAATTTCCAAATATCCATAGAAAGAAAGCGGATTTTTTTTCTTATCGACAACCCTTCCAAACCAAAAACTTCCGATGGCCAGCCCTGCCATATACGCCGTAAGAACCGTACTCACGGCATAAACAGTAGTCCCAAACACCAACCCCAGCATCCTGACCCATATCACCTCATAGATAAGACCACATGCTCCGGACAAGAAAAACAACAACAATACCACTCTTTGCGACTGGCTTAGGGAGTTTATATTGGATTTTTCACTCATTACTCATACCTCAATACTTATGCCTGTTTTGTTTTCCTATCCGTCGGCCATTCACTCAATCCTATCATCTCGTACATCTTCGCGAAAAAATAATCCGCGAATAAACGCCGCGTTTCTTTACTGATACTATCAAAGGCAATACCGTACTCGTAAAGCCCATGCTCCTGCCTGTTTAATCTTAATATCCTCCCTTTAATCCTCAAGGCTTCCGAATCCGTTTCCCCCAAGAGTATCTCCAGTTCCAACTCAGAACCTATCTGGATATCTTCCGCTACTAGCAATAAACACCCGCCTAAAGATATATCCTTAGTAACCGCATTCTTTATTGCTTCAAATCCGTCCGCGGTCTGTCGTTTCACCAGATAGTGAACCTTGATCGCCACATCAAGACGTGCGGTTTTGCGCCTTTCTGTAAAATCCTCACTTTTTGTAATGTGCCGAACGATATCATCTGCCATAAAAGCCCCCTACTAGGTTTTAGGTTAAACCTATCTCTTCACATATATCCTCGACTTTTGGTCGTAACTAATAAAACTATCAGCCATATCGCCTATTATCGATTCAACATTCCCCAACACCAAAAAACCGTCTTTTCTTAAAGACTTGTAAAAATTGTTTAGGACCTTGTTTTGCAAATCGCGGCCGAAGTAAATAAAAAGATTCCGGCACAATACCATATCAATACTATCCAGTGGCGCGTCTGAAATAGCGTCGTGGTACTTAAAATCAATAAACGCGGGCCACTCCTCCCTGATCCATAATCTGCTATTTCCCATATCATAAAAATATTTGAACAATATTTTTTTTCTTTCCTCGCTCAATTTCCTGAACTGCGCCTCTTCATAAACACCTTCTCTCGCATTTGATAGCGATCTACTGTCTATATCGGTCGCAAATATTTTCAGATTATAGTCCGCCAGCCTAGCCCCCAAAAATTCAGCTATAAGCATAAGAACAGAATACGGCTCTTCTCCCGAAGAACACGCGCAACTCCAGATTCTTATGATGTTTGAATTTAGTTTTTTCTTTCTGCCAAAGAGCTCCGGAAATACCTTTTTTTCAATTGCGTCAAAAACATACTCGTCTCTAAAAAATTCCGTCACATTTATCGTCATAGCATCCATAAGTTTATCCATTTCTTCAGGATGCTTATCTAAGAACCTAAGATATTGTTCAAAGTTATCCAACTTAGCAAGCCTGACGCGGGTCATCACCCTTCGTCCAAGAATAGCTTCACGATATTGAGAAAAATCAAGGTTTCTTTCCTTGTAAATTTTTTCTATTATTTTGTCTAAAACAGGATCTTTGAACTGTGTTGTCATTTTTTAACAGCAAGTTAGATCTTTGCTTTTTCGACCGCCCATGGCAGGGCGGACTCATTTGAAACCTTACCGGAGTCAACCAGCAATTTTAAAGACTGATCAATTGTTTGCATGCCGTCTTTTGAAGATAAAGTAATCGTGTTTCTTATCTGGTATGTCTGCTTATCGCGGATAAGATTTTTTATCGCCGGATTTGCTATCATGACCTCGCACGCAAGATATCTTGTTTTTCCGTCCACCGACGGAAGAAGGACCTGCGAAATCACCATAAATAAATTTTCCGCGAGCTGTACCCTGATCTGATCTTGCTGGTGCGCAGGGAAAACATCTATTATTCTGTTTATGGCGTCAACGGCGTTACTGGAATGAAGAGTGGCAAGCACTAAATGCCCGGTTTCTGCGGCAGTCACTGCCATTGAAATAGTCTCCAGATCCCTGAGTTCCCCAACTAATATCACGTTGGGATCTTCCCGCAAAGCGGCCTTTAACGCTACGGCGAAAGACTTTGTATGCGACTCTAGCTCTCTCTGATTGATGATGGATTTCTTGTTTTTATGAATATATTCGATGGGGTCCTCGATTGTTATTATGTGCTCTTTTCTCTCGGAATTTACAGCGTCTATGACCGCGGCGAGCGTTGTGGATTTACCGCTGCCTGTTACACCAGTAACAAGGACTAAGCCTTTCTGCAAAGAAGATATCTGCCTGACAACGAGGGGCAGGCCTAATTCTTCAATCGATTTTATTTTTTCTGGAATAAGCCTAAGAGCAGCGCATATACCATTTCTGTCATGATATATATTGCATCTAAAACGCGCCATGTCAGGGATTTCCACAGCAAGATCTAGCTCTTCATTTTCAGTAATTCTATTTTTCCCTGGTGACAGAAAACCAGAAAGCATGTTCTCAATATCTTCTTTTGTCAAGGACTTGTCATTTATGAAATTGAGTTCGCCGTTAAGTCTGATAGAAGGAGGCAGGCCGGTACACAAATGAAGGTCAGAACCTTGTTTTTCCACAACAACCTTGCATAGTTCCTTTAGTTCCATAAGACTCGCTTTCTGCCGTCAATATATCGGCATAATTTGCTCAACTCAATATGGTGCAGGACACTTGACATTTTGTTGTCGCTAGTACAATTATACCAGATCGTAACGCTACGACAATACATATTTACAATGTAGAGACGCGATTAATCACGTCTCTATATTAATACGCCCCATCTTTCCTTAAAACCGCCGGAATTGTCCAAAAAAGTATTCTCAAATCCAGAGGAAATGACCAGTTGTCTATATACCACAGGTCCCACTTTACCCACTTATAGAAACTAAGGTTACTTCTTCCGCGCACCTGCCATAGGCATGTTATGCCCGGCTTCACCTCTAATCTTCGCATCTGCCACAAATCATATTTTTCGACCTCGTCAGGTGTAGGCGGCCTTGGGCCCACTAAGCTCATGTCGCCCTTAAGCACATTCCACAACTGGGGCAGTTCGTCTATGCTGTAACGGCGGATAAACTTCCCGGCCTTTGTTATTCTTGGGTCTTCTTTTATTTTAAATATCGGGCCTGTTACTTCGCTCTTGGCCCGCAAATCCTCTTTCATTTTATCCGCTCCAACTACCATGGAACGAAATTTATAAAAATTAAATATTTTGTTTTTCCTGCCAACCCGTTTTGAAACATAAAATATCGGCCCGCCGTCCTCTATTTTTATCCACAACGCCGCGGCGGCGAATACCGGACTGAGGACAACAAATCCCAAATATGCCCCGGCTATATCTATAACCCGCTTAATAAAAAGTTCTGTTCCGTGTATTTTCCTAAATCCATATTCTAGAAAATGCAGATACCCTAAGCTGTATGTCTTAAAATCCCCGTAAATATGTTCGAACCCTTCTGGGACAATCTTGATGCCACAGCCTAGTTTTCTGCCGGCGAAAACAAATTTTTCCAACTCGTTAGCCGGAAGATTTACCGCTACAAATACTTCATCTATATAAAACTTTTGAACAATCTTTTGAAAATCATCATATTTGCCAATCACCGTGACACCGCATTTTTTTTCACCGACTGCTATGTTTTGACTTAGAATACCAGTAACCTCAAAGCCGAGAAATGAATGATTTTTTATTTCAGAAAGGATAGTTTCAGCAACCGTTCCCTCTCCGACCAAAAGAACTCTTATAAGCCCCAGCCCCTTTGCGATCCTATGACGTATATATAACCTTTTTAAAATTCTCCAAAAGCTAAGGAGTAGTAACGCCGAAATCCACGAGGACACGAACACCAACCTAGAATAGATTTCATATTTGAGTATAAAAACCGCTGCGGCAGTGGGAATAATCGCGAGGACAAGCGCCTTAAACACAAGCCAAATTTCTTTAATGATTGATATACCTCTATCAGTGGTAAAAAGATTAAACCTATGCAAAGCAACCAGGCTTAAAGTACTCCAAAGAATAAAAATGGAAGTATACTCGTGAAGCGAAACAAGGCACAAGCTATTCCAGTTTGACGGCAGGAAAAACCTCAATTCATTATATCTCAAAAAATAATGCAGATAAAACGACACAGCCAAACAAGCAAGGTCAATTAACAAATACATCGAATGAAATCTGTTCCTTATCCTATACATGGGCCACATTATACTAAATTACGGCCCCAAATTGTATAAACTAATCATTCTGTACACATTTTTCTATAAAATTTAGCAATTGTCCAAATTTACTATCCAATCCAACATTCTTTCTAGCGTATTCACGCATTTCTTCCGATATTCGTTTCGGATATTTACTCACACTCTGGGCAAATTTCAATATTTCTTCAATGTCAAGTGGCGTATCGTCATTTCTAAAGACTAACCAATATTTTTGCCCCTCAGCTATATTTTGTAAATCAGTGTCTTTATAAGCCAAGATGAACGGTATACCTCTCGCGAGATAGCCCCTAACCTTCAATGTGCACGCCTCTGACATTCTATTTTTGTAAAGAGCAAGAGACCCTACTGCCAGGTTCATTTTCTCCATAATATCATCCAAATCTGCGTGACTCATGATCCCGTAAAATCTTATAAATTTCTTTGCGCCTTTTAATTTAAGTATCTTCTTCTTGTTAAAACTTCCTACTAAATGGAGCACAATTTTCACATCACCACAATAGGCGTTCAGAGACACTAGTAGCCTTTCCAATCCCACCCAAGGATAAACAGAACTGACCGCTAACACCATATTAAGCGTTTTCCCGTCGAAGGGACTGAATCCTGTCTTTTTTATTTCATCTACATTCGCGCCGTTCGAAATTGTTATTGAAGGAACACCGTTTTTTAGCAAGGATGATATCCCATACCTTATCTCATCTGTTCTCGCCACAATACCAATGCAGTTGGCAAGCATCGGCACAGCATATTGCTTTTCAAGGAACAATTTTACCAAACGCACAATTTGAACGAACAAAGAATGAGCGCTTTTTATACCTTCAAGCGTTTCATTATAGGTGTGCGTGTGATGTTCCGTTATAACCTTATACTTTTTCGTGAAACTAACTCCGGATTTATCAGCAAACCAATATCTCAATATTACACAATCGTATTTCGCAAGATCTATTTTCCTATCAACAACACTATATTTTTTAAAAAGCATAATACAGTTTAACAAAAACGGAATTTTACTATTTATTTTTACATAATTTATGTTTCCGATCCTGCCATCCTTATATTGATTAAAGATAAAAAAATCCATATTTACATTATGGTTCTTTGCGATACTGGCACGCTCCTGCAATTTTTTTTCAGGACCAACCGGGCCCATAAAATCCAAATATATATAAGCTAATTTCATTTTAAACCCTTAGAGCTTTGGTAATAAGTTTTCTGTAAATAAAAAAGTGTACGATATATATTGCCATCATCACAAAGGAATAAACCATTATTGCGCCAAATCCGTCCCATCCGTAACAATAAGGAACAACCAGCGCGGCAAACGCGAACAGAAATCTGATTATATCCATGATTAGCTGAACCCCCTGTTTTTCAATTATGTTCGCGCTTTGAGATAAGGGAGACACTATAAATTGAAAAATTAGCATCGGCGCCATAATCCGTATAAACATACTTGTATCAGCCCAATTTTCCCCGAAGACAACGGCACACAGTCTCGGCCCAAATATGAAAACACCAACGAATAAAAATACACTAAAAAATACAAGTTTTTTGAAAAACTTGAAAAATAATATATACAATTCTTTTAGGTCTTTTTTTGCGGCTTCTGCCGCTTCACCAATATAAACCTGCGCCACCGCGTTCCCTATTAATTGCAAAGGAGATCCCGCCACTCTCTGCGCAAGTAAATATAAGCCGGCAGTTTTGGTCCCATAAAAAGCAGCCAGAATTATTGAAGGCATATATAAACAGGCGCAATTTAACAACGAAGCGCTGGATGACAGTATGGGAAATTTTCTATAACGCCACATCACGTTTTTAATTTTGCACCAATCCAGTCTATCTATTATATTATCCTCTTTCAGTGTTATAACCGCCAATCTGCCGCTCCCCACAATCCTGCTGACAATATCACCAAATAGGAGCCCCTCAGGCCGGATTTTAAAAATTCCTAGGACCACCTGCGTCATAATTAGCCAAACACTCTGGCCGATCCTGGTCTTAGCTATATTTTTGAAATATTTCTTTCGCATCGCCCAAAAACTTAAGACCTGATACATTCCTGCGCCAAAAAGGCTGACCGGCAAAAACCACTTATATGGCTTCAATATTTCTACGTTGCACCACGACAAAAAACTATCTCCGAAAAACAACAATACCAAACACGTAAAACAACTTGCTATAACTACAATTATGGAGGAGAGCGCTAGGATATTGATCGCTGTATCATCTTCAGCTGGCAAAGGAATGGCGAGCTCATAACGAAGCGCCGACGCAGGAATAACTATTAATAATCCAGAAATAAAAACCGACAACACGCCAAAATCGTCCGGAGTATATAACCTTGTCACAATAGGAGAAGCCAATAAAATTAAAACTTGCCCTAAAGCTGTACTACCTGCTAACGCCACAATACGAGAAAAAGATTTATGTTTTAAAAAACGTTCTCTTAACTTATTTACAGGCACGTTAACCTTAAAGTTCATCAACTATTTATTCAATTCCCTTTCTATCATTTTCAAAAACATATCAGCCCGCTCTTTCGCCATAGCAAGCTGTTCCCTAATTAAAAGTTGCTTATCTGTAGGCTTCATTGTACCCCCGACATTCATATGACCGCTTTCATCCGCTTCCACATAATCTCTTGAAAGGGACTGAATAGTACGCTCCACTTCGGCGTAAGCCTGATATAGATTCTCAACCTTAGAATCTTTGCCGCTTACCGCACCCCGCTTTTTAGCTCCTGCTTCCGCCTTCCCTCTTTTCTCAGGCATCTTCGGCTGAATAATTTCAATTTTCGTTTCTCTTTTTGCTTTTGATTCGTTTGTTGTTTTCCTATTAGCCATAGTTACCTCCTCATGTTTTCATAAACTGTTTTAGTCTGTTTTGAAATAACATCCCAATCATAATCTCTTACAAGAGTCAATTTCTGGTTTAATTTTTCTTCCTCAGATATTCCGGCTTTAAACAATTCCTCTATTTTCGCGGCCAATTCATTCGCATCACTCGCTTTAAAAAATCTAAAACTCGGAATAGGCACCTCTTTATTCGCCTCAATATCGCTCACTAAAACGGGTAGATTATAACTCATCGCCTCTAATAGTGCAATGGGCAGGCCTTCATAATAAGACGGCAATACAAAAAGTCCAGCGTTTGAATATAATTCCGCAAGAGGCCTTCCCGATATAAAACCCGTAAGCGTAACTTCGGCTGCTTCCGCCTTCTTTATCAAATTCCTGCTATATTCCGTTTCATGATCCGCACCACCGGCAATCACAAGTTTAAATTTAGGATTTGTAAGACTTTTATACGCGTTAATTAAATCGTGCAAACCTTTTTCTGGAACAAACCTGCACGCCGTAAAAATATATCTGCCAGAAAATAAACCATATTTTTTTAGAGTCTCGCCGCCGAACGCGAAATCAGGGATATTTACTCCGTTCGCTATTAAAACCACATCCTTTCTTTCAAATTTTTTCTCCAAACCGGTTTTTATTAAATTAGAAATTGCGATTATTCTATCCGCGAATTTTACTCCAAAATATTCCCCAAGCCGTAAAACCATTTTAGCGGCCTTTCCCCATTTCTCTCTTTCATAATCAGGCCCATGGTGCGTCATAATAACTTTTAATCCCAGCATTTTCGCTAGTGGCACCAACAACGAAGGACCCACAGCATGAACGTGAAGAATATCCGGAGACTTCAGGCGAGCATAGATCACTCCAAAAAAGGTGTGCACAAGGGCTTCAATACTCTTCTTCCTAGGGCACCAAATATATTTAAATTTTACGCCTTCCCACTCTGCCGCTCTATTCTGTTTTAAGAAATACGGACTTCTCGCTAAGACAGTAATTTCACAGCCCAATTTGGCCAGCCTAGGATACAACTCTTCGCAGTGCTTTTCAACACCGCCCTGAGTATTTGGAAAACCACGGGTCCCTAGGACAAGAATTTTAGTATTCACTATTGCCTCTTAAGAACACTTTCATAAATCTTCATCAAATTTTGGTAATGTAAATGCTCTCCGTATTCTTCCTCTATTAGCTTACGTGCATTTTTGCCGGCTTCACTTACTTTCAATGGATTATTCTCCATATACAAAATCACTTGTTTGAGGCTATTTGCGTCCCCTGGTTTAAAAAACCATCCTGTCTTGCCTTCCTCAACAAGTTCAGAGATACCTCCTATATTAGCCGCGGCTACCGGCTTACCCACAGCGAATGCCTCCAAAACTACACGAGGATTGTTTTCTTCCCACTCAGAAGGAACTATAACCGCAAAAGAGCGGCTTATAGATTCTTTTAATTTCTCTCCTTCCAGATAACCAAGTAAATTAACGTTTTTTATTTTCTCTGTGCTTATTTTTGTTTTCAGATATTCTTCCAAAGGACCGGCTCCCATAATATTTAGTACAATCCCTAGATCCTTCACAGCGTCAATCATTGTCATTAATCCCTTTTCATGAGAAAGCCTCCCTAGGTATAGGTATATTCCTTTATTGAGGTCGTAGCGCGGCACATACTCCCCGGCCTTTACAAAATTAGGGAGAAAATTTATTTTCTTTTTGAATCCCATCTTTGCAAATTTATTTTTCAGAAAAATACTCGGAGAAATATAACAATCAACGTAATTGTAAACCTTCATGGCTTTAAGATGCAGATACATCTCAAACATATTTATAACACTCTTCACGTAAGAACTTTTAGTGCATTTATGCAAAAGACACCAATAATATCTTCCATGCGCACATTTATCGCAAGCACCACTCCCTCTCAATAATTTATAAGACGGACACACCAATTTGTAATCATGTATGGTCATAACTGTGGGTATATTGTATTTTTTTATAACACCCAAAATTGAGGGAGATATCTGGTGGGCGATATTATGCATGTGCACTATGTCAGGCCGAAAATTTATTATTACTTTTTCTATTCGTTTTTTTAACTCAAAAGAGTAAAGGATATTTAAAGCATATCGCATTTTTTGCGCCATAGTCAGATCTGCATTAAAATCAATGTGGGGCACAAAATGATTTTCATAAGAAAATATTTTATTTTTCTCGTGTTCCATGCCCCAATACTCGACAACATGACCTTTTTGCACCAAAAGCCCTCCGGTCATCAGGGCACAAATGGCGTCTCCACCCCTTGGATACAAGTATTTGCTAATCATCAAGACACGCATAATTCTTCACACCCGCGATTTTCTAGTTCCTCGGACAAAATATTTTTCATTTTTCTAAACATATTTTCTCTTGTGCATTTCAATTTTGCTTTAATATCTTCTCTCAATCTATCATCTTTCAGGATTATTGTGTCTAAAAGCGGAAACAAGGACGAGGGATTGATTGAATTAATATCGAGGAAATATTTTTCCAGCGATAGCATCTTTAGTATACCCATGCATTTATGCTGATATCCTATGGCTATTACGGGAACAGATGATAGCAATGCGAATATAGCCGAATGGAATCTTGTCGCTACAACAACATCCGCCAAAGAATATATTTCCACAATATCTTTCGGAATTAGGATATCCAGTGATTTAATCAATATTATTCTTCCCTCGACATGTAAATATTCTATGACTCTTTTATAAAATTCTTCCGTTACCAGCCTATCATCCTCCGCTTTTTCTGGTCCTACAACATGAGGGACAAGCACAACAGTACCTTTATACTTATCCACCACTGCCCTGACAGCTTCCAGAAGAGAATCCATATACGCATTTTTTCTACTTGTTTTTTCCAAAATGTCTCCCTCCTCCGGAAAATCCCAGTAGCGCAAAGTAAATACCGCCACTGGGCCAATTTTCTTTGCATTTTCTATTTGCGTTAAAATCGCATTTGTAACATTATTCCCCTCAATGTTAAACAGAAATGCCATATCAGCACATATTGTAAGTTTACTGCTTATGCCGCCAGCACAAAGGCTCCGCAATATATCCATAGATATTTGTTCTCGGACAAATACTCTCTTGACGAATCTTGAAGTTAAAATTAATTTCACCACTAGCCTAGAAATACTATTCTGAAAAGGGCCAAATGATTGGGGCATTAAGATGATGGTTTTCCCGAAAAATATTGCCAGCGCAATATGTGCTACATTTTGCAGAAAGCCCAATTCGGGGAAATGGGTATTATATGAATATAGATAGCCACCGCCGCAACTCAAAATTAAATCTGCGGACTTAATTTCTTTTATTAATTTTACTTTGTCACGCATGTTACAAAACGATCTAAAAAATTCACCCGCTTTACCACTCAATCCGCTAAAACTCCCTAGCGCTGGGATGAGTGTCCCGTAAACATTTATCCCCATCGGCTCGTAATATTTCTTATCAATCCGAGGCATTCTGGACGTTATCGATACACGTGCTTTCGGATAACACCTTCTAATTGTATCTACTTGGGCCAATACAATTGCGGAGTCTCCGGGATTAAGCACTGTATGCGTGTTTACAATTACAAATCTTTTAAAATTCTGATTTATATTCATTATCCTTTTCTGCAAGCAACTATAGTGTAATTAGCTCCCGCGTACTTTAAAACAGGCATTTTTTGAATTACTTTCTGAACTTTTTGCATAAACCCTGATACAGCTATATTGTTTATAAACGCTTTAGGAAAAATATTAGAACCAATAAAACCGGACATGTGAACTTTTTCTATACAGAATCCGGCCGCAATTAACAGTTTTTTTAAATCAAAAACGGTAAACATCCTCTCTTCGGCTACCTCGTCATGTTCTTCAACATCTACATATTTAAATTTTTTGCTCACATACCAACTTGCGGCTCCCCTTATTTTGTATGATCTATACCAAGAAACAGGGTTTAAAGAGTTAGACTCGGCTATAATAAGCCTCCCATTTCCCTTCAAGGAATCGTAAGCTTTTTTAAAAAATTTTTCGGCCGGATGGATGTGCGAAATAGATTCCATCAACCAAATTATATCGAACGTATTTTCTACCGGAAGATATTCTAGAATATTTTTTGCGAAGAAATGGACGTCAATTTTATCATTACCTACGCATGAATTAAAATAATCAATTCTCGAAGACGCGTATGCCGCTCTGAGAGGAATCAGATCTATACCAACAACCGCGTTGTTCATTAAACCCATCATCAGTGATTCACTTCCGCATCCGCATCCCGCGTCTAATATTTTTAACCCTCCTCCACACTCTTTTATAATATCAACTAAAGGTTTCAACCTGTCAGCGTAGCCGTACACGCAGGCATTATTAAGACCACCCGCTTCGTTAAATAAGCTCTTTCTATACTTCAGATCAATATATCCGCTATCCAAGCCGTTTTTCTCCCTCCATGCTTTTTCTCCGACAAGTAATTTACAAAAACTAAAAACTTCTTCGCCCGATGTCAAACCATTCATGAACTCATTCTCCTCAAGTTAGCGCCCTTCGGGCGAACTTCCATAAGGGTTACCCCCCTCTGGCGTACTTTAAAATATCAACTAAAATTTCTACGATCTTTGTCCATTTCAGAAATAACTGCCCTTACCTTGCCAGACTTATCCTTGGGCAACGCCTCCACCGCTTTTATATCATATGCCACATTTTCTGAAATCCTGTTTTCAAAACGACTTCGAATATTACTGACAGCGTCACTGTCGTTTTCCTTCACAATAAAAATAGTTATTTTCCCGGATCTATCTTGAAGAACTTTCCAGTCTTTAACCCCGCGTACAGGCTTCATTAAATTGTCAAAATACAGAGTCGAAAGAGCGCGCCCCGACGGCATAACTACATATGCGTCCGACCGGCCTTCAATTACCTTCATTAACGGCAATCCTATGCCGCAAAAGGGATTCGACTCGCTCAAAGCACCTATGTCGCCTAAATCATAACGTATAAAAGGCATGGGATAGGAATGAAGGTTCGTGATAATGATATTTCCATTTTCTCCTATCTCGGCTGTTTTACCGTTCCTTACAACTTCAATTATCACCGTATCGCTATTGATATGATGCCCTTCGCATTTCCCGCACTGCCAAGCGACGCATCCAGCCTCAGCCGCCCCATACAAATCCAAAAGATCCATGTCGAAAGCGGATTTAATGACTTCCCTGCAGGAATGATCCGCCAAATCCGACACTCCAAAAATATATTTCGGATTAATACCGCCGATATTATTCTCTTTTATATATCGCGCGAATAATTTGAGGCTACCCGAGTATCCATATAAATAGTCCGGCTTATTCCTGAACCATTCTCTTACCCATTCTTCAGGATCTTTAAAGATCGAAACGCGATCAATGGCCCACAAGCCGATGTTGTTATACCATTTTTTTTCGCACGATAAATTGTGCTCCCCTGTAATCTCCAATCTTTTATACCAAGGCTTAACCCCGTTCACTAAAAGCGGCCGAATCCAATTTATATTTAAGGCCGAATAATCCTTCTTTGTGTAAAGCATCTCCAAAGGTAGTCCGGTTGAGCCGTTTGTCCTTACCTTTATTAAATCACGAACGGCAACATTTTTGTCGAGTATATCTTTTAGAGGTAAACACTGGATTTGTTTTTTTGTCGTGATCGGTATCTTCCATAAATCACGGGTTCCCGAGATATCATCCGGAGTAATGCCTTTATCGTCAAACATCCTTCTATAATATGAAATATTCGCGTACGCGTACCTAATAAGCAATTTCAATCTTCGATCTTGCATACCGCAGAGAGACTCTCTACTCTTTTTGTTATTGGCCAACATTCTTTTTAAATTGATTATTTGCCCTACAATCATACTCGCGCCCCTTCATGTACCCTGATACCCTTTGATTTACCCCATTTTTGCATTGAAAACGTTTCTACGATGAGAAACATCTGCACAAAACCCTAAAGGGCGGCGCAAAGCCCGCATAAAGCCTAGAGATTTCATTTGCCAACACCGTTCGATAGAATATCTAAAGGACTGTGCTGCGAACAGCCTGCCCTTCGGGCGAATTTTCAAATGCAAAACCCGGGTTTATGATTTTTCAGCTACGACTATTATGCCGCCGTACAATTTTGGCGTATTTATTCTTACGTGAAATATTTTCTCAATCTGAATAAAAACCATGTTTATTAAATTAAAAAACAGTGATAATAATTTTTGCGCGTTATTTCTTAAAGCCGTTATGTTTATAAATGACATATCCATAAATTGCGTATACCTGGCTTCAAGAATATTAAAACCGGCCTGCGTAAAATAAGTTTTTAGCTTTAATAAATCCAGCATGCAATAGATTCCTCTTAATGACTTATTGAAGTATCGGCTTATCGTTATCGCGTAACCTAAAGTATTCGGAATCCAGACAATAACAACGCCTTTGTCGGCTAAATAACCTCTCATCATATTAATGACTTCGGTCGTATTTTCAAAATGTTCCAAGAAACCCAAAGAAAACACTATGTCGTAGTTTCCTATCCGCCTATCCTTATTTTCAAAAGCGTCTCCGCGATATATATTGCCGCACAATCCATGATACTTCAGAATATTACCGGCGTTGTCTGCCCCCTTCGACGAATAGTCAATGCCCGACACCTCATATCCGTATACCTTCGCGAAGTACGGTAGCCAAACCGATGATCCGCATCCGATTTCAAACACCTTGTTTTTCCCTTTTGTAAAATATTTCCTAAACGTCCTATCTAGCTCAAAATCCAGGAAACGGCTGTTGATTTTTGGATAGACACAAGATATTTTTTTTCCAAAATGAATTTTATCCCAAAAAACCCGTTCGCTTAATCTAATGTTATTCATAGCCGGCAGTCAGCACTGTTTCCTAACAAATGCGGCACAGATATTTTATGTATCCTGCAAGATCTTTAGCAAACTCCATTTTATTAAACGTATTAGGAGGACAGTGAGCGCATTTACGCTCAATCAGATCTTTTCTTCGGTAAATTAGATTATCGCGACGATAATAAATACTTTCCGCGGATTCATTTAAACAGTTGCCTATTGAATCGCTGTCCTTACAGTAGTATAAACTGCCGTCCGAACCCAATATTACCCCGCCCATCGCGTAAAAACATGAGAGGCGCCGTTCTCTACCGTTCTCAAGCATGTTGGCCAGATCATTATATCTGTACGCGTGATGATTAAACAAAGTCCTTTTCTTAGAAAGCCGTTTTAAAAATGCCACGATAAGCATCTTCTTTGCCTCTTCAATAGACAAATAATCTCCCGATCCTGAATTATTAAACCTATCTCGCACTTCTCCAAGAGTATAATTTACATAAATATCCCTTTTTTTGCCCCACTCTTCAATCTCATTCAAGCTCACAGCGTTTTTATTGTTAATCACACAGTTAACTGATATAAAAAACCACTTATTTTTTTTTAACCTCTGAAGCTGGCCTATTGTACTCAAAATCTTTTTATAGGCGTCTTTAATCCCCATAATCACATCAAGCGTAGAATCAATAGCGTGTAAAGATACACTCACGGAAAAGCGTATATCTCTCTCACTGCACTTTCGCAAAATGCTTTCCACGTCATTTGTCAACTTTTCATTCATAAAACCGTTTGTGTTCATTGTAATGGACTTCAGTAACGGAAATTTTTTTATCAGTAGCCCTGTAATCTCCGGCAAATCTCCGCGCAGGCTGGGTTCTCCGCCATTTATGTTTATCATCTCAAGCTTTCTAAAAAGATTGTCCGATAAAATATTATCCATTTGAGGCAGATCCAGTTCCTTCTTATCGTTCTTTTTCCAAATACCACATATGGCGCAACGCGCGTTGCATCTATAAGTAACATACATGCACATTATCCTAGGATACATAGGCCTTTCTTTAAAGGAACGCGCGTAGTTATAACTCAAGTAATTCGCGCACAATTTTATCGGATTTGCCACTAGTTTCAATCTATCAAAGATAATCATGCGTGTTCCTCTCCTGGCGCCTGTATTAATATTTTAAAGTTCCGTAGAAACAGGACACAACGATGGTACAGCTTCGCCCTCTTCCACACGTTTTTCAATCCAATCCCGACGGGAATAATCCTAAAATAATGACAATAATTAACCCAAGCCGCGAATATGAGGTAGTATAGTTTGTTTTGAGGCAATAAAATCAGCTTTTTAATGATAGGAATGAGGCTTGGAAATTCCACCGCGATCGGAAACAACTTTTGGAAATTCTCAACCATCCTTTTGTCTATGCTTTTTGCATAGTATAACGTAGACGTTTTTGACACTGTGGCTTCCCTTCTGTCGCCTTCTTCTTCTCTTATCATTCCCATCTTTTTCGCGATATCGTGGATTTCAGTACCTTTGTACGGCTGTAAAAGATTAACACCGGCATAATCCGGCTTAAGCCTTACGTTCAGCTCCATAGTTTTAAAATCAGATTCGATAGATCCGCCGGGTATGCCTAAAATATTGGCTGTCATCAGTTTTATTCCTTCCTTTTTAATCATTTTGCAGGCGTTTATTATACTTTCATCCGTCATACTTCTTTTAAATATATTTTTCCGAAGCTCATTATCTCCCGTTTCTACTCCGACTAGAATTCGACAACAACCTGCTAATTTTAAATCTCTAATCATTTCTTCCGTTACGAAATCCGCCCTAACTAAGCATGAAAACGGCAGATCTACCTCTCGTTTATATTTGATCGAGAATTCCTTGATCCAATCACCGGATAGAGTAAATAGATCATCAAGAAATTGAATATACTGGTAGCATTTGTGCCGTTTTACCAACCTGAGTTCTTCTATCACATTATCCACGCTTCTTCGCCTAACCAACGGCCCCATTCCTTCATAAATTTTCTTATAAGCATTGTTATAACAATAACTGCAATGATAAGGGCATCCCCTGCTTGTAAGAACAACCGCTTTCCATGTAGCGTGTGGCACGGCTTTTCGAAACAAATCATGGTCAGGCAAAGGAAGTTCGTCTAAATGTTTTACTAAAGGCCTTACGTTATTTTTAAATACCTTTTGCTCTTTTTTTACCCACAAATTTTGAATATCCCCTATTGGAGATCCCTCTTCTAATGCTCGCACTAATTCCAACATGGGATACTCCCCCTCCCCAACACAGACGCAGTCAACACCCTCTTCGTTTATCATTTCCGGAAAATACGTAGGATGCGGCCCACCAAAGACAGAAAACACGTTGAATTTGGACTTAATCTTTTTATTGAGCTTAAGATATTCTTGACAGTAAACGGTAGGGGTACTAAATGCTACAATGGATATACCCTTATCTAAAATTATTTTCTCTATGTCCCTAAAATCCGCTTCTATAACATATGACTCAAAACCGTGCTGTTTAAGAAGGCTGGACATTATCATTATCCCTACAAACTGATTGTCCCCTTTATATAAATCATAAACCGGCCACAATATTTTTATTCTATTATTCATTTTTCTATACAATTCAAATTAATCAACACAAATTTGTTTCCCTACCATCAATTTAATCTTGTTCCTTATAATCCACAATACTGGAATTTTAATATTTTTTTTCATCGCAGGCGAGGCAGTCCCTATCATCCAGCAGTTTTTAGGACAATTTTTAATTAAATCTCTAATGCGTTTTGCTTTTTCACCGTTCCATATTTCATTAAAACTATTTTCCTTGAGATTGCCCATACTATTATCCAACGAGTCGGAATCCATTCCGTTGCACGGGCGTATTTCACCAAACGGATCAAGGAAAAACATATCCTGTCCCGCCTCGCACGGAAGCAGTCTTTTATTCCCCCTAATATAATTTATCAGGCCGTAATTAAAATACGCCCTAAACCAATTTTTAATTCTTTTAGTCGATAGCAATTCATTAATCAAGTCATTAAAACAGGCAATCATCTCTTCTTGTCTCGTTATTTTATTGTCATATTTGTGGAAGTAATAAGAATTATGCACACACGCCGTGGCAAATTCCAGATTGAGTAGCCTCGCTAATTGATAAAGCTCAATCATATCCTTCGCGTTTCTGTCGGAAACGGTAATCCCAAAACCTATATCTCTAACCCCGGCCCTTTGCAATCCCAAAAGGGTCCTTAAGCCGTGATCAAAACCGTCTTTCATCCCACGCAATTCATCATTCGCCGCGGGCAGACCCTCAATACTTATCCTGATACCGATTCCCGGATTATTTTTCGCCACACTTAAAACCTTTTCCGTAAAAAACCCGTTGGTACTTATTACAACCCTCTTGGACTTCTTCATCAAAATCCGCGCAATATCCTCTATATCATCGCGCAAAAAAGGCTCCCCGCCGGTAATATTGGCAAAATCAAGACTCGGCAATTTTTCCAAAATCTCCGGCTTCCACTCCTCTTGAACTTTAGTCGGAAACTTCCACACATTGCACATGTGGCATTTATTCGGGCATCTGTATGTAGTTATTATCGCGGCTTCCATAATTTATAAACAAAACTCCCCTTTTAGCAAATCCGCAATTCTTTCGCCAAACTGTTCAATCGTAAAATTGTCTTTATACCTCTTATGCGCATTTTGAGCCAACTGATTCGCCACATCACGATCATTCAATAAAAGACTAACAGCATCCCTAATGCCAAATACGGAGTGCGATTCAACAAATAATACACAATTTTCATCCGCATAATCCGTTACTCCCGCGCTACGAGTAATTATAATGGGTTTTTTTAGGGACATCGCCTGTAACAACACTAATTGCCCTGAGGATATCATATCATTATCAATAGGAATCACTACCGCATAAGCATTCCTCATATAATCTATAAATGCTTCACCATGAATATCATGCAATATCTCCACATTTGCCGGCACCTCAATCCCCTCAACATCCTTGACATTGCATAATATTTTCAGTTTTTCATTATTTTCTTTAAAAGCGCTTATCAACGTCTTATAATCCCGGTTACTTGTGCCTCCGCTAAAGATATATGGAGCATGTCCCTTTACTATTTGCGCTCCGCCTGTTTCCTCCGGAATACCGCTCGGACCACACGGAATATATGCAATCCTTCTTTCTAGCCCGAACATTTTTGAATAAAAGTCTCTTTCGCTAGAAGAAAAACAAATAAAATGTTTCAAACTAAATGGTTTTAACATACTAGCGTATATTCGCTTATAGACATCACCCCACATGCCTTTTCTTTGTTTGTAAATTAAGGGAAAAGTCACCGATACGGGGAAAGCACTATTTGAGAAAAAACGCGAAATTAAACCGTAATAAAACCCTATGAACTGCTGCCAAAAAATAATATATGAGTACTTCTTCCTTTTCCTGAAAGCTTTAACAGACGCAATAAAATAACTGACGTGACGAAGGACAATCCTTTTGCCCACATCTACTGATGAATCAACAATACATGTATCAACTTCAATTGACAGCCTTTTTTCAATGGCATTAATAAATCGCGCATCAATAATACAGTCGACAACTAAAAGAATTTTACTCATTTGTTTTTATTTAACGCCATCGTATAAATCTCCATTAGTTTCTGATAGTGCAGATCTTGATTGAAATTTTGTTCAACAAACTGTCTTGCCTTAATGCCCATCGATCTTGCCTTGTCGGGATTATCGGCACAAAACAACAATTTATCGCGGAGATCATTGACATTTCCAGCCTCGAAAGTCCATCCAGTCTCATTATCCCTAACTAGCTCCGGAATACCTCCAATTCTCGCGCCAACAACAGGTTTCCCCCTCGCGAATGAGTCAAGCACAGATCTAGGATTATTTTCATACCATTCGGAAGAAATAACAACTGCCATCACATGCCCCATCGCCTTTTCCAAGTCTTTGCCGCTTTTATATCCCAAAATATTAACATTAAAAATACTTTCGTTGCGCGTTTTATTTGATAAAGACTCCCTTAGAGGGCCGTCCCCGATAATATCCAAAATAAAATCTGTACCTTTAATGGCTTCCACTAAAGCACTTAAGCCTTTTTCCGCCGACAATCTGCCTAAATAAGCAAAATGCTTATTTTCACTAGCAGAAGGCTCTGCCTTTCTGTTTGGAACTACAAAATTCGGCAAATACTCAATATCCTTCTTAAAACCCATACCTCTTAGTTTTTCTTTAAGGAACAGGCTTGGGGACACAAATACGTCTACTAAATCGTAAACATTTAAAATATTATGATGCAAATACATTTCAAACATACTTAAACAGCTTTTAAATAAGGAATTTTTAACACATTTATTCACTACACATTGATAAAACGCCCGCTTTTTACATTTTTCGCACACATGCCCGTCAACAAACATTGTATACGAGGGACATACCAATTTGTAATCATGCATGGTCATTACTGTTGGAATTTTATATTTTCTAAAAGCATATAAAATAGAAGGAGATATTTGATGCGCAAAATTATTCAAATGAACAAGATCAGGCTTCTCTTTTAGGATAAGTTTCTCAACTTTGTTTTTGGCTTCAAGTGAAAACAAAATGTTTGACGACACCCTAGCCTTTTCAATAAATCCGCAATCATTATCGTAGTCACAATACCTCACAAAATATTCTTTTAAGGAAAATTCAGTATTTAAAGAGTGATCCATCCCCCAGTAAAGTACATCATGTCCTTTTGTTTTTAATAGGTCACCTGTGGCAAGCGTAGTTATTGCATCACCACCTTTGGGGAAAAGATATTTATTAATTAGCAATATTTTCATACATTAATTCTTATTTATTTCGGTCTTTAGATAATCATACCTAGAATTATTCGCAATGTTAGATTTTTCATGAATAATACGCATAATTGCATCATCAAACCCTCTTACTGCGCGATCTAAAGTCCATGATGAAATAATTTCAATAGATTTTTTCGACATTTTGGCAGTTAATTCTTCATCATCAAGCATTTTCTTAATCGCCAAATATAACTCCTGAGGGTTATCGACATTAACTATGTATCCGTTAACACCATTTACCACAATATCGCCAGAAGCCCCGACACCCTTTGTCACAATTACCGGCAGGCCGCAGGCCATTGCTTCGTTCACAACCATACCCCATGTATCATACCTCGAAGGCAAAACAAAAATATCCGAAATATCAAAATATTTTATTAATTCATCTTGCTGTTTATAACCTGGCATTAAAACATTCTCTAAATTATTTTCCCTGCAGTACTGCTTTATTTGCTCTTCTAGCATCCCGCTACCCAAAAGTAACAAATATGTTTTTTTCTTCTCTTCGACAGATAGAAGATTGTACGCATCAAGTAGAGTAAAAACACCTTTTCGCCAAATAAGTTGCCCAGCAAATACTATACATTTGTTTTCACTATTCAATTTTAAACATCTTTTGACCTCCTCTTTTTTTAAAGCACTTTCTTTTACTTGATTTGTAAAATATTCTAAATCTATTGCATAAGGAGAAATAAATATCCTATCATCTCTCGCCCCATTTCTAACCAAATATTCTTTGGCAAGTGAACCCGGGACAATATACGCATCACTAAAATTTATAAATATTTTTTTCGCCAATCCACGCACAAATCTGCCCAAAAACTTCTTTTTTGGCTCAGATAAAAGCGTTTGCTCAAACCAAAGCACAAACGGAGTGCGGAATATTTTCGCATAAAATAAGGCAAAGGCAGAAGTCAGCGAATTATGGCCTGTCGATACTATTATATCGCTTCGGAAAGCAAATAGCTTTTTAAATAATGAAAAATTTATATATAGTATGCACAAATCTCCATCCTTTTTACGGTATTTAATAGCCATCCCTTTTAAGCATTCGTATTCAAATTCAAACCTATACTTATCTAAATCCCATAACCTGCTGGGTTCCAATTTTGTAAAAAAAAACACCTTAAAATTGTACTTATTATATTTTTTGACCAGCAAATTATAAAATGGCACCCTATAAGGCGTAGGCACATAGCCTATTATGCAAACTCGAATTTTATTATTCATTTTTTGATTTCTTCAGCGTAAATGACTATTTTTTCGCGATCACTATTAATTCATGCCCTCTCGTATAGACATCAACAGCTTTACCATAAATCTTTAAAAGCGGACATAAAACAAAACCGCACGCATAAGGAATTTCATTTACAACGTATTTGATATGTTCTTTAATTCCCCTTCTGTTCTTATTAGCAACTGACGATTCACAAGAACTCTTTTTTGCGTAGGGCAATTTGTCTTTAATGTAATTTTTTACCACACCCAATAAAGAAGTAAAAAAGTGATGAGAATACTCTTTCGAAAATAAGGCTACAACCTTATAATTAGCTTTCTCCAACAAACCACTCAAAGTCTGTTTCGAATAAAATAACAGATGATCTCTTTGCGTAAAAACAGGGTGGTTATATCCAAATATTTTATTAGTGAAAGAATCTACATTCGGGGTAACTATAAAAAGAACCCCTCCATCTTTAAGATATCCGTAAATCAGATTCAAAAACGCCAAAGGTTCTTCGATATGCTCAATTAAGTGAAATACCGCAATAACATCAAACGATTTTTTATCTACATTAATATCTTCTAAACGTCCGCATTTAATATTCAATCCTTTTTCTGTTGTATATTCACAATACTGCCTTGAGGCATCTACACCTAAAACAACAAATCCTTGTTTTACCGCCGCTTCAAGAAACTCACCGGTCGCAGAACCTATCTCCAACAGTCTGCCGCTTGAAATATATGCTTTAAGCATGTCCACCCTATCCTTTGCCATTTTAAAATTAATTTTAGAACGAGCTCTAGCATAAGGATCATAATATTCGTCGTCTTGCAATATCTGTATTTTATTTCTACTGCATATAAAATTAGATTTTACAACAAGAGTACATTTATCACACTGCATTATAGACTCATATTGAAAAGTCTTTAATATTTTATGTATGGAATTACCGCAATTAGGACATTTGACTGTTGTTGTCATTTATTTCCTTTAGTGCTGCGTCTCAAATATTACTATTCCCTGTAGCATAACGAATCAATTATTTTTTTGTAGTCGTTAAATACTATATCTGCATTAAAATCAGCCGCCCTTTTAAGACCTTTTTCTGCCAATGTCATTGCAAAACTCCGATTGTCGAATAACATAAATATCGCCTTCGAAATAGCGTCAGCATCATCAACAGGCACAAGTATCCCATTAACTCCATTAGTGATAATTTCTCTTGGCCCGCAGAAACAATCTGTCGAAATGACAGGAATTTTGCACATCATTGCTTCTATAATTGCATAGCCAAAACTCTCGGTATCCGAAGACAAAACGAATAAATCAGCTTTCGATATATATTTATAAGGATTATCTTGATATCCCAAAAAACAGACACTTCCCATTATATTCAATTTTTCAGCATACTGCGCCAAATGCTCCCTTTCTGGACCATCGCCTATTATTATAAGTTTTGCGTCTATTTGATCCAAAACTTTTTTAAACGCATCAAGCAGCAATATTTGGTTTTTCTCTTTTGATAACCTACCACATGTGATAATCCTATACTTTTTCTCATGAAACAACAAGCGATCTACTCCTTCGCTTAAAAGGCCTTTAATTTGTTCAGAGTCCAAAGGATTATTTATAACTACAATTTTAGACGGACTTATCTTACAAATCTCAATCAGGTCACTTTTGGCACCGTTAGAAACAGCAATTATCTTATCGGCCTTTGAATATATGATTCTTATCAATTTGTTAAACATTTTTGGCCATCTAATCGTTTTAATATATTGCGAAAGACATGAGTGCTCTATAAATATATATGATACCTTTATTTTTCCAAGCAATTGCGCAATAAATAAAATATAAGATCCACACCCAAGCGATGATATAATTACGTTGGGCTTCTTTTCAACGATGATACGACTAAGAAGCAAAATGGGCTTTATAATATCCATCCTGCCGTTTTTTTTTAATGATATAACAGCGCCACCATAGCAACAAGCATTAGGAATATGCGCATCACGCAGTGTGACCGCTGTAACATTATAGCCCGTATTCTGCAAATACTTTAGCAATACTTGATTGGCACGTTCCATTCCTCCGGCGGTAATTTTCGCGAAGACAACTAATATGTTTTTACCTATCTGCTTATTCATATTACAATTATTTTGTTTTAAACTTAGAATTATTTTCGATTTTGAATTATCATACCAGCTTATTCAATTGTCCCAAACTTTGCGGAATCATTAAATAATTAAAAGAATTCCATTACTCATCGCTAGTCCAAAATGATTTATTTAAGCTAATCCCCGTCAATATCCAGAAAATCATATTATTCGGTCCTGTGCCCATATGACCATTAGAAAAATTTAGGAACAACAAATTAACCATAAACAAACTCAGAAGCACATACGCCATCTTCCTTTTAGTAACAGACAATTTCGTCTTATATTTTCGAATGACATTGCATAAATAAACAATCGGCCCTAAGTACAACAACACATAAACGAAAAATAGTAAAACACCAACCTGCAAGAGCGTCCACATCCAAAAGCAATCGGCATTAGTACCCATTGCCTGTAATTTCGTTATTGCAAAACCATATCCCCATGGATATCCCATGAAAGCGACTATACCATTTCTAAAAAAATTTAATCTATAATAAAGCGTACTATTCTGCAAATTTAATCTCGACACTAGCAATTCCCTAAAGTCCTGAAAAGAAAAAGACATAATAAACAATACCATCAATAAGGAAACCACTAATATTACTTTTTTGGGCACTTTAAGCTCTAATATAACCTTCAGTGAGAAAAACAATAGGACAAATAACAAAAAAGCGAAAAAAATAGTTAGACTGTACGTGGTCAACATTGAAAAAATAAAAAATAACGAAAGGAGAACATTCCGCTTACTAATTTTATATGAAACCATGTAATAAAACAAAACAACAAGAGCAATAAACAAAAATGCTCCATAAGCTTGATGATCTGTAAGTGTAGAAAATACTCTAAAATGATCTATGTCCTCGACCCTGTCGGCGCCTTTCATGCTCGGCCTTTGCCCCCATCCTTCTCTTATTACATGCATACCGGTATTCTGCAAAATCACAGGGCCAACGATAAATTGAATGAGCCCGACAACAGACATGAGGATAGCTATATAAATTACCATTGTTAACATGTTCTCTATTGCTTCTGTTTCCTTAAATTCATTGTACGCAAAAAACACTATTAAGATATAGTACGCATAACTCATATATATTTCGAAAGCGAAAGATATTGTGACTGATGCGTCAATCACATCATTTATTAGCATGAACACAAAGCCGGCGACAAAAATAGTATATATCACAATAAAAGCCCACAAACTCCGGCAAATCTTATACGGTTTACCTATAAATATCGAAAGCAAGTACAAGAATAAGATTGCTGTAAGCATCCCTGCCTTTATGACACCGAGGCGTATAGGCAACGCAAAACTAAAATATCTTTCTATGATCGGGAAAACGGAAGCAAAGAAGAGAACAAAATAACACATCCTCTGCCAAATATTTGAAGAATAATAAATCTTACCAAAAGGAGGCATGTGCAATAACAGAAATATTCCGGTAAGTAACATTACCAGCAATAACGATTCAATCAACATATACACCTACCACTTTTACTAAAATCTAATTTCCTTTTTATAAAACTGAACGTATTAATAGCATACCCCGCAACGTTACAATATGCAGTCACGAGAAACAAGTTATATAATAATAACTTATATATATTTTTTAAATGCCTGACACCGATTTTATATTTTTCTGCCGATAAATTACTTAATAAAAGCTTTTTCGCTTCTTTATTTTTGCCTAATGCAATCATATTTTTTGCGATAATAACATCATCCCAAAACTTGTTAAAATGATATTGTTCGAGAACCGATTCCTCTATTTGCTTGCCGCATAAGGCCTTTGATTGCATAAAACCGTCTAAAACAACAAAATGGTCAGCCCTGCCTACACGAGAAGATTCATACCTATACGAACCCTGGACAAAACTTATTCTTCTTTTTATCAAACGCTCATTCAGAACTCCAATTTTGTACTTTTCTGCTATTCTCAGCCACATTTTAGTGTCCTCCGCTAAATCCGTTGTAACTTGGAACAAACCCACTTTTCCGAATACCTCTTTTCTTGCCATCAATGTTGGGCAAATTAAAAAACTACCTCCTGCTTTTAGTAAAGCGCTATACAATTCATAAAAGCCATACGATGCTTTGCCTTCAAGCTCTGCCGGTAAACTAACACCAGCGTTCTTAATATCATTTCCCTCTCCATTAATCACTTCATCCAAGGTAAAAACAATCCCCACATCAGGATTTTTCATCAACATTTTGAATTCTTTCTCCACAATATCCGGCTTATAAACATCATCTGAGTGGTAAAATGCCACATAACTAGCGCTAATCTTATTCAGGCATTCGTTGTAATTATTATAACAACCAACATTCGTTTTATTTTTATAATATTTGATTCTTTTATCGCGAAATGATTTTACAACACGTTCCGTATCATCAGTAGACGCGTTATCGGAAACTACAATTTCAATATTATTGTAAGTCTGATTTATTATTGACTCTAATGTTTTCCCGATATATTGGGCATTGTTGTAGGTAGGAATACAAACACTTATTAACGGATTTACCTCATGCTTTGACATAGTCCAATATCCTTTTAATGCCTATTTTTAACTCCAAATATTTATATGACACATACAAGAACAAGACAAATATTGTCATTTTAATCAACAGCGCGTATATTACACTAAACCGAATGCAAGAAACAGCAAACACAACTCCTAAAAAACAAAATGAAACAATAAATGATTTAACCATAAAGGCATAATCATATCGCACGTATAACAACTTTTGAGCATAAGTAAAAATCGCTAAAAATTGTAAAATATAACTTAATAAAGTAGCCGTAGCCGCCCCATACATCTCAAATCGTGGAATTAAAATAAAATTTAAAATAATATTAAAAAGCACAACAGCTAGTGTGAATAAAAATATTTTTCCGGTTTTCTCCTTTACAATTATTATACCGCTTAACAAACCCCCTGCCCCCATAAATACAATACCTAAAAGCACAATTGGGATAATATAATAGCCGTTTATATATTTACTGCCGATAAACAACTCAAATGCCTCTCTTAGCACTACAAAATATAATATTATTACACCTAATATCATAATCCAATAATACTTCATAATTCTGCCTAGATTCTTTTTATACTCATCTTGATTGGTCGCATACTGCTTAAACATCATGGGGGCCACTGCCTGCCCAAAAGGCATAGTTATAAACCTGTCGATAATTTCCGTAAATTTATACCCGACTGAAAATATTCCCACAACTGCAAGCCCGACATATAAATTCAGTATATACCTATTCGCCCATGTTAAAAGCATCAGTGACAGCCCCGCGGGAACAAGCGGAATCCCTATCTTCAAAAGCTCTCTTAGATTATTAAAAGAGAATACTTTTTTAATGTCCGGTGGAAAATAGAATAAAAAATACCTTAATCCCATTATTGATATAACAGAATAGGCTGCCAAATATGCCTTCAAATATGATAAATACCCCCCTTTTAAGATTACCAAAAAAAGAACAGTAAACAATATAAGGACACAATTAAAAATGATATTTACAAATAAATAACTTTTTGGGCGTTGAGATATAATTAAAATATTTGTGTAAAAATTACCCAAAAGCATGCATAGAATTAATAGAATAACTATGCCCAGCTCATTCCTTGCAATACAAACACCCGATAATTTCAGCGCAAGGGCGGGGAACAACAAAAGCAAAAAGCAGAACGCCATTAAGACTGCCATGTTGTAGATAAAAATTGAATATATATTCTTTGTGTTTTCTTCCTTGTTCAATTTATAATATCTTATGGAAAAAGCGGTGTTTAGTCTCCCGTCAACAAGCATACTGAGCATTACAATAAATATCCAAATCATTGAAAGCTTCCCAAAATCCTCCGGCGGCAGAATCTTTGTGTAGACCGCAACAAGGCAAAAATTTGTGACGGCAGTAATTCCTTGAGTCATCGAAAAGGAGCTAAAAGCTTTAGTTAAATAATTTTTAAACAAGATCTTAAATAGCTTGTTTTTTCTAATATCCATTCGTTTATTTCACCGCTTTTACATTCAAACTTATATGAACCTGATTTACCTTTGCCATAGATGCTGCATCTTGAACATCTCCTAAAAAATGAGGAAAACCCGGGAATTCGCTAACAACCTTAAATCCAATAGAAAGGAGTATTTTCTTCATTAAAGAATACCAATAAATTGATTTATGGTAGTTATATCTAGTATCCTGCCCGCCAAGCAATATTCCCTGGGCCAAATCCATATCTTGAAACTCCAAATTATCATATTTCACTATTTCAGAAAGCCTTAGCAAATCAGGCACAGAAATCCTCAATTCTCCCCCGAGCGTTAAAAAATCATAAAACATTTTTAAAACTTCAATAGAATCTTTTCTTGAAAAATGCTCTATTATATGAGACGCATAGATTAACTTTACAGAATTTGACCTAATATATTTAGGTAGATCTTGTATATAGCAGACAAAATCCGTAGCGTCCGTTTTAAAAGCATCTATATTTATAAATCCCTTAATTTTTGTAAATCCACATCCCACATGAAGTTTATTTGTTTCTTTGAACAAACGATTTATTTTTATCAAATTGAAAACATCGACTGAATACTTATTTAAACCCTTTACTGGATATTTAAAACAATTTCGATCCTCAAGATAAAGCTCGTAGTGATACTTAATTTTGCCTAAATTGACTTTTCTCCAATTTTTCATTATTTTAAAAATTGGCATACACTCCTAATCTAGAATTAGTTATAAAGCATTAGCTATTTCATCACGTATCGTTTTGGCAAAATACTTTGCGCTAAATAGATAACTTCTATCGGTATTTATAAAATTATTTATGGAATTTAAGTAATCCGTGTATTCTTTGTCCGGCATATTTATAAGATACTTGTGTAGATCTTCGTAAGCATTGTAATTTCTTTTATCTATAAAACACTCCTTAGGAATATATTGAGTTACATTATCCGCTCCTAGATAAATTGGAACACACCCAGCAAAGAAACAATCAAATATTTTTTCCGTTATATACCCTGAAATATCCTTCGCATTTTCATAACAAATGGCAAACTTATATTTTGATAATATTTCTTTTTTCGATTTAACTCTCCCTCTATATGAAGGATAATGTGGTTTTAATATTTTAGCCAGTAAATCGAAATTATTTAATCTCCCCAAAACTCCTCTAAAAATATACTTATCCCATCCAATCCCATAAAGATCAAAATCTTCAGGAAAATTATTTTCGAACCATCTAACGGCTTTTATTCTCTCCGTATATAATTCCAATTCATGAGTAATTCGTTTATGCCCTATCACCATTGCGCATAATTTCTTACTTCTATCCTGCTCTACCCCTATTGATTGAGGCAATCTAAAAGAGTAATTTATCTTAAAGTATTTACGATTATCAACTAGCCTATCGTCCCATGTAAAAACCTTTTTGAAATACTTGTGATTTCCTTCGTTATAGTTATCAGGACGATGTATGAGGGACTCAAGCAGAAGCAAATACAAATTACTGTACTTCGCGTCGACCAAACTTCTGAAATACTCATTTTTAAAAGTAGGGTAATCAATAAACACAATGGCGTCGAATCTTTCTATCCTATCCATATCAATAGTACATACTCTATGCCCATTTCCTTCTAAATACTCTTTTAAAAAAACCATTGGATATGACAAGTCATCTCCAATAGGAGAAGATTTATCGGTAAACATTTTATTTTTGTTGTACTCGTTATAATAATTGTAAAAACCTATATACATATTTATCTATCCTTTAGAAAACAATCAAATACATTTTTCATATAATTCAATCTTTCTTTGTCTATGCCGGGATAAACTCCTATCCAAAAAAGATTATTCATTAACGCATCTGTATTTTTCAAGCCTCCTGCTACTTTATGTTTTATGCCTTGATACGCCGGCTGTCTCAAAAGATTCCCCCCAAAAAGCATGCGTGTGGCAATTTTATTTTTTTCCAAATAATTAACAATATCAGCTCTAGCAAACGGCGCGGACGGTTTTACTAATATAGGGAAACCAAACCAACTCGGCTCCGTTTTTTCGTCCCATTGAGGCAAAATAAAATAACTTCCATATTGCTTTAAGTGGTCATACAGACACCGGAAATTATCCCTGCGTGCTTTAATAAATCCCTGCAATTTTTCCAATTGCGCTACGCCAATAGCCGCTTGCATGTCGGTAACTTTTAAATTATAACCTATATGAGAATACACATATTTATGATCATAGCCAAAAGGCAAATCTCCAAACCTTTGAGAAAACCTTTTTTTACATGAGTTGTCATGGCCCGAAGCGCACCAGCAATCGCGCCCCCAGTCACGAAATGACAGGATAATTCTTTTTAGCAATGGATTGCTTGTTAAAACAGCCCCGCCCTCTCCCATCGTCAAGTGATGAGGAGGATAAAAGCTTCCCGTAGCAACATCACCAAATGTACCGGTAAACTTACCCTTATATTTAGAACCCAGCGCGTCACAGTTGTCTTCTATAAACCATAAGTTGTGTTTCTTAGCTATCATAACAATTTTATCAATATTTACGGGGTTTCCCAATGTGTGCGCTACAAATATTGCTTTTGTCTTTTTTGTGATTGCTTTTTCGAGTTTTTCAGCGTCCATATTGTATGTTCCGAGTTCCACATCTACAAAAACCGGAATTAGATTATTTTGGATAATCGGATTCAGCGTAGTCGGAAATCCGCAGGCGGTGGTTATTACTTCATCGCCGGCTTTGATCCTTCTCTCTCCAAGCAAAGGAGATGTCAAAGCGGAAATTGCTAGAAGATTAGCGGATGAGCCGGAATTAGTCAAAAGACAATATTTCACGCCAAGAAAATCAGCAAATCTTTTTTCAAATTCATTAGCGTATCTCCCGGACGTAAGCCAAAAATCTAAAGACGCGTCAACAAGATTAACCATTTCTTTTTCATCATGCACACGCCCAGCGTAATTAATATATGTCTGCCCCGGTATAAATTTCTTTACACCATTTCTATTCCTATATAGCAACTTTATTTTTTTAAATATTTCCTTTCTTAAGATCTTTTCAGATTTCATTTGTTATCACCCTCATATAATAAATCGACAAACATATTTGATTGTAGCTCTTTTCTTGACAAGAGAGGGTCCTGATCTTCTATTGGCTTATTAACAGACAATTTAGGCATGACTTGAGTTTCAGATTTTATATCTACCTCAAGAAACATGGGCTGGGTATTTCTAAATAGTTTTTTTAACGCATCACCCACATCTGCGCCACAGCTTATTCTATTTACAGGTATCTTATAAGCGGAAACCACATCCTGAAAATCTGGAGCACTATACCCAATCACACTTGACTGAAAACGAGCGTCAAAATATTGCTCTTGAAACTGTCTAATCATTCCATAACAATGATTATTGAGCATTATTATTTTAATAGGTAATTTGTGATTATAAATTGTCTCCAACTCTTGTATATTTAATTGAAACCCTCCATCACCTGTAATAACAATAATCAATTTATTTGGTTTAGCAAAAGAAGCACCTATAGCCATACTCAGAGCGGAACCCATTGCGCCCATTCCACCCTGTGTTAGGAATCTTTGAGTTTTATTGATAGATAAGCTTTGTGCTGTCCATATCTGATTTTGGCCTACATCTGCACAGATAACCGCACCCTCAGGAATAACATCCGACAATTGATGAATAAATAGGTTGGGATCTATAAACTTACATGATGTATTTCTATATGAAGGATATTGCCTCTTATATCCCTTAATTGTCTTTCTCCATTTTTTTGTCTTATTAACATCATAAGCATTAACATATTTATTCAAAGTCTTTAAAAATACTTTTATGTCGCTCTCAATCGCATACTTCGCTTTGATTTTATTATCTAATTCGTTCGGATCTACATCAACATGGATAATTCTTGCGCCTCTAGCAAAGGTCTCTGGTTTTGTGCCAGTTTGCCTAGTATCCAGTCTCGTCCCTAACACCAAAACCATATCAGCATTTGCAATCGTAAGATTTGCGTATCTGTTCCCATATGTTCCAATCATGCCAACAAACGACTGATTTTTATGAGGAAAAGCATCTAAACCCATTAAGGAAACAACTACCGGTATTTTTGTTTTTGAAATGAATTTTGAAAGTTCTTCACTAGCCCCCGACAACCTCACCCCTCCTCCCGCAAGAACTACCGGTCGAAAAGCAGATTTTACTACTTTCGCAATTTTCTTTATTCTTTTTATATCCACCTTCAAATTTGATTTATTTTTATCTTTATCATAAAATGACTCTAATTCTTCCGGATCGATATCCGCTCTTTGAATATTCATTGGAATATCCAACAATACCGGCCCAGGACGACCAGATTTAGCTACACAGACCAACTTTTCAAGATAATATTTTATTTTCTTGGGATTTTCTACGAGTATCGCATCCTTTACAACAGGCCTTACAATACGCACAATGTCAGTTTCCTGGAAACCAATTTGCCTTACAGGTTTATCAAATTTAAACTCATATGTATTCACCTGTCCGGTAATAAACAAAGATGGAATAGAATCAAAATAGCAGCTTGCTATTCCGGTTATCAAATTTGTTGCACCGGGACCACTAGTTGCCATTGCAATACCTAAATTACCGGACACCCTTGCATATCCTTCTGCGGCAAAAGCAGCAGCTTGTTCATGATGCACTGATATTGCATTTATATCTTTCCTTTCATACAAAGAATCAATAAGGTGCGTTATTGCTCCACCACACACTTCAAAGACACAATTAATTCCTTGCTCACTTAAATAATTAATCACATAATCTGACAGCTTCATAGTTTTAATCGCCATTACACATTATATAAACTAATATTTTCCTTGAACCAATCAATCGATTTTTGTACCCCATTAGTTAAATCAAACTTAGGAACCCAATTCAGCATCTGCTTAGATTTGGAAATATCAGCCTTCCATCTTTTCGGTTCAGTACGAGGATTAGATTTAGCATTGTAAATGGGTTTTGCATTGCTCATAGTTAATGACATAACTTTATTTACAACCGCTCCGACAGTGCGCTCTCTTCCATAACCGATATTAAACACCTCTCCCGTAACATATTTACTCTTTTCAACCGTTTTTAAATATGCGTCTAGTACATCTTCAATAAAAACAAAATCTCTGACCGAGGACGACAAAGATAACTCTATAGCTTCACCTGATAAACATCCTAATATTATCGAGGAAATCAATCTACTTGGCTCGTCATAATAACCATATGGCGAAAACAATCGTAATGTAACAATAGGCATATTGCAACTTAAGGCTTTTGCTTGGCAGAATAAAGTAGCCGCTGCTTTTGAAACACCATAAACATTGAATGGGACGAGCAAATCCCCCTCTTGCATTGGTTCGTTTTTTATTCCATATTCCGAAGAGCTTCCAGTGTTTACAAATGCTTCAAAACCGACACCCATACATGCGGTAACCAAATTCACGGTTCCGTTTATATTAGTAGAAATTATTTTATTTTCATCATTTTGATAAATATACCCACCATATGTTGCTGTATGAAATATTACTTCAGGTTTAAATTTGAATACCGCCTTTTTTACAGCGTCATAGTTCATCAAATCCACATACTCTTCATGTAAATCCTTTAAAACATCCTTTATTCTCCACTTGTTGGAAGTTTTTCTAGTGAAGACACAAACATTAGCTCCCTCCCTCAAAGATCTTCTTACTAAATTTGCGCCAATAAATCCCGTGGCACCCGTAATTAACACTTTCTTATTCTTAAGATGTCGATTTTGTCGCATAGTAATATGTATTTATTATACCACCCACTATTGCCTACTTTGTGAAATAATTACAGTACCAACTAATTGCAGTCTTCATCCCGTTTTCCAAACTTACATTCGGCTTCCAACCAAGTGTTTTTCTTGCCTTTCTGGAATCTAAGTATTGATGTTTTATTTCACATTTTGCCTTATTTAAGATTTTGTAATTTAATCTTTTATTCGAAAGCTTTTTTATCATCCTTATCAGATCCAACACAGCCATAGGATTTTCATCGCTAAAATTGAATGCCTCTCCTGCTAACTTTTTTTTCTGCAATTGTTCGGCAAGCATAATGTATCCATTCACAACATCATCGACATACACATAGTCTCTGGTAAATTTCCCGTCACTACGCAGTAATAATGTTTCCCCGCTAGCGGCGCACCTCATCGCATCAGGAACTATGCGGCTAAAATTAAAATCTCCCGGTCCATAAATATTGCCGCATCTCGTAACAGCAACAGGCAATTTATATGTATGGTAATAAGTGTACGCGATAAGATCCGCGCAACTTTTGGAAACATCATACGGATGATTTCCTATTAATGATGCCTCTTCTGTATAGGGCAATTTTTCATGGCTTCCATAGGCCTTATCGCTTGAAGCACATACAATTGCTTTTATTGTCCTATTGTTTCTACTAGCCTCCAAAACATTCCATGAGCCTTGGATATTTGAAGCAAAGGCCTTTAAAGGATTTTGATTGCACTCTCCGACAATGGCCTCCGCAGCCAAATGAAAAACCGTGTGAATCTCATGCTTTTTAAATATATTGTCTATTAATCGATAATTAGAAATATCTCCCTGAATGACATCTATTTTTTTATAGTCATCCTTCGTTAGAATCGTGTGTTTTCTGTTGGTTTTAATATCAATACCAACAATATTTGCGTTATAAGACAGCAACATCTTAGTAAGGTTAGAACCAAGAAAGCCTTCAAATCCAGTAATTAATACGTTCCTGTTTTTCCAAAAGGCTCGTGATCTCATTTCTACCACACCCTCCATGGAGCTTTGTTTGAATGCCACATTTTTTCTAATTCAATTTTATCTCTCAATGTGTCCATACATTTCCAAAAACCGTTATGTTTATATGCAGCCAACTGCGCTTTCTTTGCTAAGTTCTCAAGGGAATCCCTTTCCCACACAGAAGTGTCGTCTTTTATGTAATCAAACACTTGCGGTTCTAAAACAAAAAAACCCGCATTAATCCATGACCCTTCTCCTTTTGGTTTTTCAAGAAATGATCTTATGTTATTGTCTTTTTTGATGTCGACAACACCAAATCGTCCCGCACTTTGAACCGCGGATAGAGTCGCATATTTTTTACCCTTTATGTGAGACGCGAGCAAGTTTTTGAGATTAATATCACTAACACCATCGCCATATGTCATCATAAATGTTTCATCCTTAACATATTTCTCTATCTTTCTTAATCTGCCACCGGTCATTGTTTCAAGTCCGGTATCTACAAGTGTTATTCTCCATGGTTCCGTCTTTGAATTATGGACCTTCGTCTCATTCCTTGACATATCAATCGTTATGTCACTCATGTGCAAAAAATAATGCGAAAAGTATTCCTTGATTTTATATCCTAGGTAACCTAAACAAATGATAAAATCATTGAAACCATAATGTGAATAGATTTTCATTATATGCCAAAGTATAGGCTTGCCGCCAATCTCTACCATTGGCTTCGGTATAGTTTCTGTTTCTTCACTTATTCTTGTCCCTCTGCCACCTGCAAGAATAACCACCTTCATAATCCTATCTCCTTTTTATACCAATCAATCGTTTTTTTAAGGCCTTCCTCAAATTTGATTTTCGCTTTAAACCCAAATTCTTTTTCGGCCTTGCTCGTATCGAGACATCTCCTAGGCTGGCCGTCCGGCTTAGTCGTATCCCACATAATGCTACCCCTGAATCCGGTAATCTCTACAAGGATCTCAACCAAATCTTTAATGGATATTTCAAAACCGGTACCCAAATTTATCGGATCACCTTTATTGTATTTTTCCGTAGCAAGAATAATGGCTTCAGCAGCATCCTCGACATATAAGAATTCTCTGGTTGCTTTTCCTGTCCCCCATACGACAATTTCACGCTGATTCACCTTTACAGCGTCAATAAACTTTTTTATTATCGCGGGAATAACATGCGAAGAATCCGGATTGAAATTATCTCTCGGACCATATAGATTTACTGGCATTAAAAATATGGAATTAAAATTATATTGCTGTCTATATGCCTGGGACTGCACTAAAAGCATTTTTTTTGCTAATCCGTACGGGGCATTGGTTTCTTCCGGATAACCGTTCCACAAATCTTCCTCCTTAAACGGCACCGGAGTATATTTCGGGTAACAACATATGGTCCCAAGCGCGGTAAATTTTTCTACCCCTCTCTGCCTGCCCACTTCCATAAGCTGCGCGCCCATCATTATATTGTCATAGAAATATTTCCCTGGATTTTTTTGATTCGCGCCAATCCCCCCCACAACTGCGGCTAGGTGTATCACGATATCAGGATTACTATCATCATACATCCTTTTAACATCTTCTATTTTCACCAAGTCATAGTCTTCTATCTTTGGTACAAATATGCTCTTACATTTTTTCTTTGTAAGCGCCTCTACCAGATGTAACCCTAAAAACCCGGCTCCGCCAGTCACCGTCACATTTTTATCATTCCAAAATGAACTCATAATTTTGTTCTCGGTAGATACACGAACTATCTTTTTAAGTTAGTTTTCCAGTACTCTGTAAAAAATGCGGCAAATAATCCCATCATGGCACCTAACATGGCCGCAAATATCACAATCTTCTTTTTCTTTGGCTTAACAGGTGCTTCGGAAGCAATTGGATAACTAACAATTTCAAACTGTTTTGCCGCTGCGAAAATTAATTCCACGTCGTATTTCTTTTCACAAATATAATTTATTTGGTTTAAGAACGTAGCTATTGCATTGTAAGAAAAAATCACTTTATACGACTCTTCCGGACCAGCTGCTACTTTAGACGAAGCCACTTCGCCGGATACTTTTTCTAACCTCCGAATCTTATCTTCTACATCCGTCAGCTCAGCCGACAAATCATCCAATCTTGCTTTGAATACCTTCCCTCTTTGTTCATATAGAGTTTGACCATAAGCAATATATTCTTTCGCAATACACTCACAGTATTTTTTCGCCTCCGATGAAGTGTGCGCCCGCACATAAATAACAACCAGATTTGTATTGGCTATACCTTCAGCCGTAATCATTGACAAAAAATCTTTTAATGAAATCTTTAAGTCGTATTTCTCCAATACTGAAGACAAAAACCCAGCACTTCTAATTATTCCTAAAGCATCGTAATTACTTATCACCGGTTGACCAGCCAATAAACCATTCTGCACCATCGCGTTTGCTTCGTAAACTTTTGGCAGGGAGAGGCTCACGGCTACAGCCGCAATGATACTCAGTAAGAATACCGTTAAAATGAACAAACGTCTCTTAACAAGAATATTGATATAATCTCTCAAATCCACTTCTTCCTCATGCTTTGACATAAATAACCTCCCACAGCGAATAAAAAAACTACTATATGCTGAAAACAAACTAAAAATTATATATGGATCCGCCATTCTGTCAAATATTATTACCTTGCCCAATTTTTACGGTCTTCTATCTTCACTGAAGAAAAAAGCGATTTTACTGTATTAAATCCATAAACCAACAATGTCAACCAGCACGCAACAGGATGAAAAAACCACGCGAGGTCTTTTGTTTTAAACCAACCTTTTGTAGCTTGAAAAGTCACGGGCAGTAAACAAACTGTGCTAAGACAAAATTTTGCCAGTTTACCCTTTTTAATCTTATCCCAAGGGAATTTTCGCATACCCAAATTATTGTAATAATTGTAATCCTTAATTCTACGTTTTTGTTTCTTTACAAACTGCGCCATTTTATCACAATAAAGGTGTATGATCCCCGTCTTCACTTTTGCAATCTTACAGCGTCCATTTAAGGCAAGGTCATAAATTATATCAATATCGAAGAGATAGTCGCCTATCTGGTATTTTTGCAACACATCGCGCCTGATCAAAAAACCATTGGCCCCTATTGTCGGAATATTGGTCGAGTCCTGAAAACTTATCTTTAAATATCTACCATAATCCTCGGAATTATTAGCCACTTCTGTCCATCTGTCCGTAAGGGCGCAGTACCTATCATAATTTCCCATCCATAAACAAACCGGGTCATTCATTCCCAATAACGCGCAGTAACGTGTTATGTATGAATCCGTTTTTCTATGCGTATACCACAGTGGTTCCGAAGCGACAATCTCCAAATCACTGAATGGCTCCGTCATTTGTTTTAGCCAACCTTTGTCCGGCAAAATATTGTCGCTGTCAATAAGGGCGATAATTTCACTTTTTGCATTTTTTACGCCGACTGCCTTGCCTGCCTCACCGGTCCGAAGGAGATTAGGGCAGAGGGTATAACGCAGAGGGTTCAATTTGGATTTAATCAAATCTGTAGTGCCATCGGTAGAACCGCCGTCGACAAACACAAACTCTATTTTCTCTTTCGGATAATCCTGCATAAGGATACTGTCAAGGCACCGCCCAATGACCTTAGCTGAATTAAGAGTAGGAATAACAACACTTACTGATGGATGATTTATTTGCATGTTTTGCATCCGCAATTCTTTCCCTTAGGATTAAAATCAAATATATGCCCCATGACCTTTTTTATTCCACGCGTGAAATATTTTATGTCACTCATGGACGTCACTGAAGTAACTCTCCGAAAGATAAACTCCGGACTAAAGGCAACGCTATATATTCCCTGTACTAATTTCATAACCCACTCATCCTCCATGAGAGTTTTCATTACAGGCTCTTTCATATCATACTTGTCCCAATCGGTAGTTTTAAGCCATCCGTTTTCTTTACACTCAGCAAATAATGGTGTCCCAGGATATGGGATAACGACCGTCGCCTGAACCGTATAGGCGTAACCTTTTTTAAGAAGCCATTTACCAAATTCCAGAGTTTTCTTCGCGTCTTCTTCCGTCTCCCACGGATAACCGAACATTATAGTAATATGAGGGAAAAGCCCTGCCGCGCGGGCGTTTTTGCATGACTCCTTAATTTCTTCAATGGTAACGCCTTTGTCTATCCTATCCAGCGTGGCTTGGTTCGCGGATTCTATACCAAAAAGAAGCAGTCTAAAGTTCGCCTGCTTCATCAATTTATAATCTTCAGCCGTGACGCCATTAAAACGCATATTGCAATCCAAATTTACTTTTTTATTGTATCCCCTTTCGATCATTCCCCGGCAGAATTCCCTTAGCCAATTACCGACGGGAAATGTACCCGTATCATCCATAATCTCTTTGACATCGTGTTTTTCGATCAGTTCTCCGATTTCATCCAACAGATTCTTGGGGCTTCTTGCGCGAAAAGTAGGATATGTTGTGGTCCAAGAACAAAATCTACACTTCGCCCACCAACAATCACGTCCTGCCATTGTATATGTCCCCGGAACACATTTATAATTGCCATTTTCATAAGCATACAATTGCCACTTCGTGAGATCTCTATCAATAAACGGTAGTTGATTGAGGTCGTGATTTAGCCGGAATTTTCCAGTGTTTACCACTTTGCCGTTTGCCCTGTAATAAATACCCGGTTCTAGTGAGTTTGGAGTTGGTAATTCGGAGTCAGGAGAATTCTTCGATAAAAATTCACATAGACTTAATAAAAGAAAATCATAATCACCGCCCGTTATAACATAATCCACTTTAGAATTTTCAAAACTTTCTTCGGGCATAGCAGTAACATGGTCCCCCATTAGAACAGTTTGGAGTTTGAAGTTCGTAGTTCGTAGTTCGTTAATAATTCTCCAGTGTTGTTTTATTACGGGGGTTTTTGTCTCAAAAACTACTACATCGGGTTTCCGCGCTTTAATATTTTCAAGCCATTTGCTATAAGTCTTACCTTCAGCAATAGCATCATCCCAAACAACATCATATCCTTTTGCTTTCAGTAAGGACGCCGCCTGCGCAGGTACTACAGGATAAATATAAGTAGGTTTCTTAAACCACTGAAACTGCCTATTCTGCGCGAGCAGTGCCACACCCTTTTCAGATTCGAGAGGAGGATAACTAATAAATATTTTCATATTAATCTTCAGACTCTTCCTTCAGTTTTCTAGCCAACAAACCTTTCGCAAAATAAATCCCATATCCTATATGCGTAACGGCAATACCTAAAAATGTTAAAAATCTTATTCCATTAAATTGAACCACTGACACAACAGCAAGCAAGACATAAAGTAAAAGCACTAAAAAATAGAATTTCGCGCCTAATATCCACCCAAGCAATAAAAACGCCACGAAGATGGATGGAATAAAATAGCTAAGCCTAAATGATGTCTTCGGTAATTTTTTAACAAAATAACCTCTATGAAGAGCGTAAGCCGTAACCTGTTTAAGATGACCTTTAAACAATCGCCTTCTGTGGTGATACAGAAGGACTTTTGGATCATAAACAATCTTTTGACCAAGTCCGTGCACAATATCTAGACATAAGGCAGTATCTTCTCCAGGCCAAAAATTCGTAACAAAACCTCCCACCTTTTCAAAAACATCTTTCCTGACTATTAAGTTACAGCTAGGAAAATCATCGACAAACCTTTTTTTCGCTGGAATATACCTGTATCTGTACGAACCTCCTCCCAACAAAGACTCGTAAACCGCACCGCTTGCCCTTTGTAAAACTCCGTCACTTGAAGGTGTTACGGCCGGTCCACCGACGGCGGCTATCTCCGGATCTTCAAAGTTTTTAACGGCATTTGACAGCCAATCGCTTACCGGATATGTGTCGTCATCAATAAACGCGATAATTTCACCTTTCGCTTCTTTTACTCCCATATTTCTTTTTATAGCAGGTCCGATATGACCGGTAGGTATTATCCTTACCTTTTCATCATTATATTCAAATTTATCGTCGGGGAGGACAATAATCTCATAATCCGGATAATCCAGTTTACAACAGTGCACAATACTCTCATCGAGATTACTGTTCCACTTACTGACAGGAATTATTATTGAAACTGTTGGTAGTTTAGAAGCACTCATTTTTTATTTTGTATCGTACCAATGCATAATAAACATTCTATACCAAATGGCCATAGTATCCCACCATGTATCATAAATTGATCTTACGCCTATTCTTCCCCATCTGCGAATACTATTAAGAACAATAGGCGCTTCCGTGATTTTATAACCAAACCTGTGGGCCACAGCCAAAAGCTCTATATCATATGCGAATTTTTTTATTAATATTTTTG
>Ga0233425_10001744_pt1 | contig 46534 bp, 33 predicted proteins | sample Watercolumn_Towu_2_FD_181712 | JGI IMG/M metagenome (GOLD analysis project Ga0233425, IMG submission 181712) | Freshwater microbial communities from Lake Towuti, South Sulawesi, Indonesia - Watercolumn_Towuti2014_140_MG | ecosystem: Environmental > Aquatic > Freshwater > Lake | place...
GCCCTTCGCCGGCGGCCTCGCCCTGGACGAATTGTTCTGGGACAGCGTCTCGACTCTGGTCCCCGCGGGCCATCCCTGGCACGACCGCTTCGTCTCCGACCTGCTGATGGCGGCGGCCGGCCTGCTGCGGGCGGGCGCCACGCCGGCCGAGCTGGAGCGCCGCGCGGGCGAGCTCCGCGCCGGCCTCGTCGACCGCCTGCTCGCCGGGGAGACCGGCGACGACCCGACGCTCACCGCGCGCCAGCGGCTGGCCCGGGCGCTCGCCCGCTCCGACGCGCTGTTCCACCCGCTCTCGGACGGCACGCTGCTCTCCTTCGGTCTCGATTCCGGCACCTTCCAGCGGGTCTCCGACCAGGTGATGGAGGCGGGCCGGGCCAAGCGGGTCGTCAACGTGCAGCGGGCGGGCACGCTCTCGTTCCGCTCCATCGACGGCACGGCGCTGGACGGCGCCCGCGCCTTCCGCGGCGGCGGCCACCGCGACGCGGCCGGCGGCAAGCTGCCGAACGGCAGCGCGCATTCGCGGGAGGATGCGGTCGCCCAGGTCGAGCCGGTGCTCAACCCCCCGCCCCCGGACCTCTCCGGCAGCCCGTTCGCCGCTCTGAAGAACTGGAAGGGGTGATCGTTACAGCCCGAGGTGCCGGCACCGCGCGGCACCTCGGGCCGGGGGCTCGGATCGGACGGAGGCCGGCGGCTTCCCGCGCAGGCGGCTCCGGTGCTCGGTCGTCCGGTCGAACGGTCTCAGATCCCCAGGTTGAGCGGCAGGTCGAACAGCGTCGAGTGATCGACGTAGCTGACCCGAAGGGTGTGGTCGCGGACCTTGTCGTTCAGGGTGTCGGCCTCGCGCAACGTGCGGATCATGTCGCGGGCGGCGCGGAAGGCCATGCCGCAATCGGGGCAGTCGCGCGTTTCCGTCCGGCCGATCTTCCGGCCATCGCGGCATAGCTCGAAATGAAAGAGTGGCATCCGGCGCCGGTCTCCGAGCCGCGGGTCGGATGACGTTCGTGCAAACCTTGAGCCGTGACGACGAGTACAACCCGATGTGCTGGAAATTTCGCTTCCGTGCCGGGTGATTGGGCAGGTTCTACGCTTCCGCGCCAGGAAAAAGCCCGCCGGCTTTCACCGACGGGCTCTCGCAGGGGCCACGCTCTCGCGCGCGGTGGGAGCTGCTGCCCCGTCCTCGGACCGGCGGGGGAACTCGACCTTCCGCAGCGTTCAGGGAGCCACTATCCCTGCCGATTCTGGTTGGGTGGCGTGTCCTGGTCCGCATCGGCGGTGCGCGCGGGGGAGCCGTTAATGCCGTGATGTCTCATGGCCGACCTCCTTGTCTCAGGGCGACGCCGCAGCGCCGACGAGGAGAGGCTAGGACGGTTCGCGCGCCTCGCGCAAGCCCCTTTCTTTCCGCCGGAAATAAGTCTTCCGACGGCGCTCGCGTCCTGCGAGCGTCCTGCAAGCGACCTGGGCGCGATGGCCCGGTTCCTTGCGCCGGGCCGCCTCGCACACGATCTGTCCGCATCGAGGGGAAACCGATTTTGTGCGCCCGCACAGGCGCAGAGCGAAGGTGCGTCACGCGTCCATGCCAGCTCCCACCCCCTCCTCCCTGCCTCCCCTCTCCGTCCTCGATCTCGCCTTCATCCCGGAGGGCGCCACGCCGGGGCGGGCGCTCGCCAACAGCGTCGGCCTCGCCCGGCACGCGGAAGCGCTCGGCTACCGCCGCTTCTGGCTCGCCGAACACCACAACATGACCGGCATCGCCAGCGCCGCGACGGCGGTGGTGATCGGCCACGTGGCGGCGGGCACCCGCCGCATCCGCGTCGGCGCGGGCGGGATCATGTTGCCCAACCACGCGCCACTGGTGATCGCCGAGCAGTTCGGCACGCTGGAATCGCTGTATCCGGGCCGGATCGACCTCGGGCTCGGCCGGGCGCCGGGCACCGACGGGACGACGCTCCGGGCCCTGCGCCGCGATTACGGCTCGGCCGAGCGGTTTCCCCAGGACGTGCTCGAATTGCAGGCCCTGTTCGGCCCGGTCCGGGAGGGGCAGGCGGTGCAGGCGGTGCCCGGCGCCGGACTCAGGGTGCCGCTGTGGATCCTCGGCTCCAGCCTGTTCGGAGCGGAGCTCGCCGGCATGCTCGGCCTTCCCTACGCCTTCGCCTCGCATTTCGCGCCGGACGCGCTGCTGCCGGCGCTCGCGGCCTACCGCGCCCGCTTCCAGCCGTCCGAGCAGCTGCAGCGGCCCTACGCCATGGTCGGCATCAACGTCGTCGCGGCGGAGACCGACGCGGAGGCGCGGCGCCTGTTCACCACGGCCCAGCAGCAATTCACCCGGCTGATCCGCGGCACCCGCGGTCTCCTGCCCCCGCCGATCGACGACATCGAGGCGTATTGGAGTCCGTCGGAGAAGGCGCAGGCCTCGCGGATGCTGGCGCGCGCGCTGGTCGGCTCGCGCGAGACCATCCGGGCCGGGCTGGAGGCGCTGACCGCCGAGACCGGCGCCGACGAGGTGATGGTGGCCTCGGCCATCTACGACCACGAGGCGCGGCTCGCCTCCTACGCGATCCTCGCCGAGGCGCATGGCGGCCTGGCGGCGCAGGCTCCGACCGCGCGCTCAGCGGCCTGAGCGGACGCTGTCCTTCGCGGGCTTGTCGGGAGCGGGCGGCGGGGGAAACTGCGTGATGTGGCGCAGGGCCGGCGGTGCCTCCGCGGCTCCGACGGGGCCGGCGCCCGCCTTCTCCGTCACCCGCGCGATGACGCTGCCCAGGGCGAAGCCGCCGAGGCCGAGAAGGATCGCGAGGCCGGTGCGCTTGATGGTGCGCTTGATCATGGCCGGTATCCATGGCCGGTGCCGTCCGAACCCGGCGGGCCTGGACGCCGTCGATCCTGGCGCGAATTCGTTGACGGATCGTGCCACCGGTCGCGCGGCGGCTCGCGTTCTCGTCCTCGATCCGGTCGATCGCGTCGGAATGGCGGGTCTGAGCCTGGCTCCGGTGCCGCGCGGGGCACGCCGATACGCTCAGTGCGCGCCGCCGGTCTCGACGAACTTGAACAGGAAGACGGCCGCGATCCCCCACACCACCGGCTTCACCTCGCGGGCACGGCCGGTGAGCGCCTTCAGGACGGCGTAGGTGATGAAGCCGAAGGCGACGCCGTTGGCGATGGAATAGGTGAACGGCATCAGCAGCGCGGTGACGCAGGCCGGGATCACCTCGGTGAGATCGTCCCAGTCGAGGGCGGTCAGGTCGCGCAGCATCAGGCAGGCGACGTAGAACAGGGCCGGCGCGGTGGCGTAGGCCGGGACCGAGCCGGCCAGCGGAGCGAAGAACAGGCAGGCGAGGAACAGGACCGCCACCGTCGCGGCGGTGAGCCCGGTGCGTCCGCCCTCCTCCACCCCGGCGGCGCTCTCGAGATAGGCGGTCGTGCTCGACGTGCCGAGCAGCGAGCCGGTGAAGATCGCCGCGGAATCCGCCATCAGCGCCCGGTCGAGCCGGGGTGAGCGCCCGGCCTCCGGCAGGAGCCCGGCGCGGCTGGCCACCGCCATCAGCGTGCCGGTGGCGTCGAACAATTCGACCAGGAACAGCACGAGGATGACGTTGACGAGCCCTCCCGTCAGCGCGCCGGGGATGTCGAGGGCGAACAGCGTCGGCGCCAGCGAGGGCGGCGCCGAGACGATGCCCTGGAAGGCGTTGCCGGCGAAGACGAAGCTCAGGCCCGTCACCGCCAGGATAGTGAGGAGCAGGGCCGCCTTGATCCGCCGGGCCGAGAGCACCGCCACCATCAGGAAGCCGAGCGCGGCCAGCACCGTGCCCGGCTGGCGCAGGTCGCCCAGCGTCACGAAGGTGGCGGGGCTTGCCGCCACGACGCCCGCGTTCTTGAGCGCGATGATCGCGAGGAACAGGCCGATGCCGACGGTGAGCGCGATCCGCATCGAGCGCGGGATGCCCTCGACGATGATCCGGCGCAGACCCGTCAGCGTCACGGCGAGGAAGCATAGCCCGGAGATGAACACCGCCCCCAGGGCCGCCTGCCAGGGATAGCCCATGCCCTGGACGACGACGTAGGCGAAGTAGGCGTTGAGCCCCATCCCCGGCGCCAGCGCCACCGGCCAGTTGGCGGCGAACGCCATCACCGCCGAGCCGAGCGCGGCGATGAGACAGGTCGCCACGAAGACCGAGCCCTTCGGCATGCCCGCATCGGCCAGGATGCTCGGGTTGACGAAGACGATGTAGGCCATGGTGAGGAAGGTGGTGAGCCCCGCCAGCAGCTCGGTGCGCACGGTGGTGCCGTGCGCCTCCAGCTCGAACAGCCGCTCCAGCAGGTTCGGCGGCGCAGCCGTTTCCGGTTCGCGCTTCATATCCATCGCGCCCTCGACCCCCCGCCGTCACCGCATCCATGACTGGGCATGAGCGGGATGAAGACTTGCACGAAAAGCCGGTCGGGCCGGAAGGGCCTTGCGGGGTGCGCCGCCCGCGAACGCGTCATCCCGAGATGCGGCGGAGGGCCGACGAGCCGCCCGCGCCGTCAGTGAAACGCCGTCATCCCGCCGCGGGCGGCCGGTCCGGACAGGGGCAGGCCGAAGCGGCCGGTGCTCGGGCTGATCGCGTTCGTGGTCCAGCGCGGATCGTGCGGGCGCGGGCGCTCGGAGGGCGGAAGCTGCTCGATCAGCCGCCGGTAGCGGGCCGAGGCTTCGTCATCGGGGAAGGCCTGGGCGGCACCGGCCAGAGTGAGGCCGCCGAGGACGAGCGCGATGGCAAGGATCGGAAAACGGGACATGGCATGACACTGCGTTCCGGCCGGGGCCGGTGGGGGGCGTTCGAGGAGGGCGATACGTCCGAGATGGGCACCCGGATCACGATCCGCAATCCGGGTGCCGTCAAGGCGATGGCGCGAGACGATCAGGTCCGGCGCTGTGCCGCGCCCTCTCGCTCGTTCCAGCCGTCGAGCACCTTGTCGAGGGTGAGCGGGTAGTCGCGGATGCGCAGGCCGGTGGCGTTGTAGACGGCGTTGGCCAAAGCCGCGCCCGCGCCGCAGATGCTGACCTCGCCGAGCCCCTTGCTCTTGAGGGGGTTCGCCTTGTCGTCGAGCTCGGGCAGGAACACCGCATCGATCGCCGGCACGTCGGCATGCGCCGGCACATGGTACTCGGCCAGATCGTGGTTCACGAAGTAGCCGTAACGGGCGTCGGTCTCGGCCGCCTCCATCAGCGCCGCGCCGATGCCGAAGATCATGCCGCCGATGGCCTGCGAGCGGGCGGTCTTCAGGTTGAGGATGCGCCCGCCGGTGAACACGCCGAGCATCCGCCGCAGCCGGATCTCGCCGGTATCCGCATCGACCCCGACCTCGGCGAAATGCGCGCCGTAGGAGTGCTGCGAGAACTTCTCCTTCATCGCGCCGGGCTTGATCTCGCCCTTGGCCTCGAGCCCTCGCGCGCCGGCCAGCTCCGTCAACGTCTCCGAGCGGTCGCCGGAGGTGACCTTGCCTTCCGCGAACACCGCGCCGTCCGGGTTCATGCCGGCCGTCTGCAGCAGCGCCTGCCGGAGGTTGTCGCAGGCCACGTAGAGCGCCGAGCCGGCCGAGCCCGCGCCGAACGAGCCGCCGGAGCCGGCGGCCTTCGGATAGGCGGTGTCGCCGATCTCGACGCGGATGCGCTCGATCGGCAGCCCCATCATCTCGCCCGCGATCTGGGCCAGGATCGTGTAGGTGCCGGTGCCGATATCGGTCATCGCCATCCGCACGGTGAGTGTGCCGTCGGGGTTGAGCCGCACGCCCGCCTGCGAGGGCATCAGCGGGTTGAGGCGCGAGGCCGCCGCCATGCCCATGCCGACGAGCCAGCGCCCGTCCCGCGTCGTCCCGGTGGCGCCGCGCCTGTCCCAGCCGAAGCGCTGCGCGCCCTCGCGCATGCAGGCGACGAGCTGGCGGGTGGAGTACGGCACCCGCTTCTCCGGATCCTGCTCGGGCTCGTTGCGGATGCGCAGCTCGATCGGATCGACCTTCAGCTGCTCCGCCAGCTCGTCCATGGCGCATTCGAACGCGAGCTGGCCCACCGCCTCGCCCGGCGCCCGCATGGCGGAGGCGATCGGCACGTTGAGATTGGCGAGCCGGTGCCGGGTCAGGCGGTTCTTCGCCGCGTAGAGCGAACGGGTGACGACGGCCGAGGTCTCGTAGAACACGTCTCCCGGTGCCGTCGCCGACCACGATTCGTGGGCGATCGCGGTGAGCCGCCCATTCGCGTCGGCGCCGAGCCGGATGCGCTGGATCGTGTCGCTGCGGTGGGTGGCGACGTGGAATTCCTGCTGGCGGGTCAGCGCCACCTTCACCGGGCGCTTGAGCGTCTTCGAGGCCAGCGCGGAGAGGATCGCCTCGGGCTGCGGCTGCAGCTTCGAGCCGAAGCCGCCGCCGATATAGTGCGAGACCAGCCGCACGTTCTCCGGCTTCAACTTCAGCACCGAGGCCAGCGAGGTCTGGCCGCGGTTGAGCATCTGGTTGGCGGTGAACAGGGTCACCCGGTCGCCGTCGGGGCCGGTCTCCCACGAGGCGATGGTGGCGTGCGGCTCCATCTGCGCGTGGATCTGCACCGGCGTCGTATATTCCACGTCGAGCGTCACCGGCGCGGCGGCGAAAGCGCCGTCGAAATCGCCGAGTTTCGAATCCGGCGGCGTCTGGGCCGGCTTCGGCTCGACGGCCGTGGGCCGGGCCGCCTTCAGCAACGCCTCGGGCTTCTCGGCGTCGTACTCGGCCTTCACGAGGGCGGCCGCCGCGCGGGCCTGCTCGAAGCTCTGCGCCACGACGAAGGCGATGGGCTGGCCGTGGAAGCGGATCTCGGGGCCCTGCAATTGCGGGTAGACCTGTTCCTTCTTCTCGCCCTGCTCCGGCACGTTCTCGTGGGTCATCACGAGAAGGACGCCGGGCGAACGCTTGGCCGCGGAGACGTCGAGGCTGCGGATGCGGCCGCGCGCGATGCCGGCCTCGACGAGGAAGCCGTAGGCGGGGTTCTTGAGGTCGCGGGTCTCGTAGGCGTAGGGCGCGCGGCCCGTGACCTTGAGGCGCCCGTCGATGCGGTCGATCGGGCGGCCGACGAGCCCGTCCGGCTTGCCGTCGAGCGGCGTCGCGCCGATCGGCTGGTTCATGTCCATGGCGGAATTCCTCAGGCTCGAAAGGGTCAGGCGCGAAGAGCTTCAGCGACGGTGGCGCGCAGCGTCCGGCGGGTGAGCGGGATCTTGAAGTCGTTGGAGCCCTGGCCGCGGGCGCCCTCCAGCACCCGGTCGGAAGCGGCGTCCGCCGAGCCGGTCTCGACCAGTGCGGCCTCCGCCGCCTCGATCCGCCAGGGCTTGTGGGCGAGCCCGCCGAAGGCAAGCTTGGCCAGCTTCGGCCGGTCGCCCTCCCCCTTGGCGATGATCGCCGCTACCGACACCGTGGCGAAGGCGTAGGACGCCCGGTCGCGGACCTTGCGGTAGAGGTGCACGCCCGCGACGGGTTTCGGCAGCGTCACGGCGGTGATCAGCTCGCCGGGCTTGAGGGTCGTCTCGATCTGCGGCGTGTCGCCGGGCAGGCGGTGGAACTCGGCGATCGGGATCGTTCGCGTCGCGCCCTTCGGGTCGATGGTCTCCACCGTCGCGTCGAGGACGCGCATCGCCACGTTCATGTCGGAGGGATTGGTGGCGATGCAGGCGTCGCTCGCCCCCAGCACCGCCATGATCCGGTTGAATCCGCCGATGGCGGCGCAGCCCGAGCCGGGCTCACGCTTGTTGCAGGGTTTGGTCGTGTCGTAGAAGTAGTAGCAGCGGGTCCGCTGCAGCAGGTTCCCCGCCGTGGTCGCCTTGTTGCGCAGCTGGCCCGAGGCACCCGCGAGCAGGGCTTTCGAGAGCACCGCGTAGTCCGCCCGCACCCGCGGATGCGCGGCGAGATCGGAATTGCGCACCAGCGCGCCGATGCGCAGGCCGCCCTCCTCCGTATCGGTCACGTCGGCGAGCGGCAGGCGGTTGACGTCGATCAGGGTCGCGGGCGTCTCGATCTGGAGCTTCATCAGGTCGAGCAGGTTGGTGCCGCCCGCGATGAAGCGGGCGTCGGGCCGCTCGGCGGCGAGGCGCGCGGCGTCCTGGACCGTGGCGGGGCGCTCGTAGGCGAAAGCCTTCATGGTCTCGCCCCCTCAGAGCTTGGTGCCGGCGTCGCGGATCGCCGCGACGATGTTGGGATAGGCCGAGCAGCGGCAGATGTTGCCGCTCATCCGCTCGCGGATTTCCTCGTCGCTCAGGGAGACCTTGGCCGAGAGATCGCCCGTGACGTGGCTCGGCCAGCCGGCCTCGATCTCCGACAGCATGCCGGCGGCGGAGCAGATCTGGCCCGGCGTGCAGTAGCCGCACTGGTAGCCGTCATGGTGCAGGAAGGCGGCCTGGAGCGGGTGCAGCTCATCGCCCTGCGCCAGCCCCTCGATGGTAGTGACGCTGTCGCCCTCGTGCATCGCGGCCAGCGTCAGGCAGGAATTGATCCGCCGCCCGTTCACCAGCACCGTGCAGGCGCCGCACTGGCCGTGGTCGCAGCCCTTCTTCGAGCCGGTGAGGTCGAGATGCTCGCGCAGCGCGTCGAGCAGCGTCGTGCGGGTGTCGAGGGTGAGGTCGTGCCGCTGGCCGTTGATGGTCAGCGAGACCGGCATGGTCTGCGGCTGCGGGTCGGCGGCCGCTGCCGGGGCGGCGTTCGCCCGGCCGCGCATCGAAGCGCCGAGCGTCGCCAGGGCGGCGCAGCTTCCCATCACCGTGCGGCGCGTCGGGTCGAAGCGCCGGTCTCTCGTCGAATGATCCGTCATGAAGCCTGCCGTTCCGCGCTTCCGGACCGGCCGCGGCGGGGCGCGGCCAGTCTGGAATGGATCGAAAACCGGCAGGGGAACGCGACCGGCGTTCAGGTTGATCCGAGCCGGTGCCGCGCCCCTATGGCGCAGCGGTCCGGTCCGTCGTCCCGAACGGCGGCCTCAGCTCCAGGCGTGAAGCGGCGGGTTCACCCCGTTGAGCGCGTGGTTGCCGACGATCGCGTATTTCCAGCGCACGGGATCGTGAAGCGTGTGGGTGCGGGCGTTGCGCCAGTGACGGTCGAGATTGTGCTCGGCGAGCGTCGAGCGGGTGCCCGAGAGTTCGAACAGGGTGTTTGATGCGGCGAGCGCCACTTCGGTGGTGAGCACCTTGGCCTCGGCGGTGGCGATCTGGGCCGCGGCCACGCTCTCCGGCGTCGGGTTCGCCACCGCCGCGTCGATGGCGAGCCCCGCCCGGTCGAGCAGGGCCTCCGCCGCGTGCTGGCGGATGGTCAGGTCGCCGATGGCGCGGATGGTGTGCGGATCGTCGGAGGCGCGCTCCTGCCCGCTGTCGATCCAGGGGCGCGCCTTCTCGCGCACGAAGGCGATCGTGTCGTCGAGCGCCTCGCGGCCGATCCCGGCATCGACCGCCGCCTGGATGATCTGGAAGATCGCCCCGTCCGCCCGCGGCGCCTCGTAGGCGCGGTAGCCCGGCACGAGGTGGCTTTTTTCCACCCGCACGTCCTCGATGACCACGGTGCCGCTCGCCGTGCCCCGCTGGCCGAAGGCCGACCAGTCGTCGATCACCGTCAGCCCCGGCGCATCGCGCTCGGCGATGGCGTACCAGGCGCGACCCTCTCCATCGAGGGCGACGATGGGCACGAGGTGGGCGAGGAGCGCGCCGGAGGAATAGAATTTTTGCCCCCGCACGGTGACGTGGTCGCCGTGATCGGTGAAGCGGGTCTCGAACTCGGCGGCGCGCCGGGTGCCGCGCTCGGAAAACGCGTTGCCGAAGCGGGTCCCCTTCAGGACCTCGGCGAACAGCAGCGCCTGCTGCTCCGGATCGGAGACGGTGCGGATCGCCGCGACGATGCCGAGATGGTTCTGGGCGATCTGCGCGATCGAGGGATCGGCGGCGGCGATGATCGCGATCACCTGGGCGAGCGTCCTGTAGGAGACCTCCGGCCCGCCGAAGGCTTTCGGCACGTTGATCGACCACAGGCCGCTTTGCGAGAAGGCGTCGAGTTCGGCCAGCGGCCGCGCGTTGGTGCGGTCGCGCTCGGACGCGCCCTCGCGGAATTTCTTTGCCAGTTCGTGGGCGATGCGGATCGCCTCGGCGTCGTCGCGGATGATGTGGGCCGGCGTCGCCGGGCGGGCGGGGCCCGGCACGCCCTGCGGCCGGCTGCCGGCCTCGGCCGTGGTGGGGCTGACGGCGATGGTCATGGGCGGTCTCCGAAGGAGGGACGGGTTCGCCTCTCCCCGCGTGCGGGGAGAGGCCGGCCTGCACCTCGTCGTGCCGGCCGGAAGCGGAGGCGTAGCCGGAGCGGCGATGAGGGGGCGGCTCCGGATGAGCCTCTTTCGGGCAAGCCCCCTCACCGTCGGCTGCCGCCTTGCCGCGCCGACGACGAGGTCGTCGCGGCCCTCTCCCCGCGTGCGGGGAGAGGGATATACGGCCAATGGGCGTGGCTCAGGCCGCCTCGGCCCGCCGCTCGCGCGCGGCTTCCAGCGCGCGCACCCGCGGGATCACCTGCTCGCCGAAATACTTCACCTCCTCCTGGAAATGCAGGAAGGCGAGCAGGGCGAGGTCGGCGCCGGCCTCCTTGAGGGCGAGGATGCGCCCGGCGATCTGGTCGGGCGTGCCGATCAGGTTGGTCTTGAAGCCGTCGTTGTACTGGACGAGATCGTTGAAGCTCGACTTCGCCCAATTGCCCTCGCCTTCGGGCGAGGCCGCGCCGGCATTCTTCACCTCGTGGCCGAAGGCCTTGACCGCCTCCGGATCGGCGTTGTCGATGATCTCCTGGAGGACGGCGCGGGCCTCCTCCTCCGTGTCGCGGGCGATGACGAAGGCGTTGACGCCGACCTTCACGGAATGGCCGTTCGCGGCCGCCTTGGCGCGGAGATCCTCGACCTGGGCCCGCACGCCGTCGGGCGTGTTGCCGTTGGTGAAGTACCAGTCGGAGACGCGGGCGGCCATGTCGCGGGCCGCGCGCGAGGAGCCGCCCTGGAAGATTTCGGGCAGGCGCGCGCCCGGCTTCGGCTTCAGGGTGTAGTCGCTGTAGCGGTAGAAGTCGCCGCGGAAGCTGAAGCTGTCCTGGGTCCAGATCCCGCGCAGCGACCGGATGAATTCCTCCGAGCGGCGGTAGCGCTCGTCGTGGTCGAGCCAGGGTTCGCCGATTGCCCGGAACTCCCCGGAGAACCAGCCCGAGACGATGTTGACGGCGATGCGGCCCTCGGTGAGCTGGCTGATCGTGGCGATCTGCTTGGCCGCCAGCGTCGGGTTCCAGGGGCCGGGCAGGAGCGCGGCGATCACGGTCAGCCGCGTGGTCGCGGCGGCGAGCGCGTGGCTGAAGGCGACGGATTCGTGCTGGTACTCGGCGCCGTAGCCGGCAGTGAAGCGGATCTGCGTCAGGGCGTAGTCGAAGCCCGAGGCCTCCGCGATCTGCGCCAGTTTCCGATTGTAGTCGATGTCCCAGCTCGTGCGCTGCTCGATCCGGCTGATGACGAGGCCGCCCGAGACGTTGGGCACCCAGTAGGCGAAGCGGATCGGCTCGGGCGAGGAAAGGTCTGTCCGGACGGTCAGGGCGGCAGTCATGGCGGCACGTCGCTCGTCTTCGTGAGGAAAGATCTGTAGAGATCTGAGACGACTTGGTGTTTTTATTATTGGTTCGTCTCGTTGATACAGATCATCGCTGGATAACGACGCGTCGTCAAAGGAATGATCGGATCTTTTTCTGATCGGAACGAAAACGCCCTTCCTCGCCGCGCCGGCTCGGGCGAAGGATCGTTTCGTTGAATACGATCCGTCGTCGAAGCGGGCCGAAACGAAAAGAGCCGCCCCGGTGGGGGCGGCTCATTCTCGTCTCAGGTCTCGTTCGTCGTCGCAGGTCTCGCGTTCAGTACACCCCGCCGGCCTGGGCGGCGGCGCCGGCATCCGGCGGCACCGCGGCGGGTGCGGCCGGAGCGACGTAGGCGTCCGGCGGGGCGGTGCCGGGCTTGAACGCCTCGAGGATGGTGCCGCCGCCCTCGCCCGAGCCGGCGCGGGTGCCCGACGATGCGTTGACGCGGATCAGCTTGATTCCCGGCGGCACGCGGAACGGCGTCGGCGGCTTGTCCTTGAGCGCGACCTTGAGGAAGTCGAGGGCGATCGGCGCGGCGAGCCCGCCGCCGGTGGCGCGGTCGCCGAGCGAGCGCGGCTTGTCGAAGCCGAGATAGACGCCGACGGCGAGATCGGGGGAGAAGCCGACGAACCACGCATCCTTGGCGTCGTTGGTCGTGCCGGTCTTGCCGGCGAGCGGCTTGCCGATCTGCTTGAGGATCGTCGCGGTGCCGCGCTGGACCACGCCCTCCATGATCGAGACCATCTGATAGGCGGTGAGCGGGTCGAGCACCTGCTCGGACTCGTCCACGAGCTTGGGCTCGTCCTGGCCCGACCACTTCTCGGCGTCGCAGCCGACGCATTTGCGGTTGTCGTGGCGGTAGATCGTCTCGCCGGTGCGGTCCTGGATCCGGTCGATCAGGGTCGGGCGGATGCGCCGCCCGCCATTGGCCAGCATCGAGTAGGCGGTGACCATGCGCATCACCGTGGTCTCGCCGGCCCCCAGGGACATCGGCAGCACCGGCAGCAGGTCGTCGTAGACGCCGAAGCGGCGGGAATACTCGGCGATCAGCGGCATGCCGATGTCCTTGGCGAGCCGCACCGTCATCAGGTTCTTCGAGTGCTCGATGCCGTAGCGCAGGGTGTGCGGGCCGCCGGATTTGCCGTCGTAGTTCGAGGGCGACCACGCCTCCTGGCCGGGGCCGGCCTCGATGGTGATCGGCGAGTCGAGCACCACCGAGGACGGGGTGTAGCCGTTGTCGAGCGCGGCCGAGTAGACGATCGGCTTGAACGACGAGCCCGGCTGGCGCATCGCCTGGGTGGCGCGGTTGAACTCGGATTCCTCGTAGGAGAAGCCGCCGACCATGGCGTGGACGCGGCCCGTATAGGGATCCATCGCGACGATGGCGCCCGACACCTCGGGCTTCTGACGCAGGCGGTAGGTGCCCTTGCCGGCATCGATCGCCTCGACATAGACCACGTCACCGACCTTCAGCGCAGTGGCGACCGGGCGGCCGGTCCACTTCACGCCGTCCGCCGTGATCGCGCCGGTCTCGCGCTCCTTGGAGAGGGCGCCCCCGGCCTCGCGCTTGGGCTGCAGGCCGATCTGCGCCACGCCGCCATTGGTGTTCAGGACCACGGCGAGCCGCCAGGGGGCGATGTCGCTCAGCGCCGGCATCTCGGCCACCGCCTGGCCCCAGTCGCGGCCGGTCAGGTCGACCTTGTGCTCGGCGCCGCGCCAGCCGCGGGCCTGGTCGTAGCGCACGAGGCCGTCGATGAGCGCCTTGCGGGCCAGCGCCTGCATCTTCGGGTCGAGGGTGGCGCGCACCGAGAGGCCGCCCTCGTAGAGCTTGCTCTGGCCGTAGCGCTCGGAGATCTCGCGGCGCACTTCCTCGGTGAAGTAGTTGGCGTTGGCCGCGTTGGGGAAGGCGACGCGCGGGTTGACCCCGAGCGGCTGCTTCTTGGCCTCCGCTCCCTCCTCGGCGGTGATGTAGCCGTTCTGGGCCATCAGGCCGATGATCTCGTTGCGCCGCGCCAGAGCCTGCTGCGTGCGCCGGTAGGGATGGTAGTTGTTCGGGCCCTTCGGCAGGGCGGCGAGATAGGCGGCCTCGTTGATCGTCAACTCGTGGACCGACTTGCCGAAGTAGTCGAGCGCCGCGGCGGCAACGCCGTGCAGGTTGCGGCCCGGGACGATCGTGCCGAGAAAAATCTCGTTGAGGTAGAGTTCGAGGATCTTGTCCTTCGAGTAGGTCGACTCGATCCGCAGGGCGATCAGCGCTTCCTTGATCTTGCGGTCGTAGGTCTGCTCGGCGGAGAGCAGGAAGTTCTTGGCCACCTGCTGGGTGATGGTCGAGGCGCCCTGCTTCTTGCCGGACTGGGCGTTGGTCAGCACCGCGCGCACGATGCCCTCGGGGTCGATGCCGCCGTGCTTGTAGAAGTTCTTGTCCTCGGCCGAGAGGAAGGCCGCGACCACGATCTTCGGCATCGCCTGGATCGGCAGGTAGAGGCGCCGCTCGTGGGCGTACTCGGCGAGCAGCGAGCCGTCGGCGGCGTGGACGCGGGTCATCACCGGCGGCTCGTAATTGGCGAGCGCGGCGTGGTCGGGCAGGTCCTGGCTGTATTTCCAGTAGAAGAACGCGCCCACCGCCGCGGCGATGCAGAACACCACGGCGCCGGCCGAGAACAGAAAGGCGAAGAATCGCAGGATGAAACGCATCCGGGGTCCGTTCCGTCGCTCGTCCGCTGCGCGCCGATGAAGGCCGGGCGCGAGGGCCTGCCGCGGGCTCTGGTGAGGCCCCGCGCGACCGCGCCTCTTGTCAGGCGGACGGGGGGCTCGTCGAGCCCCGTATCGACACCGGCTCTATGGTGAAACTGGGGCGATCGCCGCCGAGCGCCTCGGCGCGACCGGCGCCGGACGCGAGAGGGTGGCCCGGCCGGAGAAGAACAGGTCCACCGCCTTGGCCATCGAGCCGGTCACCCGGTCGCGCCACTCCTCCGATTGCAGCTTCTCCAGGTCGCTCTTGCTCGACAGGTAGCCGAGTTCGATCAGCACGGAGGGCACGTCGGGGGAGCGCAGCACCTTGAAGCCGGCCTCGCGGTGGGGCTTCGGGCTCATCTCCATCACCGGCGAGAGCTGGCCCATCAGCCGGCCGGCGAAGCCCGCCGAGAAGCCGCGGGTCTCGCGCAGGGTCAGTTCCTGGAGGATGTCGGCCACATCCGCCGGGCCCTCGCCGGATTCGGTGCCGGCGGCGGCATCCGCCCGGTTCTCGCGCTCGGCGAGCCGGGCGGATTCGCTGTCGGTCGCCTTCTCCGAGCCGGTATAGATCGTGGCGCCCTTCACCTGGGGAGCGGCCGAGATCGAATCGGCGTGGATCGAGACGAACAGGTCGGCCTTGGCCTCGCGGGCGATCCGCACCCGCTCGGCCAGCGGCACGAACACGTCGCGGTCGCGGGTCATCACGAGGCGGTAGCGGCCGGACTGCACCAGGCGCTCGGCGAAGGACTGGGCGAAGCCGAACACGATGTCCTTCTCGAACACCCCCGTGGCGGCGATCGCGCCCGGATCGGTGCCGCCGTGCCCGGCATCGATGACGATGAGCGGACGGGTGTCGACGCTCTCACGCGCGGGCGCGGCCTTGGGCGCGGCCTTGGCGGAGGCGGCCGGGCTCGGATCGCCCGCCACCGCCGCCTTGCGGAAGGTGTCGCGGTCGACCTTGCGGAAGGGAATCGAGACCAGCACCGCGCCCTCGCGGGTCTTCGTCGTCTCGACGGGCTCGACCACGGCGGGCCCGGCGAGATCGACGACGATGCGCGAGCGGCCCGGGGCGAACAGGCCGTAGCGGAACGAGGCGATGACGCCGTCCCGTTTGCGGCCGCTCAGCTTGCCCGTCTCCTGATCGAGCTGGAAATTGACCTCGGGCAGGTCGATCACCGCCCGGTCCGGCCGCTCCATCACGAAGGCGCGCGCCTCGATCGGCTTCGACAGGGTGAGGGTGAGGCGGGTGGTGCCGTCCCGGGTCGCGGTCTCGGCGGCGATCGCCACCGCCGCGCCGCCGGCCGGGTCATCCTGGGCCGGCGCGGGGCCGGCGGCCAGGATCAGGCCGCCCGCGAGCGCGAGGGCGGCGAGGTGACGGACAAGTCCGGTGCGGGGCAGGCGGGTGCTGTGCGGCATCGGTCGGCCAAGGTTCCGGGGAGCCTCCGATACGGGATACGGCCAGGATGGTTAACCGTTCCTCACCCCGCCGGTTGCGATCCCGGAACCGCTGTTGTGCAAGAGCGACACCACCTGGGGCTGTGGTCGTCCCGTCCCGCCCTCGCCCATCGCTCTGGATGCCGGCGCCGGCGCGGTGCCTCAGGACGAGGATCGCGGATGGGAGGGCTCGCGCTCGGGGGCCTCCCGTTCCGCCGCCTCCCCGTCGGGGATCTCCCAGGCCCGCCGCCAGACCGCATGCGCCTCGGAGCCGTCCGGATGAGGATTGGCGCTTTCCGGATCCCCCCGGTAGCGGGCCTCCCGCCCTTCCCTTGCCACCGAGGCGAGTGATTGTTCCGGAGCCGACACCGCGAAGCCCTCCCCTGCCGCCCGGCGGTGCCGGCGGCTCTCGCCTGCTTCAAGCCCGCAGGGCGACCTCCGGTTCACGGGGAGGGCGCGAACGGTGGCGCGCTCCCGTGACGAAGTGTCGAGGGCCGTCATACGGAACCCTTGCAATTCTCCCGCGACACTCTGTAATGATATCGACCCCATTCCCGGGTTGGCGCTTCGGCGGCCCCCGGGCGCGCCCGGGGCATGTCGGCGCCCACCTCGCTCGAATTGGCAGCGTCAGTCGGCGCCTCCCGGCATCCGGGCGGGTGTCACGGCATTCGCGGCCTCCCGATCGTTCCGGGTCGGTCGCGCCCATGAAATCTGTACGGGCCGCTCAACCGGCCCACCATCTTCGCGAGGCCGGATCAGGATGGGAGGACGCACAGCATCGGTTGCCGCTGCTCGTGCCGAAGGCGCGCGGTTTTCGCGTCGCCTCGCCCCTTCCGTCGCCCCGGCCCTGTTCAACCCCCAGCGCGCCGATGCCCGGCGCCAGAAGGCGGTTGACGGCAATCCCCTCCCCGCACCATCCGCGGCCTCGGCGACGAGGCCGGCGCGAGCCCAGTTCCCACCGGCCGCAGGGCCGGGGGAGGCCCCGCCGGGACCGCGCGGCTCACGCGTGAGGAGAACGACGTCGGCCGCCATGTCGAAAGTTCGTCATGGCCAACAACAAGATGCTCATCGACGCGACGCATCCGGAGGAGACCCGGGTCGTCACCGTACAAGGCTCGCGGGTCGAGGAATTTGATTTCGAGGCGGCCAACCGCCGGCCTCTGAGGGGCAATATCTATCTCGCCAAGGTCACCCGCGTGGAGCCCTCGCTCCAGGCGGCCTTCGTCGAGTACGGCGGCAACCGCCACGGCTTCCTCGCCTTCAACGAGATCCACCCCGACTACTACCAGATCCCGATGGCCGACCGCCTCGCGCTGATCGAGGCCGAGGCGCGCGAGGAGGAGGAGCACCGCGAGCGCGAGGAGCGTCGCCCGCCGCGCGGCCGCCGCTCGCGCGGGCGCCGGGCCGAGGCCCGCGGCTCGCGCCACGACGATACCGTGAAGTCGCAGGAGGCGGTGTCCGACGCGGTGTCCGGGGACGACGCGACTCCCGGTGAGGGGCCGGCGGCCGACGCGCCCGCCCCGGAGGCGATCGAGGCGGTGCGCGCCGCCCTCGTCGAGGAGCGGCCCGAGGGCGACGCGCCCGCCGTGGAGGGCGCCGAGGCGCCCGCGCCGGTCGAGCCCGGCGGCGACGCCTCCGCCAGCCTGCCCGAGGCCGCGCTGGAGCCCGGCGCGCCCGCCGGCGACGCGGCGTCCCAACCGTCCGGCGAAGCCGCGACCGAGGCCGCGGTCGAGCCCTCCGACATCGCCGCGATCTCCGAGGCGCCGAACCCGCCGGCCGAGGCGGCGGACGCCTCCGACGCCGCGTCCGCTTCCACCGAGGCCGCTTCCACCGAGGCGGAGACGATCGAGCCGCAGCCCGTCGCCGCCACCGCGCCGGTCTCCGAGGCGGAGGCCGAGGAGGTCGAGTCGGACGAGGACGCCGAGGACTCGGACTCCGAAGACTCGGACGACGAGGATGAGGACGACGAGGACGAGTCCGACGACGAGGATGAGGACGACGACGAGTCCGAGGACGAGGATTCGGACGACGAGGAAGAGGACGAGGAAGCCGAGGACGGCGAGGGGCGGGTCGCGCAGGTCGGCGGCTCCGGTGACGCGCTCGCCGAGATCCCTGAGCGCCCGCGCGCCTATCGCCGCCACTACAAGATCCAGGAGGTGATCAAGCGCCGCCAGATCATCCTCGTCCAGGTCGTCAAGGAGGAGCGCGGCACCAAGGGCGCGGCGCTCACCACCTACCTGTCGCTCGCCGGCCGCTACTCCGTGCTGATGCCGAACACCGGTCGCGGCGGCGGCATCTCGCGGAAGATCACCTCGGCCGCCGACCGCAAGCGCCTCAAGGAAGTGGTCGCCGACCTCGACGTGCCGGAGGGGATGGGGATCATCCTGCGCACGGCCGGCGCCACCCGCACCAAGCCCGAGATCAAGCGCGACTTCGAGTACCTGATGCGCCTGTGGGAGAGCGTGCGCGAGCTGACGCTGTCCTCGACCGCCCCGGCGCTGGTCTACGAGGAGGGCTCGCTGATCAAGCGGGCGATCCGCGACCTCTACAACAAGGATCTCGACGAGGTTCTGGTCTCGGGCGAAGACGCCTATCGCGAGGCCAAGGACTTCATGCGGATGCTGATGCCCGGCCAGTCCAAGGTGGTGAAGCCCTATCGCGACCCGACGCCGATCTTCGCCCGCTACGGCGTCGAGCAGCAGCTCGACGCGATGTTCTCGACCCACGTCGCCCTGCGCTCCGGCGGCTACCTCGTCATCAACCCGACCGAGGCCCTGGTCTCGATCGACGTGAATTCCGGCCGCGCCACCCGCGAGCACGACATCGAGGACACCGCCCTCAAGACCAACCTCGAGGCGGCCGAGGAGGTCGCCCGCCAGGTGCGCCTGCGCGATCTCGCCGGCCTCGTCGTGATCGACTTCATCGACATGGAGGAGAAGCGCAACAACCGCGCGGTGGAGAAGCGGCTCAACGAGGCGCTCAAGAACGACCGGGCGCGCATCCAGGTCGGGCGGATCTCGCCCTTCGGCCTGCTGGAGATGAGCCGCCAGCGCATCCGCACCGGCGTGCTCGAATCCTCCTCGATTCCCTGCGCCCATTGCGGCGGCTCGGGCTTCGTGCGGGCGACCTCGTCGGTGGCCCTGCACATCCTGCGCTCGATCGAGGAGGCGCTGCTCAAGTCGTCCAGCCACAACCTCGTGCTGCGCACCCGCACCGAGATCGCCCTCTACATCCTCAACCAGAAGCGGGCCCACCTCTACGACCTGGAGCAGCGCTTCCAGGTGGCGATCACCATCTCCGCCGACGAGCGGCTGACGGCGACCTCGGCCTTCCAGCTCGAACGCGGCGAGCCGGCGGTGAAGCAGGTCGGCCCGGCCACGGGCGTGCGCGCGGTCGCGATCTCGCCGGTCTACGAGGCCGAGGAGTTCGAGGACGACGCCGTCGAGGGCCAAGAGGGCCAAGAGAACGAAGAGGCCGAGATCACGGCCGCGGCCGAGTCCGAGGCGGAGGGCGGCGCCGAGGAGCGCTCGGCCGCCGACGGATCCGAGGAGGGCGGCGGACGCCGCCGCCGCCGCCGCCGCCGTCGCGGCGGGCGCGCCTCCGGTGAGGGCGAGGCCCGCGCGCGGCAGGAGAACGGCGACGAGAACGGCGACGACTCCGAGGACGGCGTCGAGGACGGCGAGGATGCGCCCGAAGCCGGGGCCGAGGTCGCCGAGGCGGAGGTCGTCGAGGCGGCGGCCGAGCGGGATGAGACCGCGTCCGAGACTGCCGAGGCCGGCGAAGCCGGCGACGACGCCGAGGGCAATGGACGCCGCCGCCGTCGCGGGCGCCGCGGCGGCCGCGGCCGCGGCCGGACCGAGCGCAACGGCCGCTCGGACACGGACTCGGATTCCGAGCAGGATTCCGAGACGAACGGGGCCGCGCCCGAGGCGCATCCCGAGGAAACCGCCTCCGACGCCCTTCCGGTCGGTCCCGAGGAGCCGGTCAGCGACGCCGACGTGAGCACCGTCTCGCTCGCCGCCGAGAACGGCAGCGCCGCCGAGCGGCCCCCGGTCGCCCCGGCGCCGGAAGCCGAGCCGATCCGGGCCGAGTCCGTCGCCGAGGCCGCGACCGAGGCGGCCGCCCCGGAGCCCGCGCCGGAACCCGTCGCGGTGGTGCTGACGCCGCCGGATCCGAACCGCCCGAAGCGGGCCGGCTGGTGGTCGCGCACCAAGGCGGCGCTCACGGGCGAGTGAGAAGCCTCGCGAGACGCCCGGTCACCGACTGCGCCGCCTCGCGCGTGCGGCGGAGCGGGTGTCTCGCGAGCATCGCCGAGGCGATCACGGACTGGGCCGAAGCGCGAACTGAGAAACTAATCCGGCTCTGGCCGCCCCCTCCGGATGGCGGATCCAGATCCTGCCCGGGCGCCGCGTCGGCGAGATCCGGCGTGGCAGCGCCGTAGGGAAGCGGTTCATCGAACGATGACCGCGATCGGCTCGTCGGCTCGGTTGCGGGGCCGGCGTCGGGCTACCCTTCGGCCGCAGGGGCGCCCCTCGGCCCGATGCTGTATCGGGTGAAGCGACGGTGACGCCTCGGGTCCAAACTCAACCCGCTCGACCGTGCGGAGGGCTGCCTTCGAGCCTTTGCAGACCCGAGGAAGGTCTGCTTTCCGGCCGCATAGCGGGCCTGAGAGTACGATTGGAACAGGTGGATTTCTGCCTGCCGGCTTCCGAGCGAGAGGAAGCGGACGATGCGGTCGCGCCCGCTCGCTCTCTTATACGAGAAATAGAAATTTCGGCTTGAGGGCTGCTTGGTGCATCAGAGGCCTGCGACCGGAACGGGCTGTGGTCTCATCCAAGATGCCGATGGCCGCTGAAATTTTGGCCAGCAGGCATTCGCATTCGTGATCTGAGATGTCGAAAAGTTCCGTATGTCGCGTGCGGATTGAAAATTTAAGAGGCATTTTTGTAAGGATCGATACGACTTTCCGGCCAACTATTCTAATCTTAAAAACGAAACGAGACCTCGGCTTTTGCCCTGCGCGACGGCTTGGCAACCATCGATTTCGCGTTCCCTCAGCACGCCCTGATGGACCAAATGCGCGCGATCAGGGGCACAAAAATCCGACGATTTCCGGTCGTGTTCAACGATGCTGTTCGCGAAAGACATCACGCATCCGCTCAAACTCGCATTGCCCGTACTCTGGACGATCGATCGGATTATTATTTTGTAGAGACGCTGGGTCGTTAGTGCGATTTGCGCGGCCGTCGGTGGTTTCGAGTACCGCGATGCAATTCGAGCAGTCGAGATAATCTGTAGTGGGCTTGTTTCGCCGTCAATTCCAAATGTAGATGCAAATAGATAATTATAGGGTCGCACCGTTATATCCTGGGCCATAATAAAATGCTTGAAAGCAGAGATGTCGCCCTCGGCCATGGTCGCCTGCCGGAACCGATCAGCAACTTGGGTAGCGTCGAGCTGGGTTTGTGTAGCTTTGAGATCGGAGCCGAGTAGCAACGGAAGGTCTTTCGCTGAAACCGGGGCAACCAGGACTTTCTCAAGTTCGCAGACGAGCGGACCGACAAAATCTCGATCCGTTACCTCGGGATGGATGTAGATGATTATTTCGGACGGAACTCGGGGTGGCCCGCGCGTCACCTCCGACTCGGCGATGGCACTTCCGACGGTGAACGGGGCGGACGCAGCAACGAGCAGCGCATAGACATTGAAGGCGGCGGTTCTCAGACTCATCTGTCACCCTGACCATGTTGAGCCCTGACAGGGTACGCCGACGACTTCGCTAATCGGTACAGGCTGCGATTAAAATTTTCCGTGACCTGAGAATTGATGTCCCACAGGCACGGCAGGCCTTCGCAGACCCGGAAACGGGATCCACCACGCCCATGGTCCACGTGATGCCGCCATCGAACCGCTTTATGGACACCGGGGCGATCTTCCAGATGTCCCACTTGGGTCGACACGGTCCGTCCGCCTACGACCGAGTCGAGTGAGAGCCCGAACGGCCCCTGAGGGGGAAAGGGACAGGGGCTGGTCGCCACCCTCAGCCGCTCTTCGCACGGTCAAGCGGGTTCGGTTTGGGCCCCTGACCCGTCGGTCACCGCAGCCGGTCGGCCCGCCCAGCCCGCTCCGGCTGTAACGCTCCGGTCTTCCCCCTGGAGAGCGGAGGGCGGTGCGGGTTTGCTCGTGGCGGATCTCCGCGATCCTGCCGCCGGCCGTGTTCGCTCAGGGCCGCCGAGCCGCGAACCCGGCGCAGGGTGTCGCGGTGCGCTCCGTGGTCGTGCCGGTCACGCACGCGGCCCCGCCCTCGGCGCGCTCAGGGCGACCGCGGCCGGAGTCCCCTGGCAGAGCCCGGCCTTCCTGGCGGTGCCGGTGCTGCTCCGAGCCGCCTCAGCCCAGCCAGCCCTTCAGCCGCGCCACCGCCTCGGCGCAGTCCGCCTGCGAGCCGGCGAAGGAGAAGCGGATGTGGTGGCCGCCCTCCTCCGGGTCGAAGTCGAGGCCGGGCGTCGCGGCCACTCCCGCCTCGTCGAGCATGCGCCGGCAGAAGGCGCTGGCGTCGTCCGTCAGTCGGGCGATGTCAGCGTAGAGGTAGAAGGCGCCGTCCACCGGGTGGATGCCGGTGAAGCCCAGGGCCGGCAGCGCGTCGAGGAGCAGGGCGCGGTTGGCCGCGTAACCGTCGCGGATCGGCACGATCTCGTCGAGGGTGTCGAAGGCGGCCAGCGCCGCGACCTGCGAGAGGTAGGGCGCCGAGATGTAGAGGTTCTGCGCCAGCCGCTCGACCGGACGCAGGAGGGTGTCGGGCACGACCATCCAGCCGATCCGCCAGCCGGTCATGCAGTAGAACTTCGAGAACGAGTTGATGACGACGGCGCCCGCGTCGAACTGCAGGGCCGTCGCCGTCGGCACCCCGTAGCTGAGGCCGTGATAGATCTCGTCGGAGATGAAGGGCAGCCGCAGGCTCCGCGCGGTGGCGCAGAGTTCGGCGAGGCGGGCCGGTTCGATCACCGTGCCGGACGGGTTGGCCGGGCTCATCACCAGCAGGCCCGAGAGGTTGTGCGCGGCATGGACCTCGCGCAGCAGGGCGGGGGTCGGGGCGTAGCGGTCCTCGGCCCGCAGGGTCAGCGGCTGCGGGATCAGGTCGAGGGCGCGCAGGATCCCGTCATAGGCCGGGTAGCCGGGGCGCGGCACGCCGATCCGCGCGCCCGCGTCGAACAGGGCGAGGAAGGCGAGCACGAAGCCGGCCGAGGACCCCGTCGTCACCACCACCCGCTCCGGCGAAAGGCGCACGCCGTAGGTCTCGGCATAGTGCCGGGCGATGCGCTCGCGCAGGCGCGGGAGCCCGAGCGCCTCGGTATAGGGAATGCGCCCGTCGGCGAGGGCGGCCTGCGCCGCCGCGATCACCGCCCGGGGCGCGGGGGCCGAAGGCTGGCCGACCTCCATGTGGACGACGCCCTCCCCGCGCCGCTCGCGGGCGCCGGCCGCGGCCATCACGTCCATCGCCAGGAAGGGCGCGACGGCCTGCGCGCGGCGCGAGAGGACGGGATCGGGGCTCAAGGCGGGGCTCCTCACGGGAGAGGCGGGACCCGGATGCAGGTAGACCCTGAAGGCGCCCCGCTCAACGGCGGGTTTCCTCCGATCAGGCGAGCGGCGTCCGGCCGAGCCTCGGCGACCCTGCCGAGGGCGGAGATCGGCCCGGCGCTATCGTGGGAGAGCCGAAGGCGGCGTCAGGGCGTCTCTTGGACCGCCCGGCCGAACGCCTGCACCAGTCCGCCCTCCAGCCTGCCGTCCATGCCCGCCAGGATGGAGAGCGCGTCGCGGCTCGACATCGGTGCCTTGTAGGGACGCCGCTCGATCAAGGCGGCGTAGATGTCGCAGATCGTCAGCAGGCGCACCGGATCACCGATCTCGCTGGCGCACAGCCTGTCCGGATAGCCCGACCCGTCGAGCATCTCGTGGTGATGGCGCGTCACCGCCAGCGTCACCGGGTCGCAACCGCCCGACGCGTCGAGAATCTCGTGGCCGATCGCGGCATGGGTCTGCATCACCGCCCGCTCGTCGTCGTCGAGGCGGCCCGGCTTGTTCAGGATCGCGTGGGGGATGCGCGACTTGCCCACGTCGTGCACGAGGGCGGCCCGGGTCATGAGCTTCTTGTCCGCGGCGGAGAGGCCCAGGTTCTGGGCAAAGGCCGCGACCACGCCGGAGACCAGAAGGCAGTGCTGGAAGGTCACGTCGTCATGCGCCCAGACCTCGTCGAGCCAGCGCGACAGGCCGCCCTCCTGGATCGCCCCGAGCACCGGGTCGACGCCCTGCTCCACGTTCGTCATGTCGACGGCGCCGGCCTGGGCGGAGGCGAACAGGTTGGTCATCAGCGCGCCGGCCCGCTCCGCCTCGCGGGTGATGACGAGGTCGGCCACCGACTTCTCGGGCCAGACCTCGCGCACCAGCGAACCCACCACCATGCGCGGCTCGGCCAGAGCCGACAGGCAGAGCGTGGCGCCGAGATTGCGCGCCTCGGTGAAGGCGGAATGTCCGCTGCCGCGGGTCAGGCAGATCAGGGGCGCGCGCGACCGCGCGGGCCGGCTCGTCAGCAGGCGCAGGCAGCGCTTGGCCTCGGGGCGGCTCAGGGTGATGTCGGCGATCACGCCGCGCAGCGGGCCGATCCGATCCCAGGTCTCCTCGGTGCCCACGACCCGGCACTCCGCGACGGCGCGCACGGCATCGACCAGGGATTGGCTCCGATCCGGGCGGTCGCTCACGACGACGATCACGCTGTGCCCCCCGTCTCGCCCATCCCGGCTTCATTGCGGCCGGTGGAGAGGCTGACGTGCATGATTTAGCGAATCGATAATATGATGCGATCTTCGGTGGAATTTTAAGGTGAAGGACGGGTGCCGTGAAATCGCCGCAGCCCTGGCGCACGACCGGATATCGGCCTTCCGGGGTACGGCACCCGCCGAGATCCGTTTCGCATCGGCGCGGGGGCCGCGCTGTGCCATAGTTCCGTCGCGCGGGGCCGGTTGGAACGCCCCGTCGATCGGTGTCGACCGTTCCGGCCGGGCGTTCGTCCCGACACGCATTTCGAGGTATCGATGACGCTGTTCCGCTCCGTTTCCGCCCTCGCCCTCGCCGGCAGTCTCGCGCTCGGCGCGGCCGCGGGCGCCCGCGCGGAGGAGGCCGCTCCCTTCACCGATGCCCAGCGCAAGGCGATCGAGGGCATCGTCAAGGATTACCTCGTCAAGAATCCCGACGTGCTGCAGGAGGCGATCGCCGAGGGCGAGCGCCGGGCCCAGGAGACGCAGAAGCTCGCCCAGGCCGCCGCCCTGAAGGAATCGCGCGAGGCGCTGACCAACTCGCCCCACGGCATCGTCGCCGGCAACCCGAACGGCGACGTCACCCTGGTCGAGTTCTTCGATTACAATTGCGGCTATTGCCGCAAGGCCTTCACCGACGTGCAGACCCTGATCAAGTCCGATCCGAAGCTGCGCGTGGTGCTCAAGGACTTCCCCGTGCTCGGCGCCGAATCGTTGGAGGCGAGCCGGATCGCGCTGGCGGCCAAGCTCCAGCTCAAGCCCGAGAAGATGTTCGACTTCCACGCCAAGCTGCTCGAGACCAAGGGCCGCATCAACGGCGAGCGGGCGATCGCGGTGGCGCGTGAGTTCGGCGCCGACGTCGAGCGCCTGAAGCGGGACGCGCAGGGACCGGAGGTGAAGGCCGCGCTGACCGAGAATGTCGGCCTCGGCGACAAGCTCAGCCTGTCGGGCACCCCCGCCTTCGTCATCGGCGACGAGATCCTGCCCGGCGCGGTCGGCGTCGAGCCGATGCGCAAGACCATCAACGACGTGCGCCAGTGCGGCCACGCGAGCTGCTGAGCCGGTCCGCCCTGTCGGCCTGACGAGAGAGGGGCCCGGTGCGGGATCGACCGCACCGGGCCCCTCCCCGTTCAGGCCGCCGCGGCGCGGGGATCGCTGCGGAGCGGCCGCTCGCCGCGGATGCCGGGCTCGTTGCCGGCTTCCGGCGCGGTCCGGCGGTCGAGGTCGGGCGGAGCGGTCTCGACCCATTCCGCCCGCTGGCGCGGCAGGGCGGAGGGATGCTCCTTCTGCAGGAAGCCGATCATCTTCTCGCGCACCTCGCAGCGCAGGTCCCAGGTCTCGGGCGCGTTGCGGGCGCTCACCAGCATCCGCAGCTCGATCACGCCCTCCCGCGCGTCCGAGACCTGCAGGTTGACGACCTTGCCGTCCCACAGCCGGGACGCCGCCGCGATCCGCCGGAGTTCCCGCCGCATCGCCTCGATCGGCGCCCGGTGGTCGACGTAGAGGAAGACGGAGCCGATCAGGGAGGCGCCCTCGCGGGTCCAGTTCTGGAACGGCTTCTGGATGAAGTAGGTCAGCGGCAGCACGAGGCGGCGCCAGTCCCACAGCCGCACCACCACGTAGGTGGCGGTGATCTCCTCGACCCAGCCCCACTCGTTCTCGACGATGATCGCGTCCTCGATCCGGATCGGCTGGGTGATGGCGATCTGGATGCCCGCCACGAGGTTGGAGAGCACCGGCTGCATCGCCAGCCCGAGGATCAGCCCGGCGGCGCCCGCCGAGGCGAGCAGGCTGACCCCGTATTGCCGCACCGGCTCGAAGGTCATCAGCGCGATCGCCGCGGTGACGATGGCCACCATGGTCAGGGCCGCCCGCTCCAGGATCCGCATCTGGGTGAAGTGCTTGCGGGCGAGGAGGTTGTCCTCCGCGTCGAGCTTGAACCGGCGCAGGTAGATCACGGTGGCGATGTGGATCGCCGTGGCGCAGGTCCAGCCCGCGAGCGTCACGAAGGCGACGAGCAGCACCTGATTGAGGACGAGCCGGATCTCCCAGGTCAGGGGCGCGGTCGAGACCGCGAGCGCCAGGGCCACGACGAGCAGCGCGAGCCGGCTCGGCCCCCGGGTGCGCGAGACCAGCGAGCGCCAGAACAGGCTCCTCCCGCTCGCGGCCCTCTGCGCGAAGCGATAGGCCACCCCGTGCAGGGGCAGCACCAGCGCGCAGCAGCCGGCGATCAGGATCGGGCTCGCCAGCCACCAGGGCCACTGGACGATCCAGCCGATCAGCCGATCGAAGAATGCGTGGACTTCCGCCATCGATCACCTCCTCGTCCAGGGGCAATGATCGCTGTCGGGCCCGGTTCCGCACTGCACAATGGTGCGACGGGTTCGAGCGGAGAGGCGAATTTTGCTGCGTTCAGGAGCCTGATCGGACGGTCCGGCACGACCGTTCCCCGTCAAAAAGACGTTTGTGTTCAATGACGTGATCAGTCGACGCAGGGATTCTTCCGACGCAGCGGGGCGCCTCATCGAACCGAGCGAATTTGCCGGATTTCGGCACGATAATGCTTCAAATATCGGGGATATAGCGATATTACAAATATAAATCCTCCGGTCAATTCAGTGTTCATGGCGCGCGTGCTTGTTACATATCAATAAAACAGTCATTGCGCGGCAACCACGTCGGCGGTGATCTATTGAGGTGTCGGAATTCGTCTTCCGGAACGTCGCAGCCAAGGGAGCGGGCGGAGTGAACACCTCGATGCACAAAGGAACCGCGTTCACCCAGGAGGAGCGCGCGTCTCTCGGTCTCGAAGGCCTGCTCCCCACCGCCGTCGAAACCCTGGATCGACAGGTCGAGCGGGTGCTCGGCCATCTCGGCGCCAAGCCGAACGACATCGAGCGCTTCATCTACCTTCAGGAGCTCAGCAACAGCAATCAGACGCTGTTCTACGCAACCGTGATGTCCGATCCGGCGCGCTTCGTGCCGATCGTCTACGATCCGACCATCGCCGAGGCCTGCCTCACCTACGGGCACATCTATCGCCGGCCGCAGGGCATGTACCTCAACCGGCACATGAAGGGGCGCTTCGAGGAGGTTCTGCGCAATTGGCCGGTGAAGGAGGTGCGCTTCATCTGCGTCTCCTCCGGCGGACGCATCCTCGGCCTCGGCGACATCGGCGCCAACGGCGCGCCGATCCCGATCGGCAAGCTCCAGCTCTACACCGCCTGCGCCGGCGTGCCGCCCGAGGGCCTGCTGCCGATCCATCTCGACATCGGCACCACCAACGCGGCGCTCCGCGCCGACGCGCTCTATACCGGGCTGCGGGAGGAGCCGCCGGAGCCCGACGCGGTGGACGCGATCGTCGATGCCTTCATGAAGGCGGCCAACGCGGTGTTCCCCGGCGTCTGCGTGCATTTCGAGGACTGGAAGGGCGACGACGCGATCCGGCTGCTGGAACGCTACAGGGACAGGTACCTCGTCTACAACGACGATATCCAGGGTACGGCCAGCGTGGCGCTCGCGGGCATCGTCACCGCCCTCCAGATCAAGGGGGAGGCGCTCGCCGACCAGCGCATCCTGTTCGCGGGGGCGGGCTCGGCCGGCACCGGCATCGCCGACATGATCGTCGAGGCGATGCGGGGCGAGGGCCTGAGCGAGGGCGAGGCGCGGGCGCGCATCGCCCTGTTCGACATCGGCGGCCTGATCGAGAAGGGCCGCAAGGACCTCAACGCGTCGCAGAAGCCGTTCGCGCACGACTGGAAGCCGACCGAGGATCTCACGGACGCGGTGAAGCAGATCCGCCCGACGATCCTGATCGGCGTCTCGACGGTCGGCGGCCTCTTCACCGAGGCGGTGGTGAGGACCATGGCCAGGACCTGCGAGCGGCCGGTGATCTTCCCGCTGTCGAACCCCACCGAAAAGGCGGAATGCACGCCCGAGCAGGCCTATGAATGGACGGACGGGAAGGCCCTCGTCGCCTGCGGCGTGCAGTTCCCCGACGTGACGCTGGACGGCAGGACCTTCCATCCGGGACAGGCCAACAACTTCTACATCTTCCCGGCGATCGGGCTCGCGGTCCAGGCCACGAAGCCGAAGCGGATCGACGACGCGATGTTCATCGAGGCGGCGCGCGCCACGGCCGATCAGGTCAGCCAGGCCGACCGCGACAAGGGCATGCTGTTCCCGCGCCAGAACAACATCCTCGAGACGGAACGGACGACGGCGACGCGGGTGGCCGAATCGATCTTCGAGCGCGGCCTCGCCACCGTGAAGCGCCCCACGGACATCCGGGCCTTCATCGAAGCGCTCAGCTACACGCCGGAATACTGAGGCCGCCATGAGCAGGACGGACAAGCGGGACGGCGGCAAGGGCCATCCGACGATGCGGGACGTGCCCGTCGGCCTCGATGCCGAGGGCACCCGCGAGGAGTTCGACTCCATGGGCACCGTCGCGGTGCCCGCCGACCGCTACTGGGGGGCGCAGACGCAGCGCTCGCTCAAGCACTTCTCCATCGGCGGCGACCGGATGCCGAAGGCGGTCTACCGCGCCTACGGCACCGTCAAGAAGGCGGCGGCGCTGGTGAATGCCGAGGCCGGCCGCCTGCCGCAATGGAAGGCCGAGGCCATCGTGCGCGCCGCCGACGAGGCGATCTCGGGGGCGCTCGACGCGCATTTCCCGCTCTTCGTCTGGCAGACCGGCTCGGGCACTCAGTCGAACATGAACGTCAACGAGGTGCTGTCGAACCGGGCGATCCAGCTGCTGGGCGGCACGCTCGGCAGCCAGCAGCCGGTGGGGCCGAACGACGACGTCAATATGGGCCAGTCCTCCAACGACAGCTTCCCCACCGCGATGCACGTGGCGGCGGTGACGCTGCTCGACGAGCGCCTTCTGCCCGAACTGTCCAGGCTCGCCACGGCGATCGAGGCGAAGGCCAACCGCTGGATGGACGTGGTCAAGGTCGGGCGCACCCATCTGGAGGATGCGACGCCGCTCTCGGTCGGCCAGGAATGGTCGGGCTGGGCCGCGCAGCTGCGCGCAGCGCAGGCCGAGATCGAGCGCGCGCGGGAGGGGCTCTACGCGCTCGCCATCGGCGGCACCGCCGTCGGCACCGGGCTCAACGCGCCGGAGGGCTTTTCGCGCAACGTCGCGGCCAAGATCGCGGAGCTGACGGGCAAGCCATTCGTCACCGCCCCCAACAAGTTCATGGCGCAGGGCTCGCTCGACGCGATGGTACGGGCCTCCGCCGCGCTGCGGGGTGCGGCGGTGGCGCTGATGAAGATCGCCAACGACATGCGCTGGCTCGGGTCCGGCCCGCGCTGCGGTCTCGGCGAACTCAAGCTGCCGGCCAACGAGCCCGGCTCCTCGATCATGCCGGGCAAGGTCAACCCGACGCAGTGCGAGGCGATGGTGATGATCGCGATCCAGGTGATCGGCGAGGACACCGCCACCGCCTTCGCCGGCTCGCAGGGCAATTTCGAGCTCAACGCCATGCGGCCGATCATCATCAACAACGTCCTCCACTCGGCGACGATCCTCGCCGACGGCTGCGAGAAGTTCCGCACGTATTCGGTCGAGGAAACGGAGATCGATCGGGACCGGATCAAGGCTTACATGGAGAACAACCTGATGCTCGTCACCGCGCTCTCGCCGGTGATCGGCTATCAGGCCGCGGCGAAGATCGCCGAGGAGGCTCAGGCCAGCGGCTCGACCTTGCGCGAGGCCGCCCTCAAGTCGGGCGCGGTGACGGAGGAGCAGTACGACAGGATCATCGTGCCGGGCGACATGATCGGCCAAGGCGTCGCCGGCGCGTGACCGGCCGGAGGGCCGGGCGCGCGAGGGGACACTCGAACGGAGCCGTCCCGCGACCGGACATTGCGCGATCAAGGGTCGAAGCCCGGACAGCGTGCCGCCGCTCACCCCTGCGTCGGCGCGCCCTCCTCCCGCAGCGCCCGGCGCAGCACCTTGCCGACATTGGTCTTGGGCAGCGTCTCGTGCAGCACGATCCGGCGCGGCACCTTGTAGCCGGTGAGGCTGGCGCGGGCATGCGCCCGGAGCGCGTCGGGCTCGACCGAGGGATCGCGCAGCACCACGTGGGCGACGACCATCTCGCCGCTCTCGCCGCAGGGCGCGCCGACCACGGCGCACTCGACCACGGCCGGATGGGTGGCGAGCACGTCCTCGACCTCGTTGGGGTACACGTTGAAGCCGGAGACGAGGATCATGTCCTTCATCCGGTCGACGATGCGGATCTGGCCGTCGGGCGTCATCACCGCCACGTCGCCGGTGCGGAAGAAGCCGTCGGCGGTCATCGCCGCCCGCGTCTCCTCGGGGCGGTTCCAGTAGCCGGCCATCACCTGGGGGCCGCGCACGCAGAGTTCGCCCGGCACGCCGAAGGGCAGCACCGTGCCGTCCTCGGCGCGGATCGTCACCTCGGTCGAGGGCAGCGGATAGCCGATCGTCCCGGTCCAGTCGGCGAGCCCGAGCGGGTTGACGCTCACCACCGGCGAGGTCTCCGACAGGCCGTAGCCTTCGAGGATGGTCTGGCCGGTGATCGCCTTCCAGCGGGCGGCCACCGCCGACTGCACCGCCATGCCGCCGCCGACCACGTACTCCACCTTCGAGAAATCGACCGTGCCGATCTTCGGGTGGTTGTTCAGCGCGTTGAACAGCGTGTTGACGCCGGCGAAGTTGGTGAACCGGGTGCGGCTCAGGGTCTTCACGAAGCCGTCGAGGTCGCGCGGATTGGGGATCAAGAGGCAGCAGCCGCCGAGCCGGAAGAAGAACAGGAAGCAGGCGGTCAGCGCGAAGATGTGGTAGAGCGGCAGCGCCGTCACCGCGACGCGCCCGTCCCCGTCCTCCGCCGAGCCGCGGAACCAGGCCCGGCTCTGCTCGACATTGGCCATGACGTTGCGGTGGGTCAGCATCGCCGCCTTGGCGATGCCGGTGGTGCCGCCTGTATATTGCAGGAAGGCGACGTCGCCGGGTTCGATCGCCACCGCGGGGCGCTTGAGGCCGCGGCCGGCCCGCACCACCGCCTCGAACCGCAGGGTCCGCCCGGCGGGCAGGGCGTAGGGCGGCACCGCCCGCTTCACCCGCCGCGAGACGAGATCGACGATCCGGCCCTTGAGCCCGAGCAGGTCGCCCGGCCCGGCCACGACGATCCGCTCCAGGCCCGGCATCTGCGGCAGCGCCTGCTCGACCGTGCGGCAGAAATTCTCCAGCACGAACAGGACGCGGGCGCCGGAATCGTTGATCTGCGCGGCGAGCTCCCGCGGGGTGTAGAGCGGGTTGACGTTGACCACGGTGCAGCCCGCCACCAGCACGCCGAGCAGCGTGACCGGGCAGGCCGGGACGTTGGGCATCATCACCGCGACGCGGTCGCCGATGCCGTCGGCGCCCGTCTCGCGGCTCATCTCGCCGCGGCTCTTGCCGTAGCCGTTGGCGGCGAGCCACGCCGCCACCGCCTGAGCCGCGGCGCCGACCTCGCGGTAGCGCAGGCTCGCGCCGAAGCAGGTGATCGCCGGGCGCTCGGCGAAGCGCAGCACGCTGCGGTCGAACAGATCGACCACGGTGCCGACCGAGTCGGCGTCGATGTCGGCGGGAATGCCGGGGGGATAGGCGGCCAGCCAAGGGCGCTCCGCGCTCCGGTCCTGCGCCATCCTCGTCCCTCCTGCCCTGTGGCACGCGGCTTATGGGGGCCGGCCTCGTGCCGGCACCGCCGCTTCCCGTTGAGGCTTAAGCGTTTCCGGCGCGTTCGATCAACCCACACCGGGCCGCCCGGCCGGAGACATCGCCCGCATTGTGTTGCGCTCAGCCCGGCCGCCGCGATGGCCGGCGACGCGCGGCCACGAGCAGAACGTGCGGCAGCGCGGCGAGCGTCAGCAGCCCCGCGGCGACGACGAGGTCGCGGGCATCGAGCGGCCGGCGCGGCCAGGGGCCGAACCCGGCGTCGCGGGCGAGCCCGATCACGGCCGCGGCGAACCAGAGGGCGAGGAATCCCGCGATCCATCCGCGCAGCGCCCGCCCGGCCCGGCGCCAGCGGCCGCCGCCGAGCGCCGGACCCGGCCGGCCGGCGAGGCGCGCGCCGAGCCCCGTGGCCAGCCCGAACAGGCCGGCGGCGGCGCCCGCCCCCATCGTGTAGGCGATCGCCATCGGCGTGCCGTTGAGGAAGGCGCCGCTGCCGGTGCCGAAGCCCGCCCGCAGCACGAGTCCGCCGAAGGTCGGGTGTAGGCTCACCGCGAGCACCAGAGCGAGGCCGATGCCCCCGCCGACGAGGCGCCGGGCCACCGAGGCGGGGCCCGGCGCCAGCATCGCGGCCAGGATGCGCACGAGTCCGTAGACCAGCGCGAAGGCGAAGAGCGGGTAGCGGTCGAGGAAGAAGCCGTAGAACCGCGCCGCCACGTCCGGCGGCATCGCGCTGCGTTGATCGAAGCCGGTGAGGAAGACCGCGAACAGGACGGCGAGCGCCGCCAGCAGCGGCGTCGCGGCGACGGCCCAGGCGCCTCGCCGCGACGACGTCCGTTCGCCCACCGGACCGGCCCCCGCCCCGGCGGGGAGCGTGCCCGCCCGGCTCACCGTTCGTAGTGTTCGCGCACGAGCCGGTCGAGCAGGCGCACGCCCCAGCCCGCGCCCCAGCTCCGGTTGATCTCGGAGGGGGTGGAGGCCATCGCCACGCCGGCGATGTCGAGATGGGCCCAGGGCACGTCGTTGACGTAGCGCTTGAGGAAGGCCGCCGCCGTCGCCGCGCCGCCGTGGCGCCCGCCGGTGTTCTTCATGTCGGCGAACTTCGAGTCGATCGCCTTGTCGTAGGCCGGGATCAGCGGCATCCGCCACACCTTCTCCCCCGCCGCCTCGCCGGCCGCGGTGATCTGCGCCGAGAGCGCGTCGTCGTTGGAGAACAGGCCGGCGATGTCCTGGCCGAGCGCGACGATGATCGCGCCGGTCAGCGTGGCCAGATCGATCATCGCCTTGGGCTTGTAGGTCGCCTGGACGTGCCAGAGCACGTCGGCGAGGACGAGACGCCCTTCCGCGTCGGTGTTGATCACCTCGATGGTTTGCCCCGAGAGCGAGGTGACGATGTCGGAGGGACGGTAGGAATTGCCGTCGGGCATGTTCTCGACGATGCCGATGGCGCCGACCACGTTCGCCTTGGCCTTGCGCGAGGCCAGCGCGTGCAGGGTGCCGACGACCGCGGCCGAGCCGCCCATGTCGCCCTTCATGTCCTCCATGCCGCCGGCCGACTTGATCGAGATGCCGCCGGAATCGAACACCACGCCCTTGCCGATCAGCGCCAGCGGCGGCTCGGAGGCGTCGTCCGCGCCGTTCCAGCGCATGATCACCACCCGCGGCTCGCGGGCCGAGCCCTGGGCCACCGCGAGCAGGGCGCCCATGCCGAGCTCCCGCATCCGCGCCAGGTCGAGGATCTCGACCTCGACGCCGAGGCGCGTCAGCTCGGAGACGCGGCGGGCATATTCCTCCGGATAGAGGACGTTCGGCGGCTCGTTGACGAGGTTGCGGGCCAGCATCACGCCCCCGGCCACCGCCTCGGCCGCCGCCGCGGCGGCCCGCGCCGCACCCGGGTCGGCGACGAGCAGGGTCAGGGCGGCCCCCGCCTCGTCCTCATCCTTCTTCTTGGTCTTGTACCGGTCGAAGCGATAGTGGCGCAGGCGCGCGCCGAGGGTGAAGTCGGCCACATCGCGGGCGCTGCCGGCAAATCCCGGCCAGTCGAGCACGATCCGGCTCTCGCGCGCGCCGACCTTGCCCGCGGTGAAGCCGCCGAGCACGGTCCAGTCGGTCTTGGCGCGGTCCTTCTCGGAGCCGAGGCCGATCACCACGAGTCGGCCGGCCTCCACGCCCGCCGGGGCCGGGAGGACCAGCGCGCTCTGCGCCTTGCCCTTGAAGCGCTCGCTCGCGGCGGCGCGGGCGACCAGCTCGGCGCCGGACCGCCCCAGGATCTCGGCCGCAGCCCCCGACAGGGCGAGGTCGTCGCCGACGAATACCACGACGTCGCCGCCCCGGCCGCGCGACGACAGCGGCTCAAAGGCGATTTCGATCCCACCGGCCATGATGCTCTTCGCTTTCCACCCGCGTTCCGGCGGCCTGCCGCGGGCTCCGCGACAGCCGGCGAACCTGTGTACCCGGTGAGGCGCAGAACGCAACGCGGGGCGCGGCCGCGGGCGGCGGGGCGGGCGGCAGACTTGCCCCAGACCGGCCGAGGTCGGTCCTTCATCACGAGCGGGCGTGCTGCGCGCGCTCGACCTGCGGATGACGGTCGCCGTCGTGCGCACACGGCCGGAAGCGGCCTGACCCCGGTCCCGGGCGTCCCCCCTCGCGCGCTCGCCCGCGCCGCGAAACGGCCTCAATCCGGGCGCCCCGAGACGCGTCATCCGTGACAATGTGCGGGACAGCTTGGCCTGATCGCCGCGACCGGCGAGAATGCGCGGCGCCGTGAGCGGTGGCGAGGAAGGGGTCCGGGGGAGCGGAAGGCGCGGATGACGCAGATCGAGCGCTACATATTCAGGATCGCGCTCGGGGCCTTCCTCACCTGCCTGATCGGCCTCACCGGCACGATCTGGGTGACGCAGGCCCTGCGCGAACTCGACCTCGTCACGGCCAAGGGGCAGACGCTCCTCGTCTTCCTGTTCATCACCGCCCTGTCGCTGCCGACGCTGATCACCGTGATCGCCCCCGTGGCGCTGTTCATCGCCTGCGTCTACGCGCTCAATAAACTCAACGGCGATTCCGAGCTCATCGTGATGTCGGCCGCCGGCATGCCGCCGCGCCAGCTGCTGCGGCCCTTCGCGACGCTCGCACTCGCCGTCAGCCTCGTCGTCGCCTTCCTGACGATCCAGGTGATGCCCTCCTCGTTCCAGGAGCTGCGCGACGTGCTGACGCGGGTGCGCGGCGACTTCGTCGCCAACGTCGTCAAGGAGGGCCAGTTCACCGCCCTCGACAACGGCATCACCTTCCATTTCCGCGAGCGCGGCGCCGACGGCTCGCTCCAGGGCCTGTTCATCCAGGACAAGCGCGAGGCCGGCAAGGCGGTGGTCTACCTCGCCGAGCGCGGGCGCGTCGCGGATGTCGACGGGCAGACCTATCTCGTCCTGGAGAAGGGCAGCATCCACCGCCAGCAGAAGGACAGCCGCGATTCCTCGATCGTGAGCTACGAGCGCTACGCCGTCGATCTCGCCGCCTTCACGCCCCCGGATTCGGAGACGATCTACAAGCCGCGCGAGCGCTCGACCCTGGCCCTGCTCTTCCCCGATACGGGCGAGGGCTATTACCGCCTGCAGAAGGGCCGCTTCCGGGCCGAGCTGCACGACCGGCTCTCCGCCTGGCTCTACCCGCTGGCGCTCGCCTTCATCGCGTTTGCCGCGCTCGGCGACCCGCGCACCACGCGCCAGGGCCGGGGCCTGGCCGTGGCCGGGGCGGTGCTCGGCGTCGTGGCGCTTCGCATCGCGGGCTTCGCCGCGAGCAGCGCCGCCGTGCGCAGCCCCGGCGCGGTCGTGGCGATCTACGCCGCTCCGCTCGGGGCCATCGCCCTGTCCTGCCTCGTGATCTTCGGCGGCGCCCGGGCGCGGGCCTTGAACGAGCGGCTCGGGCGGTTCGGGCGGCGGCTCACGGGGGCCGTGCGGCGGCGCCCGCTGGCCGGGCGCGCCTGAGGCCACGGCGATGCTGATCGGCGCGACCCTCGGCCGCTACTTCGCGTGGCGCTTCGTGCGCACCATCCTCGGCGTGTTCCTCACGGTCTTCGCCCTGGTCTACACTCTCGACTTCGTCGAGCTGCTGCGGCGCGCGGGCGATGCGGAGGGCGCCTCGCCCGGGCTGATGGCGCAGCTCGCCCTCTACCGCACGCCCGCCGTGGCCGAGAGCGTGCTGCCCTTCGCCGTTCTGTTCGGCTCCATGGCGGCCCTGCTCCAGCTCTCGCGCAAGCTCGAACTCGTGGTGGCGCGGGCCGCCGGCATCTCGGCGTGGCAGTTCCTCCAGCCCGGCGCCTTCGTCGCCCTGGCGATCGGCGCCCTGGCGATCGGCGCCTACAACCCGCTCTCGGCGGCGCTCAAGCAGCGCTCCAGCGAGATCGAGGCGAAGATCTTCGCCAAGGCGACCAAGGCCGGCACCGGCAAGGACCTGTGGCTGCGCCAGCGCAGCGTGGACGGGCAGGCGATCATCCGGGCCGAGACGGCGATCGAGGGCACGACCACGCTCGCCGGCGTCACCGTGTTCCAGTTCGACGACGCGGGCGTCTTCACCGCGCAACTGGAGGCGGCGCGGGCGACCCTGCACGACGGCTGGTGGGAGTTGCGCGATGTGCGGGTTCTCACACGCGATGAACCGCCCGAGAGCCACGAGGTCTACCTCGTCGCCTCGACCCTCGATCCGAGCCAGATCCGCCAGCGCTTCACGCCCCCGGAATCTGTGCCCTTCTGGCAACTTCCCGAGACCATCGCGCGCCACGAGCGGGCGGGCCTGGATGCCACGCGGTACCGCCTCCAGTACGATGTGCTGCTGGCAACGCCCCTGCTCTACCTCGCGATGGTTCTCGTGGCGGCAACGGTTTCCTTAAGGTTCTTCCGCTTTGGTGGCGTCGGGAAACTCGTGCTCGGCGGGGTGAGCGCGGGCTTCGTTCTCTACGTCGCGCGGCAGGTGATGGAGGGGCTGGGCGCGTCGGGGATGGTCGCGCCGACAGTGGCGGCGTGGTTCCCCGCCGTGGTAGGGAGTCTGCTCGGTACGCTCACGCTTCTCTACCAGGAGGACGGCTGATGCGCGGTGCTCCGGGTGGGGACGGGTTCGGTTGTGCCAGGGACTGGCTGGGTCGTCGTGCAGGGGGCTGCACAGGGTTCGAGGGACGCGTTGCGTAAGGTCGCCGACATCGCGATCACGGTCTCCATGGCCGCACTGCTGACGGCAGCCTTCGGGCTCGCCGCGCCGCGCGCCCATGCCCAGGCCGGGCTGGAACGGCTCGCCGGCTCCAAGGAGAAGGACGGGAAAGGCCAGCGCCTGCTCGTCGAGGCCGACGAGCTGATCTACGACAACGACCGCAACACCGTGACCGCCCGCGGCAATGCCGAGCTGCATTACGGCGCGCGCACGCTCCAGGCGGACCGGGTGCGCTACGACCGCGGCACGAGCCGAGTCTTCGCCGAGGGCAATGTCCGCCTCACCGACGAGACCGGCGCCGTCGTCACCGGCGATCGGATGGAGCTGACCGACGACTTCAAGAACGGCTTCGTCGACGCGCTGCGCATCCAGCAGACGGTCCAGCTCAAGGGCGAGACCGTGCGCACCCGCATCTCCGCCCCGCGGGCGGAGCGAATCGCGGGCGAGCAATCGAGCTTCGACTACGCCACCTACACCGCCTGCGAGCCGTGCAAGGACCATCCGGAGACGCCGCCGCTCTGGCAGATCAAGGCGGCCAAGATCATCCACAACAATGAGACCCACACCATCAGCTACGAGGATTCGACCCTCGAGCTCGGTGGCATTCCGGTCGCCTACCTGCCCTATTTCGAGTCCGCCGACCCGACGGTGAAGCGCAAGACCGGCTTCCTGACGCCGCGCTTCATCACCTCGACGGCGATCGGCACCGGCGTGGCGACGCCGTTCTTCATCAACCTCGATCCGAGCTACGACCTGACGCTCTCTCCGGCCTTCGTCTCGCGCCAGGGCGTGCTGGGCCAGGCCGAGTTCCGCCAGCGGATCGACAACGGCAGCTACAATCTCCGCCTGTCGGGCATCTTCCAGACCACGCCCTCGGCCTTCCTGCCGGGGCCGCTGGGGGCTGCCGACCGCGAGTTCCGCGGCTCGATCGAGTCGCGCGGGCGCTTCTTCATCAACGAGCACTGGCGCACGGGCTGGGACCTCGTCGGCGTGACCGACAAGTGGTTCCTCGATAATTACCGCATCCGCAACCAGAACATCACCACGGACTATTTCCGCGAGGCGGTCTCGACCGCCTACCTGATCGGCCAGGGCGACCGCTCGTGGTTCGAGGCGCGGGGCTACTACTTCAAGGCCCTGTCGAGCTTCGACTGGCAGAAGGAGCAGCCGGTCGTCCTGCCGGTGATCGACTACGACAAGCGCATCGACGGGCCGGGCAAGCTCGGCGGCGAGGTGCGGTTCGAGGCCAACGTCACCAGCCTTTCGCGCGAGGCGACGGACTTCCAGGGCATCCCGCGCACGGGCAGCTACCTGTTCGCCCCGAGCGTCAACGGGATCAGCTATCCGCTCTACGAGACCTGCACCACCTTCGTGCGCGACCGCTGCATCGTGCGGGGCCTGGGCGGCGTCGACACGCGGCTCTCGGCCCAGGTCTCCTGGCGGCGCAGCTTCATCGACGATTTCGGCCAGGTCTTCACGCCGTTCACCTACCTGCGCACCGACGCCTTCTTCGTGAACCCGAGCCGGTCGGGCTTCCAGAACGCGCTGGTGAACAACATCACCACGATCGATGACGGCTTCTCCGGCCGCGTCATGCCGGCGATCGGCCTCGACTACCGTTATCCCTTCGTCGCCGATTTCGGGGGCCTCGGCGTCCATACCCTGGAGCCGATCGCCCAGGTGATCGCCCGGCCCTCCGAGACCCGGATCGGCCGGCTGCCGAACGAGGATGCGCAGAGCCTCGTCTTCGACGACACCTCGCTGTTCCAGTGGGACAAGTTCTCCGGCTACGACCGGGTCGAGGGCGGCGTGCGGGCCAATCTCGGCGCGCAGTATTCCGTCGTGACCCCGACCGGCTGGTACGCCAACCTGATGTTCGGCGAGTCGATCCAGATCGCGGGCGTCAACTCGTTCCGCCGCGGCGATGTCGCCAATGTCGGCCTCGATTCCGGCCTGGAGAACCGCCGCTCGGACTTCGTCAGCCGCTTCCAGCTCTCGCCCAACCAGAACATCAGCTTCATCGCCCGCGCCCGCTTCGACCAGCGCGACTTCGCGGTGAACCGGTTCGAGGCCGGCGTGACCGCGCGGTTCTCGCCGTTCCTGCCGCTCGAGACCTCGCTGTTCTATTCTACCTACGAGGCGCAGCCGGCCCTGGGCTTCCCCCATCGCCGCGAGGGCGTGACCGCGTCGGCCACCTACCGCATCACCCCGAACTGGTTCGTCACCGGCTCGGCGCTCGTCGACTTCACCCACTACCTCGACACGCGCGACACCTTCGCCGACTACTACACCGCCTACCTCGCCAACCCGGTCGGCCTCTCGCCGGTCTACAGCAATCCGGGCAAGGCCTACCTCTCCGGCATGAGCCTGGGCGGCGGCTATCAGGACGAGTGCACCACGGTCTCGCTCAACTACATCGTCTCGCCCATCGCCACCGCGATCGGCGTGCGCGAGCGCAACCAGACCGTGCTGCTGCGCCTGGAGCTGAAGACGCTCGGCGAGGCGGACCTGCGCCAGAACGTCAGCACCTCGACGACCGCCGACGGCATCGCCACGGTGCGCTGACCGTGGAGCGCCCTGTAGGGTGAGGGGCGCGCGTCGGTGCAGCCGGGCCACGCCGCCCCCGAAACGGCGCGATCGCTCGCGCCCCCGCCCCGTCCTCGCTTGACCCTGCCCGGCACGCCCCCGACGGTGGCGCGCAACATCGGACGGGAACGGACATGGCCCTTCTTCAGCGGCTCCTCGCTTACGCCTCCTCGGCCTTCGGCCTGCCGGCCCCGGCCGAGACCGTGCCCGACGGCAGCGAGGAGCATCTCGCGGCGACCGCGCTGCTCGTCCACGTCGCCCGCGCCGACGGCGTGCTCGACCCGGCGGAGTCCGAGCGGCTGGTGCGGCTCGTGCGCCGCCGCTACGCGGAGAGCGACGCGGAGGCGCAGGGCCTGATCGAGCGCGCCGCCGCCTTCGAGGCGCAGACCCGCGACATGACGAGCCTGGTCGAACTGATCGGCAGCGACGGCAGCAGCCCGGAGGAGCGGACGCGGCTGCTCGCCATGGCCTGGTCGGTGGCCGGCGCCGACGGCGACCTGCACGAATTCGAGGAGGCGCTGGTCTGGCGCCTCGGCAAGCTGCTCGGCTTCGACGAGCCGGCGATCGCCGCCGCCCGCGACCGCGGCTTCCGCGAGCCCGCCGGCGCGTGACGGCGGGCCGTCATGGGTTTCGAAAGGGCAAGCCCTTTCGCGGGTCCCCGGCGGAGCCCTGGGATCCCATCGGGGCGGGGCCCCAGGACCCCGCCGAAGGGATGATCCCCTCGGGATCGCGGATTGCACGATGATCGTCAGCCTGACCCTGATCCTGCTCGCCCAGCTTCTGGGGGAGGTCGCCGCCCGCGCCGCCGGCCTGCCGGTGCCGGGACCGGTGATCGGCATGGCGCTGCTTCTCGGCTTCCTGCTCCTGCGCGACCGGACGCAGCCGGCCTCGAACCGCTGGCTGCCGCCGCCGCTGGTCGATGGCGGCCTGGAGGGCACCGCCAAGGGCATGCTGGCGCATCTCTCGATCCTGTTCGTGCCCGCCGGCGTCGGCATCGTCGGCAAGCTCGACGTGCTGGCGAGCCACGGGCTCGCGCTCGCTGTGGTGCTCACCCTCTCCGTGACCCTGACGCTGGCGGCGACCGTGCTCACCTTCGTCGCGGTCTCGCGGATGCTTGAGCATCGGCCCGAAAGGGGGTGGCGGGCGCTCGGAAGGAGCCGATCCAAGGACGGTGACCGTCGATGACCGGCGAGTTCGCCCTCTGGGTCTATCTGAGCCACACCCCTCTGCTGTGGCTCACCGTGACGCTGCTGGCCTACGCGGTCGCCGACCGCTTCTTCCAGGCGGCCGGGCGCCACCCGCTCGCCAACCCGGTGATTCACGCGATCTGGATGATCGGCCTCGTCCTGACGCTCACCGGCACGCCCTACCGCACCTATTTCGAGGGCGCGCAGTTCGTGCACTTCCTGCTCGGGCCGGCCACGGTGGCGCTGGCCGTGCCGCTCTACGAGCGGCGGGCGACGGTGATGCGCGCGCTCCTGCCGATGCTCGCCGCCCTTCTGGTCGGCTGCGTCACGGCGATGACCTCGGCGCTCGTCTTCGCCCGGCTCGCCGGCATCCCCTACGACGTGCGGCTGGCCATGGCCCCGAAATCCGTGACCACGGGCGTCGCCATGGGCATCGTCGAGGCGCTCGGCGGCGACCCGACGCTCGCCGCCGTGCTGGTGATGCTGACCGGCATGGCCGGCGCGGTGATCGTCACGCCGCTGATGCGCACCCTGCGCGTCGAGGACATGCGCGCCCGCGGCTTCGCGGCGGGGCTCGCCGCCCACGGTCTCGGCACCGCCCGCGCCTTCCAGGTCAGCGAGGTTGCGGGCACCTTCGCCGGCATCGCCATGGGCTTGAACGCGTTCCTCACCGCGATCCTGGTGCCGGTGGCGGTGAGCGTGTTGCCGTGAGCTCATGCCGGCCCCCGGGCGTGCCGCACGGAGGCACGACGGGGGTTCGGGACGGATTCGCCGCCCGGCCACGCCCCGTCACGTTCGAGTGTCGCACATAATCCGCATCGCGGCACCGGCCCGGTCGTGAGTATTCCCGATCTGTGCGAGGCCGCACGACGATGAGTTGAGCGCGATCGGAAAGTCTTCGGGAGTCACGCTGCCGCCGTGATTGTCTGTCCACCCCTTCGGCAACGCCTGGAGCCGATGAAGACAATGTCGAACGGCACCCCGACCTTCTGGATGACCATGGCCGCCGTCAGCGCCTCGTTCGGCGCGCTGCACGGCCTCCTGTTCAACGACGGGCCGACGCTTCCCGGGATCCTCTACGGCACCGGTGTCGGGCTCACGGTGATCGCCTACGAGCGCGGCGTCTTCCTCGCCGATTACAGCCAGCGCCTGCGGCGGCTGCCGACGCTCGCCTATTTCGCCGCCGCCGAGATCAGCCTGGTCCTCGTCATCGTGACTGCGATGTCGGTGACCGGCGCGGTCGTCTGGGCGCTCGGCATCGCGGACAAGACCTTCCTGGAGGCCGTGACGCCCAAGCTCCTCACGATCCCGTTCGCGCTGGCGGTCTCGGCGCTGATCGTCGCCGTCCTGCGGGTTCGCGACCTGATCGGCAGCGAGACGTTCACGAGCCTGATCCTCGGGCGCTACCATCGCCCGGTCAGCGAGGCGCGGGTGTTCCTGTTCCTCGATCTCGTCGGATCGACGGCCTACGCGGAGCGGCACGGCGACCTCGCGGCGCAGGAACTCCTGAAGGCGGTCTTCGCCGCGATCGCCGAGCCGGTGCGGCGCCACCGCGGGCAGGTGGACGACTATGTCGGCGATCAGGTCATCGTCTCCTGGCCCCTCGCGCGCGGCATCGAGCGGGCGCGCTGCGTCGCCTGCGTCTTCGCGATCCGCCGAACCCTCGAGGCCGACCGGGACGGATGGCTCGCCTGCTTCGGCTTCGTTCCCGAACTGCGCGCGGCCCTGCACGGCGGCGGCGTCGTGACGGCGGAGGTCGGCGTCGACCGGCACAAGATCGCCTATTTCGGCGACGTCATGAATGCGACCGCCCGGCTGGAGGGGCTGTGCCGGGAGACCGGGCGGAGCGTGCTGATCTCGGATGCCGTCCTGGTCCGGCTGCCCGCCCTCCCCGACGGCATCGAGGCCGAGGCACTCGGCGGGTACCGCCTGCGGGGCCGTAGCGAGACCATGGCCGTGCATGCGCTGACGGAGATGGCCCCGGTCACGGCGGTGGCCTCGAACCCTCGCGCCGGAACCGAGCGGAAGCCGGCGGTGCCGCACCTTGCACCGCATCTTGCGCCTTGGCCCGAGCGGCCGGGGGCCGAAGCGCGGGTGCCGCGACGGTCGGCGGCCTCCGCCTGAGCCGAGCCCGGCCTGCCGTGTTGCGCCGCGATACCTGACCCTCTACAAGCCGGGGCATTCGCCTGGACCCGGTGCAAGCCCGGGTGGCTCTTCCGGCCGCCGATCCGCCGGACCACGCATTCGCGACGCCGCCTTCCCTCCCCCGCATCGTCGGCGGAGCCCGCGTCCCTCTGCGGAATTTCCTCGATGTCATCGACCTCCACGACCGCCCGCGGGCGGTTCGCGTCCACTTGGTTCGGCTCCTCCTGGTTCGGCTCTCCTTGGGCCGACATCCTCTCCGGGATCGTCGTCGCCCTCGCCCTGATCCCGGAGGCGATCGGCTTCTCGGTGATCGCCGGGGTCGATCCCAAGGTCGGGCTCTACGCCTCCGTCGTGATCGCCTGCGTCATCGCCTTCGCGGGCGGGCGCCCGGCCATGATCTCGGCCGCCACCGCCGCCACCGCCGTGGTGATGGTCGATCTCGTGCGCGACCATGGCGTCCCCTATCTCTTCGCCGCCACCATCCTGATGGGCGTGTTCCAGATCCTCGCCGGCCTGGCGAAGCTCGGGCGGCTGATGCGCTTCGTCTCGCGCTCGGTGATGACGGGCTTCGTCAACGCGCTGGCGATCCTCATCTTCCTGGCGCAGCTGCCCGAACTCACCGGCGTGACGCCGGCCACCTACGGCCTGATCGCGCTCGGGCTCGCCATCATCTACGGCTTCCCCCGGATCACCCGCGCGGTGCCCTCGCCGCTCGTGGCCATCGCCGTGCTGACGGCGCTCACCGCCTGGCTCGGGCTCGACGTGCGCACCGTCGCCCATCTCGGCGCGCTGCCGACCGCCCTGCCGAGCTTCGCCCTGCCCGACGTGCCGCTGACCCTCGAGACCCTGCGCATCATCCTGCCCTACTCCGTCACGCTCGCCGCGGTCGGCCTGCTCGAGAGCCTGCTCACCGCGCAGATCGTCGACGACATGACCGACACCGGCAGTTCCAAGAACCGGGAATGCATGGGCCAGGGGCTCGCCAACATGAGTTCGGCGGTGTTCGGCGGCATGGGCGGCTGCGCCATGATCGGGCAGTCGGTCATCAACGTCTCGTCGGGCGCCCGCGGCCGGCTCTCGACGCTGGTGGCGGGGAGCTTCCTGCTGGTGCTGCTCGTGCTCCTGCAGGATCTGCTCAGCCTCGTCCCCGTCGCGGCGCTGACCGCGGTGATGATCATGGTCTCGCTCAACACCTTCTCCTGGCGCTCGCTCGGCGAGCTGCGGACCAACCCGCTGCCCTCCTCCCTGGTGATGCTCGCCACCGTCGCCGTGGTGGTCGCCACCCGCGACCTCGCCATCGGGGTGCTGGTCGGCGTGCTGCTGTCGGGCGTGTTCTTCGCCGGAAAAGTCGCGCGGATGAGCCGGATCACCGCCGAGCTGTCGCCGGACGGATCCACCCGCACCTACCGGGTGTCGGGCCAGGTGTTCTTCGCCTCCGCCGGCACCTTCGCCGAGGCGATCGACGTCCGCGAGCCGGTGGAGCGCCTCGTCATCGACGTGCACGCGGCGCATTTCTGGGACATCTCGGCGGTGGGCGCCCTCGACCGGGTGGTGATGAAGGCCCGTGCCGGCGGCCGGATCGTCGAGGTGATCGGCCTCAACGAGGCCAGCGCCACCCTGGTCGAGCGGTTCGGCCGCCACGACAAGGCGGACGCTTCCCTGGCGGTCCATTGAGGGAGGGCGTCCGCCCTCTCCCACGGTTGTGCGCTGCGGCGGAAATTCGCTAGGGTCGGCGGGCGGCGCTTCGGCGCGTCGCGGTGAGGGGGTGCCCCGACGATTCGGGATCGGCAACCCTGGGGCCGGACCGGCCCGCTGCCCCGTGAGGCGCCCGTGTTTCCCTTCGGCCCTCCCCGTCGGACCCGGCGCCTGCTGAATCGAAGCGCGAACCGCACGACGCGGCACGTCACGCGATCCATCGAGGCCGCCGCCGAGGCGGCGGCCAAGGCCGTGACCCGATCGACCGAGCAGGCGATCCGGGAGACCCGGAAGGCGACGGTGCGGTCGGTGAAGCGGACGGTCCGGCACGCCGAGAAGGCCGTCGAGGCGGCGCTTGCCCCGTCCGGGCCCGGAGCGGTGCGCAGGCCCTCCGGCCGGTTCGTCACCGTCGACGGCCTGCCCGTTCACGTCCTCCTGCGCGGGCGCGGGCGGCCGGTGGTGCTGGTCCACGGCAACGGCACCATGGCCGAGGATTTCGCGATCTCCGGCCTGATCGACCGGCTGGCGGCGCGCTACCGGGTGATCGCGATCGACCGGCCCGGCTTCGGCTACACCGCCCGCCCGCGCCACCGCCTCTGGACGGCTCAGGCCCAGGCCGTGCTCCTGCACAGGGTGCTGGAACAGCTCGACATCGAGCGCCCGCTCATCGTCGGGCATTCCTGGGGCACGATCGTCGCCCTCGCCCTCGCGGCCGACGGGCGGCGCGCCCTGCGCGGGCTCGTGCTGCTGTCGGGGTCCTACTTCCCGGGACATCGGACCGACGCGGCCCTGATCGCACCGCTGGCCGTGCCGGGCCTCGGCGACGCGGTGCGCGCGATGGTGCCCGCGAGGATGAGCGCGGCCCTCACCGAGCAGTCGTTCCGGTCCGTGTTCTGGCCGCAAGCCGTGCCGGCCCGGTTCAAGGCGCGCTTCCCCGTCGCGATCGCGGCGGCGGCGACGCAGGCGCGGGCGGTCTCGGAGGATGCGGCCTCGATGAATTCAGCCGTCACGGGGCTGCAGCGCCGCTACGCCGGGCTGACGCTGCCGGTCTCGATCCTGGCCGGGGAAGCGGACGCGATCGTCAAGACGGGCGAGCAGTCGGTCCGGCTGCACACGACGATTCCCGGCAGCACCCTGCGGCTCCTGCCCGGCCTCGGCCACATGATCCATTACGGCGCGCGGCTGAAGGTCGAGCGCGCGATCGACGATCTGATGAAGCTCGGATAGCCCCGTCCCCGGGGTCCGGATCCGGACCCGTCGCCCCCCGGAACGTCGGGCACCGCAGGGGATTTGCCACCGGGCGTACCGGATGGTCCGCGTGGGGCGGGTCCGGAAGCAGATGGGGTGGATGGCTCCCGCTCCGACTGACGGCATCTGAGTGCCAGGATGTGGTTGCTGTCGAAGCAGCCACGCAGATGCAGGAGCCATCCCCATGGAGATCATCACCGTCGGCATCGATC
>Ga0233425_10001746_pt1 | contig 46425 bp, 39 predicted proteins | sample Watercolumn_Towu_2_FD_181712 | JGI IMG/M metagenome (GOLD analysis project Ga0233425, IMG submission 181712) | Freshwater microbial communities from Lake Towuti, South Sulawesi, Indonesia - Watercolumn_Towuti2014_140_MG | ecosystem: Environmental > Aquatic > Freshwater > Lake | place...
GCGGCAGGCCCCGTGGGCAGTGACATGCAGGGGCGCTCGCGCGGGCTATACCGCGAACATTGTGTCCACTGCCACGGTATTTCCGGGGATGGTGTAGGCCCCATGGCCTACTTCCTCAACCCCTATCCCCGCGATTTCCGCCGCGGAACGTACAAGTTCAAGTCAACGCCGAAGAGCGAGAAGCCGACTCACGCGGACCTGCGCCGCGTTCTTCAAAACGGCATCCCGGGCACAGCCATGCCATCCTATCAGGCGCTGCCGGAATGGGAGTTGGACGCGGTCGTTCACTATGTGAAATATTTGAGCATTCGCGGAGAAATCGAACGGTTGTTGATGGACTACGCGGCCGGCGAACTGGAGACGGACCAACCATTGCTGGACGAAGGAGCGCCCGATGATCAACGGGCGGAACAAGAATCCGTAATCACGGACATCGTGACACAGGTCTTTGCGAAATGGTCACAGGCTGATGCTGCTGTCACACCGGTGCCCCTTCCCGATCCGCAACGAAATCTGGCGGCGTCGATCGCGCGCGGGCGCGAATTGTACTTTGGAGATGTGGCTAGCTGCGTCAAGTGTCACGGGCAGACCGCGTTGGGTGATGGCCAGACGACGGACTATGATGATTGGGCGAAGGAACTCGAACCGACAAACCCGGAGGCTCTGAACGTCTATTGCCGCAATGGCGCACTCGCACCGCGCAACATCCGGCCACGTAATCTGCGGCTGGGGGTCTACCATGGCGGTGGACAGCCGAAGGACTTGTACCGGCGCATCCACAACGGTATCGATGGCACGCCGATGCCCGCGGCGCTGATCAAGCCGCCAGGCGCACCCGACGTGACCAAGGGCCTCTCGGAGCAGGATATTTGGAGCCTCGTGGACTACATTACCAGCTTGGCCCCGCGGTCGCGATCCACTGCGACCTCCGCACAGGACGTCCGGGCCGCGGACCAGAGCCGTGTGGCAGCACCGAAATGAGGAGCGACTTTCGTTGGTCGTTGAAACGCACGCACGAAGCGTGACATCGTCAGGAGTACCACTATTGCCGCCGGATCCTGCAAGCCGAATCAGCCGGACAGAACCAGGTCGCTGGCCGTACAGGCTGGCAATCGCCCTCAGCTGTGCGACCTTTCCGCTCATCTCGGTAGGTGGACTGGTCACCAGTTATGACGCGGGGATGGCTGTGCCCGACTGGCCCAATACGTACGGCTACAACCTGCTGCTTTATCCCTGGCAGACCTGGTTGTTCGGGCCGTGGGACCTGTTTCTGGAACACGGTCATCGGTTGCTGGGAATCCTGACGGGCATGTTGGCAATCGGACTGGTCGGTGCCGTCTATTACTATGATCAACGCCGCTCGGCAAGATGGTTGGCTGCGGTTGCTTTGGCATTGGTGATCGCGCAAGGTTGTCTGGGAGGCGCCCGCGTTCTTCTGGACGATCGTCAATTGGCAATGCTGCATGGATGTTTCGGGCCGGCGTTTTTTGCCTATTGTGCGGCAGTAGCCGCATACTTGTCCCCCCGCGCTAGCGACGCAGCGCGTGTGCGAACGAGTGCGCGAGCTCGGCCTTTGCGCCGTTTTACGTGCCTGATCACCGCGCTGGCCTACGTGCAATTGGTGCTGGGAGCCCAGATGCGACACATCCCCGTGACGGCTGGCCCTTGGCTGTTTAACATTAGCTTGTTGCTGCATCTGGCCAACGCGCTGCTGTTGTCCACGGCGGTTGTGGTTTCCGTGATCTCGCTAGGGCGTGATCGCGGGGAAGTTGCCTTGCGACGACCGGCGCAGTGGCTGGCAGGCTTGCTTGGTGTTCAGTTGTGCCTTGGGGCCTGGACGTGGATCGTCAAGTACGGCTGGCCGCATTGGATCGCCAGTTACTCATTTAACGCCGACTTCACGATTCAGGCCAAGAGTATGCTGCAAACCGGGATTTCCACATTGCACATGGCAATGGGATCGTTGATTCTGGCAGCGGCGCTGCTGTCGCATTTGCGAACGTGGCAGTTGATGCGGTCGCCGGAAGCAGTGGGTGGGCGCCGGTGACGAATAGCGGATTGGGTGAGATGAGCGTATCCACGGTAACAGTCGATCGCCGTCGCGCTGGCTGGTTGGCGCGCCTGGCCGATTTCGTGGAATTGAGCAAACCGCGCATTGGCATGCTGGTTCTGATGTCCGTTGCTGTGTCCTATTGGGTCGCGTCCCGGGGACAGGTTGAGACATCTTCCTTCTTTGGCGTGTTGGCAGGCACGCTGTTGATCGCCGCCAGTGCCAGCGCCGCAAATCAATTGCGGGAATGGCGGCGCGACGCATTAATGGATCGCACTGCCTGCCGCCCACTACCGGCCCTGCGGTTGCGTGTGCGGGATGCGACGCTATTCACTGCGGCGACGTGCGGGCTGGGCGTGGCGATCGTCTACTTCGCGGCGGGAACGGCTCCGTTGCTGTGGGCACTTCTCACCTGGATTTTGTATGTCTTTGTGTACACGCCGAGCAAAATCCGGACCCCTTGGAACACGTTGATCGGTGCGATTCCCGGCGCCATGCCAATTCTGATTGGCTGGTCGGCGACAAAGGCCCCTCTCGATGTGCATGTCGGCAGCTTGTACGTGGCCCTGTTTCTGTGGCAGTTTCCCCATTTCATGGCCATCGCCTGGAGGTATCGGCATCAATACGAGCGGGCCGGCATGCGTATGCTCTCCGTCGTGGACCCGACCGGCCGTCGCGCCGGCTTCCATGCAGTTGTCGCAGCCGCTGCGCTGGTACCGATCAGCGTCGCGCCAGCCTGGGCGTTGCCTGGGATCGCAGGCGGAATCTACGCAGTACTCGCGCTCGTGTTGAGCTTGGGCCAATTGGGCTGTGCCTGCGCGTTTCGGATCCAACTGACGGATCAAGCCGCTCGACGCTTGTTGCGATGTTCGCTGGTCTACCTGCCTCTGCTGCTGTTGCTGCAGGTCAGCATTCCGTGGCAGCACTAACCTGCCACCATGGCGCGCGTTCACCTTCCGTATGTGGTGACCATTCCGGGTTCTTCCGTAACCGCGCCGCAGGCGGTAGTCTGAAGTGGGGGACGGCAAACGCAACCCCCGAAGGAGAGGTGCGGCGTTGCGGAACTCACCACACAGAAAGCCTCCGGCACGGCCATTCCTCTGGCGATTCGGCCGAGAGCTGTGCTGCTGGATGGCGATCGCGTGGGTCTGCGGGTCCTGCACGGGTCAGCTCGTTTCGGCAGCCGCCGAAGGCAGAGTCACTGGACGGGTGGCGGTCCCGGAGATTGACAATTCAGCCCGGTCGCACCTGGAGCGTGCGGACGTGTTCCTGGCGAACGAGCAGTACGCCGAGGCTGTGGAAACGATGCGGCGCGTGATGGACACGGGAGCCGACTCGCTCATCGCTGCCGACCAGTCGGGGCGTGAGGCGCGGAGTGGTTTCGTGCGATACATCACGTTGCGCCGATACTGCCAGGAGTGGTTAGCCGACCTGGGACGTGTTGCGCCAGCGGCCCTGACACAGTACCGCGCGCAGGTCGATCCGCTCGCGGAAGAATGGCTGAAGCAGGCTGATGCGGAACGCGATCCGCGCAGGCTGCAGCGAATTGCCGATGAGTTCTTCGCCAGTTCGGTGGGGGACCAGGCCGTATGGCGGCTCGGGAGCTACGCGCTGGAGCAGGGTGAATTTCGCCGTGCCCGCGAGTACTGGGAGCAGGCGAGCCCTGTCTTGCGATTTCCCGCCGTGAGTGATCCGCGTCTATCTGCATTTGCCGGCCATTCGCTCTGGTGGCTGCTCCGCGACGTAGATCTCACCGCTCACTGGGACACTCTGCGTACCGCGCTCGCGACCGGCGCGGACAGCGGGACTGCCTTGGCCTTTCCCGATTCGGATCTCCCGCTGTCCGAGATGCGCGCGCGATTGGCACTCGTCTCTATTCTGGAAGGAGACGAACCGCGAGCCCGTTTTGAAATCGATCTCTTGAGCCGCCTGCATCCGCAGGACAACGGGACGCTGGGGGGACGGACGGGCAGATACACGGAGTTGCTGGAGTCGCTGTTGACGGACCGCCGCAGCGGGACCGCTCAGGAAACTGACGGACAATGGCCGACCTTCGCCGGCCATCCATCACGCAATCACATCGCTTCGGCACCGGTGGATCTGGCGGGCAAGCCGGTTTGGCAGATCGAACTCCCGCGGTTTGACGACCTCTCCGGCATCTCCGAACAAAGCGCGGTGCAGGCAGTTGACGCGGAACGCGAGGTTCTGTGCCACTATCCGGTCGCGAGCGGTCAATTGGTTGTGGTCAACACGGGGATTTCCACTGTGGATTTTGAAGCGGTCGATTTGCAGACCGGTCGCGTGGTGATCCCGCGCGGGCACGATCCGACGGCCATAGCCGCTTCCCGCGCTTATTTGCCGCGCACCATCGGCGTGCCGCGTTTCGCCCCGACGCTGGCCGGCGAACGCGTTTACGCGCGAGCAGGTTGTCCCATCACGGGTTCCCAGACGGCAGAAGCGCCAAACCTGGAACCCGTGGGCCGATTGGTAGCTATTGACCTGCTGACGGAGCGCCGCCTGTCGCTCGAGATCAAACTGGAGGGGCCCCAATGGGCGGGCTCCTGGGCGTTTGAAGGCAGCCCTCTCTACGACCGCGGCCGTCTGTTCGCGGCTCTGCGGCGCCGCGATTCGGTACGCGCCGAATGCCATGTGGCCTGCTTTGACGCGGCTCAAGGACACCTGCTTTGGCGACGATTCGTGTGTGCCGCGGAGACACCGCGGGAGCCGCAACCCCATGAGATCACGCATACCCTGTTGGCCTGCGATCAGGAGACCCTGTTCTGTAATACCAATCTTGGAGCCGTTGCTGCTCTGCGGGCCACCACGGGTGAGATCCAATGGTTGACGACCTACCCGCGGACATTGCCGCGCACGGTGGATTCGGATTGGGACAGTCGTTACCTTTCGCGCGACCTGAACCCCTGCGTTGTCTACCGGGACTTCGTCTTCGCCGCGCCAGCCGACTCGAGCGCGCTCCTCGCCTTGGACGCCATCACCGGACAAGTACGTTGGAGTACCGACCCGGATCGTTACACGGATGTTGTGCACCTGCTGGGTGTCGGTCACGACCGATTACTGGCCGGCGGCGACTGCCTGAATTGGCTCGACATCTACACGGGCAAGTCGGTGGGACAGTTTCCGCAAGCTCTCTCCACCGCTCCCGGCCGTGTGCGGTCGAGCCCGCGGGGTCGGGGACGAGGGGTGTTGGCAGGTTCCTATGTCTACTGGCCCACACATGATACGATCTTTGTCCTGCAGCAAGAGACGGAGCTGACGCCGCAGGGCTGGCAACCGATTCTGGTGCGGGAGATACCCTTGGAACCGCGCGGCGCAACGGGCGGCAATCTGGTGATTGCCGGCGGTATGCTGCTGATCGCCACAGCGGACCGGCTCTATGCCTTCAACGAAACGGGAAGTAACGACCATGCTGGTGCAGGACGACGTCCAGGCCGTGCAGCAATTGAACGCGGCCTTTCAGCGCATTACGAGTGAACTGTCCAAAGTGATCGTGGGCCAGCAGCAAGTCATCGAGGAGTTGCTGATCGCTCTCTTTGCGCGCGGGCACTGCCTCCTCGTGGGAGTTCCCGGTCTGGCCAAGACGCTCATGATCCGGTCGCTGGCAAGCACGCTGTCTCTCAAGTTCAACCGCATTCAATTCACGCCCGACCTGATGCCGTCCGACATCACGGGCACCGACGTGATCCAGGAAGACAAGCGGACCGGGCAGCGGGAACTGCGATTCCTACCGGGACCGGTGTTCGCCAACGTTATCCTGGCAGACGAGATCAACCGGACTCCTCCCAAGACGCAGGCGGCACTGCTGGAAGCAATGCAGGAGCATCAGGTGACCGTGGGCGGGCAACGCCATTCCCTGTCGGAGCCCTTTTTCGTACTCGCCACACAGAACCCGATCGAACATGAAGGTACTTACCCGCTGCCGGAAGCACAATTGGACCGCTTCATGTTCCACGTGCAGGTGGGCTATCCCAGCGAGGACGAGGAACTCGAGATCGTGCGGCGCACGACGGCCGAGGACCAACAGCCGGCTGCCGTCACGCTGGATGCCGAACAGATTCTGGAACTGACGCGCATCGTCCGCCGGGTACCCATCGCCGACCATACCGCGCGCTATGCCCTGCAATTGGCGCGCATGACGCGCGCCAATCAACCAGGTGTGCCCGATTTCGTGCGCGACTACGTCATGTGGGGAGCAGGACCGCGCGCCAGCCAGTACATGGTGCTGGGGAGCAAGGCGCGAGCGGTGCTGCAGGGAAGGTACTACGCCAGCCTGGAAGACATCCGGGCCGTCGCGGCGCCTGTCTTGCGACACCGCATCAAAACCAACTTCAACGCCGACGCGGAAGGTATCAGCTCCGACGACATCGTGCGGCGCCTCCTCGACACCATTCCCGCAGACAGCGAGCGCAACGAGAATCGTGGAAGACTACCGCAAGTATTTCGAACCACGGACGCTGGCTAAACTGCGCGGCCTGCAACTGCGCGCTCAGCGCATCGTGGAAGGCTACGTGGCCGGACTGCATCGCAGCCCGTACCGCGGATTCTCCGTGGAATTCGCGGAACATCGCGAGTACACGCCCGGAGACGACCTGCGGTATCTGGATTGGAAGGTCTTTGGACGCACCGACAAGTACTATCTGAAACAATACGAAGACGAAACCAATCTGATCGGCTATTTGGTTCTGGACACCAGCGAGAGCATGCGCTACCGGGGTCCGGACTCGGCGCTGTCCAAGTTCGAATACGCACAATGCGCGGCCGCGGCTCTGGCGTGGCTGATCTTGCAGCAGCAGGACGCCGTGGGGCTGGTGACCTTCGCTGACCGGATCCGCGCGAATGTGCCGCCGAGCAGCAGTGCGTCCCACTTGAAACGCCTCTTGGACGTCATGGAAGGCACGCAGCCCGCCGCCAAGACGGCCACCGGCCCGATCTTTCATGAGTTGGCCGAGCAATGGACCAAACGCGGCGTGGTCGTGATTATCAGCGACCTCTTCGACGACCTGGCTTCCTTGCTGGCCGGCCTCAAACACCTGCGGTATCGGCAACACGACGTGTTGATTCTGCAGGTGCTGGACGCGGCGGAATTGGATTTTCCGTTCGCGCAACCGACCCGCTTCCGCGGCCTGGAGGGCATGCCTGACACGATCGCCGAGCCGCGGTCGTTGCGGCGCGCTTACCGGCAGGAGATCGATCGCTTCCTGCACTCCGTCAAACGCGGCTGCCGGGAACGCGAAATGGACTACTGCCTGCTGCGCACCGATACACCGCTGGACACGGCACTCTCCGCTTTCCTTGCCCGACGCATGGCGCGCGTAAAATGAGCAGCCTGTCCGCACCACCGTTGATCCTGGCACTTTGGTCATTGGCCAACGGCTGGATGCTCGCGTGGGGACTCGCGGCGGTCCTGCCTCTGTTGATCCATCTGTTAAGCCGGCGCACGCGTAACACGACAGATTGGGCTGCCATGGAGTTCTTGCGAGCGGCTGTGCGCAAGAACGCCCGCCGCCTGCGACTCGAACAATGGTTGTTGCTGGCCCTGCGCACCCTCGTCATGCTGCTCGTGGCCTTGGCGTGGGCTGAACCGTCCGTGTCCTGGCTGCCGTCGCGATCCCCCGCTCGGCGCGCTTCCGGCCGAACACACACAATCCTGGTACTGGACGGGTCGTATTCGATGCTCTGCGCCAACGCCGGCCAGCGACGATGGGACGCGGCACAGCAACGCGCTCGACAACTGGTGGCTCAGAGTGTGCCCGGTGACGGCTTCTCCCTGATACTCATGGCGGAGCCGCCACAAGCAGTGATCCCGGACGTGGCCTTCGACGGCGATGACGTGCAACAGGAAATCAGCAACCTGGCACCGACTCACGGGGGAGCGCCACTGGCAGCCGCATTGGCGGAAGTCGAGCGGGTCATCCGTTCGGCCAAGGAGCGCCATCCGCGATTAGTGCAGCACCGTGTCTGCTTCTTCACTGACCTGGGCCGTGCGACCTGGGAAGCTGCGGTGTCCGAGGAATGCCGCCGCCTCGTCCGCGAACTCACGGCCCGCGCCGCGATCACCTTGGTGGACGTCACCGATCGGGAAGAAACCAACCTGGCGGTGACGCGACTGGCGGCGAACCGTCTCTGGCCGGTCGCCGCGAACCGTGTCACCTATGAAGTGGCAATTGAGGGTTTTTGTGCCACTCAGACGACCGGGACACGCGTGGAGTTGCTCGTCGACGGCCAGCGCATCGCGGAACAGGTCGTAGAAGTGCCCGCCGCGGGACAAATCACGGTCAACTTCCCCGACAGCCTGCCGGCGGCCGGTGAACATGTCGTCACCGCGCGAATCGCCTCGGACGCGCTCGGGCTGGATAACACCCGATACCTGAGCCTGCCCGTTCAAGACTCCGTGCACGTCTTGTGCGTCGAAGGTGAACAGGACGCTGCGAAGTACGTGGCACTTGCCCTGGCGCCGAATCGCGACCACCCCGGTCCGATCCGCGTCGAAACGGCGGCGGAAAGCGCTATCCTGGAACGCAATCTCCGTGACTTTGATTGCGTGTGGCTCTGCAATGTGGGCCGTTTCGGCAGTGAGGAAGCGAACCTGCTCCATCGCTATGTGCGCGGGGGCGGTGCGCTGGTCACGGCACTCGGTGACCAGACACAAGCGGACAATTACCATCAGGAACTCGGCGCCGCATCATCTGGCCGGAGGACACTGCCCGCTCACATCGGCCTCGCCGCCGCCGGCGGGAGTTTTCGCTTCGATCCCGCCGCCTATGCACACCCGATTCTCGACCCTTTTCGAGGCCGGGAACGCTCCGGCCTGCTGACGGTGCCCGTCTGGAAATACTTCCCGTTGGCCGCGTATGACCCTGCAGTGAAAGTGGTCCTGAAGTTCAACTCCGGCGATCCGGCCATTCTCGAGGAATCAATCGGCAGGGGAGTCAGCGTGCTCATCGCCACTTCGGTGTCGTTGAGTTCCACCGATGTTTCGCGCCAACCACCCACGGTCTGGACGGCTCTGCCGACCTGGCCAAGCTTCCCGCCCCTCGTCCACAAGATCACTCAATTCGCAATTGGTGAACGCCAACAGGGTCGTAATGTGCTTGTCGGGGAACCGCTCAACGCTACGCTCACGCTCGATAATCAGGAAGTGTCCGCCTCCGTCGTGACACCCGCGGACGGCGCGGAACTGGTACCGCTGCGCCCCGACGGATCGGAACAGACGTGGGAATACACCGGAACGGCGACAGCGGGAATCTACCGCGTCCAGATCGGCGCCGATCGTAACCGACTGCAGCAATTCGCCGTGAATCTGAACACGCAAGAGAGCGACTTGTCGCGATTTGATCCCAGCCTGCTGCCGGATTCGTGGCGTGATCAGCGCATGGCGGCGGCCGACAACCGAATTGGCCCTGCCGCTCGTGACAACTGGCCGCTGTTCCGTCTGGCTTTGGCCGGAGTCCTCGCATTGCTGATGGCGGAGACCGTGTTGGCGTGGCGATTAGGAGGCGCACCCGGATGAATCCTTGGCTGTGCGCACAGGTTGACCCGGCCGCCAGTCGTTCGCTGGCGCCGGCAACTGCGCCCGCAGGAGAAGGGCTATCGACGTCGCTGGCGCACACCTGGCCTTGGCCGGCCTGGATCACGCTGCTCTTCCTGATCTGCGCAGTCGCACTCGTAGTGATGGTCTACCTCCGAGAGCAAGGGACTGCTTCGCGTAAATGGCGTTGGTCGCTCGCCGCAGCGCGCGTCGGCCTGGTGTTGCTGGTCGTCTTCATGCTGTATGGCTGGACGCGCCAACTCCATCGGCTTGACCTGCCCGATCTGGTCGTCGCGATTGACAATTCCGGCAGCATGTCCGTTGTCGATCAGAGCGCTGGAGACCGCCCGCTGTCTCCGGGGTCGTCCAGCGTGCGGACCACCGGTCTGGATCAGGCGTCACGTTTCAATCTCGCGCGATCCCTGTTGCTGCACTCGCAGCGCGGCTGGCTGGCTCGTCTGCAGCGAGACTACCGCGTCAAGCTCTATTCACTGGGCGAAACCGCTCGCTCCTATCACGGTTCTCCCGCACAACTGGAGGACGCTCTACAGAAGATGCAGCCCACGGGTATCGCCAGCCGGCTCGGGCTGGGCCTGCGCGAGATCCTCGATGCGCAGCGCGGAAGACCAACGGCGGCAGTCGTTCTGCTGACGGATGGAGTCACCACGGAAGGCCCCACGCTGAGCGACGTTGCGGACGTCGCGCGGCGCAAGGCCGTTCCCCTGTACCTGGTCGGCCTGGGCAGCGATCATCCGCCCCTCGACCTGCGATTGAGTGACCTGCTCGTTGATGATGCGGTGTTTGTGGACGAGATGGTGAACTTCGACGCGCAACTGCATGGCAACGGGTTGATCGGCCGGAGCGTAACCGTGCGTCTGAAACGGCCCGACCGAGCCGACGTTCTGGCGGAACAGAAGGTCGTTGTTCCTGCCGACGATGCTTCGCTCAGTGTGCGCCTGTCCTACCGTCCCGGCGAGGAGGGTGACTTTGACCACGTACTGGAGGTTGCACCGGTCGCCGGGGAACTCAACGTGGAGAACAACCTGCTGACGCAGCGCGTACACGTTCGCAACGCCACGCTGCGCGTGCTGCTGGTGCAGGCCGCGCCAAGCTATGAGTATCGCTTTCTCAAGGAACTGCTGTCGCGCGCAGTGCGCGTGGGCAAGGAGGGCACCTCGAAAGCCGTTGACCTGACCGCCGTGCTGCAGGAGGGAGATCTCGAACACAGCCGGCAAGACCCCACCTCGCAAACCGTCTTTCCCGTACGACGGGAGGAACTCTTTGCCTACGACGTGCTGATCTTTGGTGACGTCAATCCCGCCTTCCTCAGCAATTCGGTGATGGAACACATCTCCGAATTCGTACTAGAACGAGGAGGAGGAGTTGTCTTCATCGCCGGGCCCCAGTTCAGTCCGATCGCCTACCGTGACACTCCTTTGGCCCGGTTGTTTCCCGTCGATCTGGCCACGGCCTCCCTCCCGGCTGGCGAGCAACCGCTCACCGAGGCCTTCGCGGTGCGCCCGACGGCGTTGGGTCTGGCAACACCCCACCTGCAATTGGGAGACACGAGTGCCGAGTCGGAGCGGATCTGGTCGCGGCTTCCCGGCGTTTTCTGGTTTGCAGCCACACCGGACGTTCGTCCGGCCGCTCGCGTGCTGGCGGTTCATCCCGAGCGAACCGGCCCCCAGGGAGAGCCGTTGCCCCTGATTCTCCTGCAATTTGCCGGAGCAGGAAAAGTGATCCTGCAGAACACGGACGAATCATTCCGGTGGGGGCGATTTCCGGGCGATCCGCAGTACTACGCCCGGTATTGGATGCAGACGTTGCGATACCTGAGCCGCTCGCTTCTGCGTTCGCCTGATCAGACGACGGAAATCACAACAGACCGCCAGCGATACCGCCGCGGAGAACCCGTGCAACTGCGCGTGCAGTACTTCGACGAGCAGCGGGCCCCGGTCGAAGACGACGGCGCAGTGGTCATCGTGCAGCAAGTCGGAGGCCGGCAGCGCCAAATCGTCCTGCAGCGGGATTCGATCCGGCGCGGTGTGTTTCAGGGCACGGTCAGCGATCTCCCGGATGGTCAATACCGTGTCTGGCTGGCTGCCGCCGCCGGACAGACGGCTGCCGAGAACTTCGTGATCACGGCACCTCCGGGAGAACAGGCAACCATTGCCATGGACTCGCAGGATCTGCGCCGAGCAGCCCAGAAGTCCCAGGGGCGGTTCGCCACGCTGCAGGACGCGAACCGGGCACTCGCGCAGCTGCCCAGGGGCCGACGCGTTATCATCGAGTCCTTGCCGCCCGAGCCGCTCTGGAACGCGCCGCTGGTGGCCAGCATCTTTGTGGTCCTTGTCAGTCTCGAGTGGATCTTGCGGAAGCGAATTGGCATGCTGTAGACGAAGAGCACGTATTTCTCATGTCTCATCCGTTGCTGGCACAGGTCCGACTCATCAAGCGTCGCGCGCGGCGACTGGAGTTGATCCATGCCCTGTTGAGGCTCTCTGCAACCGTGATCCTGAGCGGACTGGTCGTGGCAACGGCCGACTGCGTGTTTCGGTTTCCCGATCTGGGCTGGCGCATCGTAGGTACGGCGGTGCCGCTCGTCGCTCTGGTCTGGGCCGGATACCGTTTCGTCTATCCGGTCACCCGGCATCGCATCACCGACGTGGCTGCGGCACAACAGATCGAACGGCGATTTCCCCAGTTGTCGGACCGACTCTCGACGGCCGTGGCCTTCCTGGCGCCACCCGCTCAGGATGTGCAGGCGGGGTCACTGGCCCTGCGCGACGCAGCGGTGGCCGAAGCATTGCAGACCATCGCGGCGACTCGCCTGGAGCGTTGTCTCGATTCGCGAGCGACCTGGCGCGCGGCATGCGTGCTGGCGATCGTCGTCGCTGTTGGGATCAGCCTGTGTGCCGCGAATCCGTCCGCAGCGACACTGGCGCTGCGCCGCATGGCGCTGCCGTTGCGTCACGAGCCCTGGCCGCGCAGAAACGTGTTGACCTGGTCGAAGGCCCCGCGCCGTCTGGCGGTCGGAGCCGACTTCGAGTGCGCGCTGATTGACGCAAACGGACGTTTGCCGGACCGTGTCCTGCTCGAGTACCGGCCCACGGACGAAGGTCCAGAAGCCCTCCAGTCGAAGCCGATGAAGATCCTCGGCGACAAGATGGTGGGGCGTATCGACAACGTGTCGAGTTCCTTTCGCTACCGCGCAACCGGTGGTGATGACCACACGATGGACTGGACAACGCTGGAAGTCGTGGTACCAGCACGCGTCATTGAGTTCAGTGTGGACCTGACGCCGCCGGCCTACACACGTTTGCCCGCCTCCGTGTCAGGTCGGCATGTTCGCGCCTGGTCTGGAACGCAACTCGCCGTGCGCGGCACGCTCGATAAGCCCGTGCGCTCGTTGTCGCTGGTCGTCAATTGCGCTGGCAAGCAACAACGGTTCACGGCCGCGATCAATCGCGACGGCCGCCACTTCTCGATTCCGGCCAGCAAACAGACACCCTGGATTGTCCAGGATTCTGGCGTCTATTGGCTGGAATTGCGGGACCGACAGGAATTCGCCAGCCACGATCTCGCGGGATCGGAACTGCACATTCAAAAGGACGCACCACCCACGATCTCGCTGGCCGCTCCCGGTGCGGGCGCCTACTTCACGTCTCAAGCCGTCGTTCCGATCCGTGCCGTGGCCAAGGACGATCTGTCAATCCGCAACGTCGAGTTGATCTCCGGCACATACCAGCGTGAGTTGTTCCGTGCGCCAGAACCGGATCCCGGTTCGACCGCAAACCCCGACGGCGCAGCGCCTCAACTCGGTGAGACGCGCATGGTGGAGTATGACTGGAGCCTGGCCGACCTGCCCGACCTGAATCCCGGCGACGCGGTCGAGTTTCGCCTGGTGGCCAGCGACCAGCAGCTTCAGACGGGCTCCACCGCGCCCCTGCGCATATCCATCATTTCGCCCGAGGAATTGGAAACGCGCCTCGACCAACGACAATCGAGTCTTGGACAGCGGTTGCGCGAGGCGCTGGAGATCCAGCGCACGGCACACGACCAGATGCAGACTTTGCAGGCCAAGTGGCAGTCAACCGGCCTCGTGACACTCGATGACGCGGATGCTCTTCAAGCGGTGGAACTGGGCCAGCGCCGCCTGCAACAGGTGTTGTCCGGGCCCGCGGACAGCGCCGCCACGCTGGTACAACTACTGCTTGAGGAGCTGCGGAGTAACCGCGTCGAACGTCCTCAACTCAGCTCTCGTCTCACACAACTGCAGGCCGCGATCCGCCAGATCAACGACGAACTTGCAGCGCGGATTCAATTCGAGCTGACGAGAGGACTCAAGGAATCCAAGACAGCGCTTGAGGATGCGACGCGACCAGATGCGACAGCTCCGACCGCCCCTCAACCGACGGCGTCCTACGGCGGTCCGCTGCAGGAATCCACCACGACGGCAGAGACGCTCCAGGTCGAAGTCATCACGAGATTGGAGGACGTCCTGGATTCGCTCGCGGTCTGGGAAGACTACCGGCGATTGGCCCAGGATGCCGCAACATTGCGGCAGCGACAGGATGGCGTTTTTCAGGGGACGCAATCCTTGTCCAGCACCGGCCAAGACGTGGCGGCACTCTCCGCCGAGCAGCGGGCGTCTCTCAAGCGGCTATCGCGGCGACAGCTCGACCTCGCTCGCGAATTCGACCGCTTGCAGAGCCGCCTCACAGGCGAGCACGCTGAACCATCCGAGTCCGACCCGCTTGGGTCGGCTGTGATGCGGCAGGGAATCGAGGCATTGCGACAACGGAACCTTAGCGGTCAGATGCGGCAGAGCGCTCAGCACATTGACGCAAATCAGGTCGGGCAGGCCGCGCAAGTCCAGCAGTCAGTGCTCACGGGTTTGTCCGATCTATTGGATGTGCTGGCACGCCGTGGCCGGCCTGACTCGCCGCAAACGGCGCGTGAAGCAATGGCCGAACAACTTCAGGGACTGCGGCAACTGGTGGCTGACTGGCTAGCCCGCCAACAGGCTCTGACGGAACGCACTCCGTCTCAGCTGGCGACGCCTCCGGAGACGAGCCAGGAACTGTCTCGACAGCAGCAGCAATTGAGCGAGGAGCTTCTGGGGGCGGTGAGCGGAACCGCACTGCCGACGACTTTCCAGTTCGGCATCCAAAGGGCCGCCCGACCCATGCAGGAAGCTGCCCGCCTGCTGGCGCAAAACGCGGCCGCGGAGGCCGTACACAGTCCACAGCGGTTGGCAATGCAGCGTCTCGAGGCCGTACAGAACAGCCTGGCCGCGCCACCGCCCACGGAATCGACCACGCCGCCACCGGAGTCCCCAACCGGCCCGCAACCTGCGCGGACCGGCAAGGTCGGCCTGGCGGAGTTGCTGCTGCTGCGGTCACTGCAAACGGAAATCAACGAGCGCACGGCAGCCATGGCCTTGCTCGAACAACCACCCGAGCTGCTGCCAGCGGAACAACAGGCGGCGATCCTGGAACTCGCCGAAGACCAAGCGCGGCTCGTGCAGATCCTCGAACCGCTGCTGGCCTCCGAGTCAGAAGATGCGGACTCCACACCCCGAACAGCTCCGGCTGACCCGGACGCCGAATTGGACAAGGCGCTCGAAGCGGCAGGCGTACCCGGTTTTTCAGGACCTTAAACATGACTGCACGGATCATTATTCCCTGGGCGGTTGGACTTCTTATTGGGATGATGGCACCGGCACAATGCGGGCGCGCCGAACCGAGCGAGGCGACAGCCCAGGGCGCGGCAAAGGCCGAGTCGGTTCCCGCAAATCCGGAACCACCGCCGCATCCCGCTGGTGAAGATGCGGGGCAGCCATCGAGTGATCGCGATCTGTTGTTGAGCATTCTGCGCGAGATGCGGTCCGCGGAACAGCTTATTCGCCAGCGAATCGTGACGTCCGAGACACAACGACGCCAACAGGAAGCGCTCGCCGGGTTGACGCGGCTCATCGATCAATACGCGCAGGCCGAACGGACTTCGCCACAACAGTCTGCGCCGCAGACCACCCAGGCCGCCGCGAAGAAGCCGACCTCCGGGGAGCCGGGCGACTCCGGTGCGGCGAGCGCGCCCACGTCGCAATCCCCTCCGGGTACGTCGAGCGGGGCGGTCAAGGACCTCGTATCGGAGGTCTGGGGACAACTGCCCGCCGAACTGCAGCAGCAGATTCAGAGTCCCGTGCATGAGCAGTTCCTGCCGGAGTACGAGCAGTTGATCGTCGAGTACTACAAGCGACTGGCGGAGGACCAACGCCGATGACGCTGCCGATTTCCTCACTTGTGATTTCGCGGCGCGAAACGCTGAGACAGGCCGTCACGGCAGTCAGTCTGGCACTGCCCGGTTCCGTGCGCGCCGCTATCGCGTCGCAGCCTCCGCCAGTTACCGAGGCTCTGTATACGGAAAGAGTCCAGACTGCCATCCGCAAGGGACTGGCTTACTTGGCGGCGCGCCAGAACGACGACGGGTCCTTGGGTGCGGGCGGCTATAGCCAGAACGTGGCCGTGGTGGGATTGTGCGGTATGGCATTCCTGGCGGACGGACACACGCCGAATCGCGGGTTGTATGGACTGCACGTGGACCGCTGTCTGGACTTCATCTTGGCTCATGCTGCGGAGAATGGTTTCATCTTGGCCGCCGAAGGTGCGAGTCGCGGCCCTATGTACGGCCATGGCTTCGCCACGCTATTTCTGGCGGAAGTGTACGGCATGGCTCCCGGCAAGGAAGTGCGCGAAACGCTGACGCGGGCTGTCAGACTGATTAACGACGCCCAGAATGCGGAGGGCGGATGGCGCTACGAACCCCGGCCGCAGGACGCGGACCTGTCGGTCACCGTCTGTCAGGTAATGGCCTTGCGCGCCGCCCACAACACGGGCATCTTCGTGCCAGCCTCCGTGATTGACCGCGCGGTGAACTACGTCAAACGGTGCCAGAATGCCGATGGCGGATTCATGTACCAGGCAGACCAGCCCCCCGCAGAAAGCCAATTCCCTCGTTCGGCCGCCGCATTGGTGGCCCTCTACAGTGCCGGCATCTACGAGGGTGAGGAAATCCGCAAGGGGCTGGACTATTTGATGCGGTTTCCCCCTCGGCCCAATCCCCACGGAGAGCAGGACTACTATCTGTACGGACACTACTATGCGGTGCAAGCCATGTGGCACGCGGCCGGAAAGTACTGGCAAGCCTGGTACCCGGCCATTCGCGATATTCTGTTGCAGGAACAACGCGCGGATGGCTCTTGGTTCGATACAATCAGTCCCGAGTACGGAACGGCCATGGCGCTGCTGATCCTGCATATGCCCGCTAACTACCTGCCGATATTTCAACGCTGATGTGGCACAGTCGTTTGTTCGCCATCGTCTGCCTGATCTGGTGCACGGGAGCGATCGCGTTGCCGGCAGCGGATCTCGATCGGGCTGTGCCCCGGATTGGCGAACCGTTCCTGGCCAGCATGACGGGCTTGGAACCGGATTGGGGCGTACAACTCACGACGGACGACGGCGTGCGCGTCATGGCCGCCCGAGACCTCGTCTGCTGGGGACATTGGCGCGATCAGGTCGGGCAAGCGGTTTGTCTGGTTGGCCGAGGTGGTCACCTGGTGGCCGGTCTGGTGAGTGTGGCGGAGAGCGAGCTGATTGTCGAGTCGCGCGTGTGGCAGCGCACGCATCTGCCGCGACATGCCGTACAAGGCTTCGTGCTCCATCCGTCCGTCGATGCCCTGGAGCGGGATCGACTCTGTGATCGTGTGGCCTCCCATCGTGGACCACAAGATCGTGTCTGGCTGTCAAACGGAGACGAACTGACCGGCCGGCTATTGCCCAGTTCGGGTGATGGCGAAGCCAACCTCTTCGGCCTGCAGTCCCTGCAATTCCAGCTGCCAGGTGCCTCCAATTCCATGGCTCTGGACACAACGAACGTCGTGGCGTTTGCCTTCGGCACGCATGGCGATGTATCGGACGCAGTGCAGCGAGGAGCTGCCTATGTGGCCTTCCGAGATGGGAGCTGCCTGCTCGCTCAAGCAGCTCGTGAACACGACGCGTTGATGGAACTGCAGCTTGAGAAAGACGTGGTGTTGAACACCGCGAAGAAGACGTTTTACGACGAAGTGACGTTGGTCCAACCGCAGACAGACGATGTCCTCTATCTGTCGAGCGTTGAGCCGGCAAGCTTTCGGCACGTGCCGTATTTGGATCTGTCGTGGCCGCTGATGCGAAACCGCAGTACCGTGGGAGGCTTCTTGCGCGAGGGTGGCAACGTGTACCCGCTGGGGCTGTCCATGCACAGCACGGCCCGCGCGGTATACCAACTGCCGCCGGACTACCGGGTCTTTGCCGCGGAATTGGCCCTCGATGAGTCGGTTGGGTCGGAAGGTAGTGCGATCTATCGGGTCTTGCTGGAACTGCCTGCGAATCGCAACTCCGCGGGAGGCTGGAGACTTCTGTACGAAAGCCCCGTGGTTCAGGGCCAGGCAGCGCCGCTGGCCGTCGCTATTGCACTGCAGGGGGCACGGCGGATCGCGCTCGTCGTGGACTTCGCCGACCGCGCGGACACGTTGGACCGCGCAAATTGGTTCAACGCGCGCCTGATGAAATGACGGCGGCCGGTGCGGTTCATTCACTGAGAGCATCCGCGGCGAGGCCTTCACCGCCGTCGATCGTGAATGCCGCCGCCGTAATATCGGACGGTGTCTTGTTGCTCAGATAACGCACGCTGTCGTCCGCCGTCAGCACGTGAGCGCCCTCCGGATGGAAGCTGCCGGCACTCTGCCCCAGTCGGCCGTTGATCGACGGGTCGAACCGGTCCATTGAGATGTCGCGCGGCTCCAGCCAGTTTATTCCCGTCACCGGCGACTCGACTACCAGCACCGTGGTGGCCGGATCGTCGCTGATCTCCGCACGAAGCCGCCCGCGATTGGCCAGGAAGGCTGCCCGCGGCCCAACGACCACCACGTAGCTGGACTCGTTGTTGGCCAGCGACTCTGCGTCGGCTGGGCAGCCGAATACTTCCGGCATCCGCGAACTGAGCACAGCGTTGTGCGGGCTATCCCACGGTTGGCTGAAGTCGTACCGATCGTAGAGCCCCTGCTGCCCCAGATAGGGAAGCAGCAACACGCGCCAACTGTGAGCCGGCTTGCCATCGGCGCCCGCCAGGGATGCGGGTGGCAGGCAACCGTAATCGGCTTCGTATTCGCGCAGTGCCTCTCCGATCCGTCGCAGGTTGTGGGAACAGGTCCGACGTGCATCCCGAATACGGGCGGCATGCCACGCGGGAAACAAGCCGCCCACGAGCAGAGCGAACATTCCGGCGGACACCGCCGCGCCGAGGAGGACGACGACCGCCAACTGCCGCGTAGTACGCCGCCGTGCTGCTGGCTGGCTCGCATCGATGCAGAATCCACTCGCCATGCCAGGGGGGCGTGGAATCGAGGGCACGCTGACGATCCGGCCACAGCCAGCGCACGGACCTCGGTAGTCCGAGTACTGGTCATCCACGAGCGTCTGCAGTCCGCAATAGGGGCAGGCAAAGTTCAGTGGCATACGCGCAGGACTCAACAAGATCTCCGCCATCCATGGTATTGACTGGGCCACGCGGTCAATGCGTGAGCCGACGCCAGGCGTTGTCTGGACCGCGCCACTCAAACCGATCGCACAACCATTGATGCGATAGCGACTTACAAAGGGCGCTCGGCAAGTCCTGGACTCTCATGGGGCAATGTGCATAATATTCGGTGTGTTCACCGCCGCAAGGCTGTCGCGCAGCGTATCTCTGCCGGTTATTCTATGACCGAGTTTCTGCTCTCGAGCCCTGCTCAGGCTGTCATTTGGACGACGGTCCTGCTGATTCTGATCATTGTGGGTGTGTTCGTCGCGGAAAGGTTTCGCGGTCGCACCGAGGACGCCCAGCCGACGGCGAACGAACTGCTGACGAATTTCCGGGAACTGCATCACCAGGGTGACATCGACGACGCGGAATTCCGAACAATAAAGACGGTGCTGGGAGCGAGACTCCAGCAGGAGTTAAAGGATACGGATGGAAAGGGTTAGGATCGCTATCACGGATCAAACGAAGATGCCTGAGAGGGCGATCAATCCGATCAAATCGGTCGTTCGCTTCGATCGGCTCGGAGAGGCCGGTGCACCCCTGATGGACATGCTTACCTGACAGCTCGACGCCCGAGGAAAGGATTCCCGATCGTTCCAGGTCAACCGTGGCACGACCTGGCACGACGCGAGCAACACAACGAGGAGAATCTTCCGGTTGGACTGTACCAGTTGACGGGCGGTTCAAGCGGGAATCCAGAAGGAGAGTCCAGCCTATGCCAGGTGGGAAGGAGACTAACGGCGGTCGTCGTGGGGGTACCACGAAGAAGAACGCCTTTTGTTCGTTCTGTCGCAAGAGCTACCGCGACGTGGGACCGCTCGTTGAGGGCCCCGGCGACGTGTATATCTGCGGCGAGTGCATCGATCTTTGCCAATCCATACTAGAACAGGAGCAACGCCGGCGGGGCAGTGGCAAGCAACTATTCCGTGAAATCCCCACTCCGCGAGAGATCGTCAAACAACTTGATCAGTACGTCATCGGCCAGGCATCCAGCAAGAAGGTGCTCGCCGTGGCCGTCCACAATCACTACAAGCGTCTGTCGCTGGGTTGGCAGGGCGCTGACGTCGATATCGAAAAGTCCAATATCCTCATGATCGGCCCGACCGGGTCCGGCAAGACACTGCTGGCGCGGACCCTGGCACGCATCCTCAATGTGCCGTTCGCCATCGGGGATGCCACCACGCTTACCGAAGCCGGTTATGTTGGCGAGGACGTAGAGAACCTGTTGTTGAAGCTGCTGCATGCGGCCGACTTCGACATCGAAGCGGCGCAGCGGGGCGTGCTGTACATCGACGAGATCGACAAGATCGGGAAGACGAGCCACAACGTATCGATCACCCGCGATGTTTCGGGAGAAGGTGTGCAGCAGGCGCTGCTGAAGATGCTGGAGGGCACGGTAGCCAACGTGCCCCCACAGGGCGGCCGCAAACACCCCGAGCAGCAGTACATCCAGCTGGATACCACGAACATCCTGTTCATTTGCGGCGGGACCTTCGTGGGGCTCGAAGACATCGTCCGGCGACGATTGGGTCGACGCAGCCTGGGCTTTGGCCAGCCCGTTGGATACAAGAGCGAGGCCGACCTGGCGGAATTGCTGCCGCAAGTCACCACGGATGATATTCTCGAGTATGGCATGATCCCGGAATTCGTCGGACGTCTGCCGGTGCTATCCACACTGCAGCCGTTGGACGAGCAGTCCCTGATTCGCTGCTTGACTGAACCCAAGAGTGCCCTGGTTCGCCAGTACCAGAGCTTGTTCGAAATGGAGAACAGCGAACTGACCTTCACGAACGAGGCCCTCGTGGCTATCGCGCGGCGGGCCATGGACCGCGGCACGGGTGCGCGCGGACTCCGGTCCATTCTGGAGGACGTGATGCTCGACGTGATGTTCGAATTGCCGGACCAACCGGAGGGCAGTACCTTTGTGGTCACCGAGGATGTCGTGGAGGGCCGGGACAAGCTGTTCAAACTCCCCGAACCCAAGACCAAGAGTGCCTGAAGCAGTCGCACTGCGGGGCCAAGAGGAGCTTGGTCCCCGCAGTGTAATCCTGGAACGTGTTCCGTATCCCGCTTGAACCTCATTCTTCCGCAGACGGGCCCAACACTGTTGTTGACGCCCGTCTTTTTTGTTGCGCTAGGAACGCCGCTCCTGCGCCAGTTCGCGCAGCACCTCGAGACCTCGCCGGAGCACGGAGTCCGCGGCGGCATAGGCAATACGGAAGTGCGTGTCCCGCCGACTGAAGATGCCGCCGGGAATGACCAGCAGATTGCGTTGTATCGCCCGCGTGGCGAACTCCGTACCGGTCCCCCAAGGACACTGCGGAAACATGTAGAAGGCGCCGCCCGGCGACACGATCTCATAGCAGTCAGCAAGTCCCGCGATCAACAGATCGCGCTTCTGCCGATACTCGGCGACACGGCCCTCCATGCAGACATCCATCGCCGCAACACCTGCCCATTGGGCCGGCTGCGGGGCGCAAACGAACGAATACTGCTGCAGCTTGACCATCGTATCGATGACCTCGGCCGGTCCATGCACGAAACCCAGCCGCCAGCCGGTCATCGCGTGACTCTTGGAAAAACCATCGATGACGATCGTGCGATCGTTGTATCGCGCCGCGGAGATGAAAGGACTGTCGTAGCAGAACTCACGGTAGATCTCGTCGGAGATCAACGCGATGTTGCGTTCCGCCGCCAATTCGGCCAATGCGCGCGTCTCCGCCTCGCCGGCTACGGCGCCCGTGGGATTGGCCGGACTGTTCAACAGGATCGCCTTGGTGCGCGGCGTGATGGCAGCGCGGACCGCGTCGACATCGACGCGAAAATCTGGATAGGTGTCGATGAACACCGGCCGACCACCGACCAGTTTGATCAGCGCCTCGTACATCACGAACGCAGGATCGAACAGGATGACCTCATCGCCCGGATTCACCAGGGACCAGGCCGCCAGGACCAACCCGCCGCTCGTCCCTGAACTCACGAACACCTTGCGATCCGGGTGATGATAGTCCGCGTCGATGCGCGATTGCAGTTTCTCGCGGAGCGCGGGTATTCCCTGCGTTAACGCGTAGGTGTTCTTGCCACTGCGAATCGCCTCGATGCACGCGGCCTGGACGGGCTCCGGCACGGCAAAATCAGGTTGGCCGATCGACAGATTGATGGGATCGCGAAGACTGTTCGCCAGGTCAAATACCTTGCGAATGCCGCTGCTGTCAACAGCACGCGTGCGTTCGGCTATCCAGCTATGTGCCATGGGAATCACGGACGATTAACGGGTGGCGGAATTGACGAGAACCGTGGGCCTCGCACCGACCAGCACCTCCGGCAATTCGGCCAGTGACTTGCCAGAGCAAGTCGAAGCTCTCGACAACCGGGAAGGAGCAGGGCAGGGGAGGGGGCGATACCGCTGCTATGTTGGCCGACCAGGAGATGGAATGCAAGAGCCATCCCATCGTTGCAGCAAGTGTGGTGAACGGGAGGCGTCGGTTTCCTGTTTCGTCTTCCCGTCAGTCAATGCCGTGGCCGAACGCTCGTGGTTCACCGTACGCGGCACTGGAAATGAATGACGCCGCCTTCGCCGACCTTCAATGGATCGCCGACTTCCCAACGCAGCGTCAACGATTCGCTGTCGTTCTCGCTCGAGGAAAAGCTCGCTTTCAGGCTGCACTGCTCACTGCCGTCCACGTATTCCAGACGACTGGAGAGGTGGTCCAGAATGGTCACATTGCCGATCAACTGATCGCCCACGTTCTGAAATCGGATTGTGAACTGGACAAGATCCCCGGACTTGGCGGTCGCAGTCGAAGCGCACTTGGCCAGGCACAACCGCGGCTTACCCTTGGGCATCTCGTACGTGAAGACCGAGGCCAACTCGACGCTGCTGGAAGCCTCGACGGCCTGTACGTTGTCGATGACGACCTGCACGGCCTGATCGTGACTCCAGGTGACGGCCGCTTCGAGGCGCGCGGCCAGACGCGCCTTTTCGGCGTTGTCCAGTTGGCCGCGTTGCAGCGCCAAGAAGTCCTCATACGGGAGCAGGTCGTTTTGCGCCAGGGCCAGGGCTTGCAGGTTCTCGATTCCCACCGTCCGGTTTCGCTCGCGGAACATCTGACCGGCCTTGATGGCCTGCTGACCGCGCGGCTGCACCGGCTGCAGAACGGTCGTGGCCAACTCCGCCGTTCCACTCTGTTCGGGTCCCACGGGAACGGTGATGCGCGCCATTTGCTCCAACTGCTCGTGTTGCACAATCCCCGCGACGCTGCGAACGGCGGCAAAGCGGGGGGCATACAGGCAAACACGGTTGCTTGGTTCCACGCACGTGTGACCGTCCAACGTATCGTAGTGGGCCACCGTATCTTCCGCGTCCAAGCCGACCGTGCGCCAATCACGCGCCACCTGAACCTGGGGAAATGCGTCTCCGCCGTCACAAATGAACTCGTTGGGAGACCAGACTGGCGGACAGGACGGTACTGCGCAGGCTGTCACCGGCGGTGGACAGAAGCCGGGACCATACCCAGGCGCAACCGCAGGCCCCACGGCGGCCGGCGTGAGCGGTCGGAAAGCCGGGTGACGCATAGCGAGGCTGGTCTCCGCCGCGTCGCTCACCGTGTGCGTGGCACCACGTGCCGCCGTCGTGGCCGCGGGTTCTTCGTAATTGACCGGCCGCACGTCCGTCGTGCCGGCCGCGGTCACCGGCAACTGGTTCCCTTGAGGCGCAGGAGATACGGTCTGACAGGCGCAGAACAGGACTGTGCCGGCTAGAGCCAAGAGCTGCCATGCGTGATTTCGTCCCGACCGGAGACGGCGGGCCCGTTCTCTGGGAGCTGTCATGGCGATTGCGGCACTCCTGCCGAAGTTGACTGGCCGGTACTGCCGCGAGGGAAGTAAACCCGCGGCACATCCCGTCCCATTCGTTCAATGGCGGCATTCGTTCTCAATGACGTCTCCAGGCTGGACGTTTCTGTTCCCACGGCCGGCTGGTCGTAGATGACGACCGGCGGACTCGCGCACAGCTCCGTGTTCGCGTCAGGTACACGGGATCCCATCCGCAGGATAGCCATGGGCCGGCCCAACTGATCAGCAACCTTGAGCGGGTCCTGGCTGGTCAGCACATCGAAGTAGCGCTGCTTCTTCGGGTCATCCTGCTGGGGCAGGGCGGTCTCGGCATCCTCCAGATAGATCACTCGCGTGACGTAACGTCCGTCGAGCGCGAATTCGAGTTCTTCGGTGGTCAGCTGGATCGGCACGGGGAAGCAAGCCGCCTGGCCGGGAGGCGGGTACAGGCGGTTGATGACTTCGATGGTCGGAAAGACCTCATAGCCCTCGCGGAACGGGATATGGCTGATTTTCAATTGGTAGACCGGTCCCACCTGCATGCCCACCCGGACAGGTCCGGGACGCGGTTCATCGAACTGCCCACCGCCGTTGAACGAGACACGCACTCCGTCCGGAACCTGGATTTCGATTGGCTGGACGTACCCCCGCAACAGTTCGCTGCGCAGCAACTGACCGGAAGCGACGGTTCCGGGGGGGAGATTGGCTGCGTGGAAGTAGTGAACTGGCGGCTCCTGTCCGCTTCCGACCAGTGGACCAACCGCGAACAGTCCAATGGCCAAGAGGCTGGCCCACTCACGCGGTCGAGCACTCGGCAGTGTCCGCTTGCACCAAGTTGGACGGTCCAGTTGCACCATGGATACAGGCACCTGTTCTACCCATGCCCCTGCGGAGACGACGACGCGCGTCGTAGGTGGCGAGAGCCCCGGGCACCCGGTGCGCGGGGCTCCCACAAACCGACGCCTAGTGAACGACTTCGACGTGATCGGCAGGCGGCTGACGGAACGGCAGAGCCGGATGGATGTACTGCTCACGAATGTTGACGTGGCTCGGCGGCTTCGGATAGCTGAAGCCCGGCTGCTGTCGCACGTTGATGTGCAGCTTTTCCGTCGGTCCAGGCAGGTGTTGAATCGTGTGGTTGCGCATCACGTGCTTCTGCAAGCCGGCCGGCGCGCCAAACGGAACGTGTGGTGGACCGGGCAAACCGATCGGGGTGCCGCTGATCGGCATTCCCCATTCCGGCACGGTGACGCCGGAGACGTAGCTTGGCACACCGGAGCCCACCATACCGGGAACGCCCCCCATGCCAGCCGCTCCAGCCGGATTGAGGCAAGCCTGGTAGCTGGCGCCCATCACGGGGTCACTCGTCGTACCCGGCATCTCAATGTCCTTGTTACCGATCCGCAACACGGCCATGATCGAACCCCGGCGGTCCGCTTCGACGATGGGATCGACGCCCGGATCGAGACGCGTGCTGACCAGTGTCTCCACACCCGCCAGGGCCATTTCCTGGAACTCCGGATCGGGCAGATAGATCACCTTCGTGACGAAGTTGCCGCTTTGCACCTGGTCGAAATCCTCTTCCGTGAACTGGATCGGGATGGCGTTGTGGGCCAGATAGGCGATCGTCCGCGGCGTGGTCGGCGCCAACTCGATCGTCGGGTACAGTTCCACACCCTCGCGTCCTGCGCCCGGGATATTGGTGAGCTTCAACCGATAGATGCCCCCTTCCGGGAAGTTCTGGCGGCCGGGCACGATGAGCGGTTCGGAATCAAATTGCCCGACGCTACTCACGTCCCAACGGATCTGCATTCCCTCGGGCCGGCTAAACAGCACTTGGAGCGTCTGCGGGATTGCCATTCCCACTCCGTAGGGCATCACGGGAGGTGCCGGAGCCAGCACACCTGGGCCGGGGCCTCCCACCCCGGGACCCGGCTGCATCAACCGTTCCGCGGGTGGCAAGTTGTGTGACAAGATCTGGGCATAGCCGACCGTTGCGACCAACGCAGCGGCAAATGCGGAACATAATGTCAGTCGAACCTTCATGATTTCCCCCCTGCGTGTTGTGCTGATCACCGGCCTCGTCGCATCGCCGGCGGAAGCGGATTCCTGCCGAAACGTGTCCAGCTGTCGCGCCGCAGCGCGCTGCGATCGATCCTGTGTTGACCGACAGCAGCCTGGTTTTGCCGTGGGACCTCCGGCCGATACACGCTAGAATCCGAGCTGTCTCGGACCATCAAACCGGATCACCACAACTCCAAAAACGCCCGTCGCGTAGAGGCAAACTCGACACTCCTTTGGGTCGTACCACGACATGGCTCACTCGGAAACCATGTCCCTGTGGGTTAATGTTCGGCCTGACATCCGAGGATTCTTTGGCAAAACCATCACAACCGCGCGATGAAGTACATCTTGCCCAGTCTGACATGCAGCGCGCTCACGCTGGCCGCCAGCCTGCTAGCGGCCGCCGAACCAGCGGACTCCGGTCAACTGCCCACCGGGCAGCAGCTGCTGGCAGACGCCGCCGACCGGCTCGCGCTGCAGCCGGCCATCGCCGCCAAGATCCGACATCAAGTCGATCTGTTCGGCCAGCAACTTGTCGGATCCGGCACGTATCAACAGCTACTCGCCGACAACCGCACGCTCGTGCGAATGGAACTCAAGCTCCAAATCGATGACCGTTTGACGACTCTGCAACAAATCAACGACGGCGTCATCTTGTGGATTCGTCGCGATCAGGGGGACCAGAAGCAGGTCAGCTACGTAAACCTGCGGAGGGTCCAGGAAACAGCACGCACTGCCAAACCGGCGCGCGCCGGATCGATGCCGTCGGACGCCATGGCGCTGGGCGGACTGCCGCAGCTCCTGCGCGGACTACAGCAGAACTTCCAGTTCGAAACGCCCACCGAGGAAATGCTGGGCGACGTACCCGTCTGGGTCCTGCAGGGAGAATGGAAAACTGAGAAGCTGGTGGAACTGCTTCCCGACATGAGGAAGGACCGGGGCGCAGCCAGCCCGTCGCCGCCGACGGACCGCTTGCCACCGCACCTGCCGGACCACGTGACCGTGATCCTCGGACGCGATGACTTCGTGCCGCTGTTTCCTTACCGCGTGGAGTACTCGCGGACGACGCCGTCTCTGCTCCCGACCGCCGCCTGGAGCGGCAGGGCAGGGGAGAAGACTGCTTCGAGGACCCGCAAGACCATCGTCAAGATGGAGCTGTTCGAAGTCCGGCGGCAATGGGAACTGGACCCGCGCGCATTCGAATATCAACTGGGAGATCAGGCCATCGAGGACCACACCGAACTGTACATCCAACGGTTGGGATTACTGAACAAGTAACTCGCCCAGATGGAAGTTCGTGTTGAGCGTGACCAGGCGTGTGTGACCCGCACGGTATTCCACGATGCTGACGCCGCAATTGTGGTGAGTGACGCGACGCGCGAGGCGGAGGGGTACTCCCAGCACGTGGGCCACAAACACGCGGTGAGTGACATTGTGCCCTACGATCACAATCCGCTGGCCCAAGTGCCCGCGCATCAATTGTTCCATCTGCGGGGCAATTCGCGCGAGCACCTCCAGCATGTTCTCACCACCGGGATAACCGAACCGCTCCGCGTCGTCGAGGAACTGCCGATACGTCGCGGGTTCCGTACGCGCGATCTCTTCCCAGCTGCGGCCTTCCCAGTTCCCCACATCCACTTCGCGCAGTGCCGGCACAGGCTGTACCGCGAGTTGCTGCAAGTGCGCGATCTGCTCGGCGGTTTGCACGGCGCGCAGCAATGGACTGCTGTAGACGGCGGCCAGCGGGCAGGGTGCCAGGAACTGCGCGGCTCGAGCTGCCTGCTCGCGCCCGACGGCAGATAGCTCGCAATCGGTAGCGCAGCCCTGAAGCAACGGCGGATGAGCCACGTTGTTGTCCGTCGCGCCGTGGCGAATCAGAAATGCGACACAGGAGTCCTGGGCAGGGGAGGGGGGCATGGGGAATACCGCGTTCTCGCTTGTTGAGTCCGGAAGCTATCGAGATCCGCCCGCACGAAGTTACGAGATTCCGGGGTGCGCATCCCACCACGAGGTACCTTCCGAGGCGGCGGCACGAGGCGGCGCGGACCTTGGGGCACGATGCCGAGCCAGGAGCTCCGCCGCGCGGATCGCCGCCAACATCCCGTTCACTTCCGCGCGACCCTGCCAGGCCAGGTCAAATGCCGTGCCATGTGCCACGCTGGTGCGAATGATCGGCAGCCCCAGGGTGATGTTGACCGCCCGGTACATGTCCAGCGATTTGAGGGCGATGTGTCCCTGGTCGTGATACATCGCCACCACCGCATCGAATTCGCCGGCGCGCGCCCGCGCAAACAGCGTGTCGGCCGGAAACGGACCCGTCACCGGCAAGCCGGCCGCTTGAGCGCGGTTTACCGCCGGAACGATGATGTCTCGCTCCTCCTGGCCAAACAGGCCGCCTTCACCGGCGTGCGGATTCAGCGCGCACACTCCCACATTCGGCGCCCCCTGGATCTGCTCCGCCTGCAAGAAACGCTGCGCCACATCGCAGGCCAAGGCAGCACTGGCAAGAATCCGTTCCACCTGCAGATGATCAATGACATCGCGCAGAGCCATGTGCAGCGTGGCGTGCGCAACCCCCAGGCCGGCGCGACCCATAATGCTCTCGCCGCGCGGCAGGTAGAGCATCATGGCCACTTGCTGTACCCCGCACAGATGGGCCAGCAGCTCGGTGTGCCCCGGAAACGCGTGCCCCGCCGCGTGCAGCGCCGCCTTGTTCAGCGGAGCCGTGACGATGGCATCGATCTGGCCGGCCAGCGCCAGCCGAGCCGCACACACCGTGGCATCATAGGCTGCCTGGCCACCACGCCGGTCCACCACGGCTGCGGGCACGTCAACGGCCTCATCGCTGCCGCACGGCAGGCAGGAGATTACATCGTCCCCCTCGCAGACCTCCTCGGGCGACGAGATCGTGACGACCTTGACGTTGAGCCGCAACAAATCGACGGCACGGCGCAGGATCACCGGATGCCCCAGCACGAACGCTCGACACGCCGGAAACCGATTCCGCCAGGCCCAGGCGCCCGCGACCACTTCCGGTCCAATGCCCGCGGGATCTCCAATCGTCAACGCGATCAAGGGTGCTTGCATGGCTGAATTGTACCTGGATGTCGCGTCTCTGCCATTGGAGAACCAGGTACGCGTTCACGGGTCGGCGAAGGTAACCGTTCACGAGCCGGTGGCCGTTTACAGGGACGCGGCTTGGAGAGTCGCCTTTCGCTCCGCGAAAGTCGCGCTACTTTCGCGGAGCGAAAGGCGACCGTGGCGGGCTGTGAACGGTTACCATGTCTTGGGACCGTGCCTGGCCCTGACGGCCAACCGCCGTAGCCCCGCGCCGCCATTTCGCATAGATTCTCCCCAAGGTCCGGAAGGAGAAACCATGCGAGCATGCATCCAACGCGTCCACCAGGCAAGCGTCACCGTCGAGGGCCAGATCGTGGGGCAGATCGGGCGCGGATTGCTGGTGCTGCTGGGCATCGCACAGGGGGACGACGATAACGACGCGCGGCACCTGTCAGACCGCATCTGTGGGCTGCGAATCTTCGAAGACGAACACGGCAAGATGAACCGTTCACTGGAGGACATTGGTGGCGGAATGCTGGTGGTCAGCCAGTTCACGCTGCTGGCGGACTGCCGCAAGGGACGCCGTCCCAGCTTCACGCAGGCCGCCGACCCCGCCGTCGCGGAACAACTCTACCAGACGTTCGTGGCCGCCACGGGCGCGCGCGGTCTCGCCGTGGCTACCGGCCGCTTCCGCGCTCATATGGACGTGGCACTGATCAATGACGGCCCGGTCACGTTGATCATCGACAGCCGCAAGAACGAATGAGCCTGCTAGCTGCAGGGCATCCGCCAATCTGATCTTGGCCTGCAAGCCACTGATTCGGTAAAGTCCGCACCGGCACCAGCCCCGACACCAGAACGGCCCGTTGTGTACCCTGCCCGCCCCTGCTGTCGTCGCTTGCAGAGGACCCGTTCATGGAGATCTACGACTTCCTGATGATCAGCGTGATCGTGGCCGCGACGTTTTTCGGAGCCTGGAAAGGGCTCGTCTGGCAAATAGCGTCGCTCGGCGCCATCGTTGCCAGCTACGTCGTCGCTTTGCGGTTTCGTGATCCCGTCTCGAGCTTCGTCCAAGCGGAGCCCCCCTGGAATGTGTTCGTGGCCATGCTCCTGTTGTATGTCGGCACGTCGCTCGTGATCTGGATCCTCTTTCGTATGGTGTCGCGTTTCGTCAATCGGATGAAGCTCACCGAATTCGATCGCCAGGTCGGGGCAGTATTCGGATTCGCCAAAGGCATCCTGCTGTGCGTGATCATCACCCTGTTCTCGGTAACCCTGCTGGGCGACGCCCAACGGCAGGCGATCGTGCGCTCGCGGTCGGGAGCCTACATCGCGCGACTGCTCAACAAGTCCTCTGCCGTCATGCCGCGCGAAGTCCACGACGTGTTGGACCCATACATCAACTCGCTGGACCAACGACTGCAGGCGGCTGACGGACCTTTTCCGGGCACGGAGAACTGGCCGCTGCAGATCCCGGACGTGGGCGCAGGCGGGGCCACGAATCCCACCACGGCCGTGCGGCCGTCGGAATTCTGGCGGTGACCTGCAGCATCTGCCACGCGGTGCTTTGCGGCGCGGAGACACGGCGGATCAAGGAAGTGACCCGCGCCGGGCCGTCTGCTGGAATTCCCGGCGAAAATCGGGTCTCCAACCGAACATAAGAAACATTATCGGACGTTGGCAGCGGGCCACGGCCGGCCCGATCACGTGCCGTCCGACCCCTCCCGCAAGCCTCCGCAACGCGGCGGTCTACGGTTCCGCACCGGCTGCCTCCAGCGACTCGTCGCCTTCCAGAAACATGCCCAGCCGGCGGAAGCGCTCGTAGCGTTGTTCGACAAGTTTCTCCAGCGGCACGCCGCTCAGCTCGCGCAGCGATTTGAGCAAGTACGACTTCACGCGCTGCGCCATCTGATGATGATCGCGCTGAGCGCCGCCACGCGGCTCCTGGATGACGTCGTCCACGACGCCGAACTGCTTCAGATCGCGCGACGTGAACCGCAGGGCGGTTGCAGCCTGCTCGGCGTAAGCATGGCTCTTCCACAAAATGCCCGCGCAGCCTTCGGGACTGATCACCGAATAATACGCGTACTCGAGCATGGCAACTCGGTCGCCGACGCCGATACCGAGCGCCCCGCCGCTGCCGCCTTCGCCAATCACGACGCAGATGATGGGCGCCTTCAGCCGCGACATCTCGTACATGTTCTCCGCGATCACCTGGGCCTGGCCGCGTTCCTCGGCTCCGATTCCGGGATAGGCGCCGGGAGTGTCGATCAGACAGATCACGGGCAAGTGAAACTTCTCGGCCATGCGCATCTTGGCCATCGCCTTGCGGTAGCCCTCTGGATGGGCGCAGCCGAAATAACAGGCCGTGCGTTCCTTGTACGTGCGGCCCTTCTCATGGCCGACAACCAGCGTCTTGTACTGCCCCAGTTTGGCAAAGCCCACCAAGAGCGCGCGATCGTCACCGAAGAGCTTGTCGCCATGCAGCTCCACGAACTCATCGAAACACAACGACAGGTAGTCCACCGTATGGGGCCGGTTCTTGTGACGCGCCACCTGCACGGTTTGCCACGGCGTCAGGTTGGCATAGATCTCCTGTGTGACCCGGACAACCTCGCGGCGCAACTTGCGGATCTCGTCCTCGACTTCGGCGGACTTGTGCTCCAGTTGCTCCAGCGCGCGTAGGCGCGACTGCAGGTCAAAGATCGGTTGTTCGAATTCAAAACCAGGAGCGGGCGATTCTATCATCGACTGTCTTTCATCAACGGCGACCAGCTCACTCTTCCGTCTTGCTTTCGGGCGCCACTGCCTTGGGAGCCGTCTTGAAGGGACGCAACGCACGGAACTCTTTCAGGAATTCCAGCAGCGATGACGGGCGCTGCTCCGGATTCTTGGCCATCATCCGCCGGATCAGCTCCGACATTTCGTTCGTCACGCTGTTGTTGTGCACGAGCACGGAGGGAATGCCCCCTTTCAAGTGCTTGTTCAGCAGGTCATCCGGACTGATGCCCGTGTAAGGCAGCTTGTTGGTCAGCAACTCGAACAGCACACAGCCGTAACTGTAGACGTCCGCGCGGGGATCCAGCGACTGACCGCGGATCTGCTCCGGCGACATGTAGCTCCGCGTACCCCGCACCGCGGCCTTCCGGCCAAACAGCTTTGCCAGGGGATTCTTGGTTACGCGCTGCGCGATCGTGAAATCGATGAGCCTGATCTGGCACTCGTCATTCAACAGAAAATTGTCCGGCTTGACGTCGCAATGCACCCATTTGTGTTCGTGGAGATCCTGCAAAGCCGACGCGCTTTGTTCGACGATTGAAGAGAAGTTCGCCAGCAGCCGCTGATGATCGGCGCGCAACGCCTGCTTGAGATTCAGGTCGGTGAACAGCTCAAGTACCAGGAAGGCGATCTTGCCGTCCTTGCAGAATTCATAGATCCGGATGATGTTCGGGTGCTGCAGTGGATGGGCCACTTCGAACTCGTGCTTCAAGTAGCCCATTTCGACCGCTTTTCCCCAATGTTCACGCCGCAGGATCTTGAGGATGTATTTGCGGCCATCCGCCCCCAGCGCTTCCCAGATCTGGCAGGAGTTGCCCGCCCGGATGAACCGCGAGCGACGATAGGAACCGAGAAAGTCTGGCAGGTTCGTCACGGCTGTGGGTCACTCACTGTAGAACAGGAAACAAGCGGCCAAACGCAAGCCGCCAGTGTAAGGGATGGCCGAAAACGGGGAAAGAGCGGCCATTCCGGGGTTCCACCGACCGACGGCGCTCGATCCCGGCGGTCGAGCCGGATCTGGGCTCACACCGTCTTCCCGGACAAGACCTTCAGATAGATCGCACGCAATTGGGCCGTCATGTTTTCGTGCCGGAACTGCTCGCGGCACAGCTCCCTGCCCCGGTTCCCCATGCGCTCGCGCAGTTCCGGGTCCTCGGCCAGAGTGACCAGCGCCTGGGCCAACGGCTCGATGCTTTGCGGCGGCAGGAGAAAACCGGTCTCTCCCGTCCGCACAACTTCGCGCGCCCCGTCGATGTCGTAGCTCACAACCGGTTTCCCGGCGATCAGGGCTTGCGGCAGAGCGCGTGCCAGTCCTTCGCGCAGACTCGCATGCACCAGCACGTCCATGGCGCCAATCAGCGCCGGAATCTCTTCTGGCGGAACCAGACCCGCAAATCGGAAGTATCGCGTCAGACCGGCAGCGTCAATCTGCTGCTGCAGCTGCTCGCGGAGAATACCGTCACCCACCAGCAGGAACCGGACGCGAGGACAGCGCTCGACCGCCGTGCGAGCCGCCTCGATCAGGTAGTCATGACCTTTGAGATGGAAGAGCCGCGCGATCTTGCCAATCACGATTTCGTCCGGCGCGAAGGCGAATCGCGCCCGTGTCGCTTCACGGTGCTGGCTGGCCTGCAGGAAGGGCGCGACGTCCATACCGCTGTAGACGGTGACGAACTTCTCGCGGGGAGCGACGCGTGCCTGGACCAGCAAATCGGTCATTGCGTCCGCGACACTGACCAGCACGTGACATTGGCGCGCTGCGTACCGCTCGCACTGGCGAAACACCTCGCGTGCCAGACCACTCTGGTAGGCGTGAAACGGCGCTCCATGAACCGTGTGCACGATCACGGGAACTCGCAGAGCAGACGCAGCGCGGCGTCCCAGGATGCCCCCCTTGGCGCTGTGCGTATGTACGACCTCCGGCCGGAAGTCGCGCAACGCGCGCAGAATGGCGCGGTAGGCCTGCCAATCCCGCCCGGGATGGATGGCACGGCGCAGCGCAGCAATGCGCACCACGGGCACCGCCCCCCCCCTACCCTCCGCCAGCAAATCGCCTTCGGGGCCCAGCGACGGCCCGGTGATCAGCACGACGTCGTCGCCATGCAGCCGCATCAGGTCCTGGCAACACAGCAGTGTGTTCTCCTGCGCGCCGCCAACAATCATGCGCGTGATAACGTGGGCAATTCGCATCGGCAGAACTCAACAACGCACTTCACGTGCGGAGCTTCACATAGACCAGATACAACCCGTGAGGCGGCGCAGTCATACCCGCGCAGCGGCGATCGCGTTGCGCCAATACTTCGCCCGGCCAACCGATACCTTGTTTTCCGCGCCCCACTTGCACCAGCGTACCGACAATGTTCCGCACCATGTTGTACAGAAAGCCATTCGCCTCTACCTCAAAGATAATCCGCGAACTACCGTCTTCCTCGCGGCGCTGCACGCCAATCTCATATATCGTGCGCACGGTGCTGACGCGAGCCGACCCTGAAGTCTCAAAGCTCTTGAAATCGTGCGTGCCCTGCAGAACTTGAGCCGCGGCATGCATCGCGGTCACGTCGAGTTCGTAGTGGAGATACCAGGCGTAGCAGCGGGCAAAGACGTCGCGCCTTGGCCCGTCACAGATGACGTAGCGATAGCGCTTCGCAACGGCTTCGTCGATCGCGTCGAAGCCGTCGGGCACTTCAGCCGCATCGTGAATGGTCATGTCGGCGGGCAGGTTGGCGTTCAGCGCGCGCCGCAGTATGTCGGGAGCCAGGTGCGTCCGCGTGGCGAAGCTGACCACTTGCGCCAGTGCGTGGACCCCCGCGTCCGTTCGGCCGCTGGCCACGACCCGTAGTTGCTCCCCGGTCACATTGAAGATGGCCATCTCGAGCTCACCTTGCACGGTGCGGCGCCCCGGTTGCCACTGCCAGCCGTGGAACTGCGCGCCATCGTAGGCCAAAGTCAGCTTGAGAGATCGCATGCGTCCGCGAGCGACTGAACCTGGAACCAGCTCCCTAATTGCGGTCCGCCGCGCGCGAAGGCTGGTGAATCGCGCGCACCTGCACATCATCGAACGAAATTTCGCCCGTCGCCCCGAACAGGCCGATCCGGATGATGGCCTCCCGAGTATCGGGTGGGACGCGCAGGCGCTTCGCAACACTCCTCCACGGAAACGTGCCCCGAAAAGGCCCCGCCCAACTGACTCCCATGTCCTTGCGGTTCCCGTTGTAGAAACTCACCGCCACCGCCGGAAAATCCTCCGGGCGGTGAATCACGACCTGCTTGCAGCGCACGAGTGCCGAGACCTCGATCTCGGTCACCTGGCGTCCGTCGAGGCCGAAGCCTTGCAGCAAATGGGAAACTCGCCCCGGCTCCTCGCTGCGGAAGCTCACGTAGTGTTTTCCTTGCCGAGCCCCGCTCCCCGTCTCCCACGTGCACAGCCGCTGGTAGTACCACCCGGAAACTTCGCCGTCGTCACCGGGAGCCGCCTCGAAGTCGCCGTTGCGCAGCTGTGGGTGCAACGGGTCCGGCTGCACCAAGCGCTGTTGCTCGGCAACTCCCGTCATGGGCACGAACAGCGTGGGTTGCATCGCCTGCGAGACGAGCTGCCCGTTCTCCTTCCGCATCACGTAGAGCGTCTGCTGAAAGCGTTCGCCAACGGGGATCACCATCAACCCCCCCTCCTTGAGCTGGTCCTGCAGAGGCTGCGGCGGTTTCTCCGGCGAGCAGGTGACGATGATCTTGTCGAATGGAGCGTGTTCGGGCCAGCCCGCATAACCGTCGCCGATCTTGAGAAAAACGTTGCCGTAGTTCAACCGGGTCAACGTCCTCCCCGCCGCCTTGCTGAGTTGCTCCTCGATCTCGATGGTGTAGACCTCTCTCACCAAGGGACTGAGGACGGCCGCCTGATAGCCGCTACCCGTGCCGATTTCCAGCACTCTGTCCGTGGGCTGCGGATCGAGGCATTGGGTCATGAACCCGACGATAAACGGCGACGAGATGGTCTGCTGACAGCCGATGGGCAGCGAGATGTCCAGGTACGCGCGGTCGCGGAACTCAGCCTCCACGAACTCGTGCCGCGGCGTGGCGAGCATCGCTTTCAGGACGCGCGCATCCTTGACACCCGCTCCCTCGACCTCCCGTTCCACCATGCGAGCGCGGGCCGCGGCGTAGCCGGCATCCGACTTACTCTCGGCCGGGCACGCGGCCGCCGGCCCCAACAGCGCGAGAGCGGCCAGCAAGCACCGGAGGGGAAGAGGGCATTTGTTGCTCATGGTCATGGTCATGGTCATCTCAACTCGATCAGCCACCGTCGCACGTCGGTGCCATTCCTAACCAAGTGCACACGCGTTCCCGGATGTTGTACGACACGCGGCACGCTGAGCAAAGACCCGACGCATTCTCACGGCGGTCACGCAGGCAATTCGCGCGGGGGCTTGCACGCCCCTGCGCACTTTGAAACACTGCACCACGCGGCGCGGGTGCGGGACAAGGTGAAGGCGCTGATCGGGAACGTGAGGACCAGCCATGAAGACCAATCCGGTGAAGAAGAAACTGGCTGCCGGTGAACCGACGTTTGGCACCTGGCTGTCCCTGGGAGACCTGTACGCCGCGCGCGTGTTGGCTCGCCTCGGCTTTGACTGGCTGACCCTCGATCTGGAACATTCTCCAGTCGATTGGGCGCGGGCCGCCGCCATCTTCGCGGCCATCGCGGACGCGGGCGGAGTACCCCTGGTGCGCGTGCCCGAAGGTTCGCACCACTATATCAAACGGGTGCTGGACGCCGGAGCCTGGGGCATCGTGGTGCCGATGGTGGATACGGTGGAACAAGCCCGCACGGCGATCGCCGCCGCGAAATACCCGCCGCTGGGTAACCGGAGCGTGGGCGGAGGCATGCACTCCATGAACTTCGCCACCACGGGTGACGAGTACTACCGACGGGCCAACGACGAGATCCTCGTCGTGCTGCAGACTGAAAGCCCGCGTGGGCTGGCCAACGCGGAGGAGATCTACAGTCTGCCCGGCTGCGACGCCATCTTCATCGGACCCAATGATCTCCAGTACCAGATGCGGCAACCGGACGGACGTTTCCCGACCCCCGAGGAACACGAAGCGGCCATTCAACAGGTCATCGCGATCGGCAAACGCGTGGGCAGACCGACCGGCATACACGCCATGGATGCCGCTTCAGCCCTGGAGCGCTCGCGACAGGGAATGCAATTCCTCGCAATCGGCAGCGATCTGCGGATGATGACCGTCAAGGCACAAGAGACTCTCCGGGACCTGCAACCCGCCAAAGCCACGACGGAGGTGGCCAAATATTGAGAGGCCTTCCATGAGCGTGTTCCTGCTGGCAACCTTGGATACGAAGGGATGGGAAGCCGCGTTCGTGCGCGATCGACTGCGAGCCTTGGGCTTGGACGTCGTGGTCGTCGATACCGGCTGTCTGGGTGATCCGCAGGTCGACGGCGACGTGTCGCGCGAAACCGTCTTCCACGCGGCGGGCACTCCTCTCGAAACGGTTCGCGCGCGGAACGACCGCGGAGAAGCGGTGCGCTGCGCCGCGCGCGGCGCAGCGACTGTCGTGGAACGGGCCTTTCATGACGGCCAGGTCGACGGCGTCCTGGGACTAGGCGGTTCGGCCGGCACGACCATCGGCACGACTGCCATGCGCCGGTTACCACTCGGGGTGCCGAAGCTGATGGTCAGCACGCTGGCCTCCGGTCAGGTGCGGCAATACGTCGGCGACAAAGACATCGTGATGCTGAATTCGGTCGTGGATATCGCCGGGTTGAACCGTATCAGCCGGGCGGTGCTGGCCGAAGCCGCCGCCGCCGTAGCCGGTATGGTCAACTACCGGTTGCCGGATGCGCCCGCGGGTGACAAACCGCTGATTGCCGCCACCATGTTCGGCGTCACGACCCCCTGCGTGCAACGAGCGCGCGAGTTGCTGGAGCTCGCCGGCTATGAAGTCCTGATATTCCACGCAACGGGCAATGGCGGCCAGGCGATGGAGTCCCTGATCGCGGAGGGCCTGATCACGGGTGTGCTGGATATCACGACAACGGAGCTGGCGGACGAACTTGTCGGCGGCGTCCTGTCGGCTGGACCTGATCGGCTGACGGCTGCCGCGCGTAGCGGTGTGCCGCAAGTCGTCTCGGTCGGCGCCACCGACATGGTGAATTTCGGCCCGCCCGAGACCGTGCCCGAGAAGTTTCGCGCACGCGTCTTCCATCAACACAATCCGACGGTGACGCTGATGCGAACCACGCCGGAGGAGAACAGCCGGTTGGGCGAAGAGATCGCGCGCAAGGTCCGTGCAGCGCGCGGTCCCGCCGCGATTGTCCTCCCCTTGCGCGGCGTGTCGGCGATCGACAAACCAGGTCAACCCTTCGACGACCCGGCGGCTCGCGAGGCACTTTTCTCCGCCATTCGCGCTCATCACGCGGGGGCGGAACTGATCGAACTGGACCTGCACATCAATGACCCGGCGTTTGCGGAAGCCGCCGCCAACTGGCTGCTGCGGCTCATCGCGCAGACCACTCCACGGAACTTCAGTCCGCACCCTTGATCCCGAAGCGTGACCGCGATCGGCGGGATGGATCGGAAGAGCCGACTCCCCTCCCCTGCCCTGCCACTCCCACAACTCGCTATTGGAGGACGTACTCATGGCCCTGTTTTCACGAGAGGCGATTCTGACCCGACTGCGGATGAAGGTGGCGGCCGGCGAACCCATCATCGGCGGCGGCGCGGGGACCGGCATCAGCGCCAAGATGTCCGAAGCCGGCGGCATCGACCTGCTGGTGATCTACAACTCGGGCCGCTTCCGCATGGGAGGCCGCGGATCGCTGGCCGGCCTCATGCCCTACGGCGATGCCAATGCCATTGTGATGGAGATGGCGCGGGAAGTACTGCCGGTCGTACGCCACACGCCGGTTCTCGCCGGCGTCTGCGGCACCGACCCGTTCCGCCTGATGAAACGCTTCCTCCAGGAAGTGGATGCGGCGGGATTCTCGGGCGTGCAGAACTTCCCCACCGTGGGCCTGATCGACGGCCAATTCCGCCGCAATCTGGAAGAGACCGAGATGGGGTTCGGACTCGAGGTCGATATGATTCGCACCGCCCGCGAACTCGGCCTGCTGACCACCCCCTATTGTTTCAATCCCGATGAGGCGCAAGCGATGGCGGAAGCAGGTGCCGATATCCTCATTCCTCACATGGGTCTGACTACCAAGGGGAGCATCGGAGCCCATACGGCCCTGACACTCGAAGAATCAGCGCGGCGAGTGCAGCAGATGCACGACGCTGCCAAGCGAGTGCGCCCTGATATTCTCGTGCTCTGTCACGGCGGACCGATCGCTGAACCGGAGGACGCACGATACATCCTCGACCATACGCAGGGCATCGTCGGCTTCTACGGAGCCAGCAGCATGGAACGCTTGCCGGTCGAGTCGGCGATCAGCGACCGCGTGCGGGAATTCACGCAACTCAGATTGTGACACAGGTCAGATCTTCTCGCCCATGCCCTTGGTCAGCGCCATGAACGCCGACTCCAGATTGACCTCTTCCTCGCGGAAGAGTGTCAGTCGGTGCCCGGCTTGAATCAGGGAAGTCGGCAACTCGCTGTAGTCGTCGACGCCCGGCTTCAACGTGACCAGCAGCTGCTGGTGCCGCTGTTCGATGGCATCAACCGCGCCGTGCCGCTCGAGCACGCGTGCCGCGGCCGCCAGGTCCCCGGTCACCTGGACGTGCAGCACCGTCTTCAGCCGCACGCGCTTCATGACCTCCGCGACCTCCGCGTTGACGCTCATCACACCGCGGTCAATGATCCCGATCTTGTTGCAGATATCCGCCAACTCAGGCAGGATATGGCTCGAGACAATGATAGTCTTGCCCATCTGCCCCAGCCGCCGGAGCAGATTCCGCATTTCGATCCGAGCGCGCGGGTCGAGGCCGCTTAACGGTTCGTCCAGCAACAGTACCTGCGGATCATGCAGCAGCGTGCGCGCCAGCCCCAATCGCTGGGTCTGGCCGCGTGAGAGCGTATTGGCGTACGCATCGCGTTTGAAATCCAGATCGACGATCGCCAGCATTTCATCGCAGCGTTTGCGGCGCTGCGGGCCGCGGATGCGGTAGGCGGCCGCGAAGAACTCCAGGTATTCGATGACCTTCATGTCGTCGTAAACGCCAAAGAAGTCGGGCATGTAGCCGACCAGGCGACGGATCTCGCGCGGCTTGGTATAGATCGAGTTGCCGCACACGTAGGCCTCGCCCCACGTCGGGTTGAGCAACGTGGCGATAATCCGCATCGTGGTCGTCTTGCCGGCTCCATTGGGGCCAATGAAGCCGAAAAGATCACCTCCATTGAGCTGCAATTCGATACTGCGAATCGCGAAACTGTCGCCGTACTTCTTCGTCAAGTCGCGTGTTTCAATCACATCAGTTCCACGTTGCTAGAGGTCGTGGTTCGCCCTTGCCTCCGCGGCTCATCCGTTTCAGATGCCGGCGGGTGACCTGGTGTGGCTCCAAGCCCGCACCGGCATGACGATCCGGACAAAGGTCCAATGCTGATCCGTGGTGTCGTGCCGCTGTTGACCGTTCACGAGAAACTCCACCGCGGGCTGGGCACAACGGCCGACGAGCACGGCACATCCGGCCGTCAGGTGATCGCTCAGATCCACGAATCCCTGGTAGCGATGGCTGAGATGCGTGTATCCGCTGGCTCCCGCCGCGCCATGAAACATCATCATCTCGAGAATCCTCGGAACATCCTTGGACGCGGGATCCCAGGGCGTGCGGACGTCATTCGTGTCTTTGACGCGTCTTCGCATCAGCCGCCACTCGAGATTGAAGGGATGCTCGCCTTCGATCTGGACCGATTGCCCCGGCCGCAGCCGCCCGTCAGTGCTGTCCAAGCGGTACGCCCAGTTCTCAAAGAGGACCATGGACTCGGTCAAGTCGTAAGGCAGCGGATTCGTGACCTGGCCGGCCAGTAACCCGTCCGCTGTCGCGTGCAATTGCGGGTCCGTCTTCCAGGCGGCCGTCCCCCACCAACGAACGAGCATGCTCTTCGTGGAAGCCACCGAAATGGGCACCTGCTGGACCTCGGCCACCGAACTTTGGCGCACGGGGATTGTGTAGGTTGAAGAGAATGACGCCGCGCGCGCCTGGCCGCTCATGCCCCCCAAACCCGATCCCGGCAACCCCTGCCAGGCCAGCAAAGCACCGCCTCGCTGCACGACTCCTTCCGGCCAGGATGGCTCAGCGCGCAGATCGTAGGCCGCTGTCGTGGGACTGTAAGCATGAGACCAGGTCGTCCCCCGGACCACCTTTGTCATGGCATCGATATCCACTACGTCCACCTGATTCATCCGGAACTCACGGTTCTTGAACTGATAGTTCAAGGCGACGGCCAGACCGGTGAACGCCACAACGATGATGGGAAACGTGACCCAAGTCCACTGCATGCGGCGCAGCGCGCGGTGCAGCAACAGATAGTCGCCCGGTCCGATCAGTGCGATATACAGCAGACCGAGGCAGGCCACCCACGAGAATCGTACCAGCGCCACTCCCGAGAACTCATCCAAGGCGTTGCGCAGTTGCCCCGTCAGATCCTCGTAGCCCTCATGCGCCATCCGTCCCGGCGATTCATCCGCGGCCTGGTGGGGTTCCGTATGCAACAGTCGCTCCCTGACCTTCGCCAAGATCCTGGGCGTTCCCTCCCAACCCGCCAACGGCGGCACGTCCAAGTCGAATGCCACAAAGGCCACCAGTCCGAGTCCGCATGCGCTCCGCACAATGATCGGTCGCAATCCATCCGCCGCCGTGTCCGACAACTCGACCTTGCCGATGACATCCGTCAGTCGCGTCATGCGCATTGGCCGCTGCAGAGCGCCCGTTGCGACCAGCGGTTCACCTGATCCTGAATACGTCTCGAGCGCCGACACGCTCCGCACGGGCAAGACGCCCACAAATCGTCCTGGGGCGAAGTCCGCCCAACGACTCCCGTCGCCCAGCACGTCGGCGCCGCGCCCGCCCACACAGAAGATCAAGCGGCCACCCATGCGCACCCACTGCCGAATCGCATCCACTTGCTGATCGCTCAAAGCATCGATCGACTCCTGATCACTCGTGGACAGGACCAGCACATCCACTCCGTCGTATCCGATCCAACGATCAGGCAACTCACCAGGCCGGGAGACGTGCGGCTCATGGTTCTCGCTGACGGCGCGTGGCGAAACATCCACTGCCGGACCGTAGGTTACAACCAGTGCGTGGTCGGCTGCCAGCGCGCGCGGAAACTGACCCGCCGTCAGACGGCGAGCGGCGACAAGACGACCAGCGGCCTTCATCTGAACGACCAGCTCGCCCGCCACCTGGCCCGGCTTGAAGTAACGCACAACAGTCACCTGTTGGCTAGCAGCCAGTGCCACCGGTTCCGCATCGTCGAACCGTGTCTGCACACCATCCGTGTCGGGTGTCAGTATTTCGAGCGACACGGATTGCGCAGCCGGACCAGCCGAGAGCGTGATCCACAGAGGCGTCCAATATCCGACTTTGAACGCACCTTGAAAGCCAATGGCGATGTTGTCGATGCGCGGCCCGGCGGCCCCAGCGGCCGCTGCGGCGGGATCAGGCCCCACACCGCAGAACACCACGAGACATGCAAACCAGGAAATGATGTTGCCACACCGCATAATCACCGCACTCTCCACACGCAGGCGAAGTCGGTATTCCCCGTCTGCGCTGCTGGTTCCTGCCGCTTCAGACCGAGCCCCGACTCCGTCTACGTGATACTCCGGGTGACCGGCCATCAGGGCTTGCCGGAGTTGTCACACCGGCAGACGAACTCCCCGCAACCCGGACACCCTGAACCGTATTTGCGCGCGATGGCGTCACTCAAGTCGACCTGGGCGACGTTCGCAATGGTCGCCAGCCAGGCAACGACGTCGGCGAACTCCTCCATGCGATCCTCGTGCGAGCCATGCCGCAGCGCCGCCGACAGTTCCCCCACCTCTTCCATCAGCCACATGAACGTGCCTTCGATGCCGCGCGCGACATCCTTTTCGTAGTACATCGTGCGAATCAGGTCCTGGAGGCGTCTCAGCGAGATATCTCCTTCGGAGGGGGCGGCCTTGGGGGCTTGGTCTATGTCCATCTTCGCGGGCTGCTCCAGGAAGCGTTGCGTCACCCAATGGGCAACTCCGAGTCGCGACGGCCATTATTACGAGCGCATCGCCCTCGGAGTTCACTGCCATTGTGAGTCAGGTGGTCCTAATTCTAATCGCAACAGCCCGTTCTTGACGAGCGACCTTGAATGGCCGCTGTATCGATTCCGCCGGGAAACGTACAATCGGCGGGTCCGTTCTGGCAGCCCGCATCCTTTCTCGCCGAGGAACGCGCGATGGCCGAGTTCTTCACCGTGGCTCGAGTGGAGGAAGTCCCCGAAGGCACTGGCATATCCCGCGAGGTGAATGGCCGGATGGTCGCCCTGTTTAACGACGGTGGGGAGTACCGGGCAATCGACGATCTGTGCCCACACATGGGTGCATCGCTGGCAGCCGGCGAACTCTGCGGCGGCATCGTAACCTGCCCCTGGCACGCATGGCGTTTTCGGGTCAGCGACGGTACGTGGTGCGATAACCCGCGCATCAAGATCGACGGCTTTGAGGTCCGTCTGGTCGGCGAAGAGATCCAGGTGCGGGTGCCGAACAAGGAACCGCGTGCCCCGCAGGCCCCCCAATAATACGCTGACCGTCGTTTCAGTCACAGGAGGACCGTGCCGCCGGGACCGATCACCACGGGCTCCGCGTTGGTTTCCGCGCGCACGCGGGCAGCCCAGCGATGCGGATCCTGTTGGATCGGTGGCCAAGTGTTGTAGTGATCGGGTACCACACGCCGGGGCTGGATCAGTTTGACCGCTTCCAGCGCATCGTCCGGCCCCATCGTGAACAGATCGCCGATCGGCAGGATGGCCAGCTCAATCCCGGCGCGGCCGATCAACTGCATGTCGGAGAACAGGGCCGTGTCGCAGGCGAAATAGACGTTTCCCTCCGGCAGCGACAGGACAAAGCCGCCGGCAGTGCCTCCATCCGTACCGTCAGGCAACCGTGAACTGTGCCAGGCGGGCACCAGTTTGACTCGCCCAAAGGGCAAGGCCACGCTGCCTCCGAGATTCATGCCCGTCGTGTTTTGTACGCCCTGCCGTGACAGCCATTCCGCAACCTCATAGATGGCAACCACGGTCGCCCCCGTCCGCTGCGCGATGGCCGGCACGTCCGCGACGTGATCGAAATGACCGTGCGAGACCAGCACGTACTGGGCGTCAATACCCGCACTCCTGACGGTTGCCGTCGGGGAACTGTCAAGGAAAGGATCCAACAGGACGGACACGCCGTTCGACTTGATCTGCCAACTGGCATGCCCCAACCAGGTCAATTCCGTGGTCATGATGTGTCTCCCCTCCGCGAAGCCCGGACACGTCGCCGCTACGAACGGCCGAGATTGCGGTTCATGATGCGTTTGTACTTCTCCACTCCCGGCTGGCCATAGGGATTGACGCCGATCAAACGCCCCTCCACCACCGTGGCCAGCATGAACATCTGCAACAGCTGCCCGAGCCAGAACTCGCGCAGTTCGGGCAAATGGAAATCGGCTGTCGGTCGCCCATCCTCCTGATAGGCTTGATTCGTACTCGAAATGGCTGCGGACATGATGTCGGGCAGCGTCATGTGCGCCAAATCGTTGAGCCCGTCCTGGTCCAGCTCGCTGGTCCCCACGGACAAAAGATCGGTGCGCCACCGATCCACGACAATGTTGGTGATCATCTTGTCGCGGCGACCTTCCTGGTGCTGCTGGGCGCGGGAATGCAGGTCGCGCGTGTTGAGCATGGTGAGCGGTGTGGCTCCCGCACCGCGTTTTCCCAGGCTTTCCGCCAGCAATTGGTCATACCACAGCCCCGTTGACTCCAGCGCCTTGCACCAGAGCGAGAGCACACGGACGGTTATCTGGCGCCGCTGTTCCAACAAGTGGCATACTCCTGGGTAGTCCAGGACAGGGTTGTTCCCCGGCGGCGCGGAACGGAAACACTCGTTCATCGCGACTGCCCCCTCCAACAACCGCACGACGTTCAGCCCCAGGATGGCGGCCGGCAACAAGCCCACAGCTGACCAAATCGAAAAACGTCCTCCCACGCCTTCCGGCACGGAGAAACGCTCCGGACACCCCAACGCACCAGCCCAATCCGCGAGCCGCCCGCGACTCCCCGTCACCGGTATCACCAGATCGGGCACCAGGTCCGGGTCATCAGCACAGGCTGACCGGAGCGCGCGGTGGAACTGCCGCAAGGCAACCGCCGTTTCCAGCGTGCTGCCGCTCTTGCTGATCACGACAATCGCCCAGCGATCCTCGATGCGACGGGGCGGACACCCGCCACCCAACAACTTGAGCAGCCCTTGGGCAGCGTCATTGTCGATGTTGTTGCCCTCGAAATACATGCGCGGGCGACTGCCTCGGTCCCCACGGCTCAGCTCATTGAAGTACGGATCGCAGCAAGCGTCCATCAGGGCCCGCGCGCCCAGGTACGAACCGCCGACGCCCAACACAACGACCCGATCCACCTGTTCCTGCAGCCGATGTGCTCGCCGCAGTATGCGGCCCAACTCGCTTTCAGCCGGCTTCTCGTGGTAGTGCTCCAGCAACCGTTCCGGCAACTCCAGGAACCCGGCATCCAAGGGGTTCTTGCTCACGGGCACGGGCCCCCCTTCGGCGAAAGTCCGCGCATCATCGAGCACCTCGTGGCGGGCAGACTCCAGTTGCGGCGCGAGTTCTTTCAGTTCCTCACGCGAGATTCCCGTCTCGGACAGAAACACACCGCTCGGGTCAAAACGAAGATATTCCGCCGATTCACCAGGCATGACGACCTGCAAGCCCTGTTGCTGCGCGAACTGGCCCACGTGACCGCACGTGGAAGATAGCGAACGGCCACGGCCGACGCCACCCGGCGGCCCGCAGCAATCACAGTCAGAGAACCACACCACGCCTTGTGCAGCGGCCCGATTTTGGTACGAAATGTGAACTGGCCGGTGCGCAACCGGCCGCGACAGGATTTGCTGCCAACGGAACCCCACCTCCCGGGAGAAACAGGATGGATATTCACCAACTGACGCGTGAACTGCACGTCAAGAACAACTCGAAGATCATCATGCTGGTCGCGGACGGTCTCGGTGGACTACCCATGGAACCGGGAGGAAAGACTGAACTGGAAACCGCCAGGACGCCGAATCTGGACCGGCTCGCGGAACAGGGCGTTCAAGGCGCCAGCATCCCGGTCGCCCTGGGTATCGCTCCCGGCAGTGGTCCGGGCCACCTTGCCCTGTTCGGCTACGATCCTCTGAAATACGTGATTGGTCGCGGAGCGCTCGAAGCCACGGGCATCGGTTTCGCCTTGCAGGCGGAGGATGTGGCGATCCGCTGCAATTTCTGC
>Ga0233425_10001747_pt1 | contig 46420 bp, 34 predicted proteins | sample Watercolumn_Towu_2_FD_181712 | JGI IMG/M metagenome (GOLD analysis project Ga0233425, IMG submission 181712) | Freshwater microbial communities from Lake Towuti, South Sulawesi, Indonesia - Watercolumn_Towuti2014_140_MG | ecosystem: Environmental > Aquatic > Freshwater > Lake | place...
ACGACGGCGCTCCGGCTCGATCAGAATTTCGATGGGTTCCACGTAATGACTAGGCTTACTGATAGGCACAAGACTATCCCTTATTTTAAGAGAGTCCTTGTGTCCTCAGATACGTGGGGCCGCTCCAATTCTGATGAGGAGTTGCCACTGGCCATTTCGCAATTGAACGATCTCAACGCCGATCCCGAAGATGTCTGGAGAGTGATTCTTCATGTGCTCCCTCACTGCACGTCGGAAAAGGTTCTAGACATCCTGGCCGCCGGCCCACTGGAAGATCTCATCGACTACCATGGTGAGGCGATGATCGACCGCATCGAACGGGAAGCGGTATCGAATCCTGTGTTCAAGCGCCTACTTTGCGGAGTTTGGCCCAGCAGTTCCAAAGAGATATGGGCACGCGTAGGAGAAGCACGAGGCTACAGTGAGCCGCCACCAAAGAAGGTGCTTGGGCTGATCGATTTTTCACCGCAAAATCCCGCGGTTCCTAACCAGGCCGCCGTGCTCGCTTCCATCGAAAATGAGTTTTCGATAGCAATGCTTGCCAATGGATACCTTACAAATTCGCCGTTTCGGTCAGTGGGCGTCTACATTCATTTCGACGCGCCGCCGAGTTCCCACGCAGTTCCGAGCGAATGGCTAACCTCTGGCATGGGCATCGTGACCACAATAGCGTTCAGCAGGGAAACGATGTTCCTTCTGGATTCGGAGTCGCAACGAACCGTTATTCGGGACGCCGTGCTGATGTTTCTACGAAAGGTTGCATTTGCATTTAGACTACCTGCACGCTTCTTATCTCACGACGCCAGTTAACGTAACATCCTTACTTTCACTCGGAGGCATGGGCGCACAAAGATGACGCAGAATTCGCCCTGGCGTCGACGAGGGGCGTGGCGCCTCTCGTTGTTCGCGAGCTTACCTGTTGGCCGATTCTTGCTTGCCGGATCGGATTCATCGTCGGGTTTTCTCCTTTCGGCACGACGCTATGGTTTCGCATACCAACCTCCTCGCACCTGTGGATATCCCGTCTAGCATGGTCACCGAGCTGCAAAAGTGGAACAACGGCAAGGGCATTGATCTTGGATCCTGGATCAATTGCTCCGGAAGTTTCTCTCTTGCAGTTGGCTACACTACGATTTTTTGGCCAGAATTTGTAGCGTTCGATGGGTATATTCTGCGTGGTGGGTTTTGTGAGAACACCCTCAGATCATTTGAGTCTGCAGATGGTTACGACAGGAAGGCTGTCGAGAGGGTGATGAACCACCTGCATATCGCTGATATCCAGCACTATGGCTGCGAAGATATTTCGAAAGACAAGCTTCAAATTCTAGGATCTTCTCTTCAAGAAATATATTCAGTGAAACTGAAGGCTCAATTTCCGCACGCTCCATGCGTTGTTGAGTTCTATCAACCTGAAGTTGACGATGATCTTTGGGGATATCAGATATCGTTCTGGCAAGAAACGCATGATCCGACGCTGAGATAAATCTGCGATCTGCGTAAACAACGAACGCTGGCCGTCTCTAAAGGCGCGCTGAATGACCGCTTTGGAGAAGTCTGGCAGGCTGCTTTGGGTCGGAAGTCGCCTCTGGCGCCGACAAGCTCCTGTCGCGATGGACCGACGTCCGAGACCGCCAATTCGAGTCAATGGCCTGTCCAATCTCGGCGGCAGGTTGGCCAGACTGATCTGCCGGCAGTCCAGGCGGTCGAGACGGACCGGTGGCTTGTGCGAATCCGGGCAGGCAAATCGATTCATTGCTCTCCCTGAGCATCCCACGACCCGGGCTATCCCCAGAGCGGCGTCGATCCGGTTACTTGGTCCTATCGGGTCGCGAGCGGCATATACTCCTTAGAACGTGAGTTTCGCTCACACCTCTGACAAATTAATGGCTCGTTCAACCCCTTCCTTGAATGCCCTGCGGGCCTTCGAAGCTGCGGCGCGGCTGCGGAGCATGAGCGCGGCAGCTAACGAGCTTTCTGTCACACACGGCGCGATCAGCCGCCACATTCGTGCGCTTGAAGAAACCCTCGGCGTTACGCTACTGACACGCGGGCCGTTGTCAACAGACCCTACTCCGGATGGTCTGCGACTCGCGGAAGGGCTGGCGGCCGCTTTCACCGCGATCGATACCGCGATAGAGCAGGTAAAGCCGGGCCCCCTCACGCTCTCGTGCTCTGCGTCGATCATGATGTACTGGCTGATTCCCCGAATTGCTGACTTTCACCGCCAGCACCCAGGAGTACAGCTCCAATTCAATATGAATTACGGCCAATTCGACGCGGTAAGGGACCGCATTGGTATCGCAATTCGTAATACGATGGTCGAACCGCCCGCGGACGTTGTGGTGAAGGAGTTGGGTCGGGCTGAACGTATTGGTCTTGTTTGCTCGCCGGAGTATTTGCGTGATACGGGGATCAAACGTTTCGCAGATGTCGCCGCGGCCCACCGGCTGGCGCCGGCGACACGTCCGAACGCATGGAACGAATGGGCCGCTGCGGTTGAATACGAAGGCCCAACGCTAACTACCCATGACTCGTATGACCATTTCTACCTGATGATCCAAGCGGCGATCTGCGGACTTGGAATTGCTCCTGTGCCTCAGATGCTTGTGTTGGACGACTTGCGCTCGGGTAAACTCGTCGCTCCATTCGGATTCGTCGATGGGCCCCACAAGCTGGTGCTCTGGCTCGCGCCCCACGTGCGCGATCGTGCCGACACACTTGCCCTGCGCACATGGCTTGCTGATCAACTCGCGCGCACGCACGACGAAGGCGAAGTGCTAGCTCCTCCGCACTCTTAGTACGAGTACGCCCGCCCAGTGCGGGCGTTGTCGTTTCTGGACTACGCGTCGGACTGCATGATGTCGCTGATGGCATGCTCGCCCTGGAGGTCGAGGCGCACGAACTGCAGCGTACCGTCCGGGAAGCGCTTCTCGACGGCCCCCTTGGGCGTGTCCGGCGTCGAGACGTGCCGCCGTTCGTTGCCGTCTGGCAGTCAGTTGAGGGAGGGGGGGCGCGTCCATAAAAATGGCAATGCCCGCGCCTACCCGATGCGCCATGGCAGATGCCTGCATTCGCTCCGAAACCGCCCGCACCCCCCCCCAGCGCCTGCTCAACAGCGATACTCTCCGCCGTCCCGATCGAGCAGTCGAAGCAATGCCGTCCATTCCCGGTCCAGGTGGACGGTATCCAGATATGCGTAGTCGTCGTGTTGCTTGGCCGCGTGCTCGCAGACTTCGGGCGAGGGCAGGGTCACCTTCTGTCCCATCGATAATGTCTGCACCTGGATTTCGCATGCGCGGTTCAGGTAGAACATGCGGGTGAAGGCCTCGGCGACCGAGCGTCCTGTCGTGAGCAGACCGTGGTTGCGCAGAATCAGGAAATTGGCATCCTTCATCGACCTCACGATGCGCGAGCGTTCGTCGAGGTCCAGCGAAATGCCTTCGTAGTCGTGATAATTCACGCGGTTATAAAACTGCATGCTGATCTGGTTCAGCGGCAGCAATCCGCATTCCAGCGCCGCCACTGCCATGCCCGCGTCGGTGTGCAAATGCACCACGCATTCAACGTCATGCCGGCTCTGGTGCAGCGCGCTGTGAATCGTAAAGCCCGCGGCGTTGACCTCGAAGCGATCATCGCCGATGGGGCGGCCTTCGGTATCGATCTTCACCAGGCACGAGGCCGTGATTTCGTCGAAGAACCAGCCGTGGGGATTGATCAGGAACTGGTCCGTGGTGCCCGGCACGCGCACGGAGATGTGCGTGTAGATCAGGTCCGTCAGCTGGAACTTCGCGGCGAGCCGGTATGCGGCGGCGAGTTGCACGCGGACGGCCCATTCTTCGTCGCCGATATTGCGCGGCTTGCGGTTGCGATGGGGATCGGTCGTGGAAATCATGATCGGGAATGTCTCGGATGTCTCGGAAGTTTCGAAGTCAGGGAAGCAGCGCCGAGATAACGATTTCGACGCGGTAGGCCGGATCGGCCAGTTCCACTTTGCCGCAGCAGCGCGTTGGCGTTTCCCCCGGCGCGACCCAGGCGTCCCACACTGCGTTGAAGCCGTCGAAATCGGCCATGTCGGCCAGCCAGATTTGCGCCGTCAGCGCGCGACGCTTGTCGGTGCCGCCCTCGGCCAGCAGCGCGTCCACCTTTGCCAGGGCTTCGCGCGCCTGTTGGGCGATATCGCCGGATTTGTCATCGGCCACTTGTCCTGCCAGAAACACTATACCGTTCGCGATGACGGCACGGCTGCGGCGGTGGTTTTGATCGAGTCGCACGATCGGAGCGTGAGTCGCGGTCATATCGGCGCCTTAGTTGTGCTCGGTGACGATGCGGCGGCAGTGGTTCAGCGCGGCATCGATGAGATTGTTGTTGGCCTCGGGCGTGCGGAAAGCCGAATGGGCCGACAGCGTGACGTTCGGCAGCGTGGTCAACACATGACCGGCGGGCATCGGCTCCACGGTGAACACGTCAAGGCCCGCATGCGCAATCTTGCCGCTGCGCAATGCGGCGATCATCGCGTCTTCGTCGACCAGCGCACCCCGTGCGGTATTGACCAGGATTGACCCGTCGCGCATCGATGCAATGCGCTCGGCCGAGATCAGGCCGCGGGTTTCGTCCGTGAGCAGCAGATGCAGCGACACCACGTCGCTTTGCGCCAGCAGGCTATCGAGTTCGACAAACTCGACGTTTGCATGCGACTTTGGCGAGCGGTTCCACGCAATCACGCGCATCCCGATGCCGTGTGCCAGCCGCGCCAGTTCCTGGGCGATCCCGCCGAAGCCAACCAGACCCAGCGTCTTGCCGGTGAGCTGCACCGCGTCGGAGCGCAGCCAATTGCCCGCCCGCATCTCGCGATCCATGCGCGCGAAGTTGCGCGCTGCCGCCCACATCAGCGCGAACGCGCATTCGGCGACGGCGGTGTCCCCGTAGCCCTTGATCGTGTGGACCGTGATGCCGAGTGCGGCCAGCTCCTCGGGATTCATGTAGCTGCGCGCGCCGGTGCCAAGGAACACCACGTGCCGCAGTCCCTGGCACTGGCGTGCGATGTCGGTGGGCAGGTGGGTGTGGTCGATGATCGCAATCGGCGCCCCGGCCAGCACGGCGGGCAATTCCTCCGGCCGGATATCGGGCTGGCGGTTGATCTGCAGCGGCAGGTCGTCGGCGCGGTGCAGACGCAAAGACACTTCGGACAGTGTGGGATTGGCATCGACGAAAACCGCCCGCCATGCACCACGGCTGGACGTCTGGTTTTCGGCGGCAGGGCGGTCCGCCAGCGTGGAAATGCTAGAAGTCATTGTTTTTTCTCTGCAATAAGAGGGATGGCGCGATTATGGTGCCGATGAACCAAAACAGGGATGCTGTTGGTCGCAAGCGGTGAACGCAGCATAGCGCTTTACAGAATACAGATCAATAATTAAAGTCTGTATACAGGACGGAGTGCAGATGCGGCCAGCCTGCCCTTGCACTCACGCCGGCCCTTGAACCCTGCCTTGGAGCGCCCCCTATGTCGATGCGCAAGCTGTCCTCTCTCGCCGCCACCGTGCTGGCTTCCGCGGTTTTTGTGATGTCTGGCAGCACGCTGGCCCAGGACGCGAAGTCGTGGCCAAGCAACACCATTTCGATCGTCAGCGGCTTCCCCGGCGGGGCCGCGACCGACCTGTACGCCCGCAAGCTGGGGGTCGAGTTGAATAAGGAATTTGGCGTGCCGATTATCTCGGATAATCGACCTGGCGCGGGCGGTAATATCGCTTCAAGTCTGGTGGCGCAAGCCAAGCCCGATGGTTATACCTTCCTGCTTGGCACCGCCGGAACGCATGCAATTAATCCGGCGCTATATTCGAAACTGCAGTTCGATGTGGTAAAAGATTTTTCGCGCATCGCCCTGCTGGGGACGCTGCCCAATATCCTGCTGATCAACCCCGAGAAGCATCCGGAAATCAAGACCTGTCAGGACCTGATCGCCGCCGCCCGCAAGGCGCCGGGCAAGCTCAACTACGCTTCCACTGGCAACGGCGCGTCCGGCCATCTGGCCGGCGCCCAGTTCGCCGCGGCATCGAAGACCAGCTATGTGCATATTCCGTACAAGGGGCAAGGTCCGGCCATGACGGCGCTGCTGTCCGGCGAAGTGGACTTCTTCTTCAACCAGAGTTCTCCCAGCCTTGGCGCGATCCAGTCCGGCAAGGTCCGCGCCCTGGCGGTGACATCCGCGCAGCGCGTCACCGTGCTGCCGGATGTGCCGACCGCGGCGGAAGCCTGCAACCTGCCGGGCTTCCAGAGCACTACGTGGTATGGCCTGTTCGGCCCCGCCGATCTGCCGGCTGACATTCAGAATCGCATGTCGAAGGCCGTGCTGAAGGCCATTCATACCGACAGCTTCGAGCAATGGCTGGTCAGCCAGGCCATTCAGCCGATCAAGGACGGCAGTCCCGAAGCGTTCCGCCGCACGCAGCTGGCCGATATGAAAACCTGGGCGCAGATCGTCAAGGATTCCGGCGCACACGTCGACTGAGTGCCAGCGTGCGACACTGGTTGCCGGTCTTGTATACACCGCCGTCTACAGTGCCGAATTCAGGTATATTTCGGCCGTCGCCATATTCCGGCGACCGCCGATTTACCCGAGATAAGGATTTAATACCGTGGCAGCCGCAGTAACGGACAGCGTGGTCGAGCAGGTCTACGACAAGCTCAAGCAAATGAGTGTTGGCTATGACTTCAAGCCCGGCGAGCGCCTTAACGAGGGCGTGCTCGCCAGCGCGCTCGGCGTCAGCCGCACGCCCCTGCGCGAAGCGCTGACCCGGCTGACCACCGAAGGGCTGCTGAGATTTTCTCCGGGGAAGGGGTTCTTTTGCCGCGATCTCGATGCGCAGGAGGTCTTCTCACTGTACGAGATGCGCCGGATCGTCGAGACCGAAGCGCTGCGCCTGTCGATCGAACGTGCGAAGGACGCTGACATCGACGCCCTGCTGGCTTTCCTCGAAAGCACGGGCCCGGAGCCCGGCGATCGGAGCGTGGAGGAACTGGTCAGGCTCGACGAAACCTTCCACGAAGGACTGATGGCGATGTCCGGCAACATGGAGATGCTGCGCGTTCTAAAGAACATCAATGCGCGCATCCGCTTTGTGCGCTGGATCGACATGGAGCGTTGCGACCGGCGCGTCAGCCAGAACGACCACCGCGACATCCTGCTGGGACTCAAGGCGCGCGATCCGGACCGGTGCATTCCCATCCTGAGCAAGCATATCGAACGGCGCCACGACCAGATATCGGCGGCGCTCAAGGAAGGTCTGGCCCAGATCTACATGGCCTGACTGTCCGCGCCTATCTGCGATGCGGCGCGGGACGCGGAGGATTCGGTGGCGGCGTAACGCCGGGCACCTCGATGTATGGCGCGATGATAAGCGGGTACTGCGCAGCGCCATTGCCTTGCTGGTCATAAGCGGGCGGCCGCGGCTGCGTTGCATTGACATCGGCATGTGCGGGCGGAGCACTCCGCAATACCGTCGCGTCGCGCTGCGGATCACCGATGCCGCGCTGGGTGCTCAAGACCTGTGGCCGACTTCCGGTTTCCGCTGCGGCATTCGCCACAGAACCGAATGTTGCGATCAGGATGATCGCGGTGAACCTCAGCATTTCAACTCCACGTAGTGGTATCGCGTATGTCGGGTCATCTGCGCTTGCCCGGACGGGCAGCCGCTACGGCTGCAATGGTCATGTCCAGGTTACGCCGATGCGCGTTGGCATCGGGATTCGCGGAACACGCCATCACGGCATTGACGGCCACCACGCCGAAAACTTTAGGCCTGCGGACAGCCGTCGATCATTTACCGATAGTCGGGCATGCCAAGTATCGCGCACGGCATGGCGCGCTCATCCCACGCGGTAGGCAAGCGCAACGATGATCGGCCCCAGTACGGGCAGCATCACGTTGGCGATGGCGTAGGTCACCGTATAGCTCAGCAGCGGCACGGAACTTTGGCTTGCTGCCAGGATGGCGCTGATAGCCGGTGTGCTGACATGCTGGCCGGCGATGGCGCCCACCAGCAGCGGCCCTTCGATCTTCAGGAACTGGTGCCCGATCCACAACGACAGGCAGGCCGGCACCAGCGAAACCGCCAGCCCGATGAGCGGCAGCATCGCACCGTGCTCCTTGATCAGGACGATCGCATCGGGCCCGGCGGACAGGCCCACGCAAGCCACGAACACGGCAAGCCCCAAATCCTTCAGCAATTGCACGGCCGCCGGCGGCATGTCGCCGATGCCGGGACGCTTGAAGCTGAGCCAGCCGAACAGCAGACCGCTCAGCAGTGCGCCGCCGCCGCTGCCGAGCGAAACGGGAATGCCGCCGACCGTCACGGACAGCGAGCCGATTGCCAGTCCAGCCAGGATGCCGATGCACAGGAACACCAGTTCGGTGGCGTCGGTGTGGCGCAGCTCGGTGCCCAGGTTGCTGGCGGCCGTGGCAAGCGCCGGGTCTGTGCCAACCAGCGTCACGCGATCGCCGTTCTGCAGCCGCGTGGCGCGCGTGATGGGCAGGCTCATGCCCGAGCGGACGATCTGCTGGATCCACACCGCGCGCAGCCGCTGCTGTGCGGCCGAGCGACCCAGATCGCCAAGCGTGCGGCCGTTGATGCCGGGCTTGTTGATCACGACATGGCGCTCGTCGAGTTGGAGCACGTCGGCGTGCACCGAAGGCGGCAACACCTCCGCGCCGACCAGTTCGCCGGCGCGCACAAGTTTCTCGCGTACGCCGATCAAGGCCAGCACGTCGCCGCGCTCGATCAATTGATCGGCAGCCGGTTCGATCGACTCGTTGCCACGAAACAGGCCCATCACGGTGGTCCGGCCGCCGATGCCGAGCTCCAGCTCGCCGACGGTCAGGCCTGCGGCGCCGTCCACGCGATACGCGCGCCCCACCAGACGCGGCAGCGCGGGCTGGCTGGCCACGTCATCGTCGGACGCCGCCTCCATCCGCTTGGCCAGCTCGTGCGATGCTTCGCGCAGGTTCAGGCGCAACAGCACCGGCGCCAACTGACTGGTGAAGAACACGATGCTGACAAGGCCCACTAGATACGTCAGCGTGTAGGCGGTAGCGATATTCGATTCCAGGCGCGCCGCTTCGGCATCGCTTACGCCAAGGTGCTTTAGCGCTTCGGCAGCGGTGCCGACCACCGCGGATTCGGTCGCCGCGCCGGCCGCCAGCCCGGCTGCCGTGCCGACATCGAAATGCAGGAAGTGAGTGGCGGCAAGCACGATCGACAGCACCGCGACGGCCTCGATCAGCGGCAGCAGCATGAAGCGCAGGCTGGACCGATTGAGGTTGGCAAAGAACTGCGGCCCGCCCGAGTAGCCCATGGCAAAGATGAACAGCGCGAAGGCGACTTCCTTTAACTCGCCGTGCATGTGGCAGCCGCTCTGACCGACCAGCAGCGCCACGATCAGCGTGCCGCACACGCCGCCCAGTCCGATCGGCCCGACGCGCAGCTTGCCGATCGCGTAGCCGCCGGCAACCGTGACGAACAGCACGGCCATGGGGATGTCGTTGAAGAACCCGATCGAGCATTGCATGATGGAAAGCTGCCTTTGTATGGCGGTGCGCCTAACGCTGCATCGAAGCGGCCAGGCTCATCAGATTTTGCGGTGCGACGCGGATCAGGCCGCCACGGGGACTGTCGATATCGGAGATCAGCGTCAGCGATAGCGACACGGTGAGCGGAAGAAAGAACAGCACCGCCTTCGAACTATCGGTGCGGCAGCCGTAGCCCTGCATCAGCGTGCTGAGGAAGGCAATGACGACCATGAGCGACCACGCCGAAACCGGGATCCGGTTCAGCCACGCCGCTTCCGCATAGCCTTGGGAATTGATCACGTCATTCATGCCGGACACCACCAGCGCGCCGATCGGCGTTGGCTTTTCGCGCGCCACGTTGCGGGCGAGCAGCCACATCTCGTTTTCGATTTGCGCCGTGGCGGTGGCGATTTCGGCAAGCTGGTCGGCGTCGCGGGTGCGGTAGTAGAGCAGCCGTTGATCCAGGTAGCGCGCAAGCAGCGCCTTGACGCGCGCCGTATCGGGCCCTTCGATCAGGTCGGCGCGCAGGTATTCGGTGCCGATCGCGTTGGCCTCTTCCTCTTCCAGGTTCTTGCGCTGGTCGTAGCGGCCGACCGCCATCGACAACGTGAAGCCGATCAGCAGCGCCAACAGCGTCAGTGTTGCACCCTGCACGAGGTTGAAGTCCTCGCGTGCATCGGCGGCGATCGGCTTGCGGCGACGCAGCACCAGCGCGCCGAGCGCCGCGGAGGCGGTCAGCAGCACCAGCATGACGAGAAACAGCACCGCAGGATGGCTGATCAGTTGACGCATGGCGATATGGGGGGCGGAAACAGCGTGAATCGTTCTGCTTTCGGAGAAGTGGCGGAAGTGAATCTTTCTTCGGCGGCGATATTAGATATTTCGATATCTGATTGCCTCCCCATCATCGCTGTCAGCGTCTGACAATACGGCGGCTTTGGCGCAGCTCGCGCTTTTCATAAAAAGTGGCAAAAGCGGCGCATTTTCATGTATCGCGAAAGATCTAATTTCTGGCTGCAGAATCATTCACTTCCGGGATTCCACTGCTGCGAGAACTATGCGAGGCATCGCTGCGCACCACTGGAGGGCGGCGCCATTCCACAGGCAAGGGGAGCTGCATGAGCAATGTGTTTTCCACCATCAAACGCGAATTTATGGAGATGTTGCCGCCGACCATCTTTTTCCTGGTGGCGCTTCATATCGTTGCATTGATTCGCGCGCTGATGGTCCGCAGTGCCGGCATCGAAATCCAGACGTCGGCTTCGATCCTGCTTGCCGCGCTGATTCTGGGTAAAGCGGTATTGATCGCCAATTTGCTGCCGTTCATCAATCGATTTCCGGACAAGCCGCTGATCTGGAATGTCGCGTGGAAAACGCTGATCTACGCACTGGTGGCGCTGCTCGTGCACTACCTTGAAAGGCTGTACGAGTACTGGAAAGAGACGCCGGGCCTGGCGGCAGCCAACCAGAAGCTGCTTCTGGAAATCAACTGGGCCCATTTCTGGGCCATCCAGATCCTGCTGTTGACGCTGATTTTTTCCTATTGCGTCATTGCCGAGCTGGTGCGCGTGATTGGCCGCGAAAAGTTCAAGAGAATGTTTTTCGGACCATTGCCCGAGCGGCTTTCCGCGCCCGTGAGCAGCCGGGACTGAAGCCGGCCGCGTTCCGCTCGGCTACGGCCACTACGGCTGGAAGAACGACACCGGCGTCATCAGCCGGTTTTCCTGGCTGATCAGGTATCCGGCCTCGGCGCTCATGCGCAGATAGTCGGCCCAGGCGGGATCCTTCTGCAGCGCCTGGCGCTTGGCCTCGCGATCGGCCGCGCTGTCGTAGACCCAGATATGGGTATAGCTGTTGACGTTGCCGGTCTCGGTCTGCATGTAGGCCAGCGGCTTGCCCAGATGGCGGCTCTGAACCGCAAAGCCGTGCTCGGCATACAGCGCCAGGTGTTTCTTGATAGTGCCGGGACGGCAGGTGTAGGTTCGTACGTCGTACAGCATGGGTTTTCCTTGGATGATGCGGCGATTCAATCGACGGTGGCGCCGGACTGCTTGACCAGCACGGCCCAGCGCGCGACTTCCTGGTTCACGTATTTCTGAAATGCGGGCTGGTCGTCGCCGATCGGGTCGGCGCCAAGCCCTTTCAGGCGGTCCCTGACGGCGGGATCGGCCACGCTCTGCACGATGGCCTGCGAGAGCTTCTGGATGGCTGCCGGCGGCGTGCCGGCCGGTACAAACAGGCCGAACCACGAACGCGCGGTCATGCCCGGAAACGGCGTCTCGGAAAACGCGGGCACATCGGGCAGCGCGGCGTGGCGCTTGTTGCCGGTCACCGCCAGCGCCTTGAGCTTGCCGGCCTGCACCTGCGCGAGCACTTCGGGCAGGTTGGCGAACATGACCTGCACCTGGCCGCCCATCACGTCGTTGAGCGCCTGCGCGCCGCCCTTGTAGGCCACGTGCGTCATCTTCGCGCCGGCCAGCGTGCTGAACTGCTCGCCGGCCAGATGCGACGCGGTGCCGGTGCCGCCCGATCCGTAGTTGACGCGGCCGGCGTTGGCCTTCGCATAGGCGGCGAGTTCGCTGGCCGAATTGACGGGCACCGATGGATTGACCACCAGCAGCAACGGCACTGACGCCAGGTTGGACAGGCCGACGAAATCGCGCGTGAGACTGTAGTTGAGCTTCTGGTAGAGCGATGCATTGATGGCGTGGCTCGACGTGGCCATCAGCAGCGTGTAGCCGTCCGGGTCCGATCGCGCCGCCGCAACCGCGCCGATATTGCCGTTGGCGCCGGCCTTGTTTTCCACCACCACCGACTGGCCCAGCCGTGCCGACATGGCTTGCGCCACGGTGCGCGCGATCACGTCGGTGGCGCCGCCGGCCGCGAACGGCACGATGACGCGCAAGGGGCGGTCGGGATAGTCGGCCATGGCGTGAAATGTCGTGAAGCCCAATGCGGCGGCCACGGCAAGGCCCCGCAAGCGGGCGATTGCGTTGTGCATGTCTGTCTCCTGTGCCTGTGTTTTTCGCGACGACCGCTGGCGGGCGATCGGCGTCATGCGCAGCACTTTACGCAGGCGCGCGACGCCAGCGTTAGGACAGATCGGACGTTGTGTTGGACTTTTCCGCGCGTCAGTCGAGCGGACGGCAGTGCTGGCGGCGGAAGTCGCCCGGCGTGAGGCCGGTCTGCTTCTTGAAGAAGCGCGTGAAGTACGCCGGATCCTCGATGTTGAGGCGGAACGCGATCTCGGCGATGCCGGTCTCGGTGTTGCTGAGCCAGCGCTTGGCCTCCAGCACCACGCGCTCCTGCACCACCTGGCTGGCCGTACGGCCCAGCGTGCGTTTCACCGCGTCGTTGAGCTGGCGTTCGCTCACGCAAAGCGCTTCGGCGTACTGGCCGATGGTGTCGAAGCGCAGGTAGTGCGTTTCCACCAGCATCGTGAAGCGGCGCATCAGCGCCTGCTGCGGCCCCGTGGCGCCGGGCGTCTCGCTGTCCGCACACAGGCGGCGCAGTCGTGTGAGCAGGATCAGCAGGCTGGCCTGCACCACATCGGCATAGCCGGGCTGCCGGTCGCGCGCCTCGTGTTCCATCTCGCGCAACAACGGCAGCAAGGCGTCGTGCTGCTGCGGTGTCAGATAGAGTGCGCTGTTCGCGCCGCCGTTGCCGCGCGCGGGATGGTAGAACGGAAAGCGCGCCACGTCTTCGGCGCGCGGGAACATCCGCGCGAAAAAATCGATGCTGAAGTTGAGCACATAGCCGTGCGGCTTGATCGACGACGTCCAGGCATGGACCTGCCCTGGCGATAGAAAGAACACGGAATGGTCGCGCACGTCGAAATGCGCAAAGTCGAGCATGTGCGTGCCGCTTGCGCGCGTCATCCACAGCAGATGGTAGTAGTTGTGCCGATGCAGAAAACCGCGCGGAATATCGTCACGGTCCTGCAGCCGCACCAGATCGAAATAGAACGCGCCGTCGCTGGCAAACGCCGACGTCTCGAAGATCGGGAACGTATCGGCGGAGACATCGGTGGCCGCAACGGCAGCGGCGGCGGAACGAGGACGGTGGGCGTCGGGCACGCGAGGATTCCTTGCGATTCGGGTTCGGATACTAAAAAACCATCGGCATCGTATCGCATCGGCAGACGGCCTATCGCATCCCAAAGCGACTGCATCGCTTCAGGCGGCCGCAGATTTGCTGCGGGCTTACCCACGTATCACACCGCGCGCAGAATGCGTCGGCGGGCGGCATCGAATGCCGCGCCTTCGGCCACCAGCCAGGCTTCCACTTCGGCAACCTGCGCGGTTTGCCCGTGTGCGCAGACAAAGTGATAGGCCGCCACGCTGGGCGCGTGAATGCCCCACAGGTCCACCAGCCGGCCGGCTTCCAGCTCCTCAAGGATCAGCGCGGAGCGTCCCATCGCCACGCCCTGACCGGCCAGCGCCGCGTTGATCGCCAGTTGGGATAAGTTGAAGCGCTGCCCCTCCGCGGCATCGGGCAAGTCCACGCCCGCATGGCGCAGCCAGCCCTGCCATTCCTCGAATTCGCCAGCGCCGTCCCATGGCGTGACGTCATGCAGCAGCATGCTGCCGCGCAGCCCGTCCGGCGACCGCAACTCGGGATGCGCCGCCACATAGGCCGGACTGGCCACCGGGATCAGCCATTCGTCGAGGAAGCGGTCCGCCTTCAGATCGGCATAGCCGCCCGGATCGAAACGCACGGCCGCCTCGGTGCCGTCGCGCATCATGCGCGAGCGGTCCAGCGCGTGGAATTCGCCATAGACACGCAGGCCGATGTCCGGATGCTGGCGAAAGAAGCCGCCCAGCCGCGGCGTCAGCCACACCATCGCGAACGATGGCGAGCACGACAACGCGATCGGCTGCTTGTCGCGCGGGCGGCGCAGTTGCGTGAGCGTGCCTTCGATGGCCTGGAACGATTCGCGCAGTACAAAGCGCAACCGCTCGCCCTCCGGCGTCAGTACCAGCGCACGCGGCGTGCGCAAGAACAGCGGCCGGTCCAGCCACTGCTCCAGTTGCTTGACCTGCTGGCTAACCGCACCCTGGGTGACGCACAGTTCTGCGGCGGCCTGGGTGAAGTTGCAATGTCGTGCCGCCGCCTCAAAACAGCGCAGCCAGCCCAATAATGATGCAGAAAGTGTGTTGGCCATTAGTCAGGCTAATGCATGGATCAGTACAAATGGTTTGTCACTGTGGCCCGATGGGACAAGAATGGGATCAACCTTTGCAAACACAGAGTTGCCATGCCAAGCGATGTATCCGTCGAAGTTTCCGGCATTTCCGCCCGCGTCCCGGCATTTACCCCGGCCCTGCGCACGGCGCTGCAGGCCGGCCGCCCGGTTTTCTGGGCCAATCCCCAGCGTAGCGCGGCATCCCGGATACCAACCGAGGTGGATGGCCGCGTCATTAGTCTAGCTGATGTACGTGCCGCACAGGCGCGCTTCGAGCGCTTTGCGCCGTTGCTGGCGCGGCTGTTTCCCGAACTGGCCGACAGCGCGGGCCGGATCGAATCGCCGCTGCTGGCGGCGCCGGCCATGCAACAGGCGCTGAACCTGCCCACGACCGCCGGCACCCTGTGGATCAAGGCCGATCACAGCCTGCCCGTGGCCGGATCGATCAAGGCGCGCGGCGGTATCCACGAAGTGCTGGAATTTGCCGAAACACTGGCCATCGAGCATGGATTGGTTGCGCTCGACGGCGACTATGCCTGCCTGGCCGACGCGCCGGCGCGTGAACTGTTCGGCCGCTACCAGGTGGCGGTGGGGTCCACCGGCAATCTCGGGCTGAGCATTGGCGTGATGGCCTCGGCGCTGGGTTTTCGCGCGGCGGTCCATATGTCGTCGGACGCCAAGGCGTGGAAGAAGGACCGTCTGCGCTCGCGCGGCGTGCAGGTGGTCGAGCACACCGGCGACTACGCGGCCGCTGTCGCCGCTGGCCGCCGCGAGGCCGACGCCGATCCCTATTGCTATTTCGTCGACGACGAGCGCTCGCTGTCACTGATGCTTGGCTACAGCGCCGCCGCGCTGCATCTGGCCGATCAACTGGCCGCCGCCGGCGTGCAGGTCGATGCGCAGCACCCGCTGTTCGTCTACCTGCCGTGCGGCGTGGGCGGCGCGCCGGCCGGTATCGCGTTTGGCTTGCGCCAGCTCTACGGTCCGCATGTCCACGCATTCTTCGCCGAGCCGACGCAATCGCCTTGTTTCCTGGTGGAAATGCTTTCGCCGGGCGCGTCGGTCTATGACATCGGCCTGACCAATCGCACCGAGGCCGACGGACTGGCCGTGCCGCAGGCGTCGGAACTGGCCGCGCAGGCCATGCGTGCGCTGCTGGGCGGTGTCTACACGGTGGCCGACGACACGCTGTTCGTCGACCTGCATCGCGTGCGCGACACCGAGAACCTGCGCATCGAGCCATCGGCAGCGGCAGGTTTCAGCGGCCCCGGCATGCTGACCGGCACCGATGAGGGTCGCGCGTATTTGCAGCAGCACAAGCTGGACGGCGCGATGTCCGGCGCCACCCATCTGGTCTGGACCACGGGCGGCCTGTTCGTCCCCGCCGAGGAATATGCGCGCTTTGCCGAACGCGGCGCGGCGCTGGCAGCGGCGCAGGCCGCCCCGTCGGAATAGCCGACATAGTCGGCCCATCCCACCCCTTTTCGATAACACCGTTGCGGAGCTTCACCATGAACCGATCGACTCTTCAAATCGTGCATGCCGTCGTGGCCGGCTGTCTGGCCGCTGGCGCTTCGCTGGCGTTGGCGCAAGGCTATCCCGCCAAGCCGGTCCAGCTTGTCATTCCGTTCCCGCCCGGCGGCGCCACCGATGTGATCGGGCGCCTGATTGGCAAGAAGCTCGGCGACAAGCTTGGCCAGACGGTCGTGATCGACAACCGGCCCGGTGCCGGCACCATCGTCGGCGCCAGCTACGTGGCCAAGGCCGCGCCCGATGGCTACACGCTGCTGGCCAGCTCGGGAACCACGTTCACGGTGAACCCGGCCATCCACAGCAAGTTGCCCTACGACCCGGTCAAGAGTTTCGAGCCGATCGGCTTTACCGGCCGCACGGGCCTGATCCTGCTGGCCAACAAGGACCAGCCGATCGGCACGCTCAAGCAACTGGTCGCCGCCGCCAAGGCGCAGCCGGGCAAGTATTCGTATGGATCGTTCGGCACCGGCACGACCGCGCAGTTCGCTGGCGAGATGCTGTTCAACCTGGCCGGTGTGAAGCTGCTGCATGTGCCGTACAAGGGCAGCGCGCCGGCCATGACCGACCTGATCGGCGGGCAGATTCCGTTTTCGGTCGATACGGTGGCCGCGGCGATTCCGCAGGTGAAGGCTGGCAAGGTCAAGGCTATCGCCGTGACCACCGCCAAGCGCTCCGCGCTGCTTCCCGACGTGCCGACCGCAGCAGAAGCCGGCTATCCGGGCATCGACGCCGACACCTGGCTGGCGCTGGTGGCGCCGCGCGGCCTGCCCGCGGACGTCAAGCAAAAACTGGAGAAAGCCCTGGCCGAAGTGATGGCCGACCCCGATACGCACCAGCAACTGACCAAGGCCGGCTTCGAGCCCTTCGCGGGCAACGGCGCAGCCGTGGCGGCGCAGATCAACAAGGAGCTGCCGCTGATGCGCGCAACCGCGCAGCGTGCCAACATTACGGCCGAATAACGGCCGGCCATCACGGAGACAGCAGTGAACGATTCTCAGAAGACGCTGGTGGCGCGCTCCGCCACCGAATTGCGGCGCATGATCGGCAGCAAGGAGATCTCGCCGGTGGAATTGCTGGACGCCTGCATCGCACAGATCGAGCGCGTGAACCCGCTGCTCAACGCAGTGACGGCAACCTGCTTCGACCGCGCGCGTGACGAGGCGCGCGCCGCCGAGCGCGCCGTGCTCGACGGGCGGCCGCTGGGTTTGCTGCACGGCCTGCCGCTCGGCGTAAAGGACCTGGAAGCCACGGCCGGGCTGCTGACCACCTATGGGTCGCCGCTGTTCCGCGACAACGTGCCGGCCGAAGACAACGTGCTGGTGGCGCGGCTGCGTGCGGCCGGCGCCGTGGTGGCGGGCAAGACCAACATCCCGGAAATGGGCGCCGGTGCCAATTCGCGCAACGACGTCTGGGGCGCCACGGGCAACCCGTTCAATCCCAACCTCAACGCCGGCGGATCGTCGGGCGGTTCTGCCGCGGCGCTGGCGGCTGATTTGCTGCCAGTGTGCACCGGCTCGGATACGGGCGGATCGCTGCGGATTCCCGCCGCCAAGTGCGGCGTGGTCGGTTTTCGTCCATCGCCGGGCGTGGTGCCAAGTTCGCGCAAGCTGCTGGGCTGGACGCCGATCTCGGTGGTCGGCCCGATGGGCCGCACCGTGGCCGATGCGTGCCTGCAACTGGCGGCGTCAGCCGGCGTGTCCGCAGGCGATCCGCTGACCTATCCGCTCGATGCGATGTCGTTCGTCACGCCGATGCCGGTCGATCTGGGCAGCCTGCGAGTGGCTTATACCGAGGACTTCGGCTGCTGCGATGTCGACGACGATATCCGCCGCACGTTCCGCGAAAAGATCGCCGCGATGCGCCATCTGTTCCGCAGCTGCGATGCGATCGACGTGGACCTGGGCGACGCGCACCGCTGCTTCGACGTACTGCGCGCCGAGAGCTTCGTCGCCGGCATGCGCGACGCCTACGAGCGCGATCCGGCCAGCCTGGGGCCCAACACGCGCGCCAACTTCGAGATGGGCGCGCGCATGTCGCTGCTCGACAGCGCGTGGGCGCAGGCCGAGCAGACGCGCATCCTGCAGCGCTTCCAGCAGCTGTATCGCGATTACGACGTGATCCTGTCGCCGACCACGCCGGTGTCGCCATTCCCGTGGACATCGCTTTACGCGGAATCGATCAACGGCGTGCGGCAGGAAAATTATTACCGCTGGCTGTCGCTGACCTACGTGGTGACGCTGACCACGCATCCGGCGTTGTCGCTGCCGTGCGGACGCGATCATGCGGGCATGCCGTTCGGCCTGCAGATCGTCGGCGGCTTCCGCAAGGATCACGAAACGCTGGGCGTGTCCCATGCGATGGAGCAGGCGTTCGCGGCCATTCCATCGTTGCGCCGCCCGCTGCCGGATCTCGACGCACTGAAACCGGCCGAGCCGGCGCTGACGTCGATCGTCACCGCACCGCCCGTGCTTGACGCCAAGGTGAAAGCGGGCAGGGAAGCGTCGGCAGTCTAGCCGCATCGCGCGGGCATGCCGGCCGGACATATTCCGTCGCAAGCCCGCTGTTCCCGCCCGCTCCCGCACGGAAGCGGGCCGCAGCGCGACCCGCCGCAAATCGCGGCGGGCCATTTCAATTCCATTCCATGGAATTACGCGGCTGCGTCGCGGTCCCCATCGGCCTAACCTCCTGTCATACCAAAACACAGACAGGAGACTGCCTTGGCAACCGTTGCATGGCATGCCGCGCGCCGACTGGCCGCGCTGGCGCTTCCGCTGGCCTTGCTGACCGGCCTTGCGGCCCCGGCGCAGGCCGCGTTCCCCGACAAACCGATCCGCATCGTCGTGCCATTCTCGCCGGGAGGCGGCACGGACCTGATTGCGCGCGCCATGGGCGTCGCCATGGCGCAGGATCTTGGCCAGCCCGTGGTGATCGACAACAAGCCCGGCGGCGGCACCATCATCGGCACGGACAACGTGGCCAAGAGCGCGCCAGATGGCTACACGCTGGTGATGGCCACGTTCGCGCACGCGGTCAATCCCAGCCTGCAGCCCAAGCTGCCCTTTGACACCGAGCGCGCCTTCACGCCCGTGATGCTGGTGGGCCGATCGCCAAACGTGCTGGTGGTGCGCGCGGACAGCCCGTACAAATCCGTGCGCGATGTGATCGCGGCCGCCAAGGCCAGGCCGGGGCGCATCTCGTTTGCGTCGCAGGGGCCGGGCACGTCGGCGCATCTGGCCGGTGAACTGTTCAAAAGCCTGGCTGGCGTCGACCTCAACCACATCCCGTACAAGGGCGCCGGTCCCGCGATCACCGATCTGCTGGGCGGCCAGGTGGACATGATGTTCGCCACGGCGTCGGCCGTCGCCAATTTGCTGGAATCGGGCAAGTTGCGCGCACTGGGCGTGACTACTGCGCAGCGCTCCACCAGCGCCGACCTGGCCCGCGTGCCGACGATTGCCGAAGCCGGCGTGCCGGGCTACGTGGCCGAGAGCTGGTACGGGCTGTTCGCGCCCGCCGGAACGCCGGCGCCGGTAGTGGCGCGCCTGAACGCCGCCGCACGCAAGGCCGTTACCGCCGAGGCCTTTCGCAAGCGCGCCGAAGCGGAAGGTCTGCTCGTCACGCCGGGCACGCCCGAAGAGCTCGGCCGCTACGTGCGCGGCGAGCAGGCGCGCTGGGCCAAGGTCGTCAAGGACGCCCACATCAGCGTCAACTGATCGCCACTGATCGCCACTGGTCGATCGCGCGCATTCGTGCATGGATCGACCACGGCACCCGATTCCGATCCATCCCAACACCACGCAATCATCATGAACGAATACACCCTTATCCAGCTGGCGCAGCGCGACGGCATCGCCGTGCTGACGCTCAATCGCCCGGACAAGCGCAACGCCATCAGCGACGACATGCGCACCCAACTGATCGACGCACTGCAACGCGTCGCGGCCGACCGCAGCGTGCGCGCACTGGTGCTGACCGGCAGCGGCAAGGGCTTCTGCGCCGGCGGCGACGTTGCCGGCATGCAGCGCCGCATGGACGCGCCGCCGGGCGAGGTCGGCTTCAATGGCTGGACGCGCCAGCAGCGCGTGCATCATTCCGTGGCCCTGCTGCACGACATGCCCAAGCCCGTGATCGCCGCCGTCAATGGTGGGGCCAACGGCCTGGGCGCGGATCTGGCCATGGCCTGCGATCTCGTCATCGCCGCGCCCGTGGCCAGCTTTGCGTGGTCGTACATTCATCGCGGCCTGATTCCAGACGGCGGCGGCATGTACTTCCTGCCGCGCCGCGTCGGCCTGGCGCAGGCCAAGCAACTGATCTTCAGCGGCCGCAAGGTGGAGGCCGCCGAGGCGCTGCAACTGGGCATCGTCGATCGCCTCAGCGCCTCGGGCGATTCGCTCGTCGATGAGGCCGTGGCTTGGGCGGCCGAGATGGCGCACGGATCGGCAACGGCGCTGGCGCTGGGCAAGTCGATCCTGAACCAGACGTTCGAACTGACGGCCGACCAGGTCTTTGCGCAGGGCAGTCAGGCGCAGGGCATTTGCTACACCAGCAGTGCGCATCGTGAATCGGTCCAGGCGTTCCTGGCCCGGGCCGCTAACAAGGATTGACGATCATGGCCGCACAGTTTTCCGCTGACGCCATCGCCCGGCTGGTCAAGCCGCGCAGCGTGGCCGTGATCGGCGCATCAGCCGATCCCTCCAAGACCGCGGGACGCCCGGTCTCCTATCTCACACGCCATGGCTTTACCGGCGAGATCTATCCGGTCAACCCGCGGGTCGATGCGATCGGCGGCATCCGCTGCTATCCCGATATCGGCTCGCTGCCCGCGGTGCCCGATGTCGGCATCGTGCTGCTGGGCGCCGAACGTGCGCATCAGGCGGTGCGTGAACTGGCGGCGCGCGGCACCGGTGCGGCCATCGTGCTGGCCAGCGGCTATACGGAAACCGGCGATGCGGGCGCGCGCCGTCAGGCCGAGCTGGTCGAAGCGGCCGGCGATATGCGGCTGTTGGGACCCAACACGATCGGGCTGGTCAACCTGACCGACAACATTCCGCTGTCGGCCAGCGGCGCGCTCGCCATGGACCATTTTCCGGCGGGCAGCATCGGCGTGGTATCGCAGAGTGGCGGCATCCTCGGCGCGCTGCTGTCGCGCGCGGCGGCGCGCGGCATCGGATTGTCGAAGCTGATTTCCACCAGCAATGAGGCAGATCTGGAGCTGGCCGATTTCATCGATTACCTGGCCGACGACGCTGCCACGCGCGTGATCGCGCTGTATGTGGAAAGCGTGCGCAATGTGGAGCGCTTTCGCGCCGCGGCGCTGAAGGCTGCCGCCGCCGGCAAGCCGGTGGTCGCGTTCAAGATCGGCCGCTCCGAGGCTGGCGCACGCGCGGCGGTGTCGCACACCGGCGCGATGGCCGGCGCGGATCGCATGTATGACGCGCTATTCAGGCAGGTGGGCGTGATCCGCGCACAGACCTTCTCGGACCTGATCGACATTCCCGCCGCGCTGGCCACAGGCCGCGTGCTGCACGGCAAGCGCATTGCGGTGCTGACCTCCACCGGCGGCGCCGGGACGCTGGTGTCGGATAGCCTTGGCGTGTCCGGCTTCGAGACGCCCGCGCCCGACGCGCAGACTGCCGAGCGCCTGCGCGCGCTGCAGAACGGCGATCACGCCGCGCTGGACCGCAATCCGATCGACGTCACGCTGGCCGGACTGCAGCCCGCACTGCTGCGCGGCGCGATACGCACACTGCTGGCGAGCCCCGGCTATGACGCGGTGACGATCATCGTCGGCTCATCGGGACTCGCCATGCCGGACCTGATGGCCGACGCCATCAACGATTGCCTGCCCGAAACCGACAAGCCCGTGCTGGCCTATGTCAGCCCGCACGCACCGCAGGTTGCCGCAGTGCTGAACCAGCGCGGCGTGCCCGCGTTCAGCGCGCCAGAAAGCTGCGCGGTGGCCTTCGCTGCGATGCTGGCGGCCGGCAAGGCGTGCGTGTCGGCGGGCGATGCCGCGCCGTTGCCCACAGAGATTGGCGACCTGCCCAATGGCGCGCTCGACGAGCATGCCGCCAAGCAGTTGTTTGCGCGCTTCGGCGTGCCCGGCGTGCGCGAGACGGTGGTTGAGAGCGAAGCGGCAGCCATCGACGCCGCGCGCGTGCTGGGCGACCGCGTGGTGCTGAAAATGCTGTCCGCATCGATCACGCACAAGAGCGACGTCGGCGGCGTGGCCGTCAACATTGCGCCGGAAGACATCGGCGCGCGGCTGGCCGCGATGCGGGACACCGTGCGGCGGCACACGGGCCACGCGCCGGATCGCTTCCTTGTGCAGGAGATGATCGGCAACGGCGTCGAACTGATCCTCGGCACGCACCGCGATACGCTGGGCACGGCCATCCTGTTGGGGATGGGCGGCGTCACGGCCGAACTGTTCCAGGACACCACACTGCGGCTGCTGCCCGAATCGGGCGCGCTGACGCGGGCCGAGGCGCTGTCGATGGTCTGGGAACTGAAGACGTGGCCGCTGCTCGACGGCTATCGCGGACGTCCCAAGGCCGACGTCGATGCGCTGGTCGATGCTATCGTGGCGTTTTCGCAGATGGCGGCCGTTCTGGGGCCGAGTCTGGTGGAGGCCGAGATCAACCCGATCTTCGTGCTGCCCGCGGGCCAGGGGGTGCGTGCGGCGGACGGCGTGGCGGTGCTTGGTCCATGACAGTATGCAAAGGGGAGTGCCCGGGATGACGCAATCAGCGGCCCGCAACACGCGAACGGTCGACATAGAGAATCGGCAGGATCGTCAGGATCATCGTAGTCATCAGGATCGAGAGGATGCGCTGCACGATGTGCGCGATGCCGCGGCATTCGTGCATGACCTCGCGCAGCAGGCGCGCGTCCACATCACCGATGCGGGCGGCAGCCGCATGGTGTGGCGTCGCTTCGGCGCCGGGCCGCATGTGCTGCTGGTGCACGGCGGCCATGGCAGTTGGCTGCACTGGGTGCGCAACGTCGCGGCGCTGTCCGCGCGGCACACGGTCTGGGTGCCCGACCTGCCCGGCTTCGGCGCATCCGGAAATCCTGGCGATGGCGTGCTGCAGACGCTGGTCGACACCATCGTGGCCGGGTTTACGCAATTGCCGGTGGATGGTCCCGTCGACGTGATCGGGTTTTCATTCGGCGGTCTGATCTCGTCGCATCTGGCGCGCGCATTGCCGTCGGTGCGCGCACTGGCGTTGCTGGGCCCGGGCGGCCACGGCGGCGTGCGCCGGCAGACCATCGATCTGCTCGACTGGCGGCGCGCACCCGACGCGGCGGCGCTCGCGGAGACGATGCGTCACAACATCGGCGCGTTCATGATCGCCGATCCGCACAAGATCGACGCCCTGGCCGTGCTGGCCTATACCGAGTCATGCCGGCACACACGCTTTCGCAGCAAGCACATTTCGCGCGCCGGCGGGCTGGCGCAGGCGCTTGACTTGCTCGATGCGCACGATGGGCGTGAACAAGAGCCCATGCCGATTCTGATCGCCTACGGCGAGCACGATGTCACGGCCGATCCCGCCGCGGTGTTGGCCGCGTTCGTGGACGGCCGTCCACACCGGCATGGCGCGATCCTCGCAGGCGCGGGCCATTGGGTCCAGTACGAGGCGCATGACGCAGTGAACGCGCTGCTGTGTGACTGGCTGGCGCGCGACGCGGCAAGCCGTGGACGCCAGTGATGCACAACGCCGGGCGCGCGGTCGCCCGGCAAACGCGCAGGCCAATCGATCGCTCGAACGCGGGCTCGAAATCCTGCGCGCGTTTCGGCCCGGGTCGGAAGTGCTGGGCAACGGCGAACTGGCCGAGCGCACGGGCCTGGCGCGCTCGACGGTCAGCCGCCTGACGCAGAGTCTGGTCGACATGGGATTCCTGCAATACGACGCGGCGTTGCGCGCCTACCGGCTGGGCGTACCGGTGCTGAGCCTGGCGCACGCGATGCGCAGCGGATCGACGGTGCTGCAACAGAGCGCGCCGCTGATGCGCGAACTGGCGCAGCGTGAATATCTCAACGTGGGTTTGGCAATGGCCGACCGCGACGAGATGGTCTATCTCGAATCGATCCGCTATGGCCGCAAGGTGTCGCTGCGCAGCGTGGTGGCGGGGCAGCGCGTGCCCATGGCGCTGACGTCGCTGGGCCGTGCGTGGCTGGCGGTCGCGCCCGAAGTCGAATATGCGGCGCGCATGGCCGACTTCGCGGCGCGCGCGGCGCATTGGCCCGCGCTGCGGCGCGAAATCGAGTCCGCAGTGGCGCACGTGCGCCGACACGGATGGTGCGCGGCCAGTTGGCAGCCCGAGGTGGTCGCCATCTCCACGCCGCTCGCACTGGACCACTATCCGGTGCACGTCCTCAATGTGAGCCTGTCCACCCGCGCCGCCGCCGGCGACGTAGCGCGCGAACTCGCCCCCCGGCTGATGCGCTTGGCCAGCGACATCCGCGACGGGGTACAGACTGTGCAGTCCCAGCCGCTGTGATCGTATGGCGACCATCGCCACAAAACGGCACACGGTAAAAATCGCTCCCATCGTCAGATGTACGCGCGCTTGCTGCATGAAAGAGCTGGCCGCGGCGCTACAGGCCCCACATCAAGTTGGCACGGACGATGCGTTGCTTGCGTCTTTCCGGACCATTTCGAGGACAGCAATCATGGGCGACAAGATACTGGACGGCCTCAACGTGGCCATTCTCGTCACTGACGGATTCGAGCAGTCGGAATTGCAGGAGCCACGCCGTGCGCTCGATGAAGCTGGCGCACACACGCGTGTGGTGGCGCCGAAGGACGGCGAGGTGAAGGGCTGGAAGTTGAAAGACTGGGGCGATACCGTGGCAGTGGATGTCCAGCTGGACGCAGCACGCGCCGAGGACTTCGATGCGCTGCTGCTGCCTGGCGGCGTGATCAACCCGGACTCGCTGCGCATGCAGCCGGCCGCCGTGGCGTTCGTAAAGGCCTTTGCCGAGGCCGGCAAGCCCATCGCGGCGATCTGCCATGGACCGTGGACGCTGATCGACGCAGGCGCCGTAAAGGGCCGCAGGATGACGTCATGGCCGTCGCTGAAGACTGATCTCTCCAACGCTGGCGCGCAATGGGTCGATCAGGAAGCGGTGGTCGACGGCAATCTTGTAACGAGCCGCAAGCCGGACGATATCCCGGCCTTCAATCGCGCAGCGATCGAATTGTTCGCGCGCGCACGCCGGCAGTGACGCGGCGGCGCGCCGGCGCCCCGCATGTAAATGCCCTGACACCGTTCCCGTGCCTGGCCCTCTTGTCTGTAAGGCACCCGCGACGGACGGTGGGGAGCAACACGCTATCGACTGTCCGCCCTACAGGCACGCAATTTGCCACGTTCCTCCCCATGCCGCGTGACGCCGGTGTCACGCGCTTCCCCCAACCTCAATTTCCGCCGTGGCATGCCGATAACACAGACTGCCGGGACCCCGCGAGGTGTGCCGTGTAAGCATTACAAGATCGAAATATCAGAACTAGAAAGCCTTGCAATGGTGACAAAGTCGCCAGACCACATGAAAGATCGGAGACAGGAGCGCGCGCCGTTGTCCCGCGCGGCGCTGGAGCAGGTGTTGCGGCAATTCCCCGAACCGCTGCTGGTGAAGAACCGGCGCGGTGTGTGGCTGTTCGTGAATCCGGCGATGTGCCGGCTGATGCGGCGGCCGGCCGAAGCGTTGCTCGGCCGCACCGACGCGGAGCTGTTCAGCGCCGAGCGCGCCGCCGCGTATCGCGCGGTACATGACCGCGTGATCGACGGCGGCGTGCAGGCGGACGAGACCGAGGTGTTCCAGATCGAGGACGGCGACGAACGGATCCTGCGCACACGCAAGCGCCTGGTCGCGATGCCGGGCGCCGACGAGCCGCTGCTGCTGGTCTGGATCACCGACATAACCGACGCGCATCGTATCGAGCGCGCGCTTTCGGAAAGCGAGGCGCACTATCGCTGCGCGGTGGAATTGAGCCCCGAGGTGCCGTGGACGGCCGATGCCGCCGGCCGGGTGTCCGAAGCGGGGCCGCGCTGGTCCGAACTGACCGGCCTGCCCGTCAGCGAGGCGCTTGGCGACGGCTGGGCGCGCTGCGTGCACGCCGATGATCTGCCGCGCGTGCGAGAGACTTGGGCCGATTGCGTCGCCACGCATCGAGCACTGGACGAGGAATACCGCCTGAGGCTGCACGATGGGTCGTACCGCTGGGTCCGCGTGCGGGCCGCGGCGCGCATCGACGACTATGGCAACGTTATCCGCTGGTACGGCACGCTCGAGGACGTGGACGACCGCAAATCGGCCAGCATGGCGAGCGAGGCGCTGGCCGCGCGGTTGTCCGCCGTGCTGGAGAGCACCACCGACAGCGTGGTCCAGCTCGACCATGCATGGCGACTGAGCTATTTCAACGGCAATGCCGAGCGGGCGATGGCGGGACGCCAGCCCGCGCTCGGGCGCTCGATCTGGGACATCTTTCCGGAGGAGCGACAGGGCGTGATCGCCGAGCAGTACCTGACCGCGGTGACCACGCGCCAGCCAGTCGTGTTCGAGCACCATGTCCAGGCGCTACAGGCATGGTACGAGGTGCATGCGTATCCGACAGCCGAGGGCCTGTCGGTGTTCTTCCGCGATATTTCGGAACGCAAGCTCGCCGAGCAGCAGTTGCTTGCCAACCAGGCGGCGCTCACGCATATGGCGCGCCACGATCCGCTGACCGGTATTGCCAACCGCCTGCTGTGTCGTGAGCGGATCGGGCACACCATCGCGGCGACGACCCCGGGGTCGCTCTCCGCGCTGCTGTACATCGACCTCGACGGCTTCAAGGGCGTCAACGATACGTTTGGCCATTACGCTGGCGACCTCGTGCTGCAGCAGGTGGCGAGGCGGCTGCTGGAATGCGTGCCTGACGCCGATGCCGTGGCGCGGATCGGCGGCGACGAATTCGTGGTGATCCAGGAGCGCATCGATGGCCGGCATGAGGTGGAAGCGCTCGCGCAGCGCCTGGTCGCGCAGCTGTCACGCCCGTTCCAGCTAGACGGCGAGCCCGTGACGCTGGGCGGCAGCATCGGCATCGCGCTGATTCCCGATGACGCTCAAAATGCCGATGATCTGCTGCAGGCCGCCGACATGGCGCTCTATCAGGCCAAGGCCGAAGGACCGGGCACCTGGCGCTTCTTTTCCGCCGACGAGGGCGATCGCACCAAGGTGCGGCTGGAGCGCAAGCGCGCGCTGCATCAGGCGCTGGCGGCCCGCCAGTTGGAGTTGCACTACCAGCCGATCTACGACCTGCGCTCCGGCCAGTTGCGCAGTTTCGAAGCGCTGTTGCGCTGGCGGCATCCGGTGCACGGATTGATATCGCCGGCGGAATTCGTGCCGCTGGCCGAAGAGACCGGCCTGATCGTGCCGATGGGCGAGTGGGCGCTGAACGAGGCGTGCCGCCAACTGGCACGCTGGCCGTCGGGCATCTGCCTGGCCGTGAACCTGTCGCCGCTGCAGTTCCGCGGTCGCGCGCTGCTCGATACCGTGCGCCGCGCTGTCGACGATGCCGGCGTGGAAATCTCGCGGCTGGAACTGGAAATCACCGAATCGGTACTGCTGCGCAACGACCGCGTCAATCTGGAACTGCTGCGCGAGTTGCGCGGCATGGGCGTTCGCATCGCCATGGACGACTTCGGCACCGGTTACTCGTCGCTGAGCTATCTGCGCAGCTTCCAGTTCGACAAGATCAAGCTGGACCGATCGTTCGTGTCGGACCTTGCCACCAGCGCTGAATCGCGCGCCATCCTGCACGCGGTGCGCAGCCTTGGCGCGGCCTTCCGCGTGCGCACCACAGCCGAAGGCATCGAGACGCCAGAGCAACTGGCCGTGGTGCGCGAGGAAGGCTATGACGAAGGGCAGGGCTATCTGCTGGGCGTGCCGCAGTCGCCAGAAGAAGCGTTCGCGCTGGCGCATGGGGCCGCCAACTGCGTCGGCGCGAAGGCATCATGCGGCGGCAACGATCTGATCTGCAAGGTGGAGTGCTGCCCGGGACGCGTGTCGTAACGTCCCGTTCCCGGGGGCGGCGATCTTCTCGTTCCGCTTGAAAATCATTCAACGGCCAGCCCACTTATCAATTCGGCGTCATCGACAGACAATGCGTCCACGGTTTGGCGCGGGGCAACTTGCCCCGCTGGCTACGCCGCGGCCCCAATACCTTGTCGGAGCGCTCGCTGTTCGAGCGGCAACGCGCGTTCGCCGGAGTGTCCCATGCATCTCGATCACGTCACGCTGGTTACCGATGACATTGAAGCGATGCGGCGATTCTTCGTCGATATCGCCGGGCTGCACGTAGGCCCGCGGCCGCCGTTTGGCGTGGACGGGTACTGGCTGTATCTCGATGGGCGTGCGGTGCTACACCTGATCCGCTCTGGCACGCCCGCGCGCCCTGGCAGGCCGACCCCGCGCATCGATCACTGCGCGTTTCGCGTCGATGATTCTCAAGCGTGGCACGCGCTGATCGACCGCCTGCGCGCGGCGTCGATTCCATTTCAGAACGCGGAAGTCCCGCTGACCGGAGAACGCCAGATCTTCGTGGCGCTCGCGCCCGCCGTGAGCGTCGAGTTCGTCATCTCGGCGGCGCACCGCTGAGCGCGCGATTGTTAGTCGGCAAACGGCATCTGGCATCTGGAGCACAATCGGACGTTCCCGCCGGAACCGCGCGCCGCGGCGACATATGCGCCATTGCACATTCCTAAAAGGAGAAACAGCATGACCATTCAGACATTCGAAGGGCAGACCGTGCTCGTCGTCGGAGGCAGTTCGGGGATCGGCGCGGCCGTCGCGCAGCAGTTTGCCGATGCCGGGGCAGCGGTCACGATCGCCTCGCGCAACGCGGCAAAGCTGACGTCGATCGCACAACAGATCGGCGGCGATGTGAAAACCGCGACGCTCGACTTCACCGTCGACGATGCGGTCACTGCGTTCTTTGCCGGAGCGCCCGCCTATGATCACGTCGTCGTGACGGCAGGCGAGACGGCAACCGGGCCGGTGCGCGGCTTGCCGCTCGGCGACGCCTACGCTGCGATGAACAGCAAGTTCTGGGGCGCCTACCGCGTGGCACGCGCCGCAAGCATTCGCGAAGGCGGATCGCTCACGCTGGTTTCGGGCTTCCTGAGCGTGCGTCCGAGCAAGTCGTCAGTGCTGCAAGGCGCCATCAACGCCGCGCTCGAGGCGCTGGGGCGCGGGCTGGCGCTGGAACTGTCGCCGGTGCGTGTGAACACGGTTTCGCCGGGACTGATCGCCACGCCGCTGTGGTCGAAGCTGGACGCCGAGGCGCGCGACAAGATGTTCGAGGGCGCCGCAGCGCGTCTGCCCGCACGACGCGTCGGCCAGGCGGAAGACGTCGCACGTGCCGTGCTGTATCTTGCGTCCACGCGGTATGCCACCGGATCGACGGTACTGGTCGACGGCGGCGGTGCGATTGCCTAGCCATCGATAAAACGTACGCCAATCACGGGGAGCAGCAGCGCGTGGATAACCTCGGTGACCTGCGGTTGTTTGTGGAAGCCGCCGCGCTTGGCAGCCTGTCCGCCTGCAACTTGTGCTGCCCGAATGGCGCTGCCCTGACTCGCCCGTGCACGCGCTGTTCCAGCGACGCCAGTTCATGGCCCCCCGCGTCCGCGCATTGCTCGACTTCCTCGCCGAGCGCTTTGCCGAAAGCGCCAGTCAGTATGCGGCGTACCTTGACGGCAGCCGTATGACGCGGGACTGAGATCGCGCGGCCGGTCCGATTGCGCCCTTCGGGCGCTTGAAAATCCTTCTCTGGTGGGGGAGTGCCGGCGGCAACCGCTGCGGAACCGCCGTCGAAAGGTTGGCGCGCAGTATGCCTTATCGTAGTTATCGGCGTTTTCAGCGGCGACTTTAATTCTCTTCGACTGCCCACTTGCCGCGCTGCTACAAGCGTTTGTCCGGGCTCATGCGCCGCAAGCACGACGGTTCCGCGCGAGATAGCGGTAGGCAAGGCGCCGCGCGTGAAGCCCCCGCAGAATCGTTGCGTGCCGCAGACACTCGAATCGATTACGCCCGCAAGGGGTATTTGCCAGAAATCACACATTTGCTAATGTCGCGCCCCGGGTAGATTGCGGGGACAGCGCCTGACAAAGATCGGGCTCCCGCATCAATACAAAGAAAAGTGGGAGTGGGTCGTTGTTTGAATTTCGGTTAGCACGGGGCCAGCTTGGGTCGCTGGTCTCATATTCGTGTGTGCGCGGCGCATTGGCAGGGCTTGCGTTATTCGCACTGGCCGCGCGAGGCCATGCCGCAGGCATTGTGGCCGACGGCGGGACCGCCACCACAGTCAATGTGGGCGCTGGCGGCCGGATTACCGTTGGTGTGGCCGGCGCGGTAGGCGGCGTCTCGACCAACACATATCGCGAGTTCAATGTGCCGCGCAGCGGCGTCGACCTCGACAATTCCGCGGCGCGGGCGCGCACGATCCTCAATCAAGTCACAGGTACCAATCCATCGCTGTTGGAAGGGCAACTGAGCGTGCTCGGTCCGCGCGCCAATGTGGTCATCGCCAATCCAAACGGCATCAGCGTCAATGGCATGACGGTGCAGAACATGGGAAACCTGGCGCTGACCACCGGGCAGGTTTCATTCAACGATTTCACCGTCAACGGGCAATTGCAGCGCAACCTGGTGCTCACCACCAACCAGGGCGCCATCGACATCGGCCTCGGCGGCCTGTCCGGCACGCTGCTGAATCTGGAACTGATCGCCAAGCAACTGCGCGTTGCCGGCAAGGTCGAGAACCTCTACGGCGATGCCAACGCGCGGGTGCGCGCCGTGGTAGGCGACAGCCATGCCGAAGTGGATGCCAGCGTGTCGCCGGGAGACAACCAGACGCCGTGGATCAGCTACTCCGCGTCTGGCTCGGCATCGAAATCCATCGCGCTGGACATCACCGCCGCGGGCAGTCTGATGGCGGGTCGAATCGAACTGCTGGTGACGGACCAGGGCGCCGGCGTGCGCCATGCCGGCACCGCATATGCCACGGCTGGCGATTTTGTCATCTCCGGTAGCGGTGATCTGGAACTGGCATCCGGCAGGATCGGCGCGGCCAACGACGTGCTGATCGGGACGGGCGGCCTGCGCGGCACCGGGGCGATTGATGCGGGACGACATCTGCAAGTGTCATCGGCGCGCGTGACATTGGCGGACAGTGCGCTGTCGGCTGGCACGCGCACAGCGGGGGATCTGGTCATCGGTGCGCAGGGGCAAGTGCATGGCGAAGCGGTGGCGTTGACCGATACCAGGCTCAACGCGAGCGGCGGTCTGGGTCTGTTCGACGCCGGTCCGGGCGTTGTGTTGACCGGCGTGCAGGCCACGGCCGACGGCAACGTGGTGATGGAAGCGAGCGGCCCGGGCGGATTCACCGCGACGGCGGGCGCAGGGCGCACCGCGCTCACCGCGTCGCATGGCCAGCTTGCGCTGCGCGCCACCAACATCGCGCTTAGCGGAACTGACATTGATGGCGTTGGCGGTGTTTCGATTGCGTCTGGCGACGTGAGTCTGCGCGACACGGTTTTGCGCGCGTCGGGCGGTGGCGTCAGCATCGACGCACAGGGCGCGTGGCGCCAACTGGACTCGGACGTGCTGGCCGCGTCGGATATCAGCTTGCGCAGCGCTTCCGCAAGGCTCGACTCGGCGGCGCGGCAATCGACCATCGTGGCCAACGCGGGCGGCGTGCTGTTCGATGTGGCCGGTGATATCACCAACATGGGCGGGATGATCGAGGGGCAGCGCCGCATCGCTTCATCCGCCGCTTCTGCTGGCGCGGTGACGTTGCGCGCCGGTGGCGGCGTCTGGAACGAGTCGACGCCGCAGTATCTCGGCATTCTGTTCGGCGCGGCCGACGACGTAGTGGTCCGCGCGGGCGGGGACGTCGTCAATCGCCACGCGCGCATGTTGTCGAATGCGAAGCTCGACATCGCGGCCACGGGCGACCTGATCAACGAAATCACCAAGCAGCCCGGCACCAACGACGAGCAGCCTGTCATCGCATCGGCGTCCGCCCGCCGATGGTTGGTGCTGTCTCGGCGCAGCAGTACGTTCGATATCGACTATGGCACGGCGGATCGGCCGGATCAGGTCGCCTATCTGCTGTCCGATGCGGGCACCACGCTCAGCGGCAGAAATGTCATCAATACCGGTGGCGAGATTTATGCCAACAACGGTGCGATCCGCATCGACGCCGCCGATACGTTCCGCACCCAAGGCGTGACCACGGGATCGGCTCACTATTCCCGCTCTTGCATGATCGTTTGCCGGACATCGGCCTCATCCGATACAGCGGTGATCGGCGGGCTGCTGTCCGCAGGCAGTGGCATCGAGATCCGTGCAGGGCGGCTGGCCGAGAATATCGGCGGTCGCGTGCTGGCGATCGGTGACCTCGATATCGATGCGCCCATGACATACGCCGCTGGCGTAACGGGCTATACCGCCATCGCGCGCGAGCGCGGTTTCAAGGTGTTCTTCGGCGATACCTGGGCACGCCTGTACGCGATGGATGTAGGCGGAAGCTGGATGGCTACCGGTCGCACGCGTGTAAGCGGCGATGCGGAAATCAACGGCGGCAGCTTCGATGGCGCGGTGACCGTTGCCGGTGCCACCACGCTGACGCGGGCGCGCCGCATTGAGCCGGTATCGGTGGAAAGCCATCTCGGTATGACGTCATGGATGTGGCGATGACGCACAACGCGCGACATCGGCTCCATCGCATCGCGTTGGCAACGTGCGTGCTGGCCACGACCGGTGCCGCCCTTGCGCAAGTGCTGCCGGGCGCTCAAGGGCCGCTTCCGCCGGAAGATCCCGCGCAGCGACTGTTGCGCGAACAGCGCCAGCGCGACCTACAGCGCGAAGCCACACAACCACCAGCGCAGATCGAACATCAGGCGCCTCCGCCGTCCGACGTCCGCGTGGAGGACATCGACGAACCCGCCGCGACCTTCGACATCCGCCGGATCGAGGTCGAAGGCAACACGGTGCTCGGCGATGCCGAGGTGGCGGCAATCATCGCGCCGTTCGAAGGCCGCGCGCTTGGCGCGAATCGCATCAATCTGCTGCTGAGGCGCTTTACCGAAGCATTCGTCGCGCGCGGATATATCACCACGCGCGCCTATCTGGGTCAACAGAACCTTGCCAGCGGCGTACTGCGCGTGACGGTGGTGCCGGGGCGCGTCGAATCATTCCAGCTCAACGGCAAGACATTGCGGCCGGGACCGCTGGCATTATTCGATGCCACGGGCGGCGGCTGGGTGACCGATGCAGGCACCGTCTGGCAGTTTCCTGCGCCCGGCGACACGCTACGGTTGCAAGACCTGGAACAGGGCGTCGACCAGTTGAACCGCTTGCGCCGCAATCGCGCGGAAATGCAGATCCTACCGGGCCAGACGCCGGGCGGGTCCGTCGTGGCGTTGACCAATCAGCCGGGCGACCGCTTCCGCTTCAATGCGGGCGTGGACAACTACGGCAGCCGCGTGACCGGCATCTCGCGCACGCGCGTCGGCATCGACGCCGACAATGCCCTTGGCTTGCAGGAATCGCTGGGCGTCAGCTACGTTGGCACCACCGATACCAATGCGGCCGTGGCGTCCGCCGCGGTGCCATTCGGCTACAACACGTTCAGCTATACGGCGTCGCTGTCCGAATACCAGAACGCCATTGGCGACACAGCACTGCTATATGGCCGCACCGTTGGCCACACGTTTGGCTGGAACCGCGTCATCACACGCAACCAAACCGGCCGACAGGCGCTGGACCTGACGCTGACGTGGCGTAAGACCGAGCGTGAGATCAACAACCTTCAGCTCGATCCGCAGCGACTCACGATCCTGCGCGCCGCGTGGAATGGCCTGTGGCGCTTTGCCGCAAACGGCCAGCAAGGCTACGTCACAGCGGAAGCCGGGTACTCGCGCGGGCTGTCCGCCTTCCACGCCACGCCGGATCCATCGGACATCCGGCACGACGAAGCGCACGCCCAGTTCAACAAGCTCGATGCCAATACCACGCTGCAGTTGCCGCTGCCGTTGATCGCCGGGCGCGCGCAGCTGGCGTGGCGCGCGCAACTGGTGGGGCAGTGGACCAATGTCGCGCTGTTCGGGTCCGAGCAGATCTACGCGGGCGGCATGAGCACGGTGCGCGGTTTTCGCGAAGGGGTGATCGCGGGCGACCGCGGCGCATATCTGCGCAACGAGTTGGCATGGGCCAATGCGCCGGTCGTTGCGGGCATCCGCATGGAACCGTACGTGTTTGTCGATGGCGGTGAAACGCAGTACGTGGCCACGCGGCAATGGCAGGCCGTGGTAGGCGCGGGCGCGGGCATCAGGCTGTCGGGGCAATGGGCCAATCAAACTTTCACGAGCGAACTGCTGGTGGGCGCGCCGCTGGCGCAGCCCGCCAATCTCGGGCCGAAGCGCGGCGTCGTGCTGGCCACCTTGAACTGGATCTACTAGACATTTGGGAGCACAAGCATGCAAGGCAACATTATTCGTCTCGCTCTGGGTGCCGTCATCGCATTGGGGCTCCAGTGCGCGCACGCTGCCACGGTCAATGGCGTGGCCATCGCCGATACGGCGATCACCGACACCCTGCGGGCGACGGGTCTGCCCGATTCCCCCCAAGCGCGCGAAGCCATCAAGCAGCAGTTGATCGCGCGCGAACTGTTCCGCCAGGAGGCCGCCAAGGACAAGGCGCTGGAACAGCGTGCGGACGTGCAGGCGTCGTTGCGCGAGGCGCGCAACCAGGTGCTGATGCAGGCCTGGCTCAAGGACCATATCAAGCCCGCCCCGGTGACTGATGCAGAGGTACGGGCGCGCTACGACGCCATCGTCGCGACGCTGGGCGATCAGGAGTACAAGGCGCGCGTGATCGAAGTGGCAGACGATGCCACGGCCGGCGCTGCGCTGGCACGCATCAAGGCTGGCGAGGACTTCGCAAAGGTGGCGCAGGCCGTCAGCCTCGCCCCGTCGAAGACCGCCGGCGGCGCGATGGAGTGGGTCAGCTTCAAGGTGCCGGTCCAGGAGGGCAAGACTCAAAACCTGCCGTTGCCGATCGCCCAGGCCATGGCGTCGTTGCCGCCCGGTGCGATCACGCCCGCGCCCGTTGCGGTGGGCGAACGCCGCTATCTGGTCAAGGTCGATGCCGTGCGCCCGACGCAGATTCCCGCGTTCGAGACGGCGGCGCCTGGCATCCGGCAGGCGCTTCAGGCGCAGGCGCTGGAGCGCGCCACGCTGGCCCTGGTCACGAGCCTGCTGACCAAGGCAAAGATCACGCAGTAGTTCGCGTCGCAATCACCGCGCCCGATTCGCCGGCGGCGTTTCACGCTGCCGTTTCCAAGTCTTTCGTCTGACGCTGTTCAGCCCCAACCATGCAACGCGACCGCTCGGCCACGCTGTACCCCGCTTCCTCGACCGCCGCTGACGTTCCTGTGGACGTGCCGGCCGACCTGTCGCTGGCCGACCGTGGCCGCCGCAGCGTGGCCGTGCGTGCCGTCGCGGCATGCTTGGCCACCACGCTGTGGGTCGGGCCGGTGTCGATCACGTTGCAGCAGTCCAGGCAGGCGGCCGGAGTGCTCGGTGCGGGCGCAATGTCTGTGGATGCCTTTGCCACGCACGTCGGCGCGGTGCGTCAGGGGCTGCTGCGCTGGGCGATGGACCAGTTGCCGGTGGTATTGCGCTTCGGCCCCGCCGAGGCCATGGCCGCGCCAGTGACCGATCCGGCGGCAGCGATCCGCTTCACGCCGACGATCTCTGCCACGACCGGCCCGGGCGCGCCACAGGGCGGCGTGCCTGTGGTCGGCATCACCACGCCGAACGCCCAAGGCATCTCGCTGAACCAGTACCGCTCGTTCGTCGTCGACCCAATCGGGCTGATCCTCAACAACAGCACCACGGGCGGCGGTGCGTTCCTGGGCGGCCAGGTGGCGGCCAATGCCAACCTGGCGGCGTCGGGGCCGGCGCGCCTGATCATCAATCAGGTGACCAGCAATGCGCCGGCACAAATCAACGGCATGGTCGAGGTGTTCGGCGCGCAGGCCGGCCTGGTGGTGGCCGCGCCCGGTGGCGTCTATACCAACGGCGCAGGCTTCACCAATACGTCGCAGGTCACCCTGACGACGGGCACCCCGCAGTGGCTCTCGGCAACGGGGGCCGCCACGAGCTTCGACGCGGCTGCGTCGGCTGGATTTCTGGTCGAAGGCGGCCGCATCCAGATCGGCAACCCGACGCCGGGATCGCCCAGCACCGGCATCGAAGGCACGGTCGGCAACATCAGCCTGATCGGCGAGTCGATTGGCGTCGATGCGGCGTTGAACGCTGGCCGCCAGATCAACCTTGTGGCGGGCCGCCAACTGGTCAAGCCCGACGGCGACGGGTTCACGACCACGCCCACCGGCGCCAACAATGCCGCCACGAACACTTCCGCCACGAACGGTCTGGCGATCGATGCCACGGCCTTCGGGGCGATGAATGCCGGGCAGATCCGCATCGTCAGCACCGCCGCAGGCGTGGGTGTGCGGGCCGATGGCAACCTCGCGGCGTCGGCGGGCAATCTCACCATCGATGCATCGGGTAACGTCAAGGTCGGCAGCACTTACGCCAAGCAGGAGGTGGCATTCAACGCAGGCGGTGCAGTGGAGGCGGCTGGCAATGGTCGCGCCGAAGCGGCGTACATCGTCAACGCAGCCGGCGATGTCACGCTGGGCGGGACGCTGGAAGCAGGGCGCGGCGTCGCCGTGACGTCCGGTGGCGCCATTCGTGGCGCGGGCGGTGTCAAGGCACAGGACGCGGTGGCGCTCAATGCCGCCACCAACGTGGATGTGGGCGGTGCCGTGAACGGCGCGAGCATTGTCGTCAAGGCGGCCGGTCAGGACGGGCAGGGGGATATCCGACTGGGCGGCGATGTGACGTCGCCGGGGACCATCGCGCTGCAGGCCGCGCGGGATACCGTCATCGACGGCAGCGCGGTATCGGCCGGTGATCTGAACCTGGCCTCGCAACGCAACCTGACAATTCACGGCGCGGCGGGCAGCACCACGGGCAACGTGTCTCTGACCGGTGTAGACGGCAGCGTGACGACCACGGGCAATGTGGTCTCGCCCGGCACGCTCAGCGTAAAGGCAGGTACCGATGTCAGCCTGGGCGGCCAGGTCGCGGCGACGGGGCAGCTCGATGTCACGGCGCAGACGGGCAGCATTACCACCACCGGGCAGATCGGCAGCAATGCCGGCATCGCGCTGAAGGCGGCGCAGGATGTGACCGTGGGCGGCCAGGCGCAAAGCGCGGGCGATACCACTATCACTGCCACACGCGGCAATGTCGCGATCAATGGCGCACTGACCAGCGACGCCAATACCGCCATTTCTGCGGGTGACGCCGCAAGCGTCTCGGGCAGCCTGTCGAGCGGTGGTAACGCCAGCGTATCGGCGGCGACAGGATCGGCCACGATCAACGGATCGCTGACGAGCCTCGGCAATGCCAATGTCTCGGGCGCGCAGGACGTCACGCTATCGGGCAGCACGTTGGTGGGCGGCAATCTCGGTGCGTCGGCAGGCCGGATGCTGACGGTTGGCGATCTCACCTGGATCGGCAAGGACGCGACGCTGCGCGGCGGCGATGTCTCGATCGGCGCACCGCAAGGGCAGCAGAACGCTGTCAGCGGCACCTTGGATGTTGCCGCCACGCGCGGCCTGACGCTGACCGGCGATACCACGGCCACCAACGTGACGCTGAGCGGCTCAACCATTAGCAATGCGGGCGGTACGGCGGCCGTGCAGCAAATGCAGGTGTCGGGCGGAACGGTCACCAACACCGGGACGCTGGCCGGCAATGCCGTCACGCTGAACGTGACGAATCTGACCAACCGTGGCGTGCTGGGCGGGCAGACCGTCAACGCCACGATTGGCAACGCGTTCGACAACGCGGCAGGATTGCTGTCCGGTGCGCAGACACTCACGGTGTCGGCCGGAGCGCTGGTGAACAACCAGGGCGGCACGCTGTTTGCCGGCGATCTCAGCGGCCAAAATCCGCTGAGCGGCAATCTGGCTTTTACGGTGTTCGGCAGCAACGGCAGCTTCAACAACGTTGGCGGTCAGGTGCTGGCCGGCAACAACCTCACGCTCAATGCGCCTAACCAGGTGTTCGATCCGTCGGCTACGGCCACGGGCAAGCTCGACGCCAACGGTACGCTGACGCTGGGCGCGCTGGCGATCAACAACACGGGAACGTGGATCGTGCCGGGCGGCAGCGTGGTACTCAACGCCAGCCAGGGCATCAGCAACAGCGGCACGATCCAGAAGGCGGGCGATTTGTCGCTGGCGACCGGCGGCGCCTTGACCAACACCGGGCAGATCATCGGCGGCGCCAATGTGTCGCTGTCGTCCGGCAATCTGACCAATACGGGCACGCTGCACGCCAACGGTGACCTCGCGCTGGATGGCAACATCACCAACCGCGGCGTGGCCGAGGCGCTGGGCAACGTCGCCATTACCGGCGGCAACTTCGACAACACCGGCGCAAAGACGCAGGCCAACGGCAACCTGAAGATCGACATCGGTGGCACCGTGAGCAATGTCGCGGGCGTGATCGGCGCCAATGGCGACATGCATATCGCGGCTGGGGCGGTCATCAATGATCGCTCGGGGCCGGTGGACGGCGGCAGCACGACGGGCAAGGTCAGCAACGATGCGTTGGTCAATTCGGCGGTGATCGGCAGCTATGCACCATGGGTATATTCGAATTGCGATTCGTGCTCGTGGATGCCCACGGCAGGCACGCCGACCAACCTGAAGATTGGCGATATCCGCCGCACGCCCGACGGCACCGCGCTGGCGCCGGAAGTCGGCAACTACCCCTATACGTCGGGCGGGGAAGCTGGCATTTCATGGATTTCGATGTGGCAGCTGGTCGATGCCACGAGCCCGTACCCCGCGAATGCCGTGGGTATGGCAATTGCGTTGCCCACCGTGGACCGCACCATCGTCAAGCAGGCGGACGGCGTTGCTGGCCAGATCATCGCTGGCGGCAATCTCGATATCAGCGCGTCGACGCTATCCAACAAGGGCGGCGTCATTTCCGCCGCGCGCAACGTCACGCTCAATGTCGGCAACCTGGACAATGGCAGATCCGCCACGCTGGTCGATAGCGTGACAGACGCGGTCAATCAGGCCGAATTCAATGCACTGCTGGCCCAGCTCAACAGGCTGGCACAAGCTGTTCCGCCATCCGATCAAACGGGCGCGAACCAGCAACTGCTGTTCGGCACGATCACGCCGCCATGCATGGGCGACAGTTGTGGCATGCCGGCCATCACCGGTGCGCCGGTCAACGTCGGCCGCGATGTCAACAACGCCACCGTGTCGGCACCGACGCAGTCGTACACCACTTCTCAGTTGGGCAAGGCGGGTCAGATCACCTCGGGCGGCAACCTGGTCCTGAACGGCACCGGCGACCTGACCAACACTGGCGACATCGCCGCCGCCGGCAACGTCAAAATCACCACTCCAGGTACCTTTACCAACAAAGGCGTCTACGACGTCAGCGTGGCTACCCAGGTCGGCTGCGTCCCGGGCGGTGACTGCCCCGATGACAGTTTTCCCACGGTGCAGTCGGTAGCCTGGAAGCAGACGCCTTCCACCATTGCCGCGGGCAACGCGCTGACCATCAACGCAGGCGCCGTGCAGAACCTGAACGCCACGCTGGCGGCCCAGGGCAATGTCGATATCACGACAGGCGGCACCGTGACCAACCGCGCCGGTGCGATCCAGTCGGTGTCCGGCGATGTGTCGATTACGGCGGCCGCGCTGGTCAACCAGTCGCTCGATCCGATCAAGCTGCACAAGAGCTACGGCGGCCAGAATCCACCTTATGCCGGCGGCTGCAATCCAGGCGGCACCTATGGCAATAGCCAATGCGCCGCCACCGAGGACGCTGCCGCCGGTCCCGCAGCGGTGATTTCGGGGGCGCGTGACGTCACGATCCAGACCGGATCGCTCAGTAACAATGGCGCGTTGATTAGCGGCGGCCGCAACGTCAACGTGCAGGCCAGCGGCGGAGTGGACAACACCGCCATCGCGCTGAACGCCGACTGGGTCGGACGCTGGCAGGAAGATCGCAGTGGCGGTGACCGCTGGCACGATACGGGCGGTCGTTCGGTGCTGGGCAGCATCGCTTCCGGCATCCAGGCGGGCAACGCGCTGACCGTCAATTCGGGTGGGCAGATCGTCAACACCGGCAATCTGCTGGGCACGGTCGTCGATCTGACCGGTGCGTCGATGGTCAATGGCATTACCAGCCCGAACCAGCCCACGCCGCCAAGCGCCACGCCGCAGCAGGTCATCCCGCTCGGCCCGGCGCCGGTGCCAGCGGGATCGCTGCCGCCTACGGCAACGGTCACGCCCGATCCGACCGAGCCGTGGCAATTCACGCCGGTGGTGGTGGCAACGCCCACCGCGCCGACGGCCACGACGCCGCCGGCCGTCGACTGGCACTTCAATGCCAAACCGGACGGCACGCCGGTGACCAGTCCCACCACGTCTAACGACCGCGCGCAGTACGTCAGCCCGAACCCGGCTACCGGCGTGCTGGCTGGCGTGACGCCGGACAGTCTGCTGGCGCAATTGCCGCCGGAGCTGCGTCCGGGGAACGTGACGTTCTACTACGACCCATATACCGAAGGGCAAAAGCTGCAACAGGCCGCCTTGGCACAGACGGGGCAGGAAAGCTTTATCAGCGGGCTGTCGTGGGACAGCCAGAACAACCTGTCGGTGACCGATCAGGAAAAACTCGCGCTGTACAAGAACGCCGCCGACTACGCGAAGGAACACAACCTGGCGCTGGGCCAGGCCCTGAGCGTGGATCAGGTGAAGGCGCTCGACGCGCCGATGCTGTGGTACGTCGAGCAGGCGGTACCCGACCCGCGCTGCACGCTAGCCAGCACGATCTGCCCGAGCGTCAACGCGCTGGTGCCGCAGGTCTATCTGCCGGAAGGCTATGCCCAGGCGCTGGCTGTGCCCACTGGCGGCACGATCAGCGGCGAGAACATCAAGCTGAGCGTCGACGGCCAGCTTCGCAACACCGGGCAGGTCGTCGCGCGCGACACGCTGACGGTCAAGGCCGAAAGCATTGACCTGAGCCCGAACGTGGTGTCGATCGGCACCAACGCGTACAAGGCGCAGGGCGGCTGGAACGTGGTGACGGGCACGGTGGTGCAGCCGGGCGGCTTCCTGTCGGCGATGCACATGGACATCGAAGCCGACAGCATCCGGGCCATCAACGACGCCTTCCGCGTGACGCGCGCCGACGGCACGGTCGACGCGGACGCCAGCGCCGCGCTGGTGGCGCAGCTCAAGGAAAGCCTGGGGCTGAACTACACCGAAGGCACGGTCGCCGACGACATCCACACGCAGTTCATCAAGGAGAAGAAGGGCTTCGGCATCCTTGGCCAGATTTTGGCGATGGCGGCGGCGGTTGCGGTGTCCATCGTCACGGCAGGATCCGCGGCCGCAGCCATGGGCGTGGCGCTCGCCAAAATGACATTGGGTGAGGCGATACTGGTAGCCGCGCTGTCGAGCATGGCTGGCAGTATGGCCAGCCAGATCGTGTCGGGCCAGGGGCTCAATTTCGGCAAGATTGCACAGGCTGGGCTGATTGGTGCGGTGACTGCGGGGCTAACCAATGGCATCACGTTCGACGGCAGCAGCTTTGGGCTAAGCGAATGGGGTCAGTCGCTGGAGGGAACTAGGACCTTGGCAAACCTTGCCGGCAGCAATACGGCTGGCGGCGTATTGCAGGCGGCGAAGGACGGGGCGACGGGCACCATCTATCAGCAGGCCATTGGCATGGTGGGGACGGGCCTGATTAACGCCGGGATTAATACGGCCTTCAATGGTGGGAGCTTTGGACAGGCGTTCCTGAATAACCTCGTGGCGCAAACAGCGGCGCTGGGCGCCAACGCGATTGGCAATTCGACCGATCCGCTAACGCTGCAGAACGTTGCCGCCCATGCGGCGCTGGGATGTGCCGCGCAGAGTGCGATGGGGGGTGATTGCGGTAGTGGTGCCATTGGGGGGGCGACGAGTGCTGTGGTGGCGCCGCTGGTGGGTGGTGCGCTGGGTATTCAGACGAATGCGGATCGTGCCAATCCGGTGAATCAGGCCGTGGTGACAGCCATTGCGATGCTGGCGGGCGGTGGCCTGGCTCAAGCGCTTGGTCAAAATGGCGTAGCAGCAGCGGGGGCGGCGCAAAACGAGGCACTGAACAACTACCTGAGCCCCAAGGATAGGTTAGCTTTCGAGAAGGCCCAGCGGGAATGCGCGAACCGCGTCTTGTCATCGTGCGCCGCAGCCAACATTTACGCGGAGAAGGATCAGAAGAGCAATGACATCCTGGCAGATGGACTGACAAAATGTGAGGGAAGTGGCTGTCAGTCCCTTGCGAACTGGATTCAGGATCAGAAGACATCCTTGGGTTGCGGGTCGTCCAGTGGTTCCGCAGACTGTCAACTGTTGGAAAAGAGTTGGCAGATTGCACAAGCGAAAGCGCAGGGACTTGAGCTGCCAACCTTTTCGCCAGATGACCTGATTGGTACCGGGCTAGTCAAGGGGCTGCTCGCGGGTACGCTCAAGGGCGTTGGTCTCTTGGGGGTAACGAGGTCTGTTGGTAGCGATGCTGCTAAGGCTTTGGAAGGGCAACTTGTCAAGGACAGCGGCGTACCGAGTACCCTGAGTGGGCTGGCGGATCCAAGTTCGATTCGTTTCACGCAGAGCAGTATTGGTTCGACGTTCTCCAATGGGGCATCGCTACAAGATGCAATAGGCGCATTGCAGTCTGGGTTGCTCTCACCAACCAGCTTGCCGCCGATACGCGTGTTTGAGAAAGATGGGTTGTTCTATACGCTGGATAATCGAAGGCTATTTGTGACTTCGCAAGCCGGTACGATGGTGAACATAACGCCGGCTACAGCTCAAGAAGTAATGAGCCAGACGTGGAAATTTACAACGCCGAACCAAGGGTGCATTGTGTGCATCAGAGGTGTTCCAAAGTAATGGGAGGTGAGGATGAATCTACCAGATCAGATCGGTGAAATTGATTCGAAGGAAAAGCTGGCGGACTTTGTCGCTTCTCTCCAAGAAGACCTAGAGAAGAATCCAGCAGAGTGGGAAAACGCTAGCCTAGAGAGGTTTCTTGGTGCAATGGAAGCCTGGATTAGAGATATGGATGGGTATTACAAGAATGCCGGGCAACCTGTTCCAGATATGCCGACTTGGCGGACGTTGGCTGACATCTTGCTGGCAGCTAGAGTCTACGAATAGGACGGGCTCTTGCTTGATCCGGCTCAGCATGGTTATGCGACCAACATGGACTTCTTCAATGCCCAGAAGAGGTAACTGTTGCCGGGTATGCGGCTACGAGTTGTCATCGCCACCCTGGGGAGATGACGGGAATTCGCCGACCTGGGAAATTTGCCCGTGCTGTGGCACAGAGTTTGGCTACGAGGATAGTACGCCAGCGAGCGCACGAGAGATGCGAAACAGATGGATCGCAGGGGGAAAGCAAATGGTTCGACAAGCGCAAGAAGTCGGCGGACTGGAACTACGGCGTCCAAAGCAAGCATATTCCGGAGGAATACCTCTAGTGGGCTGCAAGTAGCTGGAGGTGGCCGCCAGCCAATCGATGAGCGATAGCGACAGACCCAGCTCCGGCCAAGTTCGTTGCTTCTATGGCTACTGTGGCTGTGCCTCACGAAAGCACGCCCCGTATCGAGGGCGGCCTTGCGAGTCGGGACGCTAGGGCCGTCCTTGCGCCAGATCGGGGCGATTTCCATCTGATCCCGCATTGCTAGGTCGCACCCCGCTCAGCCAAAAACCGCGTCTGGGGCAAAAAACCGCCAGCCATACCCGCATCGGGGCAATCGCCGCCCGCAAAGCCAAGCTGCATCTAGGGTTGCGGGCCGTTGCCAACGTGGGACGTGTCGGGTGCTGGATATGGGGCCATTGGGGGAGCGGCCAGTGCAGTTGTGGCCAGTACCCTCGTTGACCAGGCAGGCGGAGCCGCTAACCTGACCGATGTCCAGAGGGCTGCGATTACTGCAGCAGCAATGCTGGCGGGTGGTGGCGTTGCTGCGGCATTGGGCCAGAACCCAGAGGCTGCGGCCAGCGCCGCCCAAAATGAGGCGCTGAACAACTCCGAGCAGGTCCACAATGCAACGCCAAAATCTTTCGGAGGATCTGCGTTGACAGCAGCCTGCGGCAATGGCAGCCAGCCATGCAACACGCAGTTGCTAGGCACGATGCTGCAGGCACAGGGAGATAATGCGCAGCAGGCACTTGGAACAGTGTCGCCAAATTACGCGACACTGAATGTTGGGATATTGTCGGGTTCGGCTGGCGGTGTGATAAATCTCGCCGATGGTACGAAGTATCTCGCCGTTGGTGTGGGGCAGAGCAATCCTTCTGCCATATCCTGGTCGCCTGGTGGTAGCGCCACACTCGGCTGGATCTGGGGAGCGCAAGGCGCAGCGGCAACCAACTCTTTCCTGAATGGAGATGGCAATCAAGCGTTTGTGTCTATCCCTACCCCCTTCCCATTCAACGTGGTTGGTGCGGTAACACATGCCTACGGTGGCGCAACAGCGATCGAGCTTGGGATAGGCACACCGGGCGGAAAGACATTCGGGATTGTGCCCTGGAGTCATTCGATTCCTGTTGGTACCGGTTCGAAATAGGAGGAAGGAATGCCGGCAGTAGGAGGAGGGCCATCGCCAGAGCAATGGAAACGGATGAGCAAGGCAGAAAAGATCGTCTATTGCGTATTGGTCGGTGCGGCTGTGGTGTTTGTCGGATACTTGGTCATCGAAAAATTACTGAGTTGATGTTGTGAAAACCTTGCTGAACCCGGCTACGGCCGGGTTCGTCGTTTCTGCGGGTTGCTTTACGGTTCCGGAGCGGATTCGGATACCGTTTGCACGTTGTCGACGACGACGTGCTCGCCGTCCAGGTCGAAGCGCACGAACTGTCGCCGGCCGTCGGGGAAGCGTTTCTCAACGAGACCCTTTGGGGTGTCCGGGGTCGATACGTAGATGGGATTGCCCTGTGCGAGGTGGGCACGGGCGGCCTCGTCACTGTCGTCGTTGGCCATGGCATCGAAGAGCGCGTCCTGCTCGGCGGGCGACATCTGATCGAACGGTGTCAGCGGTGTCATAACGGCGTGGGGACAGTTCAGGTACTTGAATGGTACTTAAAAAGGACACTAGCAGAACTGTTTAACTGATGGGCAAGGCGTCTCGAATCCGGCCCAACTGGCGATGATCACGGCGTTGTCGATGCTGACTAGCGGCGGTGTGGCAGCCCTGCTGGGCCGGGACTCGCAAGCGGCTGCGACGGCGGCACAGAACGAGGCGCTGAACAATGCGACCTCGACAGGTCCGACACGCGGCATTGCGAATCGTGAAAATGCGCGGCTGACAAAGCTATGCGAGCCAAATTGCACTCAGGAGGACTTCAACCGCATCGATACCCAGGTGCGACAGCTGGAGGCGGCGACGACACTGGCGCGGATGAACAACCTGACGCCGGAACAGGCATTGAAGCTGGCTGACACGTTGTCGAACCTGTTGCCGTACTATGGTTCGGCGGCGATGCTGTACCAGGCGGTGACAGGCCAGACCCTGAGTGGCCAGTCGCTGGATAAGGCGGATCGGTGGCTGTCGGGGATTCTGGGTGCGATTCCGGCGGGCGCGGCGGCTTACGGCAAAATCAGTGAATTTATAGTCACCAAGGGAACACTTGCGAGTGGCGCAATTGCGACGACTGGGGGAACAGCGAATGCAGCAACTGTAGTAAAGCTTGCGGACGATCTCGCATCGAAGATGGCCAAACCTATTGTCTCAGACACAAAGCTCGGCGGTTTGATCGACGACTTGTATCGTGATGGTGCGAAAATTGGCACAGGTAGCACGTGGAGCGGCCCCACGTATCTGAGGACACAAGGACTCTCTTAAAATAAGGGATAGTCTTGTGCCTATCAGTAAGCCTAGTCATTACGTGGAACCCATCGAAATTCTGATCGAGCCGGAGCGCCGTCGT
>Ga0233425_10001748_pt1 | contig 46379 bp, 38 predicted proteins | sample Watercolumn_Towu_2_FD_181712 | JGI IMG/M metagenome (GOLD analysis project Ga0233425, IMG submission 181712) | Freshwater microbial communities from Lake Towuti, South Sulawesi, Indonesia - Watercolumn_Towuti2014_140_MG | ecosystem: Environmental > Aquatic > Freshwater > Lake | place...
GGCCGGTCGTGCGCGCGCCGGAGACGACGCTGCCGAACCAGACCGCCCCGCCGGCCTCGCGCAGCTCGCGGCGGAACCACTCGGCCTTGTGCTCCGGGTTCCAGCCGTGGGCCTGGAACGCCGGGTTGTCGGCCAGCCGGCGCAGAGCCTCGGTGACCTCGGCGGTGAAGCCCTCGCGGTAGCCGTGGTAGTAGTAGGAGATGTAGCCCAGGGTGCCGACGCCGCCGAGGCCAGCCAGGCTCTCGATCGCCAGCACGCGCGCCCCGGCGCGGGCGGCGGCGATGGCCGCCGGCGCGCCGCCGGTGCCGCCGCCGACCACGACAACGTCGAAGTTGCCGAGCGACGGCAGCGCCGCGCCGGCGTGGCCGGCGATGCGTCCGGTTGCCTCGCGCAGAAAGCGCGCGCAGGTGCACGGCTCGCGCAGGCCGGCCGTGGAGGGCTGCACGTGCGCGGGGCGCAGTTCGGCCGGCGCAGGCGCCGGCAGGCGGGCGGCCTCGTCCGCGGCGTGCCGGCCCAGACGCTCGCCGGCGGCGATCGCCACGGGCGCCAGTTGCAGCCGGGCCGCCTCGGCGCGGGGCACGGCCGCGCACGGCCCCAGCACGTGCAGGCCGGCCGTCGGCGTGGCGAAGGTTGCGGGATCGGAGAGGTCGCCGCACACGGTGGCGGCCGCGACAGACACGGGCGGCGTGAAGGACGCGCGGTCCGACATCCACGTCTGGTCCTTGTGCCAGGTGCGGTCGCGCAGGGTCTGCTCGGCGTCGGCCAGCGCGGCGGGCGTCCAGGCGGCGACCGGGAGCCGCACCTCGTACTCGAACGCGTCGAGCGCCTCGGCCTTGCCGTCGGTCTCGCCCGGCACGGGCGCGGGCAGCTTGCGGCCGATCGCGCCCGAGTCGCCTTCGGCGCGGTGACCGAGGACGACGCGCCGGAAGGCGATCTCGCCGCCGGTCCACGGCGTGAACGGCACGCCCGCCGCGGCCGCCAGCGCGGCGAACGGCGTGGCATCAATGACCTGGCGGCCGGCCACGGCAAACGGGCCCGCCTTGGAGGCGAAGACGACGCCGGCCAGCCGGCCCTGGCTGTCCAGCAGCAGGTCGGCCGGGTGGCAGCCGAAGAGAAAGGCGACGCCGGCGTCGATCAGCGCGGTGTCCAGCGCGCGCTTGACGTCCAGCGGCCGCGCGACCGGCAGAGGCGCGCCGGCGGCATCGGCGAGGAGCTTGCGGGCGAGGTCGGTGTCGAGCGGCGCGTCGGCGGACTGCCACAGACGGCCGGTCGCGCAGATGTCCTCGCCCAGGTAGGTCTCGGGCGCGGCCAGGAAGACGCGCTTGCCGGCCGCGGCCGCGGCGCAGGCCGCGGCCACGCCGCCGCTCGCGCCACCCGCCACGATCACGTCCACGGTTGCGATCAGGGGCACATCGGGTCGGTACGCCATGCCTCACGCTCCTGCCAGCGGGCAGCGCAGCACGCAGGGTTCTGCCGCCACCGGCCGGTACTTCTTGATCGGGTCCACGGTGCGCAGGGCCGCCTCCAGCCCCTCGCGCGTGACGGCGGCGCCGGGATCGGCGCTCGCCGTCGGGCCGAGGAAGCCGAAGCCGCCCTCCGCCACCAGCGCGTGGCGCCGGTCCCAGTCGCACCGCGGCTGGTCCAGGCGCCCGAAGCGCTGCGTGATGCCCTCCAGCGTAACCGCGATCGTCTCCGACTGCAAGGCGGCTTGACCCGGCCGGCGATCGGCGGCAGACTGCGTTGCATGGATGCGGAATCGGCCGGACCGGTGGCGGCGCTCCTGCGGCGGGGCGGCGTGCTGCGCGACGTCCCCGGCGCGGACCGCGACGCCGTGCTGGCGGCGGCCGTGGCCCGCATGCCGCTGCCGGAGGGCGCGGACCGCGACCGGCTGCTGGCGGAGATTCTCCAGCGCGAGGCGCTGGCCTCGACGGCCCTGGGCGGCGGCCTCGCCGTCCCCCACCCGCTGGACGCCGCCTGCCTGCGTCTGCCCGAGGCGTGGCTGACGCTGGTCTTCCCGGCCGCGCCGGTGCCCTACGAGGCGCCCGACGGCCAGCCGGTCGCGGCGTTCTTCGTGCTGCTGGCCCCGAACGCCGGCCTGCACCTGCGCGTGCTGGCGCATCTCGGGCGGCTGCTGCAGGCGGAGGAGGCGCGCGCCGTCCTGGCGCGCCGCGCGCCGGACGCGGAGATTTTCGACGTCCTGGCCCGCGCCGAGTCCGTCCGCTGACCGTCTTTCGTCCTTCCGTCGCTCTACGAAGTCGCCGGCTCCTCGCCGAACTCCCCGCGGTGGGCCTCGAAGAAGCGGTAGAGCGTGGCGCGCGCGACGCCCAGTTCGCGCGCGGCGTCGCGGCGGTTGCCGCCCGTCCGGGCCAGCGCCTCGCGCACGCGCTCGACGTTGAGCGGCGGGCGCCGGGCCGCGGGCGGCGGCGCCGCGGGAGCGGCGGCGGCCGCGGCGCGGCGCGAGGCCAGGTGCGCCGGCGGCAGGTGTTCCGGCCCGATCGCGTCGCCGCGGCACTTGACCAGCGCGTACTGCAGCCAGTTTTCGAGCTCGCGCACGTTGCCCGGCCAGTCGTGCGCCAGCAGCGCGTCCATCGCCGCGGCGCTCACGCGCAGCGTGCCGGGCCGGCCCATCTCGCGCAGGAACCGCCCGAGCAGGTGCTCCACCAGCAGCGGCAGGTCGGCGAGCCGTTCGCGCAGCGGCGGCATCCAGATCGGCACGACGTTCAGCCGGTAGTAGAGGTCCTCGCGGAAGCGGCCGGCCTCGATCTCCCTGCGCAGGTCGCGGTGCGTGGCGCTGATCACGCGCACGTCCACGCGGATGGACTGCTCGCCGCCCACGCGCTCGATCACGCCCTCCTGCAGCACGCGCAGCAGGCGCATCTGCATGGCCGGCGAGACGTCGCCGATCTCGTCGAGGAAGATCGTGCCGCCGTCGGCGAGCTCGAAGCGGCCCTTCTTGTCGCGGATCGCGCCGGTGAAGGCGCCGCGGACGTGGCCGAACATCTCGCTCTCCAGCAGGCCCTCCGGCAGCGCGCCGCAGTTGACGGCCACAAACGGCCCGGCCGCGCGCGGCCCCTCGTTGTGGATCGCGGCGGCCACCAGTTCCTTGCCGGTGCCGCTCTCGCCCTGGATCAGGATCGGCACGCCGGAGTCGGCCACGTCGCGCACGAGCTGGAACACGCCCTGCATCTTGGGATCGCGGCCGACGATGCCGGCGAACGACTGCTCGGCCGCCATGCGGCGTTCGAGGTGCACCTCGCGGGTCACGTCGTGAAACACCGACACCAGTCCGACCCAGCGGCCGTGGCGGTCGCGCAGCGGCAGGATGCGGGCGTCGAGCGTGCGGCGCGCGCCGCCGACGGCGGCGAGCTCCATGCGCTCGCGCCGCTCCTCGAAGCCCGGCGCGTCGGGGGCCGCGTTGTCCAGCGCGCACTTGGCGCCGCAGAAACCGCAGCCGAACACCGCGTGGCAGTCGCGGCCGAGCACGTCCGCCTCGGTGCGGCCGGTGATGGTCTCGGCGGCGCGGTTGAAGAAGACGATGCGGCGCTGGAGGTCGTGCGCCAGGATGCCGTCCGAAATCGAGTCCAGGATCAGGTCGCTGCCGGCGCGCAGGCTGGCGAAGGCCGCGACATACCCCTGCTCGAACAGGTCGGCCACCAGCCGCCGGATCGCGTCGCGCAGCTCCCGGAACTGCGCGACGCGCCGTGCCGGGTCGGCGTCGAATCCGGCCGGATCGGGCAGGTTCCACTGGATCACGGCCGGCCGGCCGGACAGCAGCGGCTGGCGGTCGCCGGCCTGGCGGCAGAGCGTGACGACGATGTCGAACGGCCGGCCGTCCAGCGCCGCCAGTTCGGGGCACGCCTCCTCCTCCAGCCGCAGGCCGGTCTCCGCCATGGCCGCGCCGGCCGCCGGATCGGGCGGCGCCGCCTCGATCGTGGCGCAACCGATCTCCATCTCCTCCGCGCCGGGCTGGCGCCGCGCGAACGCCGCCGCCATGCGGTTCGGGCAGGCGGCGCGCAGTCCCAGGAAGAGGAGGCGGAGCTTCATCGCAGATCGAAGGCCGCCAGCACGTCGCCGTGGCGCACGTAGAGCGTGGCGTCGGCCACCACCGGGGACGACCAGTGTTCGCGGCTGCCGAAGTCAACCGGCAGCGTGCCCGCCACCCGGCCGCCGTCCGGCGCCGGCTTGACCAGCAGCACCCGGCCCTTCTCGTCGTACGCCAGGATGCCGGCCGGCGTGCCGACGATGGACGCGCGGCCGACGCCGGCCACGCGGCCCAGCACGCGGCCGTCGGCCGGGTCGAGGCAGAGCAGCGGGCCGCCGCTGCCGGCCAGGTAGAGGCGGCCGTCGATCAGCAGCATGCCGTGGAAGTGGCAGTCGGCCTGCTTCACCTGCCACACGCGCTCGGCGCCGGCGGCGCCGATGCGCAGGCACTCGGCGCCGTAGCCGTAGCCGGAGGCGACGGCCACCGTGTCCGGCCCGAGGGCCACCGGCGTGTTGGGATGCACGGCGTACTGGTTGCGGTGCGCGAACGTCCACAGCACGGCGCCGGTCTCGGGGTCGAGACCGGCGACGTACTTCTCGGTCTGGGTCACGATCTGCTTCCGGCCGTTCAGCGTCAGCAGCGCCGGCGAGCAGTAGGCGCTGGCGTCGCCGAGGCCCTTGCTGGTCCAGAGCGTGGCGCCGGTGGCGATGTCGAGCGCCGCGACGGCCGCATCCGGGCCGCCCGGATGGCAGATCAGCCGGTTGCCGACGAGCAGGGGCGACTCGGCGATGCCCCAATGAATGTTGCGGCCTTGGAAGCGCTCGAACAGGTCCACGCTCCACGCCGCGCGCCGCGCCTGCAGGTCCACGCACACGGCGCGGCCGACGCCGCTGACCAGGTAGGCGCGGCCGCCGGCGATCGTGGGCGTCGTGCGGGCCAGTTCGTAGTTCCGGCCCCACTCCGGGCCGTATTCGAACTGCCACCGGAGCGTCCCGTCCTTCGGGTCGAGCGCATACAGCGCGCCGACGCGGTCCGTCTTGGCGCCGGAGGAACCGGTCACGTAGACCGTGCCGCCGGCGACGACCGGCGCGGAATAGCCGGCGCCGGGGAGCGTCGCCTTCCACTTCGGCGCGGGCGGCTCGGTCCATTCGGCGCGCAGTCCCTTCTCCTTCGAGAGGCCGTCCCGATCCGGCCCGCGCCACTGGGGCCAGTCGAGCGCGGGCGCCGCCGCGCCCGCCAGAATCGCCGCCGCTGCCAGCCATCCGCCGTGCCGCATGTCAACCTCCCGCGGCGCCCGTCACTGCCGGTTGATGTGCACCGGCACCTGGATGCCCAGGCTCATGGCCACCGCCGCGCCAGCCATCACCATCAGCAGTTCGCCCACGATCAGCCCGATGAAGAAGGGGCGGATGCGCTCGTAGGCGTCGCGGTTGCCATAGCGCGTCACCAGCGCCTTGCACGCCCAGCCGACGAGCAGGGAAAACCACTGTGCCCGCATGAGCGGGTTGACCAGCATGATCAGCCCGATCGGATGCGGCAGCCAGAATATACTCCGCCGCAGGTACAGAAGCAATCCCATGGCGCCGGCGCCGAAAAGGAGCCAGCCCCGCTCCAGCGTCGCCGAAGGGGGCGCCCGCACGAGCGCGCCCACCTCGTTGAAAAGCGCGGCGGGCATGTTGGAATGGAACCAGCGGCTGAGGTTGTCGGCCCCGCGCTGGTAGCCCATGGTGATCTCGGTGCCGACCGCGATCACGGCGGCCCCGGCGATCGCCGCCAGCAGCGCCCCGTGAAAGCGCAGCCGCGCCAGCCGCAGGTCGTGGCGGATCTTCAGGCAGTTGGCCATCGCCGGCGCGATGAAGGTCTTGATGTCCTGGAACAGGATCGACACGTACGGCATCAGCCCCGCGAACAGCGCCGGCGACGTGGCGGCGTGATCCATGCCGAACAGGGTGCGCACGAAGTGCAACGGGCCGGAAAGGCACTGGAAGGCCAGCAGGCCGCCCTCGGCCACGGCGCGCGTCAGGCCGATGGTCATCGCCAGCAGGACCAGGCCGAAGGCGGCGGCGTAGAGCGGATGCACGCCCATGGCCAGCCACTGGACGAGCCACAGCGCCAGCGCGCCGCCCAGGAAGACGGCCGAGGCCAGCCGGATCTCGCGCCGTTCGTCCGGTTCGAGCGCGCCGAGACCGGCGGGGCGCACGGCGCACAGCAGGTAGCGGCGGCACGTCCAGAGCACGGCGAACGAGAAGACCAGCAGCGCGCCGCCGCCGATGGCGCTGCGGAAGTTCAGCGTGTACCACCAGTCGGTCGGGAAGGAGTCCGCGTTCACGCCGCGTCCGGCCGCCACGAGCCCGAGCAGCAGCAGCAGGCTGCAGATGTGGAAGAACCAGAGGGAGAACGAGATCTGTTGGGGAATCAGGAACGCCAGGCCGATCAGCGTGAAGAAGATGCAGGCCTTCATCTGGGGCATCAGCCCGCGCAGCGGCGTGTTGACCAGGAACGGCGACCAGTCGAAGTCCAGCCCCAGCTGCTTCAGGCCGGGCACGAGGTTCGTGGCGCACAGGACGTTCCAGCCCTGCACGCTCCCGGCGATCGCCACACCGACCCAGAAGAGCCCCGAGCGGAACACCCGCGGGATGCGGCCGTCCGCGTCGCGTGGCCCGGCGCCGCCCAGATCCTCGGCGATCTGCGCCAGCGGGTAGCTCAGCTTCTCGTGCACGGCCCACTGCCGGAAGATCAGCACGTTGAAGGCCAGCAGCACCAGATAGGTGAGCCCGACCGCCAGCCCCCACCACGCCAGCGGCCGCAGCCACACCCGCCACGGCACGTGGCCGGCCAGGAAGCCGCGCGGCGTGGCGTCGGCCGCCGCCAGCCGGCCCGCCACGGAGGCCAGCGCCGCGCGAGCCGCGTCCGGCGCACCCGCCGTGCCGTCCGCCAGCCGGCCGCGCAGCGCCGTCAGCTCCCCTTGCATCTGCGCGAAGCCCGCGTCGCGCTCGCGTTCGCGCTCCAGCGCCTGCCAGCGCGTTTCCGCGGCTGCCAGCTCGCGCCGCTGCCCCCGCAGCTCGCGCGCCAGCGCGCGGCTGTCCGCCAGCGCGGCGCTGCGCGCCGCGCTGGCGGCGAAGCGCGCCTCGGCGCACGCCGCGTCCAGACGGCGTTCCGTCTCGTGGATCCGGTCCTGGCACGCCCGCCGCGCCGCCGCCGCCGCCGCGTAGTCCGCCTCCGGCACGCCGGACCCCACGCGCGCCAGCGCCGCCAGCGCCTCGTCCAGCCGCGCCGCCGGCGCCACCGTCCCGCCGCCGACCTCGTCCGCCGCCGCGCGCAGCGCGGCCGCCGCGCGGCCGCCGTACCAGGCGCGCCGCGCCCGCGCGGCGTAGGCGCCGAACGTGTCGCCCGCCTGCGGCAGGAAACCCGGAAACGACCGCAGCCCGCGCGGCAGGCCGCGGCGGAACACCTCGACCCGGGCGAAGGCCTGCTGCTCCAGCACGCGCAGCTCCTGCCGGTCCCGCTCCGCGGCCGCGTTCTCCGCGGCCAGCCGCGCGGCGAGCCCCGGCAGCGCCCGGGCCGCCTCCGCCGTCTCGGCGCGCTCCGCGGCCTCGCACGCCGCGCGCGCCGCGGCCGCGCGGCCGCAGGCGTCGCGGTAGCGGCGCGCCGCCGCCGTCGTGCCGGCCGTGGCAACGTAGAAGCGGTCCTCCAGGTAGGGCTCGACGTAGCGCGCCCAGCCGCTCTGCGGCTTGTTGAAGTACGGGTTGAAGAGGTTGCCCGCCATGGGCACCACCGTGGCGGAAAGCCCGTAACCGGCAATGCCGGCCGACACCATCCCCATCGTCAGCATGACGAGGATCTCCACCCGGCCGAACGGGCGCAGGATCCTCACCAGGCGGCAGAACGGGTTGATCAGCAGCACGACCGCAAGCAGCGCCGAGAGCGCCAGCACCGGCAATTGCGTGGCGGCGATGGCCACGTTCCACCGGTTCTGCACATACACGGAGACGTAGGCGAAGACCGCGCTGAGCACGAGCCCCGTCACGAAGGCCCGCCCTGTGATCCTGCCGTCGGTTGCCGCCATGACGGGCATCCCGCGCCGAACGGCGCGCATCAACCTCTGCCTGCCTTCCGCACCGCCGCGCCCGGGACGCCCGTCCGAGCTGCCGTGTACTTCACGCCGGGGAGTCCGATGAAGTGCTCGTCCTGGGTCAACAGGTCAGCCTGCTGCGCCCAAGCCGTCGACAGAATCAGACTGTCGGCCATCGGCAACCGGTGCTTGAGGCTGATCAACGCCGCGCGGAGGGCGATCGTCTCCGTGACATCGACAACACGCCCCTGCTTCATCTGGGCGACGGCCTGCAGCGCCCGGGCCTCGTCGGCAACTGCGTTGACCTTCTTGAACACCTCATAGAGGCAGATGACCGGCACGACGAGCGTGGAGGTCTCCTCGATCGCCGGGGCAAAAACGCCCGCGTTCGGACCGTCGAACAGAAACTCGATCCACCCCGATGTGTCCACGAGATTCATGCGCGATCCGCCTCGTCACGCTCGCATCGGCCGTCCAGTCCCTTCAGAAACCCCCGCATGCTGCGCATGCGGCGAATGGGCACCAACTCAATGCGGTCGTCGAAGCTGATCACCTGCAACCGTGCCCCGGCCCGGATGTGCGCGCGCTCCCGGACCGTCCGCGGAATCACCACCTGGAATTTCGGCGATACCGTCACCGCTTCCATATCGATCTCCTTTTGGTATTACGGATATCATATCGATCGGTCGACGTCAAGGGGGTCGTACGACGGGTAGCGTATCATCTTATGGCCGCGCCCGCCTTAGCGTGGCAAGCGGTTCCTTCATTCCTCACTCGTCATTCGTCATTCCCCCGGAGCGCTCCTGTCCGTACACTAATCGGCCATGCCTCTCGCCGCCAGCGCCCTGCCGCCGATCCGCTACCCCGCGGAACTGCCGATCGCCGCGCACCGCGACGCCATCGCCGCCGCCCTGCGCGAACATCCCGTCGCCGTCGTCTGCGGCGACACCGGCTCGGGCAAGACCACGCAGCTCCCCAAGATCGCCCTCGAACTCGGCCGCGGACGCATCGCCTGCACCCAGCCGCGCCGCCTCGCCGCCGTCACCGTCGCCCGCCGCGTCGCCGAGGAGTTCGGCGAGCCGCCCGGCGGCCTGGTCGGCTTCCAGCACCGCTTCGAACGCTGCGCCTCGCGCGGCACGCGCGTGCTCTTCATGACCGACGGCATCCTGCTCGCCGCCACCCGCCGCGATCCCCTGCTGCGCGCCTACGACACGATCGTCCTCGACGAAGCCCACGAGCGCTCGCTGAACATAGACTTCCTCCTCGGCCTCGTCCGCTCGCTGCTGCCGCGCCGGCCGGACCTGAAGGTCGTCGTCAGCTCCGCCACCCTCGATGCCGACCGTTTCGCCGCCTTCTTCGACGGCGCGCCCGTGCTGCGCATCCCCGGACGCCTCCATCCGATCGAGCTGCGCTACCGTCCCCCGCCGGAGGACGACGCCGACCTGCCCCGCCTCGTCGCCGATGCCGTCGACGAACTCGCCGCCGAGGGCGACGGCGACGCGCTCGTCTTCCTGCCCGGCGAGCGCGACATCCGCGAGACCGCCGAGGTTCTGGCCGGCCGCCGCCTGCCCGCCACCGAGATCATTCCGCTGCTCGCCTCGCTGCCGGCGGCCGACCAGCAGCGCGCCTTCCGCCTCTCCTCGAACCGCCGCATCGTGCTCGCCACCAACGTGGCCGAGACCTCGGTGACCATCCCGGGCATCCGCTTCGTGATTGACTCCGGGCTCGCGCGCATCAGCCGCTACAACCCGCGCACCCGCGTCCAGCGCCTGCACGTCGAGCCGGTCTCCCAGGCCAGCGCCAACCAGCGCATGGGCCGCTGCGGCCGGCTCGGCCCCGGCATCTGCGTGCGGCTCTACGACGAGGCCGACTTCCGCCGCCGCGACCCCTACACCGATCCCGAGATCCGGCGCGCCAGCCTCGCCGGCGTCATCCTCGCCATGCTCGACCTGCGCCTCGGCGACATCGAGCGCTTTCCCCTCCTCGACCCGCCCACCCCACAATCGGTGCGTGAAGCCTATCGCGAATTGCTTGAGCTGGGCGCTCTGGAAATGCGGAACGCGGAATGCGGCGTGCGGAATGAGATGCGCGCCGCGCCGGACGTCAACGCGGCCCTGCCGCTGTCATCTGCCCCTGCTTCGTACTCCGCACTCCGCGCTCCGCATTCCGCGTTCCGCACTCTGCACGCTCCTCCGCCACCCGACACCCGACACGCGCCACCGGTCCTCTCCCCTCTCGGCGCGCGCCTCGCGCGCCTGCCGGTCGAGCCGCGCCTGGGACGCATCCTCCTCGCCGCGCACGACGAGCACTGCCTGCGCGACGCGCTGATCGTCGTGGCCGCCATGGAGGGCGACGATCCCCGCCGGCGCCCGCTCGACCGGCAGGCCGAGGCCGACAAGTCCCACGGACGGTTCCGGACGCCCGACTCCGACTTCGCGGCGCTGCTGCGCCTCTGGCGCTGGTACGAGACGGAGACGGCCGGGGTCTCGCAGTCTGCCGCGCGCCGTCTCTGCCGCGACAGCTTCCTCTCCTTCCCGCGCATGAAGGAGTGGCGCGGGCTGCGCGACCAGCTCGAGCGGCTCTGCCGCGACATCGGCCTCGACACCGCCTCGGCCGGCGGCGGCGACGCCGGCCTGCACCGCGCCCTGCTCGCCGGCCTCCTCGGTGCCATCGGCAAGCGCGACCCCGACACCGGCGACTACCGCGGCGCTCACGGCCTGCGCTTCGCCATCTTCCCCGGTTCCGGCCTGGCGAAGCAGCGGAAGCACCGGTCCGACAACTCCGACACGTCGGACGCGTCGGGCGGGCGCCCCTCCCGCGACTGGCTCGTGGCCGGCGAGCTGGTCGAGACCTCCCGCCTCTACGCCCGCCTGGCCGCGTTCATCGATCCGGCCTGGATCGAGCCGGTCGCGGGCGCTCTCTGCAAACGCTCGCACCACTCGCCCGCATGGGACGCCGACCGGGGCTTCGTGCGCGTGCGCGAACGGGTCACGCTGCACGGCCTGCCGATCGTCGAGAACCGCCTGCGCGACTACAGCCGCCTCAACCCGGCCGAGTCGCGCGCGATCTTCATCCGCCACGGGCTCGTGGCCGGCGAGTTCCCACGGCCGCCGCCACCGCTCCTGCGCAACTTCGCGCGCCTCGACGCCCTGCGCCGCGCCGAGGAGAAGACGCGAAGACACGGCCTGCTGCTGGATGAGGAACGGGTCGCCGAGTTCTACGACCGCCGCCTGCCGGCGGGGATCTGCAGCGCCGACGGCCTGCGGCGCTGGCTGCGCACCGAGCCGGCGGCGGCCGCCGCGCTCGAGTTCGGCCCCGGCGACCTGCCGGCGCCGGACGAGTCGGCCGCCGGCTTCCCGGACACGATCGCCGTCGGCGGCAGCACGCTGGCCCTGACCTACCGCCATGCGCCGGGCGAGACCGACGACGGCATCGCCTGCACCGTGCCCGCCCCGCTCCTCGGCGCCCTGCGCGCCTGGCGCAGCGAATGGCTCGTGCCGGGCGCGCTGCCCGACAAGATCCGCTGGATGCTCGAATCCCTGCCCGGCCGGACGCGGCGCGTGCTCGCGCCGCTCGACGAGACGGTGTCCATGTGCCTCGCGCGCCTGTCGCCCGGCCGCGAACCGCTCGCCGCCGGCCTCCGCCGCGCGCTGGCCGACGCCCGCGGCATCCACCTGCCGCCCGAGACGTGGCGCGAGACGGACGCGCCCGACCACCTGCGCGTGCTCTTCCGCGTGGTGGACGGCTCCGGCCGGGAACTCGGCCGCGGCCGCGACCTGGACGCGCTCGCGCGTCTCTTCGCGCCCGGCGGCGCCGCGACGCCTGCCGCCGCGCCCGCAGGGAACCGCTGGCAGCGCGACGGCCTCGTGTGCTGGGATTTCGGCGACGTGCCGGAGCGCGTGGAGTCCGGCCGCGCCGGCTGGCCGATCGTCAACTACCCCGCGCTGGCCGACCAGGGCGCGTCCGCCGGGCTGCGCCTTTTCGCCGACGCGGCCGAAGCCGCGGCCAGCCACGAGGCCGGCGTCCTGCGGCTGCTGGTGCTGGCGCTGGCACGCGAATGGCGGACGCTGGTCCGGCCGCTCTCGTTCCCGCGGCCGGTGGCGGCCTTCCTGCGCGAGTGCGAGATCGCCGAGGCGGAACTGGCGGACGAGACCGGCCGCGCGGCGCTGCGGCAGGTGTTCCTGGCAGACCGGCCGGCGGTGCGGACGGCGGCCGCCTTCCGCGAACGTCTCGACGCCTGCCGCGTGAAGCTGGGCCCGGCGCACGCCGATCTGGGCCGCCGCGTGGCGGCGATCCTGCACGCGGCGGCGGGCCTGCACGCGGCGCTGCGGGGCCTGGCGGGGCCGTCGGCCGAGGATCTGCAGACGCAGTTGGCGTGGCTGGTCCATCCCGGCTTCGTCCTCGCCGTTCCCGGCGAGGCGCTCGGGCACTACCCGCGCTACCTGGAAGGCATGCGCGTGCGGCTGGAGCGCCTGGCGCTCAATCCGGCGGGCGACAGCCGCAAGCTGGCGGAGTTCGCGCCGCACTGGCGGCGGTACGAGGCGTTCGTGACGCGCGAGCCGCGCCCGCCGCACGACCACGCGGTTCTGGCCGGATACCGCTGGCTGCTGGAGGAGTTCCGCATCTCGCTCTTCGCGCAGGAACTGCGCACGCCCGCGCCCGTCAGCGCCAGGCGGCTGGAGGCTCTTTGGGCAGGAATCGGCGCGTAGGCGGACCGCCGCGGAGCCACCCACACTTTGCAAAGTGTGGGGGGGGCGGGAATCCAGCCGGATCGGCGACTGGATTGGCGCCTGTCACTTGGCGCCTGTTGCCTGTTGCCTGGCGCCTGTCCCCTGCTCCGCCCGCTTGGCGAGCAGCAGCGAGAGGCCGAGCAAGACGACGCCGAAGCCGAGGCACAGCGGATCGGCCTGTTCGTGGAAGAAGACGAGCGAGACGCTGGCGGCGAGCGGGATCTTGAGGTTGTTGCAGACGGCCATCACGCCGGCAGAGGCCCGGCGGGCGCCGGCGTTCCAGAGGAAGAAGCCCAGTCCGGAGGCGACCACGCCGAGGTAGAGCAGCACGGCCAGTTGCCGCGGGGGCGGCGGGACGGGATTCACCGCCCAGGCGTGCACGGCCGGCGGCAGCACGACCAGCGTCGCGCCCAGGTAGAGCCACGCCATGGAACTGGCGTCGGTCGCCGCCGGCCGCCGGCGCGTCCAGTCGCGGTACGCGACCTGGCCGGCCGCGAAGCAGAGGTTGGCGCCCTGCACGAGCAGGACGCCGCGCCAGACGACGGACGCCGGCCGCGCGCTGCCGCCCATGACGACCGCGCCGCCCAGCACGGCCAGCAGGGCCGCGACCAGCGTCGCGCGGTTCAGGCGCCGCTCGCGGGCGTCGCACAGCATCGTGACGTAGATCGGCGTGCTGACCGTGAAGAGCGCCACGGCGTGGGACGGCAGGTACCGGAAGCTGGCGTTGTAGCAGAGGTACATCAGCCCGAACTGCACGCCGCCGATGGCCGCCAGCGCGAGCGCCTCGGCCGGCGCGCGCCGCCGCGCGAAGGGCGCGAAGACGAACAGGGCCAGCGCCAGGCGGCAGCCGGCGACGAGCGCCGGCGGCATACCGGCCAGCGCGTTGCCGATCAGTCCGAAAGAGAAGGCCCAGATGGCGGACGCCAGGAGCAGGCCGGTCACGGATCAGGCCTCCGGCCGCCGCTCGCCGTCCTCCGGCGCCTCGGCGATGCCGTGGTGGCGCAGGAACGACTCGGCGGCCTCGTTGCCCATGTAGCGGCGCAGCGCCTTGGGCTGGGAACCCTTCAGGTCCACGAGGATCAGGCCGTCCACCACGGAGCTGAAGCCGGGGTCGACGTTGAAGGCCACCAGGCGGCCGCCGAGCTTGAGGTACTGGCGCAGGAGCACGGGGATCCCCTTGTGGTCCGGCTCGACCTCCTCCACGAGCGAGGCGACCTGCTCGATGTCGTCGAAGAAGTCGCGGTACTCGATCTGGTTCCACTCCGCCGGACGCGGCGGGCGCGGCGGCAGGCGCGGCTTGAGCAACTCGGCGAGGTCGGACGACATGCGGATGCGCCGCAGCGACTCCAGGATCATGTTGCGCGAGGCCTCGCGGTACTCGTTGGTGATGCTGACCGGCCCGAAGAGGATGCCGTAGTGCGGGTGGCGGCCGATGAAGGCCGAGATGCCGCGCCAGAGCAGGAGCAGCGAGGTGTAGGCCTTCTGGTACTCGGGCCGCACGAAGGAGCGGCCGAGCTCCAGCGCCGGCTGGACGCGGTTGAGGAAGCGCTCGTCGAAGCGGAAGAGCGTGCGCGTGTAGAGCCCGCGGACGCCGTGCTGCTCCACCACGCGGTCGGCCGGCCCGAGGCGGTAGCCGCCGACGACCTCCTGCCGCGACCGGTTCCACATGAAGAGGTGCCAGTAGTAGGCGTCGAAGCGGTCGAGGTCCAGCGCCTCGCCGGTGCCCTCGCCCACGGCGCGGAAGGTCATCTCGCGCAGGCGGCCGATCTCGCGCATCAGCGCCGGCGCCTGGCGCGCCTGGAAGATGTAGACCTCCATGTCGCCGGCCTCGATCATCTTCTGCTCCGGCGGCAGGGCGGCGATCTCGCGGGCGTAGGTCTCCGGCGGGGCGGGCAGGCAGACCGGCTCCTGCGGCAGGGCGCGCGGCAGGCGGATGAAGAACGGCCGCCGCCGGTGGCTGGCGCGCTCGGCCAGCAGGTAGGCGCGCAGCCGCAGCCAGAGGATGAGCTTCTCGTCGCTCGCGAAGCCCTCCAGCTCGCGCCACGGCACGGGCGTGCCGACGCGTACGTGGAACTCGCGGCCGTGCTTGTTGGCGAGCTGGCGCGGCAGCAGCGCGGTGCGCAGGCGCGGATGGATCACCCCCGCGATCTGGAAGGCCGCCGAGTTGCGGCCCGCGAAGTAGACCGGCACGACCGTGGCCTTCGTGTGGCGCACCAGGGCGGCGATCTTGCGGTCCCAGGCCGGATCGCGCACCAGGCCGCAGTGCAGGTCGAGGCTCGACACCTCGCCCGACGGAAACACGATCAGCGCCCCGCCGCTCTGCAGCCAGCGCAGGCACTCCTTCATCGGCCGGATGTTGACGGCCGCGGCGCGGCGGGAGCCGAACGGGTCCACCAGGATGCAGTGCGGCCGCAGTTCGGGCATGGCGCCCAGCATGTAGTTGGCCAGGACGCGCACGTCCGGCCGCACGCGCTGCAGCAGCGAAAGCAGGATCACGCCCTCGATGCCGCCGAAGGGATGGTTGCTCACGACCACCAGCGGCCCCTTGGCGGGAATCGCGGCGCGCTCCTCCTCGGCCACGACGTACGTCGCGGCCAGCGACCGCAGCGCCCGCTCCGCGAACGGCAGCGCCGGGTCCATGGCCTGCGTGAGGGCGTAGCAGGCGTTGACGCGCGGCACGCCGAGGATCCACTCGGCGACCGGCCGCAGCGGCCGCAGCGCCAGGCGCAGCAGGGGGTTCCGGATGCGTTCGACCGGCAGGCGGTAGACGGGCGGCGTGGCGTGGGCGCGCATGGGTCAGCCGTCCTCCCCGTCCGCCCCGGCCGCGTGTTCGCCCGCCCGCGCGCCCCGCTCCCCGAGCAGCCGGCCCAGCACGAGCAGCAGCACCAGATGCGGGCCGATGCCGCGCACCAGCAGCGGGTGCCACACGGCCGTGGCGGCAAAGGCCGCGATCCCGCCGGCCACACCCCACGCCAGGCCGCGCCGCCACCCGTCCAGCCGCCGGCCGGCGCCGCCGGCCGCGGCCGCCGGCACGAACAGCATGGCCAGGAATCCGAGCAGCGCCGGCACCCCCATCGAGGATCCGATCACCAGGTACAGATTCTGAATGTCCGGCTCCGAGGGGCCGGTGAAGCGCGGCTTGCTGCCGGTGTACGTGCCGACGCAGCGCTGGTAGTTGCCCACGCCCTCGCCCAGCCACGGGTGGGTCAGCATCATCTCGACCGCGGACTGCCATTCGGGATAGCGGCGCGACGGCTGGCCGGCATCGTCATACAACGCCACGGAACGGAAGAGCACGGCCTCGTGGCTCAGGCGCGCGTCCGCGGCCGGGTCGCGGAAGCCGCCCGCGCGCGGCGCGGCCACGGACAAGCCCAGCACGGCCGCCAGCACCACGGCCGCGAAGGCGGGCCAGCCGCGGCCGGCGGCGATCAGGAGCAGCGCCACGAGCACCGCCGCCGCGGCCGCGGCGGACAGGATCACGGCCAGCCCGAGCAGCGTCAGCGCCAGCAGCCCCGCGCGCACCCAGCCGGACTCGACGTGCAGGGCGACGCCGAACGCCGCCGGCAGCGTCAGCGCCAGCCAGCCGCCGAGCACGTTGCGGTTGTCGAAGGCGCCGCGCACGCGCAGGGGATCGTCGGTCGTCAGGTACTGGCCCGCGGCCAGCAGCACGTTGGCGGCCAGCACGGCCAGCAGCACGTAGAGCGCCGGTCGCAGGTTGCGCGGATGGCGGTGGAACAGGTCGTCGAACACCAGGTAGGCGAGCACGAAGTAGAGGCCGATCTGCGCGAGGTCGCGCACGGCCGGCTCGATCCGGCCCGCGGCGAAGACCGACACCGCCGCCGGCAGCACGAACGCCCACACGTGCCACGGCAGCCGCAGGACGCGGTCCCACTCGCGCAGCACAACCGCCTTGGCGGCCCAGCCGACGGCCGCCAGCGCCAGGAGCGGGTCCACCAGCGACAGGTGCGCGCCGCCGACCGTCACGCCCCGCTGCGTCGGCGCGACCGCCAGCGCCGCCAGCACCAGCGCGCGGCAGCCGTGGGAGAGCCACGCGGCCAGCGTCGCGCGCGTCATGGCCGCACCCCCGTCTTCTCGGCGTCCACCGGCACGAAGCGCTTCTCCGCGCTCAGCAGCACCTGGTCCACCCGCGCGCCATCCTCCCGGTTCAGGATCGTCAGCGTGTGCGCCCCGGCGGCGAGGCGCAGCGGCGCCGCCATCCGCGAGACCGGATGGCGCACCCAGTGCCAGGCGCGGTAGGTGCCGTCCTCGCCCATCACGAAGGCCGGCCGGCCGTCCACCTGCACGGTGAAGGAGTTGCCGCAACTGTCGTCCCACCACACGCGCAGCCAGACCGTGTAGTCGCCCTCCTCCGGCAGGTCGAGCGCCAGAACCGCCCGGCCGGCGCTGTTCGACGGCGGATTGCCGGCGCCCTGCGGTATCTCGAGGTAGGCGTGCGCCGAGGCGCCCTCGACGGCCTTCACGCCCGGCGGCGGCGCGTCGTCGCGCACCACCACCATCGGCGGCTCGTTCGTGGCGGCGGATTCGGCCTCGACGCAGACCACGGCGCCGCCCGCCCGCGCCGCCGGCGCGGCCAGCCCGGCCGCCAGCAGAATGGCTGTGAGCGCCCGCCTCACCCGTACGCCTCGGTCCCCTGCACCGCCACGATCTCGCCGAAGTAGACGCGGTGGAAGTCGCCGGCCGGATAGTTCGCGGCCACCCACGGCGCCGCAAAACCGCGCGGATCCACGTCCTGCCAGTAGATCTTGCGGCACTCGATCGCCAGGTCGGCCTCGGCGAAGACCGGCGCGCCGACCGCCGAGGCGGCGACGGGCGTCAACCCCGAGGCGGCGATCTTGTTGCCGTCGCGGCCGGACTGGGAGCCGAGCAGTTCCAGCGCCGGCCGCAGGGCCGGCCGGAATGCGCACAGCGTGAAGGTGCCGAACTCCTCCAGGTAGCCGCGCGTGTGGCGCTGGGGCCGCACGACCACCTGCGCGAAGGGCTTGTTCCACATCGTGCCCAGGCTGCCCCAGGAGACGGTCATGGCGTTGTAGCGGCCGAGCGTGAAGTCGCCGGCGCACAGCAGCAGCCACCGGTTGCAGAAGAGGTCGTGGATGCGCACGTGCAGCGAAGCCGGGTCCAGCGGCCGGCGGACGATTCTGTCGCCGGCGGCGGCCGGCGCGGGAGCAGCGGCGGATCGGGCGGGCATGCGGACCTCCAACGGCAATCAGAACGGCGCGGGATCGTCGGCCGGCGGCGGCGCCTCCGGATCCAGGGCCACGGACGATCCGTCCGCGCCCAGCTTCTCGATCTGCTGGGCCTGCAGGTTGACGTAAAAGCGCTCCTTGTACTCGCTGCCGCGGATGCGGAACTGCACGCGCACGCGGTCCTCGGGCTTGACGGCGTCCAGGAGCGCGCACTGCTGCTTGATGCACTCGAACTTGACCGACTGCGGGTAGTTCTCCTCCGTCACCAGCACGAATTCGCGCTTCGTGAAGCCGCTGGCGAACGTCTGGGGATCGAGGATCGTCTTGACGACGCCGGTCATCTCGTAGTCGTTGGCCATGTCTGTCGCTCCAGGCCGGGCAGGCCCCGGCCGATCGGGTATGGGTATGTTGCCAGACCGGGCCGCCTGCCGCCAGCAAAACCGGGGGAAGTCAGGCACGGGCCGGGCGCTGGTTCACCAGCCACAGTTCGGCCAGCCAGCAGAGCGCGGCGAGCGCCAGGAGCGGGCCGAACAGGCTGCGGCCGCGGCGCGCCGTCTGCACGTCGCGGAGCGTGCCGGCGGCGTCGCGGCACGCGAACAGCCGGTAGGGCGTGCCGGCCAGGCCGGGCAGGCTGCCGCCCGCCGCGCGCGCCGGAACACACTCGGCCGGATCGCCGGCCACGGCCAGCGTCAGGCCCGGCGCGACGCCTTCCACGCGGAACACGCCGGCCCGCGCCGGCGCGCGCAGGTCCGCGAGCCGGCCGCTCCACGACGTCACGTCGCCCGCGGCGGTGCGCAGCCGCACCGCGGCCGCGGCCGCGCGCCGCTCCGGCGGCAGCGGCGCGCCCGCCAGCAGCGCCAGCGCCGCCGGCGGCTCGGGTTCGGCCGGACGCGCCAGCGCCAGCGCCAGCGGCAGGAACAGCGCGCGCCGCGGCAGGTTGCTCCAGCGCGGGTCCCAGGCGCAGCCGCTCACGTACACCGCGCCGCGCCCCAGCGGCGTGCGCGCCAGCACCGCCTGGCCCCCGGCCGTGCCGGCCAGCGCCGCCGCCCCCTCGCGCGGCCGCGGCTCGATCGCGAACCAGCGCAGCAGGCGCGCGCCGCGCAGCGGAACGCCGCCATGCTCGTCGCGCAGGTCGTCCCACAGCGCCGCCTCGGGCTGGAACGCCACCAGCGCCTCGCCCGCCGGCGCGCCGCCGAGCGCGGGAAGGATCGTGACGCCGCACCACTCCGGCAGGGCCGCCGCGGCCGCGTCGCCCGGCGCCGGACAGACCAGCAGGTTGGCGCCCGCCGCGACCCGCTCGCGGCAGGCGGCGGCGACGCGGCTGTCCGCCATCTGGCGGAACGTTGCCGCGATCAGCACCGGCGCCCGCGCGGCGCCCGCGCCGGCGAGGCGGTCGGGCGCCATCGCCGTCGCGCGCAGCCCGGTCAACTGGCCGTCCGGCGCCGGCGCCAGGGCCAGGCCGAGCGCGCCGTAGTCGGCGGCGTCGCCCACCAGCCACACGTCGTCCGGCGGCGCGACCCGCGCCACCATCCAGGCCTCGGACGACGGCCCGGCCGCCGGGCCGTCCAGCCAGACGCGCAACAGGTGCTCGCCGGCCGCCAGGCCGGAGAGCGTCAGCCGCACGGGCCGCGTCTGGCCGGCGGCCACGGTCGCGCTCTCGCGCAGCCGCGCCTCGCCGGCCGCCAGGTTCACGTTGACCGGCGCTTCGGAGGCGCCGGCATTGCGCACGCGGAGATCGAGCCGCCACGGCCGTCCGGCCGTGAGCCGGCGGCCGGGCGGCGGCGGCGGCAGGAGTGCGACCGGCCCGGGGCGGTCGCCGTCGCCGCCGACGGCGTGCACCGCCACGGCCGCACCGCGGCCGAACGCCACGGGCGCGGCCAGCGGCACGCCCCACTCGGCCGCCTGCAGGTCGCTGAAGAGATGCGCCTCGGGCGCGCCGCGGAGCACGCTGCGGCTGAGCGCCGCGGCCTGCTGCAGGCTGCCGGCGGCGTCGCCGCCGGCGTGCGTCGTCCGCACGCCCGCGAGCGCCGCGCGCAGGCCGGCCAGATCCTCGGTGAAGCCGTCGGGCAGCGCCACGGCCGGGTCACGCACGGTGGTGACGACGGCGGCCTGCTTCACGGCCGGGTCCTGCAGCAGCGCCGTGGCGGCGCCGAGCGCGCGGCTGAGCCGCGTGCGGCCCTCGCCGTCCGCGGCCGCCATGGAGGCCGAGTTGTCCAGCACGACCACCACGCGCGCCTCGCCGCCGCCCCAGCCCGGACGGTGCGGCCGCGCCAGGGCCAGCAGCAGCAGCGCCAGCGCCAGCGTGCGCAGCAGCAGCACCAGCCACTCGCGCAGCTTGCGCCGCGCGTGCAGCCGCGGGTCGGCCGCCAGGAAGAAGAGCAGCGACGGAAACACGCGCGGCTGCTTGCGGATGCGGAAGAACAGGTGAAACGCGACCGGCAGCAGCGCCAGCGGCAGCAGCCAGGCAAACAGTGGCGCCAGCAGGGTCATGCTCTCACCGCGCGTCCAGTTGCCCCTGGTAGAGGCACCGCCGGACCTTCTGCGTGGACGTCCGTTCGAGCGGTTCGGGGCGGATGTCGAGCTTGCGCGGGTGCTTGTAGTCGGCCAGGTCGCGGCACTGCTCGCGCGCCGCCTGCCGCAGCAGCGCCTCGATCTCCGGCCAGGACGGCTCGACGCCGCCGCGGCTGGCGGCGATCGCCTCGCGGTCCGGCACCAGGATCGCGCCGACGTGCTCGCCGGTCTCGCCGGCCGCGCGGCAGCCGACCACCACCACGTCGCGCACGAAGGGATGCCGCGCCAGGCACTGCTCCACCTCCTCGGGGTAGATGTTCTTGCCCTCGCGGTTGACGATCATCGCCTTGCGCCGGCCGCGGATGGCGATGTACCCATCGGCATCCATCGCGGCGAGGTCGCCCGTGCGCAGCCAGCCGCCGTCGAACGCCTCGGCCGTGGCCTCCGGATCGTCGAGGTAGCCCTTCATCACGATCGGCCCGCGCACCTGCAACTCGCCCACGCCGTGCGCGTCCGGGTCGGCGATCCGCACCTCGATGTTCGGCAGCCGGTAGCCGATGGTGCCGATGCGCGCGTCGTCCGGCCGCGAGAGCGACACGACCGGCGCGGCCTCGGTCAGCCCGTAGCCCTCGATCGCCGGCAGCCCCAGCCGCTGGAAATCGCGCAGCACGCCCGGCGGACAGGGCGCCCCGCCGACCACCAGAAAACGCAGCCGGCCGCCAAACGCCGCCCGCACGCGCCTCCCCACGACGCGCCCCAGGCCCAGCGCCAGCAGCAGCCGCGCCAGGGGGCTGGCCGCCAGCCGCTGCGCGACGCGCGCGTGCATCTTCTCGACCAGCAGCGGCACGGTCATCAGCACCGTCGGCCGCAGCGCGCGCAGGTCGTCGGCCACGCTGCGCAGGCTGCCGACGAAGCAGAGGCAGCAGCCGCGCCGCAGCGCGATCACGAAGTCCGCCGTGAAGGCGAAGGAGTGGAAAAGCGGCAGCACGAGCAGGAAACGGTCCTCGGCGCGCAGTTCGGGGATCACCGCCAGCGTGCCGTCGGCGTCGGCGGTGAAGTTGGCGTGCGTGAGCATCGCGCCCTTGGGCCGCCCGGTCGTGCCGGAGGTGTAGAGGATGGAGGCCACGTCGTCCGGCGACGGACGGTGGCGGTCGTACCAGGCGTCCGGTCCGCACGCCGCGGCGGCGCCCGCCGCCAGGGCGGACTCGTAGTCGAGGCAGGGCCGGCCGGCGCACGGCGCATCCGCGCCGGCGCCGGAGCCGTCCACCAGCACCACCTGCCGCAGGTGCGGCAGGCGCGGCGCGATCTCCTCGATCGCCGGCCGGTGGCCGGCCGCGGCAAAGACTGCCACGGCCCCGGAGTGGCCGAGGATGAACGCGACCTCGGCCGGCCGCAGTTTCGGGTCCACCGGCACCACGGTCACGCCCGTGCACGCGAGCGCGGCATAGATCTCCAGCCACTCGGGACGGTTCTCCAGGAGCAGGGCCGCGCGGCCGGCCCCGGGCGCCAGGCCCAGCCTCCCGGCCAGTTCGGCCGCGGCGCGCACACGCCCGCGGAACGCGGCGTACGTGCGCCGCTCCCACCGGCCCCCGCGCAGGAACTCCATCGCCGGCGCGTCGGGCCAGACGCCGGCGGCGCGGTCCAGCCACTCGCGCAGCGTGGCGCGCGCCGGTCCGGCGCCGGTTGTCGCGGTCTCGGCCATCCGGGCCAGCATACACCGTCCATCGGTCCGCTGCCAGCGGACAGGCGCCGCTCCCGCGGCGGGCGCTTGCCCTGCTCTTCCCACGGCCGCCCGGATCGTGCATACTGGAATTGCGGTGTACGGCATCGTCACATACGGCAACGAGGTTCTGCGGCGCAAGGCCCGAGCGGTGGCGGGCGTGACGGACGAACTGCGCGCGCTGGCCAGTGACATGCTGGCGACGATGTATGCGGCTCGGGGCGTGGGACTGGCCGCGGAGCAGATCGGGCGCGAGGAGTCGGTGTGCGTCATTGACGTGCCGCCCGAGTCCGAGAAGCCGGAATGTGTCGCCGCCAACGCCGGCGTGTCCATGCCGCTGATCCTCTTCAACCCGGCCATCACGGCCAGCTCCGGGCACCAGCGCGGCGAGGAAGGCTGCCTCAGTTTCCCGGACATCAATGCGCCGATCACGCGCGCGGCGCAGGTGACGGTCGCCTACCTCGACGCCGAGGGCAACAGCCGGAGCGCCACGGCCCAGGGCCTGCTGGCGCGGGCGATCCAGCACGAGGTGGACCACCTCAACGGCGTGCTGCTGGTGGATCGCATGAGCGCCGTGCAGCGGCTCTCGATGGCCGGCCGGCTCCGGCGCCTGCAGCAGGAGTCGCGCGGCTGAGGCCGGGAACACCGGCCACAAGGAGAGTCCCCGCATGCGCACCAAGTGCCTGATCACGGGCGGCGCCGGCTTCATCGGCTCCCACCTCGCGCGGCGGCTGCTGGCCGCCGGCCACGAGGTGACGGTGATGGACAACCTGTTCACCGGCACCAAGGCCAACATCTACGACCTGCTCGACACCCCCCGCTTCACCTTCATGCTGCACGACGTGACGCAGCCGTTCTGGGGCCAGTTCGACGTCATCTACAACCTCGCCTGCCCCGCCTCGCCCATCCATTACCAGCGCAATCCCGTCGAGACCACCAAGACCTCCTTCGTCGGCATGCTCAACGTGCTCGAGCTGGCCCTCAAGACCAAGGCGCGCGTGCTGCACACCTCGACCTCGGAAATCTACGGCGACCCGCTCTGCCACCCGCAGCCGGAGACCTACTGGGGCAACGTCAACACGATCGGCCCGCGAAGCTGCTACGACGAGGGCAAGCGCGCGGCGGAGACGCTCTGCGCCGACTTCGTGCGCGAGTACGGTCTGGACGTGCGGCTCGTCCGCATCTTCAACACCTACGGGCCGAACATGCACCCGCATGACGGCCGCGTGATCACCAACTTCATCGTGCAGGCGCTGGAGAACCAGGAGATCACGCTCTACGGCGACGGCAGCCAGACGCGCAGCTTCCAGTACGTGGACGACCTGCTCAACGCCCTGCAGGCGCTGATGGATGCGGCGCCGGACCGGCTGAAGGGCTTCTTCGCGCCGCGCGGCATGGACCTGCCGGTGCTCAACGTCGGCAACCCGGGCGAGTTCACGATCCGCGAACTGGCGGAGAAGACGCTGGCGCTGATCCCGGAAAGCCGCAGCCAGCTCGTCTTCCGGCCGCTGCCCAAGGACGACCCCAGGCGCCGCAAGCCCGACATCGCCTGGGCCCGGGAACTGCTCGGCTGGTCGCCCCGCGTGGACCTCGACACGGGACTGCGCCGCACGATCGACTACTTCCGCGACCCCGCCACGCGGGCTGGGTGATCCTCAGACCCGTCTCCCGTCTCCCTTACACGTCCTCGACCCTCGTCCCCGGCGCCGGGGCGTCCACCCGCGGCGCGCCGTGCGCCCGCAGCATCCCGGCCATGGCCTCCACCTGCCGCTCCTCGCCGTGCACCGCGAACGCGCGGCTCAGCCGTCCGGCGGCTTTCACCGCGTCGAACCACTTCATCAGCCCGGTGCGGTCGGCGTGGGCGCTGAGGGCGTTGATCGTGTGCACGCGCGCGCGCACCTCCACCTCCTGGCCGAACACCTTCACCGGCGACGCGTGCTCCACCAGCCGCCGGCCCAGGGTGTGCTCCGCCTGGAAGCCCACGATCAGCACGATGTTGCGCGGGTCGCCCAGGCCGTGCTGCAAATGGTGCAGGACGCGGCCGGCCTCGCACATGCCCGAGGCCGCGACCACGATCATCGGCCCGGGCCGCGCGTTCAGCGCCTTGGATTCCTCGGCCGAGGCCGTGAACCGCAGTCCGGGGAACGCGAGCGGATCGTCGCCCCGGCGCAGCAGGCCGCGGGCGTCGTCGTTGTAGCACTCGCGGTGCTTCGCGTAGAGCGACGTGGCCTCGGCCGCCAGCGGGCTGTCCACGTAGACCGGCGTCGGCGGGATGCGCTTCTGCTCGATCAGCTCGTTCAGGAAGTAGAGGATCTGCTGCGTGCGGCCGACGGCGAACGCGGGGACGATCAGCTTGGCCCGCTGCTGCTGGATGTCCTCCACGAAACCCTTCAGCCGGCCGCGCACGTCGGCCTCCGGCGGATGGTCGCGGTCGGCATACGTGCTCTCGATCAGCAGCACGTCCGCGCCCTCGGGCACGGCGGGCGGCTTCAGGAACGGCTGGCCGGACTGGCCCAGGTCGCCGGAGAAGACCAGCCGGCGCGTGCGGCCGTCGCGCTGGCGCACGTCGAGTTGCACGACCGCCGCGCCCAGGATGTGGCCGGCCGTGTGCAGCGTCACGCTCACGCCGTCGCCCAGGTCGGCCGTCTCGCCGGGCGGCAGGGGCCGGAAACGCCCCAGGATCGCCTCGGCGTCCGCCGCCGTGTAGAGCGGCTCGAACGGCGCCTGGCCGTTGGCCGCGCGGCGCTTGTTGACGAACTTGACGTCGCTCTCCTGGATGTGCGCGCCGTCGCGCAGCATCGGCCCGCACAGGTCCGCCGTGGCGGGTGTCGCGATCACGCGGCCGCCAAACCCGCGCCGCGCCAGCGACGGCAGGTTGCCGCTGTGGTCCACGTGCGCGTGCGACAGGATCACCGCGTCAATGCCCGCCGGGTCCACCGGCAGGCGCCGGTTGAGCTCGAACGACTCCTTGCGGCGCCCCTGCCGCAGCCCGCAGTCCAGCAGCAGCCGCAGTCCGTTGGCCTCCACGAGGTGCAGGCTGCCGGTGGTGGTCCGCGCCGCGCCGTGGAATTCGAGGTTGATCATCGGGCCAGGCTCCAGCAGATCGCGTGGTTGATCGCCAGCGCGTACAGGCAGGCGATGAAGTCGTCAATCACGATCCCCAGGCCGCCCTCCAGTTCCTGCAGCCGCCGCGCGGGCGGCGGCTTGATCACGTCGCACGCGCGGTTGACGACGAACGCGACCGCCAGCATCCACGCCCCGCCATGGGCCAGCGGCAGGCCGATCGTGCAGAGCGGAAACGTCAGCGTCTCGTCGGCCACGATGCGGCCGTCGTCCTTCCTGCCGAACAGCCGCTCGGCCGCGCCGCAGATCGGGATCGCCAGGGCGCTCAGCGCCAGCGCGAAGAGCGCCTGCCCCGCCACCTGCCACGCGACGCCCGCGCCGCTGCGCTGCGCCGCCACGGCGCTGCCGTAGGCGATCAGCGCGCCCGGCAGCGCGCCGAAGGTGCCGGAAGCCACCGGCGCGTAGCCCAGCCCGAACCACGTCGCCCCGGCCAGGGTCATCCGGTCGAGGAACTTCACTTCTTCTCCGTCCACTTGCCGTCCGGCGCCTGCACCATCGTGCCCGCCGGCGCCGTCCTGGCGATGGTTTCGGCGCGCTGCCGGGCGACCGCCTCCGCCGCGGCGCCATTCTTCGCCGCGATCGCGGCGTAGACGGCCTGGCGGTCGGCGTTCTCCTCGGCGACGGTCTTGGCGTCGGCCGGCGCGAGCGCGGCCAGCGCCTCCAGGCAGCCGGCGCGGTTCTCGCCCGCCGTCTTCGCCGCCAGCAGTTTCTCAACCGCCGGCTTGCGCTCGATCATGCGCTGCTTCACGGCCGCCAGATCCTGCGCCGATGCGGTGAAGGCGACGGCGGCGACCGCCGCCAGGACCACGGACAGTACGTTGGGTTTCATCACTTGCTCCTCGATGCCTGCGGGAGGGTCGCGCTCCCGCGCGACCGCGGACGCGCCGGAGCGCGTCCCTCCCATTCATTTCCTGTCGATGTCGCCGAAGAAGTTGTCCAGATCCTTCTGCACGCGGACGTTCACGTCCACCGTGATGTGGATCGGCTTGATTTCGCTCTCGGTCTTGACGCTCAGGCAGCCGCCGGCCAGCCCGAGCGGAAGCGCCAGGACCGCGAGCCCGGGCGCCAGACCTGCCAGCCATTCTCGCTTCGCGTTCATGCGTTTCCTTCCTCCTACCGCGCCACCTTCATCATCACGTTGAACAGGCTCTCCAGCGTGCCGCGCACGCGCACGTCCAGGTCCACCGGCGGCAGCGTCTTGTCCGTGCCCGGCGCGCCCTTGAGCTGCACGCGCAACACCGCGTCTTCGCCGCGGCCCGGGTCGAGATCGAACCGCAGCACGGTAAAGGTAAGGTCTTGGAGCGTCTTCTGCAACTTTTCCCGGACGGCGGCGGCGACGCCGGACTGCGCCAGCGCCTGGTCCAGGAAGCTCACGTCGTGCACGCGCAGCACGCCGGTCTCGCCGGGCTGCGAGTGCAGGTAGCTTTCCGCGAGGCGCAACTGCCCGCGTTCGATCCGCAGCGGCACGCGGCCGTAGAGCACGCCGTCGCCGCTGCCGGGCATCGTCTTCACCAGCCGCAACAGCCGTCCGAGCTGGATCTTGTCGGCATACAGGTCGAAGTCGGCGCGCGGGTCGTGGAGGTCCAGCGGCACGCCGTAGGCCCGCAGCATGCCGCCGCACCAGCCGAACTCGGCCCGCTCGACCAGCAGCGTGTCGCGGCTGAACTGCCAGCGGATGTCGCCGCCCTCCAGCGGAATGCCGTTGGCGACCGCGGTCCGGAACGCCGCCTGCTGGCTGCCGGCCGTGTGCCAGAAGGTGTCGCCGCGGAAGGCGACGCGGGCGGTCAGACCGGAGACCGCGCTTCTGAATGCGTCGCACGACAGGTCGAGGTTGGAGACGGCCGCCTCGCCGGAGAAATGCGGCGTCCGGCCCGGCGCGAACGTCGCCGTCGCCTCGGCCGCGACCTGCCCCGACACGGCGATCTCCTGGCCGGTCAGCCGCTTCAGGACGCCCCGCAGCGCCGCCGTGTCAGCCACGCCTGCCGCCGGCACCTCGGCGGTCACCGCCATCTGCCAACCGTTGAACCAACTGGCCTGCGCGCGCACATTCGCGCGCAGGCCGAGGTCGGGAATCGAAAGGGGCAGAGCGACTGTCGCCATTGCGCCGGTCGCTGTCAGCGCGGCGGTGCCGGGGACGATGCGGACGCCGTGGCAGGTCAGGTTGCTCCATGTCGCCTCCGGCGCGTCGGCCCGAAGGGAGCCGTTGCTGCCGTGGAAGGGCAGGCGCACGGCCAGGCCGTCGAGCCGCACGCCTCTCGCATCCCGGAAGAAGCCGTTGGCGACGTCCAGACTGGCGTCGTACGCGGCAACCCGGTTCTCCGCACGCAGATGGCCTGTGAGGACCAGGCTCGCCGATCCTGTCGCTGTCTGGCCGCCCTGGAATCCGAAGTGCGCGGGCGATCCCTGGACACGGAGCACAACGCTGGACCCCGTGGCCTCGCCGCGGAAGAAGACGGTCATCGCGTCCGGCATGCTGATCGCGCTGTTCGTGTCGCCCCACCTGAATGGCGCCAGGACAACGCCGCCGTCCCATGCCACCTGCCCCCCGCGTTCGCCGGGAGCGCGGCTTGCGCGTGCCGAGACGCTCGCCGCGAGCGGCACGCCGCCGGTGAAGACCGGGCCGCCGCCGGGGATGTCGGCGGCGGTCATCCGCGTCGTCAGCACGACGTTGCCGGCGTCCAGCGCGTCACTGGCCGCGAAGGAGGCGTCGGCGTTCCCCCGGCACTCGGCGCCGGCGGCGCGGACGACGATGCCGGCCAAGGAGAGATCGCCCTGCCAGCCGTTCGTGCCGCGGTCGGCGGCGAGGCGCAGGGCCTCCCATGTCACCTGCACGGCTTCACCGGGAGGGACGCGCGCCTTGCCCGACGCCGCCTTGGCGGATTCGGGCGCGCGTCCGCGTCCGGGGTGCCTGGTCGTGTCCGGTCGCGCGGGAGCGCGACCCTCCCGTTGGTTGCCTGCCGTTTCGAAGCGGCCGGGGGGAACGAGCGCGCTCACAGCCTGCGGCTGCCACTCTCGCAGGTGGACCGAGGCGCGGAGCGGGCCGGTGAATCCCAGACCGGGCCACGCGGGCCGCGGCTGCCCCGTGAGGTCGCAGATCCGTCCGGCCAGGTCCATGGATCCGGCCACCGGCACGTCGGCCTCGACGCGTCCGGTGCCGCCGGCGAGGTCGAGATTGCCGCGCAGGAGGATGGGCGCGGCGCGTCCCAGCGCAGCCTCGAAGCGCGTCTGCCCGCCCGCGCCCACGGCGGAGAGGCGGAGCGGGAGGGAGAGCGAGGGACCGCTGGTGCTGGCGGCAAGGGAGAGTTCGATCCCGTCGGCCACGATGGCGCCCACCTGCCACGCGGAGCGATGGACAGCGGCGGCGGGCGAGTCGCGCTTCTCTTCGGGAGGGCGGCGCGCCGTCGCCGCCGCGTCCCAGGGCCATGCCGGGAGCGTAACGCCGTTCGTGGCGATGCGCAGCGGCACGACGCCGCCGACGAGCGTCACGGAGGCGACGCACCGCCGCAGCAGCCCGGCGGGCGAGAAGTGCGCCTCGATGCGGTGCAGGCGCAGTCGCGGCTCCTGATCGCCGGCGACGAGGGAGGCCGACACCTGCCACGGCGTGAGGCGCTCGATGCGGAGGCGGATGGCATCCAGCCCCTGCTGCCGGAGGACGCGCGCGGCGGCGCGGTTGGCGAGCCACGGCAGCCAGCCGTCGGGCGCGGCCGCGAGCGCAGCGAGGGCGAGCGCGAGGCCGAGCAGGTGCAGCAGCCGGCGCCGCCGGCGGCCTTCGGGTGTCGCGACTTCGCCCATGGCCCCATCATACACCCCTCCCTGTCCGGAAGAAAGAACGCGGGGGGGTAACGCGAACGGCAACCCCCATGCCGGCCTTCAAGAAGCCCGATTCCCGGCCTCGGCTGCCGCCGGCCGGGGGCGCCGGGGGCGGACCGCCGCGGCGCTGCGCCGTTTCGGCGCATCACCGCGCCGAAGTGGCGCAGCACCTACCGACGCGCGCCGTAGCGCCACGCCTCGTCGTACATCGCCAGGATGTTGCTCAGCGGCGTGATGCCCTGGAGATTGTGGCATGGCGCCAGGATGTAGCCGGTGCCGTCAGCCGCGAGACTGTCGATGCAGTGCCGCACCTCGGCACGCACTTCTTCCGGCGTGCCGAAGGGCAGAATGCGCTGGTTCTCCACGCCACCGTGAAATGCGAGGCGGCCGCCGAATTCCCGCTTCAACTCGGTCATCTCCATGCCCGGGCAGGTCCACTGCACCGGGTTCAGCAGATCAATGCCCATATCCGCCAGCAGCGGCAGGAAGGCACGGCAACTCCCGTCGTCGTGGTGCATGACCAGGATCCCAAACTCGTGACACAGGGCGATCATGCGCCGGTGCCACGGCGCGTAGAACTCCCGGTAGAGGTCCAGCCCGATCAGCGGCCCGCTCTGCGAGCCCAGGTCGTCGGTCACCTGCGAAACGTCGATCAGCCCCGCGCACGTCTCGAACATCCGGCGGTGAAAGGCGAGGAAGAACCCGCCGATGCGGTCGACCAGCGCGTGCGTGAATTCGGGATCGGCCAGCGGATCGAGCAGCGACTGCTCCAGTCCGCGCAATTGGTTGTGGAAGAAGAACGGCGCCTGGTAGCCGCACGACGTGGCGCGGCCGGCAGCGTGCGCCTGGCGCAGCACGTCGCGCATCGGCTCGAAATCGAACCATTCAACCTGCGGCCAGGCGTAACGGCCCAAGTCGTCGATCGTCTGCGCGTGCGCCAGCGGGTTGAAGCTCTGCTCGTTGTACGTGCCGCCCGGAATGGCTGCCGTCCGTCGCCGGATGCCCCAGTAGTCCACGCTCTCGCCAGGCTCGGTCGCCGGCAGCGTGGGACCCCGATAGACGGGCGCCGCGCCGTCAAAGCCGTCGATGTGCAGCGCCTCGCGGATGTCGACGCCCTCGCCGAAGTGGGCGCGAAGGAGCTGCATCACTTCCGGCGTGGCCCAGATGTCCGTCGGCACGCGGTCCACCGGCTGCCGCCGGATCGCCGCCAGAATGCGTTCGCGCGAGGTCATCGATCCCCTTTCAGGAAGCGCGCGGATCGTACCGCAGAACCAGCAGCCGGTCACGAAGGAATTCGCATGCGCCGGGTGCTCCTGAAACCCGTTGCATTTGGCCCCGGGACAGGCACAATGGGATGCATCGAAACCTCCCGCCGAAAGGACCGCCGCCGCATGAAACTCTCCTTCACCACCCTCGCCTGCCCCGACTGGGATCTCGACGCCATCCTCCCCGCGGCAAGGAAGTACGGCTACGACGCCATTGATTTCCGCCACTACAAGGGATCCACGGCCCTGCATGCGATGCCGGAATTCACCACCGGCCTCGCCGACACCTCCCGCCGCATCGCCGCCGCCGGCCTGAAAGTCTCCGGCCTCTCCTCCGGCATCAAGGTCCTCCAGGCCGATCCGGCCAAGCGCGAGCAGGTGGTGAATGACGCCGCCGCCTATGCCCGCATCGCCGCGGGCCTGGGCGCGCCGATCCTCCGCGTCTTCGGCGGCGAACTGGGCGCGATGCCGCGGCCCGAAGCCGTGCGCCTGGGCGGCGCCACACTGCGCGCCATGGCCGGCGCCGCCGCGCCGTTCGGCGTCACCGTCGCGCTGGAGACGCACGACGACTGGACGCGCGGCGCCGACGCGGCCGCCCTGCTCGACGCCGCCGGTGCCGGCACGCGCACCGGCGTTCTGTGGGACGTCCTCAACGGGTGGCACAACACCGATGAGCAGCCGGAGCAGACCTGGAAGTCGATCCGCGGCCGCGTGGTCGCCACGCACTGGAAGGACTCCTCGACGTCCTATCCCGAGAAGTGCCGCTACTGCCTGCCCGGCCAGGGCAGGGCGCCGTTCCGCGAATTCCACGCGCTGCTGCGCGAGGGCGGCTACGACGGCTACTACACCTTCGAGTGGGAGAAGGCCTGGCACCCCGAACTCGCGGCCGCCGAGATCTCGTTGCCCGCGTTCGTCCAGTGCATGCGGGCGTTGGAGAAGGGATGAGGAGCGGGAGGCTGGGAATCCGCAACTGGAACCTGGCGCCCCCCGCCTGGTGCCTGTCTCCCCCCGCCTGGCGCCTGGCTCTGGCCGCGGCCACCGGGGTGCTCGCCGGCGGCCTCTTCGCCGCCTGGACGCGTGTGCTGGAAGCTTGGTGCGGCCGCACGCGCTTCACGCACGCGGCGGCGTGGTTCGCCGCGGCGCTGGCGCTCGCCGCGGGCGTGGCGCTTGCCCGCCGCCACGCGCCGCTCCGCGGGCGCGCGTGGCCGCTGCTGCCGGCCGGCTGGTGGATCTTCCTCTTCCTCCCGCTTGCGGGCTGGCTGGGGCGGAACTGGTTCTCCTTTCTCGCCGCGCCAGGACGGTCGCTGACGGTCTACCTCCTCGGCGTCCTGCTGGCGGCGCTGGCCGCGCTCGCCGTCCCGCTGGCGGCGTGCGCGTGCGCGGCCGCAGGCCGCGAAGACGCATCCGCCTGTCGCCCGGCCCCTGTCGCCTGGCGCCTGGCCCCTGTCGCCTGGCGCCTGATCTTGTTCGCGCTGGCCTTCCTCCCGGCCGCCTGGGCGTCCCGACGCTTCCTGCTGCCAGCGTTCGGGCTGGAGGCGCTGTTCCGTTTCTGCGCCTGGTGGGCCGCCGCACTGGCCGGTCTCGGCCTCTGGCGCACGGCCGCCCGGCCGCGCGCCCGCCTGGCGGCGCTCCTGCCGGCGCTCGCCACGGTTCTGCTCGTGCTGGCCGCGCCCTGGCCCGCCGCGCCGCTTGGCGCGGTCGGCGTCTTCGGCCTCCGGGCCGGCCGCGCCGACGGTTTTGCCGCCACCCGACCGGCGCGACATGCGGACGGCCGCCGGCATGCGGCATCCCTGTACGACCATCCGGACTTCGGCCGCGTGCTGACGCTCGACGGCGCGCCGATCGCCTGCGGCGACCGCTATCGCGCCGGCCGCGTGCTGGCCGCGCACGTTCCGCTGCTCCTGCGCACGGACGCCAGGCGCGTCGCCGTCGCCGGCCCGGCCGCCGCCGCCGTGCTGCCGAGCCTGCGCGCGCATCCGTTGACGCGCCTGGACGTCTACACCTCCGCGCCCGAGGCTGCCGGCTGGCTGCCCGAGGGCGGCGCCAGCATGACCGCCACCAGCCGCGCACCGGCCGTCGTGCGCTCCGGCGAGGCGCCTCCCTGGTGGCGCCGTCGCGCGTTCGATGTCGTCCTGGTCTGTGCCGGCGCCCCGTGGGACGCCGACGCCGCCGACGTGTTCGCCGCCGGCTTCCTGCGGCGCTGCCGCCGGGCCACGGCGGCCGACGGCCTGGTCGCCCTGGCCTTCGACACGCGCGGCTGGTCGGCCGCCGGCTTCCGCGGCGGGCTGGCCGCGTTCCGCGCCGCGTTCCCGCACGTGCAACTCTGGTGCCTCGGCGGCGACCGCTGGCTGCTGGTCGGCGCGGCCGCGCCGATCAAGGCGCCGGCCGACCGGATGCTGGAACGGCTCGATGTGCCGGCGGTCTTCCGCGACCTCGCCCGCGCCGGCGTGAAGAGCCTGCCCGAGGTGCTGGCAGGATTCCTGTGCGAGACGGACGGCGTCAGCGCGCTGGCTGGAGACGCCGGCGGCCTGTCTGGATGGCGGCTCGCGGCGGATGCGGTCGCCAGCCGCCTCGGCCGACCGGCCGCGGTCGAAACGCACGCGGCGCTCGCCGCCGCCGAGGCGCGCCGCTCGTGGCGGCTCGACTGGCTGCTGCCGGGCCAGCTCGATCCAGACCTCTTCGTGGCGCTGCTCGACCGCACGGGCCGCCGCCTCGCCGCGCGCAGCCAGGCGGTGCAGACGTGCCTGACCGGCGCCGCCGGCGGCGCCCCGTCCGGGCCGGCCGCGGCGCGGCTGGCCGACGACCTCGCCACCGACGTGATGACGCGCGAGTGGCTGGACCGCGGCGACGTCGAGGCGCGGCGGCTGCTGGCGCGGGGCGACCACGCCTCCGCGCGCCGGCGGTACGAACTGCTGCTCGCGGCCGTTCCGGGCTCGGCCGCGGCGCACTACGGACTGGGCATGGCTTTGCGCAGCGCCGGACAGCCGCAGGCCGCGCTGCCCGAACTGGCCGCCGCCGTGAAGGCCGACGACGACGCCCTGCCCTACCGTCTCGCGCTCGGCCGCACCTGCCTCGAACTCGGCCGCTGCGAGGAGGCCGTGCAGCACTACCGCCGGGCACTCGCGCTCGACCCGCAGAACGCCGACGCGTTTCACCGCTATGCCTGCGCGCTGGCGGCTCCCGGCAACACCCGCCGCGACCCGCAGGAGGCCTTGCGCATGGCGGAACGGGCGTGCGTGCTGACGCACTGGGCCAATGCCGAGTATATTCTGGGTCTCGCCAACCGCCACCTCGACGCGGGAAACGTCAAGGAAGCGCTGGCGATCAAGCGGAAGCTGAAGCAGATGGGGATCCAGCAATAGGGTTCAGGGTTCGGGGTTGGGGGTTCGGGCCGGCATCTTCCTGAACCCTGAAGGAGCGTCATCATGCGTCTGGGCGGTCCCGTGTTCGAGAAGTACGCCACGCCGGCCGACTGGGCCGCGGCGGTACGCAGGCTGGGGTATCGAGCGGCGTACTGCCCGCTGAAGCCGGGTGCGGAGGAGGAGGAGATCCAGGCCTATGCGGCTGCGGCCGCCGCCGCGAACATCGTCATCGCCGAGGTGGGCGCGTGGAGCAATCCGCTCAGCGCCGACGCCGCCGCGCGCAGCGCGGCGCTGGAGAAGTGCAAGGGGTGCCTGGAACTGGCCGAGCGCATCGGCGCGCGCTGCTGCGTCAACATCACGGGGTCGCGCGGCGCCAAGTGGGACGGCCCGTGCGAGCTCGATCTGACGGTCGAGACGTTCGACCTGATCGTCACCACGGCGCGCGAGATCGTGGACGCCGTCCGGCCGCGGCGCACCGCCTACACGCTGGAGACGATGCCGTGGATGCACCCGGACTCGGCCGACTCGTACCTGAAGCTGCTCGCGGCGATCGACCGGCCCGGCTGCGCGGTTCACTTCGACCCGGTCAACCTGGTCAACTGCCCGGCGCGCTATTTCCGCAACGACGACCTGATCCGCGATTTCGTGGCCCGTCTCGGCCCGCGCATCCGCTCCTGCCACTGCAAGGACGTCCTGCTGCAACAGCATCTCACCGTGCATCTCGACGAAGTGCGGCCGGGCTGCGGCGGGCTGGATCACCGCGCCCTGCTGCGCGCGCTCTCCGGTCTCGACCCCGACCTGCCGCTGATGCTCGAACACCTGCCGCGGGCCGAGGAGTACGCCGCCGCCGCCGCGCACGTCCGCACCGTGGCGGGAGAACTGGGTGTCGAGGTGTGAGGCAGGGATGACGCGCGACATCCGGCGGGCCGCCGGCGCGCCGCTCGCCGCCCAGCCAGAATGCCGTTGCGGCGCGGCGCGGCGTGCCGCTATGGTACGCGCATGCAACGGGGCGAACTGAACATCGGGATGGTCTACGACCTGCGCGACGACTACCTGGCCGCCGGCTACGGGCTGGAGGAGACGGCCGAGTTCGACAAGCCCGACACCATCGAGGGCATCGAGAGCGCCCTGCGCGAGCTGGGCTTCCGCACGGAACGCGTGGGCAACGCGCAGGCCCTCGTGCGCGCCCTGGCCGCCGGCCGGCGCTGGGATCTGGCCTTCAACATCGCCGAGGGTCTGTACGGCCCGGGCCGCGAGGCGCTGGTGCCGGCGCTGCTCGACGCCTACCGCATCCCCTACACCTTCTCCGACCCCGCCGTGCTCACCGTCTGCCTCGACAAGGCGCTAACCAAGCGCATCGTTGCCGATGCCGGCGTGCCGACCGCGCCGTTCGCCGTCCTGCACGCCGTCGCCGACGCCGGCAACGTGCGCCTGCCCTTTCCCCTCTTTCTCAAGCCGCTCACCGAAGGCACAGGCAAGGGCATTTCGCCGCGCTCCAAGGTGGCCGACGCCGCCGAACTGCGCGCCACGGCCGCCGACCTGCTCGACCGCTTCGGCCAGCCCGTGCTGGTCGAGACCTACCTGCCCGGCCGCGAGTTCACGGTGGGACTCGCCGGCGACGGCGACCGCGCCGAAATCCTGGGCGTCATCGAAGTCGTCTTCCGTCCGGGCGTCACGCCCATCTACTCCTACCAGACCAAGACCGACTACGAGAAGCTGGTGGACTACACCGTGCCGGCCGACGACGCCGGCAGAGAAGCCGCCGCCGTGGCGCTCGCGGCCTGGCGCGCGCTGCGCTGTACGGACGCGGGCCGCATTGACGTGCGCTGCGACGCGGCAAACCGGCCCAACTTCATCGAGGTCAACCCGCTTGCGGGCCTCAACCCGACCCACTCCGACCTGCCGATCCTCTGCCGCAGGAACGGCATCGGGTTCACGCAACTGATCGAGCGCATCATGCGCCACGCGCTCCGCCGTCACGGCCTGGCGACGTAATCGAACCAGGGAATGCGGGGGCCAACGGGGCGGTAGGGTGAGTGTGTATCCCGCCGCCTTCACCGCGTTGCTGGCGGTCATGGTTGTCTTCCGGTATCGGGGTCGAGCAGGTTCCAGGAAGAAAGAACTGCCGCTCAGAAGATCACGTTAACTTCAGGCATGCCCGGATGACGTTTCCAACCTCGCGGATGGGACGGTCTCCAAGACCGGCGTCGCGGGCGAACCGCGGCCAATCCGCCGCGACCGCCGCCACCGCCTGCACGATCTCCGTCGCATCGCGCCCGGCAATCCCGGCTTGGGCCGCGATACGCAACATGTGTTCGCGCCCCGGCATTCCCGCCTTCCCGCCGCCTCCGGCGTGTGGGATCATGACCGCAAAGGAGGCCCAGTCATGCCGAATGCCGGCGAAGCGTCACCCGCCCTCGTCACCCCGCTGCGCCTGCGCGGATATGCCGTGATCCCGGCGCCGCGCGAGGTGGAACTGGCCGACGCCACGCTGGCGGTCGACGCCGCGTGGCAGGTGTCGCTGGACGGGGTCGCCAAGGACGACCCGGCCGTGGCCTCTCTGGTGGCGGGTGTGGCACAGGAGTACGGCTGGAAGTGGACGGTCAAGGCCCGCGCGGCCGGGGTCGCGCCGCGCACGATCACGCTCGCGATCCGGGCGGGCGCGGTCAGGACCGGCGCCGAGGCCGCGATAGACCGGCAGGCGTACCGCCTCGAGATCGGTCCGGACGGTGTCCGCGTGACCGGCAATGCCGCGCCGGGGCTGTTCTACGGCGTGCAGACGCTGCTGCTGCTGCTCGACGGCGACGGCCGCACCCGCGGCGTGCTGCCGCGGGGGACGATCGCCGACTGGCCGCGCTACGCGCTGCGCATCGTCCACTGGGACACCAAGCACCACCAGGACCGGCTGGAGACGCTGCGCCGCTACCTCGACCAGCTCGGCCGGCTCAAGATCAACGCGGTCTCCTTCGAGTTGGAGGACAAGTTCGCGTGGCCGAGCCATCCGGTCATCGGCGCGCCGACGGCGTTCACGACGGAGGAGCTGGCCGGCCTGACCCGCTACGCGCAGGCGCGCCACATCCAGATCATCCCGAACATCCAGGCGCCGGCGCACTTCTGCTGGGCGCTCAAGCATCCCGAGTTCGCGCACCTGCGCTGCGACGGCAGCAACTACATGGCCTGCATGGACGACCACGAGGCGCGCCGGCTGATCTTCGACCTGTACGACGACGCCATCGCCGCCACGCCGGGGGTCGAGTACCTGCACGTCTCGACCGACGAGGTCTACTACGCCGGCATCTGCGAGCGGTTCCGCAGGCCGTACGATCCGGTCAACCGCAGCCTGACGTGGGTGGACTTCGTCAACGCCGCGCACGCTCACCTGGCCAGGCGCGGCCGCAAGACGATCGTGTGGGCCGAGTTCCCGCTGCTGGCCGAGCACATCGCGCTGCTGCCGCCGGACCTGATCGACGGCATCGGCGGCAATGCGGCCTACCTGCCGGAGGAGGCCAAGCGCGGCATCCGGCAGTTCGTCTATGTGCCGATCCAGGGCGAGGAGCCGCTGTTCCCCAACTACTTCGCGGCCGGCGAGGGCGACGACGACTGGCGCGGCCGGCCGCGTCTCGACGAGCTGTACGAGACGTGCCTGCGCGGCCCGGCGGCCACCGGCGGCAATCCGCTCGGGGCATTCGCGGCCGGGTGGGACGATTCCGGCCTGCACAACGAGACCTTCTGGCTGGGCTGGACGGCCATGGCGCAGAACGCCTGGACGCCCGGAACGGCCTCGATCGCCCAGACGACGGCCGAGTTCATGGAGTCCCACTACGGCCGCGAGGCGGCCGCCGGCATGGCGCAGGCGTACCGCGACCTGCAGGACCAGGCGCGCTTCTGGACGGCAAGCTGGCAGCGTCGGCCGAGCCGCGAGCGGCCGCCGGCCTATGGCTCCTCGGGCGGGAAGCGGCCGGTGGCGCGCACCGACCGCCTGCTCGACCCGCCGGACGTGCCCGCGCTGCCGGACCTGCTGGTGCGGCCGGCGTTCGCGCAGCAGAACGGCGCGGCCCTGGCCGAGCTTCCCGCGCGCCTGGCGCAGAGCGACCGGCTGCAGGCGACGCTCCACGCGGCGCTGGGCCGCGCCTCCCGCAACCGGCACGGCATCGAGGTGCTGCTGTCGCTCGCCGCGCTGATCCGCCACCACCTGCGGTTGCTGCGCGCGCTGGCCGAGGCCGAGAACGAGATGGTTGAGGCCGGCCGCGACCAAGCGGCCGGCCGCCGGGACGAGGCGCTGCGCCGGCTGCGGCGAGCGGCCGCACTGGCCGACGAGACCGTGGCCGAACGGCGCGAGGTGTTCTGCCGGCTGCAGGCCGTCTGGGAGAAGAGCCGCCTGCCGCGCAATGCGGACGCCAACGGCCGCACGTTCCTGCACGTGCTGGACGACGTCAAGGACCACGTGGCCGACCGCCGCCGCGACCTGAGCTACCTGATCGCGCCCGAGGAACGGATCGGCGTGGAGGCGTGGCGCGCGAAGCTGCAGGCGGTGGTTGACGCCAGCGTGCGCTGAAGCGTCTCGGGAAACGGAAAAGAGAAAGAGGCGACTATCGGCGCTGACGCGCCGACACCCGCCTCACATCGCTGTCCTTCCGCCGCGTCTACCAGCGCCGGCCGCCGCGGTCGCCGCCGCGGTCGCCGCCGTAGCCGCCGCGCCCGCCGCCGCCGAACCCGCCGCGCGGGCCATCGGAACGGGGCTTGGGCTGCGACTCGTTGACGCGCAGCGGCCGACCCTTGAAGTCCACGCCGTTGGTCGCGTCAATGGCCTTCTGCGCCTCCGCGCGGTCCGGCATCTCGACGAAGCCGAAGCCCTTGGAGCGTCCGGTGATCTTGTCCATCACCACGCGGGCAGAAGCCACCTGCCCATACTGGCCGAAATGCGACTGCAGATCGGCATCCGTCACTTCGTACGGAAGGTTTCCAACATAGATGTCCATGCGTTCCTACTCTACTCTCTACTCGACGTGTGTCACCTTGTTCTTACAACCAAACCAATCCTTCAGCGATGACACCCGTTGAAGCCTGGCTGCGTCCAGGGTCCACCCCGAAGCGCACCCGGATTGTGGGGTATTTGCCGCCGGATTCCAAGCACAATTTTGCGGGGATTGCGCGGACGGGGCCGGGCGTGGCATACTCCGGCCGGAAGCATGTGATGTCCGCCGGCGGCCGGCGGACCGGAGAAGTGCCATGTCCGACGACAAGCCGAGGGAGCCCGAGCCGTCCCCCGTCGAGGTAGTGTCCGGCTCCGCCCCCGGCACCGACGCGCGCACCATCGTGCTGGCGCGCGACGTCTACCCCGACGAACTGCCCATCATCCCGGTGAACGGCCACCCGCTGTTCCCCCGCGTGACGGTGCCGGTGGCGATCGAAAACGCCGAGTTTGTGGCCATGCTCGCCGACCGCCTGCGCCGCCACCTGAAGTACGTGGGCGTGGTGCTCCGCCGCGAGCCGCCGGCGGGCGCGGAGGCGCCCAAGGAACCCGCCGGCACGGACCTGTACGGAGTCGGCGTGCTGGCGGAGGTCGTCCAGATGGTGCAGCCCGCCCCGCACGCGCTGCACGTGCTGCTGCGGGCGCTGGAGCGCTTCCGCGTCGTGAGCTACACGCAGGAGAAGCCGGTGCTGCGGGCCCGCGTCGAGTACGTGCTCGAGAGCGAACTGGCGTCCAACGCCGAGCTCAAGGCCTATTCCATCACCGTCGTGCAGTCCATCAAGAGCCTCGTGCAGCTCAATCCCCTGCACAAGGAGGAGCTGAGCCTGCTCATGCAGCAGGCCTCGGACCTCTCCGAACCCGGCCGGCTGGCGGACATCGCCGCGGCGCTCACGACCGCCACCGGCGCGGAGCAGCAGGATGTGCTGGAGACGGTCAGCGTCCGCGACCGCCTCTCGAAGGTGCTCCTGCTGCTGCGCAAGGAGCTGGACGTCTCGCGCATCCAGGTCAAGATCGGCCGGCAGATCGACGAGAAGATCACCAAGACGCAGCGCGAGTTCTTCCTGCGCGAGCAGCTCAAGGCGATCAAGAAGGAGCTGGGTCTCGAGAAGGAGGGCAAGGAGTCGGAGGTCGAGCGCTTCACGCAGCGCCTCGCGAAGCTCACGCTCACGCCCGAGGCGGCGGAGCGCGTGCGCGAGGAGCTCGAGAAGCTCAAGCTGATCGAGCCGGCCTCGCCCGAGTTTCACGTGGCGCGCACGTACGTGGACTGGCTGACGGTGCTGCCGTGGGGCGTGTTCACCAGGGACCACCTGGACCTCGCCCGCGCGGCGCGCGCGCTGAATCAGGACCACTACGGCCTGGAGGACGTCAAGGAACGCATCCTCGAGTTCCTCGCCGTCGGCATCCTCAAGGGCGCGGTCTCGGGCTCGATCCTCTGCTTCGTCGGCCCGCCGGGCGTGGGCAAGACCTCGCTCGGCCGCTCCATCGCCCGCGCCATCGGCCGCAACTTCTACCGTTTCAGCGTCGGCGGCATCCGCGACGAGGCCGAGATCAAGGGCCACCGCCGCACCTACATCGGCGCGCTGCCGGGCAAGTTCGTCCAGGCGATGAAGACCTGCAAGAGCGCCAACCCGGTGATCATGCTGGACGAGATCGACAAGATCGGCGCCAGCTACCAGGGCGATCCCGCCTCGGCGCTGCTGGAGGTGCTCGATCCCGAGCAGAACCGCGACTTCCTCGACCACTATCTCGACGTGCGCTTCGACCTGAGCAACGTCTTCTTCATCTGCACGGCCAACCAGCTCGACACGATCCCGCGGCCGCTGCTCGACCGCATGGAGGTCATCAACCTCGCCGGCTACATCCAGCAGGAGAAGCTCGAGATCGCGCGCCGCTTCCTGATTCCCAAGCAGCGGACGGACAACGGGCTCAAGCCGGGCCAGATCGCGATCGCCCGGCCGGCCGTGCGCCGCATCATTGACGGCTGGGCGCGCGAGGCCGGCGTCCGCAGCCTCGAGAAGCAGATCGGCAGGATCATGCGCAAGAGCGCGCGCCGCATCGTGGAGCGGAAGGCCGCGAGCGTGCGCGTGGAAGCCGGGGACCTCCCGGGCTTCCTCGGCAAGCCGGTGTTCGCGGACGACCCCAACGTCACCCGGCCCGGCGTCGGCGTCGTCACCGGCCTGGCCTGGACCGCCCTGGGCGGCGACACGCTCGTGGTCGAGGCGCTCTCGCTTCCCGCCGAGAAGCCCGGCTTCAAGCAGACCGGCCAGCTCGGCGACGTGATGGTGGAAAGCTCGGAGATCGCCTACTCGTACGTGCGCGGCCTGCTGCGCGGCGACCCCGGCGCGGCGCAGCGCCTCGAGCGCAGCCTCGTGCACCTGCACGTGCCGGCCGGCGCCACGCCCAAGGACGGCCCCTCGGCCGGCATCACCATGGCCACGGCGATCCACTCGCTCGCCACCGATACGCGCGTGAAGGGCCGTCTGGCCATGACCGGCGAGCTGACGCTCACCGGCCGCGTGATGCCCATCGGCGGCGTCAAGGAGAAGATCATCGCCGCGCGCCGTGCCGGCATCCGCACCGTGCTGCTGCCGACGGACAACCGCAAGGACTTCGACGAACTGCCGGAGCACATCCGCAAGGGACTGGACGTGCGCTTCGTCGCCTCCTATCCCCAGGTGGCCGCGATCTGTTTCGGGGGCAAGGGATAGGTTGCCTTCGAGTTGGCGCGCCACAATCGCGCCGCGGGGCGGCGCTCCCACATCCCCAATCCCAAGTCCCGGAAGCGGCAAGACGGGAGCACCGCCCCGCGGCGCGATGCCGCAAGTCTACTTCACCACGCCGCCGGGCACAGCCCCGGCGTCGAGGCCGGCCACGAACAGGCTCCCGTCGGCGTTGTTGGCGCAGAGCACCATGGCTTCCGAAACGCCGAAGCGCATCTTGCGCGGGGCGAGGTTGGCGACGACGACCACGTGGCGGCCGACCAGCGTCGCCGGCTCGTAGTACTTGCGGATGCCGGCAAAGACCTGCCGCGGCTTGCCGTCGCCCAGATCGACAGAGAGCTTCAGCAGCTTGTCCGCGCCCTCGACGAGGTCCGCCGAGAGGATCTTCCCGACGCGAAGGTCGACCTTCATGAAGGTGTCGTAGTCAATCGTCGCCTTCGGCGCGCCCTCGGCCGGCGTGGCGGCGGAGGTGGCGGGTGGCGGCGTGGCGGGTGGCGGCGTGGCGGGTGTCGCGGCGGCCTGGTCCGCACTCCGCACTTCGCGTTCCGGATTCGGCATGCTGGCTTCGATCATCTTGTCCACCTGTGCCTTTTCGATGCGCGTGGCGAGGTACTCGTAGGCCCCCACCGGCTTGTTTTCGAACGTCGTGGCGGCATGGCTCCACGCGTAGGGCGCTTCGCCGAACAGCCACTCGACCCGCGCCGCGTAGGACGGCAGGATCGGCTTGAGATAGACGGCCAGGATCCGGAACAGGTTGAGCGTCGCGGTCAGCACCGCGCGCGCCGCCTCCGGGTCCGACTTGATCAGCGCCCACGGCGCCTTGGCGTCGAAGTACTGGTTGGCCCGGTCGGCGATCGCCCGCACCTCGACCAGGCCGCGGCAGAAGTCGCGCACCTCGAAGGCCGCGGCGATCGCGTCGCCGCGGCCGGCGGCCCAGGCCGCCAGCGCGCGGCCCTCGTCGTCCAGGCTGCCGGCACGGCCGCCCAGCGACTTGCGCAGCATCTGCGCGCCCCGCGAGGCCAGGTTGGTGATCTTGCCCACGAGGTCGGCATTCACGCGGTCGACGAAGTCGGCGAGGTTGAGATCCATGTCGTCGGTCGTGCCATTGAGCTTGCAGGCGTAGTAGAAGCGCAGGTACTGCGGCGCCAGGTGGTCGAGGTAGGTCCGGGCGCTGACGAAGGTGCCCTTGGACTTGCTCATCTTCCCGCCGTTGACGGTCAGGAAGCCGTGCACGAAGACCTGGTCCGGCCCCTTGAACCCGGCGGCGTGGAGCATGGCCGGCCAGAAAAGGCAGTGGAAGCGCACGATGTCCTTGCCGATGAAGTGGTAGAGTTCGGCGGCGGGGTTGCTCCACCAGTCGTCGAACTTCTCGCCGCGGTCGCGGCACCACTTCTGGAGCGCGGCCATGTAGCCGATGGGCGCGTCCACCCAGACGTAGAAGAACTTGCCCGGGTGGCCGGGAATCTCGAACCCGAAGTAGGGCTTGTCGCGCGAGATGTCCCAGCCGCGCAGCGGCTCGCCGAACCACTCCAGCAGCTTGTTGGCCACGTCGCGGCTGGTGTGGGCCGGCACCCACGCCCGCAGGTAGTCGCGGAAGTGCTCGAGCTCGAAGAACAGGTGCTCGCTGTCGCGCGTGGCGGGCGGCCGGCCGCAGACCGAGCAGCGGGCGTCCTGCAGGTCCTCGGCGGCGTAGGTGGCGCCGCAGGCGTCGCAGGAGTCGCCATACTGGTCCGGAGCGTGGCAGGCCGGGCAGGTGCCCTGGACGAAGCGGTCGGGCAGGAACATGCCGTCGTGCTCGCAGTAGAGCTGCGGCAGGGAGCGGGCGGAGATGTGGCCGGCCGCCTCGGCGGCGCGGAAGATGCGCTCGCTGAAGGCGCGGTTCTCGTCGCTGTGCGTCGAGTAGTAGCGGTCGAAGGCGATCTCGAAGTCGGCAAAGTCGCGCGTGTGTTCGGCGAAGCTGCGGGCGATCAGCGCCTCGGGGGTGATGCCCTCGCTGCGGGCGCGGACCATGACCGGCGTGCCGTGGGTGTCGTCGGCGCAGACGTAGACGACCTCGTGGCCGCGCATGCGCTGGAAGCGCACCCAGAAATCGGTCTGGAGGTACTCCACCAGGTGGCCGATGTGGATCGCGCCGTTGGCATACGGCAGGGCCGAGGTCACCACCATGCGTCGCCGGCTCATGTCTGCGCCACTCTGCTCCCGCGCCGGGCACCCGCCCTCGCGCGGGGGAAGATGCTAGACCATGGCCCCTCGTTTGTCCATGGCGCGGAAAGCGATTTGGAGTGGCTTCCGGCGTCGTTTTCCCCACAATATACGGCCATGGTTCCGCGTTTATGGGGTTGACGCATGCCGGAAGGCGAGGACAGTCGCAGGGATGACCAGCTTCTGCGTGCGTTCCGCCGCGGGGATGCGACGGCGTTGGGGACGCTGATCGGGCGGCACCAGCGGGCGTTGCACGGCTACCTGCAGGCGATGTGCGGCAGCCGCACCGAGGCGGATGATCTTTTCCAGGAGACCTGGCGGCGGGTGATCCGGAATCCGCGCAGCTTCCGCGGCGGCGCCTTCAACGCCTGGTTGTGGCGGATCGCGCGCAATCTGCTGGTGGACCGCCTGCGGCGGCGCAGGCCGTCGGTGAGCCTGGACGACGTGACCGAGGCCGGCACGGCGTTCGCGGACCTGACGCCCTCGACCGAGCCCGGGCCGGCCGCCCTGCTGGAGGCGGCGGAGATCGGCCAGGCCGTGGCGGCGGCTGTCCGCCGCCTGTCGCCGGACCAGCGCGACGTGTTCCTGCTGCGGACGCAGGCCGACCTGACGTTCGCGGAGATCGCGAAGCTGCGGCGCGTGCCGCTCAACACGGCGCTGGGCCGCATGCACTACGCGATGCAGCGCCTGCGGCGCGAACTGGGTGGGCTCTATGCCGCGCTGACCGGTGCCGCCGCGGACGCGGAACAAGCGGGACGAGAGACGAAGCCATGAAGACAACGAACGACAACCACGCCCTCCCGGCGGCGGACGCGCGCGACCTCGCGCGGCTCGCACCGGTCGTGCGGGCGGCCTGCGACAGCGCCCCCGCCCCCGAGACCCTGACCGCCATCCACGCCTACGCGGCGTGCGAACCCCGCCGCCGGCGGATCCTGTTCTTCACCCGCCTCGGCTATGCCGCCGCGGCCCTCTTCGCCGTGGTCCTCACCGGCTGGGCCGTGCTGCGCCAGCATCCCGGCGCCGACACGCGCGCCGACCGCCAGGCCCGTCTGCTGTCCGACGCCCTCTTCCTCTGCGGCAACGACGAGAACGCGCCCGCGCGCGACCAGGTCGCGCTCGCGCAGCGGCTGCTGGAGATCCAGGGACTCGACGCGGTCGCTACGCCGGCGCCGGCGGCGGAGACAGCGGAACCGCCTTCGCCCCCGCCCACAGACTCTCAATCCCGTAGTAGGCCCGCGCCTCCGGCGCAAAGATATGTATGACGGCGTCGAGGCCGTCCACCACCACCCAGCCGCTCTCCGGCAGCCCGGACCGACGCACCGGCGCGCCCCGCTGCTTCAGTCGGTGCACGACTTCCGTCACCAGCGCCTTGAGGTGCGGCGACGACGTGCCCGAGGCGACCACCTGGTAGTCGGTGAGGTCCGAGATGCCCCTCACGTCCAGCACGCGGATGTCGCGCGCCAGCTTGTCTTCGAGCGCCCGGGCCGCCTCCTGGGCGAGTTCCAGCGAGTTAATTTCCTGCTCCTTCCATCCGGCGATACAATCCCTGCCGGGCGATGTACGCCGCCACGGCGTCCGGAACAAGATACCGGATCGCGCGGCCCCCGGCAATCCGGCGCCGGATTTCGCTCGACGAAACCTCGCACAGCCGGCCGCGCACCGTCGCGGCCAGCAGCCGCTCCGGCCACGGCGCCGGCAGGCGGATCTCCGCCGCCCCCACCGGCCCCTCGCCCGGACGCGCCACGACCGCGAACGCGCACAGCCCCAGCAGTTCCTCCACGCAGTGCCACTGGTGCAACTCGCGCAACTGGTCCGTGCCGATGATGAAGACGGGCTCGGCGTCCGGCCGCTGCCGGCGAAAATCGCGCAGCGTGTCGACGGCGTAGGACAGGCCGCCGCGCTCGACCTCCTGCGCCCCCGCCTCCAACGCCGGGTTGTCCGCCGCCGCCAGCCTGACCATGGCCAGCCGGTCGGCGGCCGGCGCCAGGCCGCCGCACGCCTTGTGCGGCGGCGTATGGCACGGCAGCAACACGACGCGCTCCAGTGCGCACGCCTCGGCCACGGCCTGCGCCGCGAGCAGATGCCCGATGTGCACGGGGTTGAACGTGCCGCCCAGTATGCCGATCCGAACCACGTCCGCGTTCCCTCAGAGCAGCAGCCGCACACCCGCCACCGCGCGCAACTCGCGGTCAATCCGCAGCATCTCGGCGCGGTCCCGGATCCGCACCGACACCCGCCACGCGCAGTAGCGGCCGCCGGCCGAGACCGTGCCCGGCGCCAGGGGCGCGGTCACCTCGTACGCCGCCAACACCTGCCGCAGCGCCGCCTCGCCCGCGAAATCCCGCACCACCACGATGCGGAAGGGCACCTCGGCCGGATAGAGCCGCGCCGCCTGCGCTGCATCCGCCGGCCAGGCGCCGGAAGCCGCGCTGTCGTCTGACGCCATCGGGCAGGACTATACCCGCCTGCCGGCCGGCGCTCAAGTCCGCTGCCGTGCGTTCTCCGCGTCTTCCGCACTCCGCGTTCCGCACTCCGCGTTCCGCACTCCGCGTTCCGCACTCCGCGTTCCGCACTCCGCGTTCCGCACTCCGCACTCCGCACTCACGCCAGTTCCCGCATCACCGCGTCCGCCACTTCGCGGCCGCGGGGTGTGAGCCGCCAGACACCCGCCACCGGCCGATGCAGCGCGCCCTGCCGCTCCAGCCG
>Ga0233425_10001749_pt1 | contig 46360 bp, 38 predicted proteins | sample Watercolumn_Towu_2_FD_181712 | JGI IMG/M metagenome (GOLD analysis project Ga0233425, IMG submission 181712) | Freshwater microbial communities from Lake Towuti, South Sulawesi, Indonesia - Watercolumn_Towuti2014_140_MG | ecosystem: Environmental > Aquatic > Freshwater > Lake | place...
CTATCGGAGAAACAGCGTATCGTTTTCACATTAAGAGATCTTCAAGATCTGAGCGTTGATGAGGTCGTGCAGATTACCGGGTTGTCTGTCGGGAGTGTGAAGACAAATCTGCACTACGCACGCAAATTTATCAGGGATATACTGGTACGCAAATACGGAGTAGCGGGGAGCGACTTATGAGCTGCGAACGCTATCAACAACAGCTCCATCTTAACCGGCCCGGCGAGATCTCGGACGCGGAGTCAGCCGATCTCCGGCGGCATCTCACATCCTGCGAACGCTGCTCGCTCGAATGGCAGAGGATCCGGAATGCCGACAAGCTTCTCGATCCGCTGAGGACCTTTTCTCCGGCGCCGCCGGATCCGGAAAAACTTGCTCTTGACATCCTTCGAAGGGTCCGCCAAACGGCTCCAGCAGAGAGGTCCGGCAATGTGGTTGACCGCATTCTCGATCTGTTTCTGATTCCCGGTATTCGCTACTCGGCGGCCGCAATTATCTTGTTCATAATCACCACGCTTGCATCTCAGTCGTGGGCGTTGCTCGACGATATTTCGGCTCTGGAAGGACAGCTTATGTCCGCGTCAGCCCAGCGCGCCGGAACTGTTTATGCGGCACGTTCCGAGACGCTGCGCGAGGTTGTGCGCTCAGCTACGGGCCAGCCATTGGCGGAGGCGCTGCCATTCAACATTACTGATGGCCGCATCCAGGTTCCCGCGAAAGTGGCTGAGACGTACCTGCACGACAATATATTGAGAAGCCTCCCTGCGTTTATCGGCTCATCGGCGTTGCGCATTGACCAGAGGACGCTCGAACGAATAGCCAGAGAGATCAGGGCAACGGTGGAACTTACCTTTCACGCAGGATAAGGGGGTTATGTCTATGAAGACCAACAAATTTCCGTCGGTCGCACAATTCTTCGTCCTGGGCTTTCTGCTGCTCGGCGGCTGCCTTGACATCAACACAACCACTGAGATCAAAGACGACGGAACGATCGTCCGTACGATTACGTTCACCGGTGATTCTGCCGAGGTCTACGCCGGAAAATTCCCTGTAGAACTCGACTCTCTCTGGACCAAAACCACGGTCAACGCCGGTGATAAAAAGGTCACACTCACCGCGACCCGGACGTTTCTGAATGCCGATGAATTGAACAAGGCGGTGGCGGGGCGGTTCGGCGCGACTCTTCAGTACCGCGTGTCCCTGGAAAAGTCATTCCAGTGGTTCTTTACGGTGTACCGTTACGAGGAGACAAATCTGCCGTTCGCACAATTCACCGCTATTCCAATAAAGGACTATCTTTCCCAGGAAGAGATCGACTGGTTCAAAACGAAGGTTCTCGCCGGAGATCTCAAGGAGGGAAAGAAATCTGTGGAAGACAGTCTCATCGTCGAGAGAATCAGTCCCCGTGCTGAGGAGTGGACGACACGGAACCGCTTTGAACCTTTCTACCTGACGTTTCTTTCCGGGGTCGCGGCCATCAACGATCCCTCACTCACAACCTCTGCTGTCGAATCCCTCAAGGATTCGCTCTATCGTCACTCGGCGCGAGCGGTTGAAAAGGGCAATTTTGATACGTTGCGCACTATTTTCAGACACCTTCTGAAGAATCCTGCGGCAGAAAGGGCGTGGCGGGCGAGCGCACCCGCCTTTGAGGAAATCAAGCGCAAACTCGAGTTCGAACAGTCGATCGGCACGCACAACTACGTCACGTCTGTGGTCATGCCGGGGCTTATTACGGGGTCGAACGCCCGCACCATCGAGGACAACAAGGCGACATGGAAGGATTTTCTTGGAACGGTCTCCTACTTCGAATACACGATGTGGGTGGAATCGAGGCGGGTGAACTGGTGGGCGGTGATTGTTGCCGGTGGCGTTGTGATCTCTCTGGTGATCGGCCTGGTATTCTCCGTACTCCGCAGGCGGAGCCGCTAACGAGGATAAAATCGAGCATCGGTGCATGAGTTGTGTTCCTGGTCAGCGGAGCCGAAACAGCGATCCCTCCGGCCTGAAGAATCTTGCCTGACTGTGAGAGCGTTGAATCCGGTTTAGCAACGGTGTCTGCGTTTCCGGGAACATCCTTCTGTACGCCGCCGTCCAATCGGTATCCGACTCAACGCCCTCCCACCCGAGACCACACCACCCCAGATGACAACTCGGCGGTCACAATACCTCAAACGCGAGGAGATGCTTGCTCTTTTCTGCTCGCTGATTGTGACCAGCCTGCTGGCAGTTCTGTTGCAGCAACTTGCAGGTGACGACGAGGAGGCCGGCGGCCCTTCTACTTTGACCGAATACGAAGAATTTCCGCTTCCCCAGATACAACAGAAATCATCACGGGGCGCGGTTCAGATGCAGGGCGGGAAGAAACTTCGGGCGGCCAGGGAGTCTTCGGTTGCTCCGGTGGGTCCCGACTCCTCTGGTCTTGCACAAACGGGAAAGACTTTGCCGACTGGTGAACTTCCTGCGGGACGGGGGTTGCCGCTGGATTCAGCCGTCGCACAACAAAGTTACGTTTTCCGCGATCACAAATCCGACGCCGTTCTCGACTCGATCTTCAGGACCGACTCAATCGCCCGGCACGGGCTTCTTCGTCAACATCTGTGGTACTCGAGCTCGCTCTATGATACCGCTTCCATCCTTCCGCTTGTTCGACTTTCCAATGTGATGCAGCGATTCGACGACAAGCCCGCTACACTTCAGGAGTTGATGCAACGCAACATGCGACGGTACGGACATCCTTACGATCCCACGCGTCCTCAGCCATTGTCGCCGCAGATTCCCCTCGGCGGCGTCATCTCCCGACTTTTTGAAATCATCTTCTAGATAAGGCGCGCTGGGGGCTGTCACACCACGCCCCACACCCTATCACTCAGCGCACTCTCACAAAAAGTTTCACCTCTCCAAATTCCATCTTGATTCGATGCTCTTTCTTTGCCGCGCCCCCTTCTATTGGCGCCATCGGTTGGGGAAACGTAGCAATGCGTTCTCCGGCGTCGGCAGCGACGATCATGGCCGCTCCTTTCGCGCCCGTACATTGTCCGGCTTCGTGCTCCACATGCGGACGCCGGCTTTTTCGGCAATCCACCGCAGAACTTCCACCGGTAACGGACCCGCACCGACATAGTACGAAGTGAATCCGTTGTGTTCTCTGCTGGCAAATGCAATCTCACCGTTGTCTGTCCATCGACCGTGGATCCAAATTCCTTTGTCGTCACCGGGAACAACAGCGAACCGCGGATGGTGCGGTTTCTTCACACCGAAGTCCCGGAAGAACTTCGTCCCCGAATCGTCGATCAAACACCGGATCATCATTGGTCCCGGTTCATCGACGCGCCTGAACGAAAAACCGGTCAGCGATTCCATCTGAGGCGGCTCAAACCGCTCGGGACCAATGTACCCAGGCGCATAGAACCACACAACCGTCGCCCCACTACCCTTAAATAGTGCCTGCAGCTGTTCAACCTCGGCTGGTGTCAAAAAGAAGGTGTTCACCATGAGAAAGAGATTGTAGCGCGACCGGTCCGCCGGTTTCAAATCAAATCTGTAGACGAAATCGGCAGGCGCCCCAACCCGGTTGATTGTCCGCGCTTGCGAGTTCACCATCCAATGTCCGAAGTAGTCACTGATGACAATGCCGAAACCAGACCACGGTTCCTCGGCCCACCAGTGTTGCATGGAAAATCCTTCTATGTGAGAGCGGGCGGGGGTCGTTCTGGGTGGAGTGCATCTAAAGTTTAGATGAAATGAAACGGATGTTTGTTGCGCGGGCTCCCTGGTTTAGCGGGTGATGGCGACAACCGGTGGACTCCACATTCTAACCGCTCAGCGATCTCAATGTTGCCTTCAACTTCTCCGCCGAGCGTTGAAAGCCGGCTGCTTCAAGAGGGCTGAGGTTGAGGGTGAGAATTTCTTCTATCCCGTTCGCTCCGACAACGCACGGAAGGCTGAGGCACATTTCCGATACACCATAGTGCCCGGTCATCAGCGTCGATACCGAGAGCACGCTCCGGTAGTCGCCGAGAATGGTTTCTACAATGGAGACCAGGCCCAGACCGATTGCATAATATGTCGCACCTTTCCGTTTGATGATCTCGTACGCGGCATCGCGGACTCCCGCGAACAAGGCATCCATCTCTGCCTGGTCGTAGTGCTTGTTCTTCAGCGGGGCGAATTCCTGCAGCCGGACTCCCCCGATGTTGGCCAGACTCCATACCGGGATTTCGCTGTCGCCGTGCTCTCCGACAATGTATGCGTGCACGCTCCGGGCGTCGACATCGTAATACTGACCAAGCAGGAATCTGAACCTCGATGTGTCGAGGATTGTCCCCGACCCTATGACCTTGGAAGGCGAGAGCCGGGATTCCTTCAACGATATGTATGTCAGGATATCGACCGGATTTGTGGCAATCAGGATAATTCCGTTCGGATTATGCCGGACGACCTCCGGAACAATGCCGCGGAAAATCTCCACGTTTCTTGCAAGAAGATCGAGTCTTGTCTCTCCGGGCCGCTGAGATGCTCCGGCCGCAATCACTACGACCTGCGCTCCACCCAGATCGGAGTAATCGCCTGCCGTGATCTTGACCGGCTTGCTGAATGACAGGCCGTGGTTGAAATCCATCATCTCACCGATTGCTTTCTCCTTGTCTCTGTCAACAAGCACGATCTCGGTTGCCAGCTCCCTGATCATCAGCGCATAGACCAGGGACGATCCAACCAGACCGGTCCCAACCACACCGACTTTGCGTTTCCCCTGTGTTGTTTTCATACCATTTCTCCCGCTCCGCTTCTCACTGACACCGGATGAACCCATCGTTTCTCTGCGGTGCGCACATACTATTGAACGGCCCGCGGTGACGGGCGGTTCCATCGCCAAATCCACTGTGCGGGGCGCATTGATTCGATCAATTGCATCACGCCTCGAATTTTGCTAACTTTCATTTGTAAGTTGATTTCAGCTGAAAGCTGATTGCCGAGCGCTGACAGCCAACACGGGCCGCCCACCAGGTTCAGACCGAATTTGTTGCGTGGCTCGATTTGTTTCTGGAGCGCGGGAAAGACGGAACGCATCTCCCCTTTTTTCGTCCAATAGGAATGTGGAACTACTGCAGATTCAATGACTTAGGAGGATCGAGTGGATATCAAGACCATTAACGAGATGATACAACGCGAGAGCGCGTTTGTCGACAACCTCACAGCCGAGGTGGGAAAGGCCATCGTCGGCCAGAAGTACATGGTCGACAGACTCCTCATCGGATTGCTCTGTAACGGACATATTCTCCTCGAGGGGGTTCCGGGTCTGGCGAAAACGCTTACCATCAAGACGCTTGCCTCGGCCATCAGCGCCAAATTTCAGCGCATTCAGTTTACTCCCGACCTGCTTCCCGCCGACCTCATCGGCACGATGATCTACAACCAGAAGGACGGCAAGTTCTTCACCCGCCGGGGACCCATCTTTGCGAACTTCATCCTCGCAGACGAAATCAACCGCGCTCCCGCAAAGGTCCAGAGCGCCTTGCTCGAGGCAATGCAGGAACGCCAGATAACGATCGGCGAAGAGACGTTCAAGCTCGACGAGCCGTTCCTCGTCCTTGCCACACAGAACCCGATCGAGCAGGAAGGAACGTATCCCCTCCCCGAAGCACAGGTTGACCGGTTCATGCTGAAGGTGAAGATCGGTTATCCTTCGCGCGAAGATGAACTCCTCATCATGCGCCAGAATGTTTTGGGCGATCAGCGCGACATCACGCCGGTGGTTTCACCGAAGAACATCCTGGCCGCGCGTGACGTTGTGAAGAGCGTCTATATGGACGAGAAGATTGAGCGCTACATTCTGGATATTGTCTTTGCAACGCGCCAGCCGGCAGAATTCAAGCTCGACAAGATCGCACCGATGATCAGCTACGGCGCATCTCCACGAGCCTCCATTAACCTTGCCCTTGCCTCCAAGGCTCACGCCTTCATCAAGCGCCGCGGTTATGTGATTCCCGAGGATGTCCGCGCAATCAGCCTCGACGTCCTCCGCCACCGCGTCGCAGTGACCTACGAGGCCGAGGCGGAAGAGGTGACATCCGAGCACATCGTCCAGGAGATTCTGAATCGCGTTGAAGTGCCATAGCGTTTCCGGTTGCCGGCGTGCGCCGTCGGTGCCTTGTAACTCGAAACCCAAAACTCTAAACTCGAACCAACCGAGTATCTTCCTGAACTAGCTTGGAAACTAAGGAGCTCTTAAAGAAAGTCCGTCAGCTTGAGATCCGCACGCGGGGCCTGGTGAACCAGGTCTTCTCCGGCGAATACCACTCTGTCTTCAAGGGACGTGGTATGGCGTTCTCGGAAGTCCGGGAGTACCAGATCGGAGACGATGTGCGCACGATCGATTGGAATGTGACCGCACGCTTCGACCATCCTTTTGTCAAGATCTTTGAGGAAGAGCGCGAGCTCACCGTCATGCTCCTTGTCGATTTGAGTGGTTCACAGTTCTTCGGTTCTCAGGGTCAATTGAAGCGCGACATTGCAGTGGAGATCAGCGCGATTCTGGCGTTCTCGGCAATGAAAAACGGTGACAAGGTCGGCGCCATGTTGTTTTCGGACCGGATCGAAAAGTTCGTGCCGCCTCACAAGGGCCAGTCCCACGCACTCAGAATTGTCCGGGAGTTGATATCCTACGAACCCAAGGGCTCGGCAACAAGCATCAAGGGAGCTCTGGAATATCTGAACCACGTCCTCAAGAAGCGGAGCATTGTGTTCGTGATCTCTGATTTCCTGGATACCGGTTACGAGACGGCGCTCCGAATAGCCGGCAAGCGCCACGACCTTATCGGTATACGCTTGATCGATCCGCGGGAGCGGGAGCTGCCAAGGCTCGGGCTGGTGACGTTCCGCGACGCCGAGACGGGTGCACAGCGGTGGATAGACACTGCCGATCCGAGAGTTGTTGCGGCGTACGAGGCGTATCGCCGCTCGCTCGAGGATTCCAGGCGGTCGACATTTATCAAGGCCAAGCTCGACAATATCGATGTCCGCCTTGATAAGCCCTACATGAAGCCGCTTGTTGACTTCTTCAGACTCCGCGAACGCCGGTGGTAAGGGTGATATCCTGATCGTATGAAACGCGCATTTTCAATATGGCTCGCGGTCTTTCTCTCCTCCCTCGCGGTTGCGCAGGAGCCAAAGATCTCCGCGCGCACCGACTCGGCGCAGTACAAAATCGGGCAGTGGGTGCTTCTCCATGTCGACGCGCAGCTCCCCGCTGGTGTCGATTCGCTTATTCCGGTTCCCCGGGACAGCGTCGGTCCCTTTGAATTGCTTGCCATCGAGCCGACACGGCCTGCTGATGGGCGCCAGCAGTGGACGTTCCGCCTCACAATGTTCGATACCGGAAACGTCTTTATTCCTCCCGTCGCGTTTGCTTATAGAGGCCGGACCGACACCGCGTTCCGCGTCGCGTACTCGAATCCGCTCCCGCTGTCCATTGTCGGTATTCCCATCGACGTAAAGGGAGACATCAAAGACATTAAACCTCCTCTCGATGCCCCGTGGAGGTTCGAGGATTTTCTGCCGTACCTGATCGCGTTGGCGGTACTTCTTCTCGCCGGGCTCGCATATTACTATTATCAAAAGAAGAAGAGACAGCGGGAAGCGGCGTACGCGCCACCGAAACCGACTATTCCGCCGGGTCAGGCGGCTCTTGCTGCTTTACGTATTCTCGAGGACAAGCACCTTTGGCAACAGGGAAAGGTGAAAGAGTTTTACTCTGAGGTTACCGGCATCGTCAGACGGTTCTTCGAAGATCAGTTTGGGCTCCTTGCACTCGAGTCGACCTCTGATGAGATTCTCGACCAGCTCCGCAGCGTCCCCGAGGCGGCACCGTTGCAGGCTCAATGCCGTTCCTTTCTGACAACTGCGGACCTTGTCAAATTTGCAAAGTATCAACCGTCGCCCGAGGAACACGACCTGGAGCTTCGTTCCGCGTATGATATTGTCCGCGAGTTGATTCCAAAACCATTGCCCGAACAGGAAACACAGGAGGTGGAAGATGTTCGGTGATGGGTTCGCATATCCCTGGATCCTCTGGGCGCTTCTCCTGGTTCCGCTGCTTGGCTTCTTGTACTGGCGCCGGCGGCGGCACATGGTCACAGAGGTGACCTTCTCCTCGCTTCAGCCGTTCGACCACACGCCGCGCTCGCTGCGCGAGCGGCTCCGTAATGTGCCGATCGCCCTCCGGCTCGCCGCACTCGCTCTTTTCATTATCGCCCTTGCGCGACCGCAGGCAGTCTCGAGCAGGGAGAATGTCTCCACCGAGGGTATCGATATTGTGCTTTTGCTCGACATTTCGGGCAGCATGCTGGCGGAAGATTTTTCTCCGAACCGGCTCGTCGCCGCCAAACAGGTGGCTGACGAGTTTATCGACGGCCGCATCAACGATCGCATCGGCCTCGTCATCTTTTCTGCCGAAAGCTTCACCCAATGCCCTCTCACGACGGATTATCCGGTATTGAAGTCGTTGCTGAAGGAGGTCAAGAATGGAATGATCGCCGACGGCACGGCCATTGGGCTCGCCATTGCCAACGGCGTCAATCGGCTCAAGGACAGCAAGGCGAAGAGTAAAGTCATGATCTTGCTCACCGATGGCGTCAACAATCGCGGTGAGATCGATCCTATTACGGCAGCCAAGATCGCCGCAACGTACAATCTCCGTGTATACACCGTAGGTGTTGGCGCACAAGGTGAGGCGCCATACCCGGTAGAAACACCGTTCGGCATTCAGCGGCGTATGATTCCCGTCGATCTCGACGAGAAAACTCTGACCGCCGTCGCCGAGATGACGGGCGGAAAATATTATCGCGCCACGGATAACCGGAAACTGAAGGCGATCTACAAAGAGATCGATCAACTCGAACGCTCGAAAATCGAGGTGACCGCATATAGGCGGTACACAGAACTCTTCTATAATTGGCTGGCCGCCGGCTTGCTGGCACTGCTGATCGAGGTGCTTCTGAGTGGGACGGTGCTGAGGAAAATTCCGTAGCTATTGGCTAATCGCTATTAGCGGTTAGCCAAAACAGAAATTCGCGGAGGCGATGATGAAAGATTTTCGGCAACTGAATGTTTGGCAACGGGCTCACCAGGTTGCACTCGGAATCTACAAGTTGACACGAGATTTTCCTAAAGGCGAATTATATGGTTTAACAAGCCAAATGCGCCGTTCCAGCGTGTCGATTGCTGCGAACATTGCAGAGGGTTGTGCTCAAAAAACAGATGCTTCGTTTTGTCGTTACCTGGTCATTGCCCTGGGCTCGGGCGCTGAACTTGATTACTACCTTTTGCTTTCTCGCGACCTCGGGCTTGTTTCAGAAACCAATTACGAGTCCTTGCAGTCAGATCTCACCGTAGTGAAGAAGATGCTAAACAGCCTTATCCAGAAGCTATCAGCTAAGAGCTAATTGCTATCAGCTAAGCGCCGATTGAACTATGCTCCGCTTCGCACATCCTGATTATCTCTGGGCCCTGCTGCTCGTTCCCGCGCTGGGGATCGCGTTCTTCTTCCTCCATCATCAGCGGAAACGGCTGCTCCGCGCGTTTGTCGCCGAGCCACTCGTTTCTTCCCTGACGCCGGACGCCAGCACGGCAAAACGAACCGTGAAGCAGGTTCTTCTGCTCCTTTCGCTCGGTTGTCTCATTCTCGCCGCAGCGAATCCCCAGGTCGGGACGCGTCTCGAGGAGGTAAAGCGGGAAGGGATAGACCTCTTTGTTGCGCTCGATGTTTCGCTCAGCATGAAATCCGAGGATATTCGACCCAACAGGCTTGAGAAGGCTAAACGCGACGTCTCCGATCTTTTGCGTAAATTGCATGGTGATCGCGTGGGCCTGGTGGTGTTCGCGGGCGAGGCATACGTTCAATTTCCGCTTACGGCCGACTATTCTGCCGCCGATCTCTTTATCAATGCCGTCGACGTAGATGCTGTTCCCGTCCCCGGCACCATGATCGGTAATGCCATCGACGTGGCGATGAAGTCGTTCCGGCAGGATCTTCCAACGCAGAAGGCGGTTGTCGTCGTCAGTGATGGTGAGAATACCGAAGGAGACGTGGCCGGTGCCGTGGAAAGGGCGCGCAAAGAGGGAATCCGGGTCTTCACAATCGGCATGGGAACCGCCGAGGGAAGTCCCATACCGGTGTATGGCGCCAACGCGGAACAGGCGGACTACAAGCATGATCGGGCGGGGAACATCGTCTTGTCAAAACTCGACGAAACTTCACTGCAACAGATTGCCCTTTCAACCGGCGGGTCCTACCGTCGGGCAACGAATGCCGGAAACGAGATTGACGACATCTTTAATGAGCTTTCTTCTCTTCAGAAGACCGAAATGGGCAGTTTGCAGGTAACGGGCTACGAAGATCAGTTTTTCTATCCGTTGGCCCTCGGGCTGATTCTCCTGATTGTCGACACGCTTCTCTCCGAGCGCCGCGGCCGATTGCTAACCAGGCTGTCCCGGTTGTTTCCCGCCGCCGGTATCCTTCCCGCGTTCATGGTCCTCCTCTTTTCAACGTCGTCGGCTCAGACTGTTCGTTCCCACGTAAGCTCCGGTAACGAAGCATATGAGAAATCGAAATACCCCGACGCGGAAACAGAATACAAAAAGGCTCTTCAGAAAGACCCGACATCGCGCGAGGCACAGTTCAATCTCGGAAACGCATATTACAAGCAGCAGCGCTCCGACGAGGCGCAACGAATATACTCGAATCACGTAGCAGCTTCCAAGACACCCGACGACCAGGAGATGGCCTACTACAATCTTGGTAATGCCTTCTTCAAGTCGAGCAAGCTTGAGGAAAGTCTTGAGGCGTATAAACGCGCTCTCCGGCTTAATCCGAACGACGAAGATGCCCGCTACAATTATCTTCTCGCCAAGGACCGTCTGAAACAGCAACAGGATCAGAAGAAAGAAAACCAGCAGAACAAGCAGGATCAGAACCAGCAGGACAAGAAGGACCAACAGAAACAGGATCAGCAACAGAAGGATCAACAGCAACAAGACCAGCAGAAGCAAGACCAAAACCAGCAGCAGCCTCAACCGCAACAGGCGAAGCCGGACCAGGCGAATCAGCAGCAACAGAAGAATCAAATGCCGAAGCAACAGGCTGACCGTATCCTCGAGGCGCTGCGGAACAACGAAAAAGAGATCCAGAAGCAACTCCGCAAGCGCGCGGCGGCACGCGTCTACATCGAGAAAGACTGGTAATGAAGCGCACCCTCACCCTTCTACTTTTTGTCGCAGCGCTGACATTCCGGACCCCGGCACAGGATGGGACGTTCTCTGCGGCCCTCGACCGGACGACCGTTGGCACGGGGGAACAATTTTCCCTTTCGTTCACGGTCTCCGGATCTGATGTGAACTCTGTCAGGAATCTTCGTCCGCCGGCGCTGAACTCCTTCGTCGTGATGAGCGGGCCCAATCAATCGACCAGCATGCAGATCATCAACGGACAAATGTCCGGCTCGGTGACGTTCACATATTATCTTTATGCGAGACAACTGGGAAAATACACCATCGGTCCGGCAAGCATAGAGTACAAAGGCACCACGCTTCGTTCGCAGCCATTGCAGATAGAGGTCGTCCAGGGAAAGCCGCAAACTCAGGCAAAAGAAGCCGATGCCGTTCAGGGTGTCGCGGAGAACCTTTTCATCCGCGCCACAGCTGACAAACAGCGGGTGAAGCAGGGTGAGCCGGTCACCGTCACCTACAAACTTTATACACGCCTCAATGTCTCGGGGTATGATATCGCAAAAGCGCCCGTCTACCAGGGTTTCTGGGCGGAGGAGATCGAACAGCCAAAGCAGCCGTCCGTTGTCGCGGAAATGTACGAGGGGAAACAATTCCGAGTTGCAACCATCAGAAAAACGGCTCTGTTCCCGACCCAAAGCGGGCGTCTGGTTATTTCACCGCTTGAGGTGCGCTGCGCGTTCCAATTACCGTCAAAGCGCAAGTCCAATGATCCGTTTGATTCCTTCTTCAATGATCCGTTTTTCGCGCGAACGCAAACAACCGAGCAGGAATTCAAGTCGAATTCACTTTCTGTCAATGTTGACCCGCTTCCGGGCAGCCCGCCTGCCGGATTCAGCGGTGCCGTCGGGCGCTTCACGTTCAACGCCACCGTCGACAGCAAAGAAGTCAAGACGGGCGATCCGATTACACTTCGCCTGACCATCGCGGGCACCGGAAACGTCAAACTCCTCACGCCGCCCAAACTGGTACTCCCAGCCGACTTCGAGGCCTATGAACCGAAAACCTCCGAGGAAATAACCCGGGACGGCGGAGTTATCAAGGGCAAGAAGGTGGCAGAATATCTCGTGATACCGCGGAATGCCGGGGCCCGCGTGATCGAGCCTGTGCTGTTTACGTACTTCGACCTTGACCGGAATGCCTACACACAGTTGCGGTCGCCGAGATTCGACTTTGCGATCCTGCCCGGCAAAGATGTGAGCGCCGGTACGTCGATCGCTTCCAAATCAGATGTCCGCCTCCTGGGGGAGGATATTCGTTATCTCAAACTTTCGCTCGGCGATCTCGTCGAGGTCAACGCCTCTCCTTTCTCCCGCGGTTGGTTCGCCGCCCTGATCGCTCTTCCGCCGATCGTCTTTGGCGCGGCGTTTGCATACCGCAAACGGCAGGAAAAACTTTCCGGCAACGTTGATGTGCTGCGGGCCGCCAAGGCCGGACGCGAGGCCGCAAAGCGATTGAAGCAGGCACGAGGGCTCCTCTCACAAGGGAACGCGGAGAGTTACCACGCCGAGGTTTCAAAAGCCCTTATGGAGTATCTCGGAGACAAGCTCCGCATACAGAAATCATCGCTGACGATTGATGATGCATCGGTGTTGCTCTCTCAGCGGGGCGTGCCCGCCGAAACACTCCAGCTGCTTCGCTCATGTATCGAGAGGGCTGAATTTGTTCGCTTCGCACCTTCCTCGGATACACAGGAGGCACGAACCGAACTCCTCGATACGGCCGCCGGTATCATCAGCTCGGTGGAAAAGAGTTACTCCGGAAAACGATGACGATACGACGACGGTGTGCCGCCCTTGTTGTGCTCATGCTCTTCGGCAGCGCCGGCCCGGCTCAGACCGCCTCCGACGATTTCGAACGCGGTAACGCGTTGTACCGGGAGGGAAAATTCGACCGGGCCGCCGAGGCATACGAAGCCATCTTGAAGCAGGGCCTTGCCGGTCCGGCGGTCTACTACAACCTCGGCAATTCATACTACAGACTTGGCAGGATCGCACCGGCCATTCTTGCCTATGAACGCGCTCTCCGTCTTCAGCCGAACGACCCCGATATCAAACACAATCTGAGTCTTGTCAATCTGAAAACATCCGATCGCATCGAACCGCTTCCGGATCTCTTCTTTGTAGAGTGGCTTCGATCCGTCTCGGCTGTTGTTCCGCTCCGCATCACGGCCTGGCTCTTCGCGGCGGCCTGGGCCTTGTTGTTTGCCGGACTTGCCGCTCTGTATCTCCTGAGCTGGTCGTTTAGTCTCAGATTCGCGCGCATCCTTGCCCTTGGCTCGTTCATTGCGCTGATACCCCTGACGGCGTTGATGATTTCACAGATAGCCGATTCCCGCGCTCACGAAGACGCTGTTGTCACCGCGGCTGTGGTAACCGCAAAAACCTCTCCCGATACGCAGAGTGTGGACGCGTTTGTGGTGCACGAAGGTTTGAAGGTCCGTCTGAGTGACGCGGTTGCAGGATGGGTAAAGATCGTGCTGGCGGATGGAAAGGTCGGATGGATCCGTGCTGCCGACTGCGAACAAATCTGAGCGTTACCGTAGACGCGCTTTTACCACTACGATCGTCTGATCGTCGTGTTGCTCCTCGTCTCCCGTAAACTCCTGTACGTCATTCATGATGCTGTTGAGAATGGTTATCGCATCGTAGGTTGAATGACGTCGAAGAGCCGTCATCAGGTTTTCCTCTCCAAACTGATTTCCGCCAAGCCCCTCTGCCTCAACCACGCCGTCACTCACAAACAAAAAGACATCTGACGGTTCGTAGGACAGGATTCGTTCTTCCAGTTCAGCCGAGAATGCGTCCGTCGCCTCGAGACCAAGGCCAAGGCCCCGGGGAATGATCTTTTCGACTTGATTGCGACTGGCGCTGAAGCGGTAGAGGGGCAGGTGTCCGGCCCGCGCCAGGACCAGCCGCCGGGCGGCGGTTTCAAAAGATCCGGTGATTGTTGTTACAAATGAGTTTTTCTCCATATCCTGGCACAAGAGCTGGTTTGCCCGGGTGAGAAGCTCCTTCGGCGTCAACCGGAACGCATGAAGCGAACGAATAATGCCTTGCAACTTCGACATGTACAGCGCGGCCGATGTGCCTTTTCCGCTTACGTCACCGACGACAACGGTGATCGTATCTTTCTCACCGTTTAGATAATCGAAATAGTCTCCTCCGACTTCCAGGGCGGGGCGTGACGTGCCGGCGATGTCAAGGCCCTCCACCAGCGGGGTTTTCTGAGGCAGAGACGCGAGCTGAATGCGGCGGGCAATCGCCAGCTCGTGCTTCATGCGTTCCTGCTCTGTCAAACGCTCGTAGAGAAATGCATTTTCGATGGCCACGGACGCCTGCTTCGCGACAACACCAAGGAACTCAAGGTCTTCCTGCTGATACGTTGCCTCCGATCGCTTCTCACCGACGAGGAGCGCTCCCACCAGTTTCTCCTTGGAGCGAATCGGCGCAAGGTAAAGAAATCCATGAGCATGGAATGCGTTTCTGATCGCTGCGGGAAGGGCCTCGATGCTCGCTTCGCCTTGAACCCCCTGCAGCGCCTGCGTCAGCTCCGCGTGTGACGAAATGCAGAATTCCGCCCACGCTGTTCCGTCAAAGCCGTAACTTTCCTGACAGCAACAGAGACGTTCATCCCGGAAGAACAGCACACCAGCCCGCTTGAGCTGCAAGAGACCGGAAATCTTCTCCACCATCCCGCGGGCAAGCTCGACCATGTTGAGTTTCGTCGCCATAACTTCTGCAAGCTCATTCGCCGCCGCCCGATAATCATGATGTGCACGGAAGAACACCCGGTCGATAAGCTGCTGGCCCCGCTTTGCACCCCGCCAGCCGACATAGACAACAGCCACCGCCGCAAACATGAGGATTCCCTTTTCAAGCCAGATGCGCCGATCCTGCTGCAACGGACTGTCAAGAATTTCCACGGACGTTGCCGTGACGCGAATGTTCGGGATCGGCAGTGTCGCCTCCTGGAGCCACAGCAGAAGTTGAAAAGCGATCACGGCAATCAAAACATCCCAAGCAACGGTGACAAGAATATACTGCACATTCCTCCGGATCCGCAGATCGAGATCCATAAGGCGGTAACGACCTATTGTGTACAGGTGACTGAGTGGGATGAGAAGGAGAATGGGACCCAGATAGCCGACATTTTGCTGCTGGTTGGTAATGGAAAAATAGACCATCATGATCATTCCACCCGCCGCAGCAACGAGCGATGAGTTCTTTACAACCCTGTTCAGACGTTTGTATTCAGCGCTCGCGCGTTTTCTGAAGACAAGGCTGATGGCGGCTGTATAAAGGATCAGAAATCCCAGGCCCGCGACAAATCCGATATTGGAGAACAGGGCTGTTGTGACGATACCAACAACAGCCAGTGTATAGCCCACGGCCAGGATCCACTTCTTCGACTTCAATTCCGGCCGCTCAATGGGAAAATTGAAGGAAGCGTGTGTCGTGAGCGGTATTGAAAGGAACACGGCAATAATCAGGGTGGCGTCGCGGATCAGATCGAGACCCGTGTCAACATACCCCCCGCGCCTCGCCAGGAGGACCATGATAAAATACCCAAAAGCAAGAATCGACATGCCGAGAAGGCGCGCCGCCTGGTAGCGCGGCCTCACCATCCCGAGAAACAGCCCCATAGCAATGAACAAGACACCGCTTATCGTTGAGACGAGCAGAGAGAATGGCACTCCGATGGCCGCAATGGTTACGTGGAGGGCGATCTCTTTGTTGTCACGAAGAACGTCGTAGACGAGCGCTTTCCCAACCTGTCCTTCTGCAAGGATGCGGTCTGCGTCCAGAGAATTTTTGAAACGCTGCCCGTTGATCCGGACAATGAGATCGCCGATCTTCATACCGGCACGATCCGATGCGCCACCCTCTGTCACCGCGACAACCTGCGCCGTCGGACCAATATCTCGCACTGTGCCTCCTGCCAGGTGGCGCCTGGGAAGGCGTATCTCTTTCTTCTCTCCTGTTGCCGGGCGAATGGCCGTAACGAGTACGTCGTCCGCTGTGGCGGAAGCAACGGCGCTCTCCAGTCCATCTTGTGCTGTCACCCGCCCGTCGCCTATCCTGTTGATCAGGTCTCCGGGAAGAAGTTTGTCGGCGGACCGTGCGTTTGGGAGCCCGAGAGCCTCGGTGACATAGAGATTGGAAATTGGATTCGTGAACAGATTTTCGTCGGTCGGTCTTGACGCAATCCGGTAGAACGAGATAATCGCCAGTACAAACAGGTAGGCGCCCGTCAGGCTGAAGAGGAGGCGGAAATGATTCGGGTGTCGGTCGAAGTAGGGCGCGAGGCTGGATTCCATTACTCAAACAATACGTTGAAATTGGGCCTTTGTTCCGCGGTGCATCCGTGATTCTGGTGCAAGAGCGGCCCGGTGAGGGTCCCCGCTGCGCCCCTTATGGCCGCTCCGCCGGGGACCCGGCAAAACGACCGGGGCCCGTCTTCAAACCGGGCCCCGGGGGAATGTACCTTCTGTTTTCGTGAAAACTACTTCTTCCGGATATAGGTCATCTGCATGGTGGGCTTTTTGTCACCGTAGGCCGAGATGTCAAAGATCTCGAAGATGTGTTTGTCCGGGCTGATGATATGAGTTACGTACTTCACCTTCTTGTTCTTTTCGCCCGTCATCGGCTCATCCATCGTTCCCCACATGGTGAGCGTTTTACCGGACTTGTCAACGCTCCCCCCCATCGTCAACATTGCCGTGCCCATGTTGTCTATCCAGCATCCAACATACTTCTTCTTGAAATTGTCGAACCCGGTATACCCTGTTCCGGTGAACGGCTGTCCCATCATTTCACTCGTGATGGTCTGCTGCAGAAAGCGGCCACCCAGCATCATGGTTTGCACCATGGTTCCTTTTGAAACGGTTGGTTCGGCATCGGGACCGTTCATCCACATTCTGGATTCCGCCTCCCAGGTGCCCGCCATCGATTCCAGCACCTTGTGCGCCGCTCCCGGCGTCATCGCCTCCTGCCATCGCTTCATCATCTCTTCCTGGCTGGGCGTGGCCTTCGCACTCTTCTTCTTCGCCTGACCCTGCAACTCGCCGGTGAAGAGGGCTCCCACGACGAGGACGATGATAATGGTGCCAGTCATTGTTTGTTTCATGCGAGACTCCTTCTGTTGTATGACATTCCCGGCGCGAGGCGCCGCTGTGATGCGCTCAATTCTTATGAACTCTTCGCCCGCTCGTTCAGTTCCCGACCGGCATGTTCTCAACGCCTAGGTCGAACCCACCTTTCTGGAGGCAATAGCGATATCTCGGTTGCCGGCGATCAAGCCGGGCTGCTCATACGAGAGAATTTGCCACTTGCCCACGTTTGGCATATCTTTAGTTGTGTCGGGTACTCAGGAGCCGCTCTATGAAAAAGCAGACTGAAGATCCCAGCCGGCGGATTCATGGATACATCGAATCGGCGCCGGCATTTGCCCGTCCGATCTGTAGAAAGATCCGCGCTGCCATTCTGGACGCTGATCCGGAAATCGTCGAAGCGTGGAAGTGGGGTCCTCACTACGGCAAGGGGGGTATGGTGTGTGGCTATTGGGCGTTTCAAAAACACGTTTCGGTCGCGTTCTTCAAAGGCGCCCTCATGAAGGACCCTGCACATCTGTTTATAGAGGACGACGCCCCGGCGAAGAGCATGCGCCGCATGAAGTTCTCCAAGCCCGGGGAGGTTGATGGGCGGGTTATCGCCGCATATGTGCGCGAGGCAATATCTCTCAACGCCTCCGGCGTCAAACCATCGGCACCACCGATCGAGACGCCACGCGACTTGCAAAAGCTCCTGAAGAATAACAAGACGCTGCTTAAGTTTTTTGACTCGCTCGCATATACCCACCGCAAAGAGTACATACGCTGGATTGAGGGAGCGAAAAAGACTGAGACCCGCGACTCCCGGTTGAAGAAAGCCATTGCTCTTCTCAAACAGAAAGTGAAGCATCCATAAGCCTTTTATGTGCGAAGTTTCCCCCTCCTCCGGGGGACCCCGCCCGGAACCACCCCACCCTCTTTCTTGTTGATTGAAACAAGCTGGTTGGTTTGCCGCATCGCTTTGTGCTGTTTCCTTTTCACTCAGAATCTGCGCAATAATGGAAAATCAAAACGCCGACTTATCCGGTCTACGCATACGTCGTTCTCATGAGCAGGAGCCTCCCGCCGAGGGCCGAAGATCGAGGCGGGGATTGTGGCTCTTTCTGGGGGTTGTTGCCGTCCTTGTGCCGACCGCGTATCTGCTCTTCTCTTCTGCTCTTTTCAGTCGGGCCGCGACAGTACAACTTGCGACCGCAACTCTTTCTTCGCCCTCTCAGGCCGATGCAGTGTTGACCGCGAGCGGCTATGTTGTGGCTCAACGCAAAGCGGCCGTAGCCTCGAAGGCAACGGGACGGCTTGAGCACCTCAACGTCGTCGAAGGAGATCGTGTAAAGAAGGGTGATGTCCTTGCGCAGCTGGAGGACAGCGACATCAGGGCTTCTCTCGACCAGGCGCGTGCAAACCTCAAACTCAACGAAGCAGACCTCAAAGACGCCATCCAGTGGATGGGCAGGGCGAAGACCCTTCTCGAGAAGGGCGTTTCGTCGCAGGCTGATTATGACGGCGCAGAGGCCCGGTACAATCGCGTTCTCGCCGCCATTGAGGTTGCAAAGGCAGCCGTTGGCGGTGCAGAGGTTGCTTTGGAGAATACTCTCATTCGTGCTCCATTCGACGGGACCGTGTTGACCAAAAATGCAGACGTAGGCGAAATGGTTGCACCCATGGCCGCAAGCGTGAGCTCGCGGTCTGCCGTTGTGACAATGGCCGATATGAGCTCTCTTCAGGTTGAGGCGGATGTTTCTGAATCCAATATCGAACGCATCGCGGCAAACCAGCCTTGTGAAATCACCCTCGATGCATATCCCGAGGCACGCTATCAGGGTTATGTTGCCAAAATAGTACCAACCGCCGACCGGGCAAAGGCGACGGTGATGGTGAAGGTCGGATTTCGTTCATATGATTCTCGCGTGCTGCCCGAGATGAGTGCGAAGGTGTTGTTCTTGACGAAAACATCCGATACACCAAGAGAGACCGTTCGTTCGATTCTGACGGTTCCGTTGAATGCGGTTGCAACGCGGGAGGGGAGGCGGGTTGTCTTTGTAATCCGCGACGACCGGGCTGTTGAGATTCCCGTGACTGTCGGCAAAGAGTTCGGGTCACAGACAGAGATTACCCAGGGCCTCTCTGCCGGCGATCGCGTCATCGCCGCCGCCACCGAACATATCACCAATGGAACCCCGGTAAAAGTCCAATAGTCGCCTGAGGGCGGATGGAAAAGGAAGCATCCAATGGATTCTATCATCAGATTGCAAGGCGTCTCCAAATCGTATTGGCGTGATTCGTTCGAGATCCCTGTCCTTAACAATATTTCGTTCGATGTTCCGGAAGGAGAGTTTCTGGCTCTCATGGGTCCCTCCGGCTCCGGCAAAACCACGCTCCTGAATCTTATCGCCGGCATCGATAGGCCCGACAAGGGGACTCTGCGTGTTGCCGGCACAGATATCGCAACGCTGAACGAATCCAAGCTCGCAAAATGGCGCTCAACCCATGTTGGTTTCATTTTTCAGTTCTATAATCTCATCCCCGTGCTGACGGCGTACGAAAACGTGGAGCTGCCGCTGTTGCTTACGTCGCTGTCGAAACAGGAGCGACGGCGCCACGTAGAGACCGCCCTGACGGTGGTCGGACTGCAAGACCGCATGCGGCACTATCCGAAACAGCTCTCGGGCGGCCAGGAACAGCGCGTCGCCATTGCCCGCGCCATCACCACCGACCCGACATTGCTTGTTGCCGACGAGCCGACGGGCGATCTCGATAAGCGCTCCGCTGACGAGATTCTGACGCTGCTCGATCGCCTCAACAAGGAATTCAAAAAAACAATCGTGATGGTGACGCACGACCCGCGTGCCGCCGAAAAGGCGCACGTTGTGCGCCACCTCGACAAGGGTGAGTTCAGCCAAAACTAGCAGAGCCGATGAAAGTCTTCAAGCTGATATTCAAGAACGCACTGCGCCACAAGCTCCGAACCGCCCTCACGGTTCTGGGAATCGCCATTGCCGTTATGGCTTTCGCGCTCCTCCGGACGGTCGTCACCGCGTGGTATGTGGGGGTCGAGGCCTCGGCGGCAAACCGGCTGATCACGCGCCAGGCCGTCTCCTTTATTTTTCCTCTTCCATACGCTTATCGCGACCAGATTACCAGGATTCCCGGCGTCGAACGGGTGACGTTCGCCAACTGGTTTCAGGGCGTGTATATTGATAAGAATCAGTTTTTTGCGCGTCTCGCCGTTGATGCAGAAACGATGTTCGATATCTACCCGGAGTTTGTGGTGGACCCGGCGGAGCTCGAAGCATTCAAGCGTGAGCGCAATTCGTGCATCGTCGGCACGGGACTTGCCAAGCAGTATGGGTTCAAGATCGGCGACGTAATAAACATCGACGGGGATATTTACCCGGGCAAGTGGGCCTTTGTTGTCCGCGGGATCTATAAACCACGCGATAAGACAACCGATCCAACCCAGATGCTTTTTCATTGGCAGTATGTCGACGAGCGCCTGCGGCAGGAGGACCCGTCACGGGCCGGCCAGGTTGGGTGGTACATTATTCGCATCAGCGATCCTGCTCAATCGGCTGCCGTTTCCGATCAGGTCGATGCCCTGTTCAAGAATTCGCGAGCTGAAACGAAAACAGAAACCGAGCGTGCGTTTCAGCAGGGCTTCCTTGCTGCTGCCGGAACGATTATTGGATCGATGAATTTCATGTCATTTGTCATTATCGGCATCATCATGCTTGTCGTGGGGAACACGATGATTATGTCGGCACGGGAACGGACAAGCGAATACGCCGTTTTCAAGACGCTTGGATTCTCTGCCGGACATATGGTTGGGCTCATACTCGGTGAGTCGATGTTTATCTCCGTCCTCGGAGGCGGTCTTGGCTTGGCGCTTGCCATCCCGTTTGTCGCCGGCTTTGAGGCGGTTGTGCCGAAGGGTTGGTTCCCCGTCTTCTTAATCGAGCCGGTCACAATTGTACTTGCGGGTTCCTCTGCTGTTCTTGTGGGAATCCTCGCATCACTGTTTCCCATTCAGCGGACTCTTCGCACCACCATAGTTGACGGATTGCGACACCTTGGCTAGTAACGCATTCTCGAGAGAACTTCATTGAAAATTCCCCTGAGCTATATCGTCCGCAACCTTGGCACACGGCGGTTGACCACAGGCATCACCGTCCTTGGTGTTGCGCTCGTCGTCTTTGTGTTCTCTGCTGTGCTGATGATGGCGTACGGTGTCCAGCGGACGCTGGTGAGCACCGGTTCCGAGGAGAATGTTCTGATTGCGCGAAAAGCTTCCAACGGGGAGATCTCCAGCATCATCGACCGAGAAACGGTTTCTGTCATTCTCACCCTTCCGCATATCGCCAGGACTCCGGAGGGAGCCCCGATCGCTTCGGGCGAACCCGTGGTGATCATTAATCTTAACAAGGTTGATGGTGGGGTCAGCAATGTGACCGTCAGGGGTGTATCGCCACAGGCGTTTGCCCTGAGACCACAGGTGCGTCTGATTTCCGGCCGGATGTTTCAGTGGGGGGCAAGGGAGCTTGTCGCTGGTGCTGCAATTGAGAGGCGCTTCTCGGGCTCAAAGATCGGTGATGTGGTCCGATTTGCGGGTGACGCGTGGACAATTGTCGGCGTCGTCGATGCCGGTGGTGCGGGCTTTGACTCCGAGATGTGGGGAGACAGCAATCAGCTGCTTGATGCCTTCAACCGGACATCCTACTCGACGGTAACGTTCAAGCTTGATCGGGCAGATGCGTTTTCGGATTTCGTCGCTGCTTTTGAGCGCGAGCCTCGACTGCAACAGTTCGAACCAAAGACCGAACGGCGGTATTTCGAGGAACAATCCGAGCTCATGGCTATGTTCATCCGCGTCCTCGGGATATTCATTACGGTCATTTTCAGCGCCGGTGCAACCATCGGGGCGATGATTACCATGTACGCGGCTGTTGCGAACCGGACGGTGGAGGTCGGCACGTTGCGGGCGCTCGGCTTCCGTCGTCGGAGCGTCCTGGCGGCGTTCCTGACGGAATCAATTCTTCTCTCTGGTATCGGCGGCGTTGCCGGGCTCCTGTTGGCTTCGTTTCTGCAGTTCTTCACCGTCTCAACGCTGAATTTTGGATCTTTCGCAGAGCTTGAGTTCTCCTTCGCCCTTTCGCCATCGATCGCCATCTCGTCTTTCCTTTTTGCCCTTCTCATGGGCATCCTTGGTGGATTCCTCCCTTCTGTCCGCGCCGCAAGGCTCAATATCGTCAACGCTCTTCGTTCGTCCTAGCAGCGCGGCCCCTTTCTCTTCGAGCGCTCGCTCTCCATCCTTGACGTTGCGCCCCCTTGTTCATTTCTGTCTATCAGAAAAGCTCTTCGCGTTCGGCTTTTGACGCGCATTCATCCTCGGTTTGCCTCCGCCATCCGTATTCGCTTCCCCCTTGAATCCCTCCGGACCATCCAGTATCTTGCTTCATCAAGATCTCCAGACTTTAAACTTTAGACTCGAAACCCTAAACTCATCCATGTTTTGGCTGCATCTCGTCAAAAACTTCCTTCAGATTCTCCGCTCCGGTCAGACGCCGGCCCAGATCGCCGGCGGGTTCGCCCTGGGCGCCATGGTCGGCCTCGTGCCTATTATGACCCTGCAGGGGCTCGCCCTCTGGCTTGTCATCTTCATGCTGAACGTCAATCTGACCGCTGTGTTTCTCTCCGCTACCATCTTCACACTTGTGGCGTTTCTTTTCGATCCCGTGTTTCACGCACTTGGCTATTTTCTCCTCGTCGATCTACGGCCACTGCGCAGCCTTTGGACTTCTCTCTATAATGCACCCATCGCTCCTCTGACGCGATTCAACAATACGGTGGCCCTCGGCAGCTTTGTTTCCGGCTTCATTCTTTTTGTCCCGATCTACCTGGGAATGAAGCGCTTCGTTGTGGCATACCGGATGCACATTGGTGCGTCGGTGGAAAAATGGAAGATCTACCAACTCATCAGCAAGAGCGCCCTCGTGCGCTGGTACGAAAAGATCAGCAATCTGGGGTCATGACGATGAGAAAGAAATTCATCTATTTCGTTCTGATCCCCCTCCTGGCGCTCTGCGTTGTCCTGTATTTCTTTCTAGATGGCTGGGTCGAATCGTCATTGGAATCGGCCGGTGAGGGGATTGTCGGCGCCACGGTTGAGATTGACCACCTGACGCTTTCACTGTCGCCGATTGCTGTGCAATTCGCACGGCTTCAGGTGGCCAATCCGCGCGATCCCTGGAAGAATATTTTTGAGACCGGCAGGGTTCGGTTTGCCTTGAATTTCGGCCAATTGCTGCGGGGCAAGTACATCGTTGAAACCATGGAGGTGAATGATCTCATCGTCGGCACGAAGCGGTCAACCGACGGCTCGATCCCAAAACCTGCTTCATCGTCCAGCGGATCGTCGATCTTCGCAGAAGCAACATCTGCGCTCGTTCAGGAGGCTCAGAAGGCGCCGGTGTTCGATCTCGCGAAGATCAGGAAGGAGCTGAAGATCGACAGTCTCCTGAACGTCCAAAACCTCCGCTCTGTGCAATACATCGATACGCTGAAACTCCGGGTGCAGGAAGCCAATCAGCAATGGCAGGCCACCCTCGGCGATGTCGAAAAATCCAGGCAACGGGTATCGGAAATTCAGGCAAGCATCGCTGCAATCAATCTCAACGAGTTGAAAACGCTTGACAAGATCACGGCAGCGGTAGGCAACGCAAACAACGCCTACAAGGGACTCAATGATCTGAACGAGACATTCAAATCGCGCCGCGGGATGCTCACCGATGAAATCAATCGACTCTCCGCGTCTGTCTCAAAGATTGATGACCTTGCTAGGGCCGACTATGAAACCGTGACCCGGCTCGCGCGGCTTCCGGACCTCAGCACTAAGGGAATGGCCAATCTCCTTCTCGGGCGCGAAATACTCCAGCAAGTGAACGCTTACCTCTCGTGGATAGAGTACGCCCGGACCAATATCCCAAAATATACACCCGCACCGGATTATGAGAAACCGAGCCGCTTTGAGGGACAGGATATTGAGTTTCCCGTCGAGCGATCCTATCCCAAGTGGTGGATCAAGAAAATCCTCATTTCCGGCGGCGAGGACAAGGCGCAGCACCCCGAGCACCTCTACGCGCGCGGAGAAATCCTCAATGTCACCAACAACCAGGCGCTGACAGGCTACCCCCTTACGGTTGCGCTTGCTGCGTTCAAATCCGGCGGAAGCTCATACACCATCAACGCATCGTTCGACCGCCGCACAGATTCACCTGTCGACAATTACAGGATTACGGCATCCGATGTTCCGGCTGGTGATATCTCTTTTGGCCAGGCCGATTTTGTGCCCTCCAGAATTTCCAATGCCCTGCTCGCCGTTACCGCAGAAGCGGCGGTTCCGGGCACCCGATTTGACGCATCCGCAAAGATTCTGTTTCAACGTCTCGCTTTTGTCTTCGACCGGGATCCAAAAAACGACATTGAACGAATCACGCGCTCCGTGTTAAGCTCTATTACGGGATTTGCCGTCGGGCTTCGACTCTGGAATACACACGGCTCTTTCGATATCGCCCTGAGCACAGATCTTGACAATCAGCTTGCAGCCAGAACCAAAAGCGTACTCGGCGATGAGTTGAACAGAATACAGGGCGAGGTCCGGACAAGGGTGAATCAAAGAATCGCGGAGAAGAGGGCCGAGTTCGAGAAATTCTTTGCCCAGAAGAAGGATGACGCTGTTGCCCGACTCCGGTCATACGAGGGGTTGCTTGGCCAGAATCTCTCGCTTCTCGATACAAAGAAGAAGGAGCTCGAAGCCCGCATCGAGCAGGAAAAGAAGAAACAGCTGGAGAATGCGGTCAAGGGATTGTTCAAACGATAATCATCAACCGGACACCCGGAGAGACAAGCGCTATGAGCAAGAAACACAAACAACAGCAGGAACCACCCCGCAAGAAGAAGGGCTCGACCTCTGTTGTTGCTGTGATCGGTACCGCGGTCCTGATTCTCGCCCTGATTGGCGTCCTTACGTATCAACCTCCCCGAGCGTCCATGACCACATCGTCTACAACAACCCAGGCGACTCAGCCTTCGTCCTACGAGTTTGTGAAACAGGGCGAGCTTCGCTTCGTGACATCCAAACAGGCATTCATCGCGGCAATTGATGTTGAACTTTCTCAAGACGAGGAGGAGCGCCAGCTGGGATTGATGTACCGGGACAAAATGGCGGAGAACCAGGGGATGTTGTTTATCTTCGACGATGAGACAACCCGGTCGTTTTGGATGAAGAACACTGTCTTACCCCTCGACATGATATTTGTCAATGCGAACAATGAAATTGTGACGATCCACAAATCAACGACGCCATACTCCGAAGAGTCATACAGCTCAACGAAGCCGGCAAAATATGTCGTGGAAGTAAATGCGGGCTTTACAGACAAGTATAAAATTGCGGTGGGCGATCGAATTTCGTGGCGGAGGCTCTAGTAGATGATTGGTGATTGGTGATTGGTGATTGGTGATTGGTGATTGGTGATTGGTGATTGGTGATTGGTCAACCACCGATTCATCATCGACAATCAAGGCTCACCCCGGCGCACGGCGGCTTTCGCTTTCCGTTGTGTCCTAATTTCGCTTTTTCTTCTTTGGTGCTTTTGGTTCCTCTTTCACCGCCGCGGGTTTTTCCTTTCCCTTTTTCGGCGGCTCAGCTGGCGGCGGGGCTGATGCTCCGTTCTTCATGCCGTTGCCTTTTTTCTCCGTCTCTTTCTCGGCAAGCTGCTTATCCTCTTCCTCTTCTGCCATCACAATGGCGACATCGGCAACAGCATCGCCGGCCTGCAGCCTGATGAGCCTCACCCCTTGTGTGTTCCGCCCCGCCACCCTGATATCAGATGCGTGCTGGCGGATTACCATCCCATTCGTCGTCACCACCACAACATCGTCGGTGTCAACGGCTTCTTTGATCGCCACCATCTCGCCCGTCTTTTCGGACGTCTTGACGGTAATGATGCCCTTGCCGCTTCGGTGGCTTACCCGGTATTCTTCTTCCTCGCTTCGCTTGCCGTAACCGCTTTCGGTTGCAACGAGGATTGTCGTCCCCTTCCTGCGCAGGTTCACAACGCCGACAACCTTGTCTTTCTTTCCAAGGCTTATGCCGCGCACGCCGGCTGCCGACCTTCCCATCGGCCGGACCTCGTTCTCATGGAAGCGTATCGCAATCCCCTCCCGCGTGCCGATGATAATATCCTGCTTTCCGTCGGTGAGCTTCGCGTCTTTCAGCGTGTCGCCCTTCTTGAGCGTGGTGGCTGTGATGCCGCTCTTCCGCGGATTGCTGAATTCCGACAGGAGCACCTTCTTCACAAGACCCGACTCGGTGACCATGAAGATGTAGTGCTGGTCGTCGAACTCTTTTACGCTGATAAATGCATTCACCGTCTCTTCCGCACCCTTGCCCAGCAGAGAGTTGATCGGCTTGCCCTTCGCCGTGCGCCCCCCCTCGGGTATCTCAAACACCTTAAGCCAGTAGCAGCGGCCCATATTGGTAAAGAAGAGAATGTAGTTGTGCGTGCTGGCCACGAACATGTGTTCGACAAAATCGTCTTCTTTTGTCGCCGCTCCCGTCACGCCGCGCCCGCCCCTCGACTGCCGGCGGTATCCCGATACCGGGAATCGCTTGATCAGGCCCTGGTGACTGATGGTAATCACCACGTCCTCTTCCGCGATGATGTCTTCGATGCTGAACTCTTCGGCCTTGTAGATGATTTCTGTGCGCCGCTCGTCCCCGAACTTCTTCTTCAGATCCAGCAGCTCTTCCTCGATGATCTTCATCTGAAGCTGCTTGCTCTTCAGAATCGCTTTCAACTTCTCGATCAACTTGATCGTTTCGCGGTACTCGTCTTCGACCTTCTTCCGCTCCAGCCCCGTCAGCTTCTGCAGCCGCATGTCGAGAATTGCCTTTGCCTGAATTTCTGAGAGCTTGAACTTTTTCATCAGCCCAAGCTTGGCCGACTCGACATCTTTTGACTGTTTGATGAGCTTGATCACCGCGTCGATGTTGTCGAGCGCAATGATGTACCCCTCAAGAATATGGGCGCGTTTCTCTGCCTCGTCCAGCTCGTATTTCGCACGCCGGACGACAACCTCGTTCCGGTGTTCTACGAATTTCTGAATCATCTCCCGCAGTGTCAGCACTCGCGGACGGCCCTCTACCAACGCCAGCATGATAATGCCGAACGTCGTCTGCATCTGGGTATGCCGGTAGAGGTTGTTGAGCACAACCTCGGCGTTCGCATCCCGGCGCAACTCGATCACCACTCGCATTCCGTCGCGATCGGACTCGTCCCGGACATCTGCTATATCTTCCAGTTTCTTCTCGTTCACCAGGTCGGCGATCTTTTCAATCAGCGCGGCCTTGTTGACCATGTACGGCAGCTCCGCCACAATGATCCGCTGGCGATCGCCTTTTCCGGTTTCGATGCTGGCGCGGGCCCGAACAAGGATGCGACCACGGCCGGTTGTATAGGCCTCTTTTACGCCTTCGTACCCGTAAATGATGCCACCGGTCGGAAAATCCGGCGCGATGATGTGCTTCATCAACTGGGCGTTCGAGATGTCGCCGTCACGGATGTACGCGACACAGCCGTCGATTACCTCGTTCAGGTTGTGCGGCGGTATGTTTGTCGCCATCCCGACCGCGATGCCGCTGGCGCCGTTGCACAGAAGGTTCGGGAACAATCCCGGGAGAACGGACGGCTCTTTGAGTGTATCATCGAAATTTGGCGTGAACTCAACGGTGTTCTTTTCGAGATCGCGAAGCATTTCCTCGGCGATTTTCGAAAGACGCGCCTCCGTGTAACGCATCGCCGCCGGCGAGTCACCATCCACCGATCCAAAGTTGCCCTGGCCATCGACAAGCGGATACCGCAGGGAGAAGTCCTGCACCATGCGCACCATGCTGTCGTAGACTGCCGAGTCCCCGTGCGGATGATACTTTCCAAGCACTTCTCCAACGATGCGCGCGCTCTTCTTGTATGCCCGGTTGCTCGCAAGACCGAGATCCTGCATCCCAAAGAGGACCCGCCGATGAACCGGCTTCATGCCGTCGCGTACGTCGGGGAGTGCCCGAGCGACGATGACCGACATCGAGTAGTCGATGTACGACCCCTTCATCTCTTCTTCAATATCAACCGGTACAATTTTTTCGTTTACAGTGGCCATTCGTTTTTCCGTTTCAACCCTTGGTTCGTGCTCTCTTGCCTGCTGTGTTATACGTCGAGGTTGCGCACATACTTTGCATTCTTCTCGATGAACTCCCTCCTGGGCTCGACTTCATCACCCATGAGGATCGAGAACGTGCGGTCTGCATCGGCAGCGTTTTCAATTGCCACCTGGAGAATCGTCCGCGAGTCGGGATTCATGGTTGTTCCCCAGAGCTGCTCGGGATTCATTTCGCCAAGACCCTTGAACCGCGAGATAACGATGCCGTCGCTGCTCACCGCCACCCCCTCTTCACCGGCCGGCACCTCAATCTCCTCTTCTTCCAGCTTCTGCGCTTTTGACGCCCTCTTCTCGCTTCGTATCCTCTTCACCGCTTCATCGCGCTCTTCCTCGTCAAATGCGTACACTTCCTGTTTTCCCTTTTTCACCTTGTAGAGAGGTGGTTGGGCAATGTAAACATGACCAAGCTCGATGAGTTCTTTCATGTAGCGGAAGAAAAGAGTCAGGAGGAGTGTGCGTATGTGCGATCCGTCAACATCGGCGTCGCACATGATGATGATCTTGCCGTAGCGGATCTTTGCCGGATCGAATTCTTCACCGACGCCGGCGCCGATGGCTGTGAAGATCGCCCGAATTTCGTCGTTTTCAAGAATTTTATGCAGACGGGCTTTCTCAACGTTCAGAATTTTCCCCTTCAGCGGAAGGATGGCCTGGAATCTACGGTCCCGTCCCTGTTTTGCGCTGCCACCCGCAGAATCACCCTCAACCAGATACAGTTCACAATGTTCGGGATCGCTGATTGAACAGTCTGCCAGCTTTCCCGGCAGTCCGCCGCCGTCGAGGGCGTTCTTTCTCCGCGTGAGATCGCGTGCTTTTCTCGCCGCTTCCCGTGCTTCTGCCGCACGAAGCGTTTTTTCGATAATCCGCTTTGCATCCGGTGAATTCTCTTCCAGCCAGGACTGAAGCTGCGCTCCAACAACCGACTCGACAATGCTTTTAACCTCGCTGTTGCCGAGCTTTGTCTTCGTCTGTCCTTCGAACTGCGGCTCCGGCACCTTGACGCTGATAACTGCTGTCAGGCCTTCCCGGAAGTCGTCGCCCACCAGCTGAACACCCTGTTCCTTGATGAGCCCGTTCTTGTACCCAAAATTGTTGATGGTTCGCGTGAGCGCCGTGCGGAATCCGACGAGGTGGGTGCCGCCCTCGTGTGTATTGATGTTGTTGACATAGCTAAAGACGTTTTCGCTGAACTGGTCGTTGTACTGAAGCGCAACCTCCACCTCGACCATCCGGTTGCTTTCGTCCTCGCCCTGACCCTTCGCATAAAACGGTTTCTTGATAATCGATGGCCGCGTTGCGTCAATGTATTGAACAAACTCCCTGAGCCCCCCCTCAAAATGAAACACCTCCTCTTCGCCGGCCTTGGTGCGTGTGTCCTCGATTCGCAAAACCACTTCCGGATTCAGAAACGCCAACTCTCTGAGGCGCTCCGCCAGCGTCTCAAATTTGAATGTCCTGTTCTTGAAGATGCTGCCGTCGGGCAGAAAACGGATCTTCGTGCCGGTCTTCCCCTTCTCCGCTTTTCCAATAACCTTCACCGCGGCGACGGGGTCGCCCTTTTTGTACTTCTGGTAAAAAACCTTGCTATCACGCGAAACTTCCACCTCCAGCCATTCGCTCAGAGCGTTTACCACCGACACGCCCACTCCGTGAAGACCGCCCGACACCTTGTACGTGTTCTTGTCGAATTTTCCCCCTGCGTGGAGAACCGTCATGACAACTTCCAGCGCCGAGCGTTTTTCCTGGGGGTGCATATCTGTCGGGATACCGCGTCCATCATCATCAACAGTAACGGATCCGTCGCTGTTGATTGTCACCGTGATGTTCTTACAGTATCCGGCAAGGGCCTCGTCAATTGAGTTGTCCACCACTTCGTAGACAAGATGGTGTAATCCTCGCGCGCTGGTGTCACCGATGTACATCGCCGGACGCCGCCGCACCGCCTCAAGGCCCTTCAGTACGGTAATGTCGTCAGCGGTGTACCCTCCGGTGCCTGAAGATTTTGTGCTCTTCGCGCCGTTCCCACCCTTTGCCCGTTTCGTGTCAACTGCCATGCGTCATCCTATTGAAATTTTATATCGCGTACAATTTGTTCAGACAGTGAGCTGTTCAGCTTGTCGATAATCTCGTTTTTCCGCATCATAAGCTCATTCCTCCATGGTCCCGTCTTCACGCTTACGACAAGCGTCCCCTGCAGTATCCGGACCGGCGTCGTCACGTTGGCGATTCTCTCGCCAACCGCTTCCGCCCAGAAAACGAACACGTCCTGTTCGCGGAGTTTCTTCCGTATACCAAGTTTTTCAATGAGGTCGTCAAGCGCGTCGCTGAGGGACCGCGCGTGTACTGACGGACGGCTCTTCATGCTCTACCGTTCCTTGTTGCACAACAAACTGCCTGTGATCGCCGGTCCAATCGAAATCGGGCGGAAACACGATGCCGCTCGTTGCGGTGATGAACGCCTGCCCAATTGATTCGGTGAGGGTCAGGAGCCGCCCGGCCCGTTGTGCGTCCAACTCCGAAAACATGTCATCCAGGAGAAGGATCGGCCGTTCATTACGCTTGGCGCGGAGATACAGAAATTCCGCCATTTTCAGGGCCACCAGGAGCGTTTTGTGCTGGCCCTGTGACGCGTGGGAGCGAACGTCCAGGCCCTGGATTTCCAGATGCAGCTCGTCCCGGTGAGGCCCGACAAGCGTTACACCAAGCTTCCGTTCTTCGCCTGCCGTGCGGCGCAGGTCTTCCTCAAACTGGTGTCTAACCTCCCCCTCATCCGCGTCGCCGCCGTGCTGAACCGATGGCCGGTATCGAATCGACGGGCTCTCTTTGTGCCCTGCCACGCTTCCATACGCATCAGCCACCAGCGGTTGCAGCTCCTCCAGAAAGACGTTCCTCCGATGCGTGATGCGCACTCCCCGATCGACAAGCTCCTGATCCCACGGCTCCAGTAATTCCGTGCAATCGCTTCTCGTTACCTTTCCGTCAAACAGCACTTTGTTTCGCTGCCGGAGGACGCGACGGTACTCCAGAAGATCTTCGAGATACACTTTGCTCGACTGTGAGATCACGAAGTCGAGGAATTTCCTCCTGTCGGCCGGGCCACCCGTGGTGATAGCTCCCGACTCCGGCGATAAGACCACCACCGGAAATTTTCCAATGACCTCTGCAAACGATTCGACAGGAGAGCGATTGATACTGAATCTCTTCTCCCCCTGCAATCGATCATACGTCACGGCAACGTGATATCGGATGCCGGCGTCTGCTTCAAGTTCTCCGGCCAGTTCGAAATGATCCTCCCCGGTCTGAAGCACGATGCTGTCACTGCTCCCGAAGAAACTCTTCGTCAGACACAGGTACGAGATTGCCTCGAGGAGATTCGTCTTCCCTTCGCCGTTTTCTCCAAGAACCGCGTTGATCCCCCCGCCGAAAGCAGCGTCGGTGTGAGTGTGGTTGCGGAATTTTTGTACGTGGATGCTGCGAATCTTCACTGGTTCTGGCTGCACTTACAATGCGATAGCCCCGCTCCCGCGGTGCGGGATGGGGCTACCGTCTGCAAATCTCCCGGGCAAACATCGTTCATACTCAGGCGTTCAACCGCATGGGCATGACAAGCATCAGCAAGTCTTCGTTCGCCTTCTGGTGTGCTGGCGTGATAATCGCGGCACGAACCGATGTTCCCAGTTTGAACTCAGCCTCTTCTCCGTCGAGATGCGAGAGAATATCGATCAGATAGGTCGAGTTGAATCCTATTTCCAGTTCTTCACCGCTATAATCACACGGTACCTTTTCTTTCGCTTCGCCTCCAAAATCTATATCCTCAGCCATCACACGCAGTTCATTCTTCCGCAGGGAACAGCGGACCTGATGTGTTGTCGAACTCGAATACAGCGCAACACGGCGCACGGCAGCAAGTAACAAGTCTCTCGCAACAATCAGTTTTTTATCGTTGTCTGTCGGAATAACAGATTCGTAGTTGGGGTAGCTTTCTTCAATGACCCGCGACGTCAACATTGTTGTACCAAACGTAAACTGCACGTGGTTTGCGTCGACGGCGAGTGTGTTTGTTTCGTTCTCAGCGGATTTTGACACTAGGTTGAGGGCTTTTGCGGGCACGATGATGTCCCATTTCAGTTTCGGCTGCTTCATCCCACTATATTGCAACCGCACCAGGCGATGGCCGTCAGTAGAAACAGCCCGCAGATTGCCGTCGCGGACCTGAAGGAGCACTCCGGTCATTGCCGGCCGAAGTTCATCACTGCTGACCGCAAATACGGTTCTATGAATCAGTGATCGAAGAACCTCACCACTCAACGTTATCTTGTCATCCCCTTTGACCTGCGGAATCGTTGGAAATTCTTCGCTCGACTCCCCCATGAGCACATACTCGCCCATTTCCGTTATCATTCGAACCTTATTGGATGATAGATCAGCGTTGAAAACAAGCTGAATATCGGGCAAAGCCCTGATAGTCTCCATGAGCCGTTTGGCCGGAACTGCGATCGAACCATCCTCGGAGCCCTTCACGTCCAGAAGTGCTGACATGGATACCTCGAGATCCGTCGACGCCAGCTGCAGAACGTTCTTTGAAAGCCTGAAGAGTATATTTTCTAGAATAGGGAGAGTTGACTTCGAGGGAACTACACCGCTGACCTTGGCCAGGGCCTTCTGTAATTCGTTACTCGGGACAGTGAATTTCATTCCTATCTCCTTTTTGGTCGAGATGGACGATCTTCGTTGACATGGAAAAATACCAAATAATTTGGGGATTTACAACTTTTTCAGGGTCAAACCCACGGTGTGTGGAATGGTATAGTAGTATAGATTAGGAAGATTAAGAGGATTGTAATAGTAAGGATGTTTGTACTGTGTATAAGTTCAGGATCAACAAGGAACATCCGTAAAGGTCGGCATAATGTGTCTCGTTCATAAACTGAAGATGTTAATAAGTTGTTGACTGCCTTCGAGGATATACACCGTGTCCGCTTACCTCTGAGGATTGAAGGTCAACGGAAGGAATAAGCCACAGACAAAGAACACATAGAAACATGTTTTCCGACCCATTATCCACAAAACCGAAATTTCAGCAAAGCAAGGCTGTTCCGACGAAGACAGAGAAGGAAGGCAGAAACGCCGATGCAGTCAGTAACGGTAGTTCGATCAACGGGAGTTGAGTTCAATCCGACGGCGGAGTTGATCAAGACTTTGCTTGAACGAGGAATCGCCGTTAATTCTGTCCTGTATAGATTGGCAGGAATGAATAACCGTCGAGTGGTCCCTTCCCCCAAAGTGAAGACCGATGGTCTTCAGGGAAGAATTGGTCAACTCCTTCGACAAAAACATGGCCACCTGGCGGGCATTTACGACCTCCTGTTTTCGGGTCTTCGCCCTAAGGAGATCCTCGGGGATATCGTAGTATTCACAGACGATACGTTGAATTTGGTCAATGTTTATGGGGGATTTTGACTCATTTACAACCATCCGCAAGACATCCCTTGCGAGATCAACGGTTATTTCCCGGTTATCCAGCGACGATCTGGCAATGAGGCTGATCAGGCAGCCCTCCAATTCCCTGATATTGCTTGTGACACTTGCAGCAATGAAATCGACAACGTCCTGAGGTAGCTCAAAACTATTATCTTCGCTTTTCTTGCGCAGGATGGCGATGCGGGTCTCGAGATCCGGAGGCTGTATGTCTGCTGTCAGACCGGACTGAAATCGGGATATTAGCCTTTCATCGAGGCCCTTAAGTTCCTTCGGTGGGACATCGGACGAAAGGACAATTTGCTTGCCCAGCTGGTAAAGCGTGTTAAAGGTATGAAAGAAGTTATCCTGCGTCTTTTCCTTCCCCGAAAAGAACTGAATATCATCTACAATGAGAAGGTCGACACTCCGGTAGAAGTATGAAAACTCGTTCACCCTGTCGGATTGAATAGCATCAACAAATTCGATCGTGAATTTTTCGCTGGAAACGTACACCACCCTCTTTGCTTTCCCTATCACAATGGCATGATTGCCAATCGAGTGCATGAGATGTGTTTTACCAAGGCCGGTGCCGCCATAGATGACAAGCGGATTGAAGGATGTGCCACCGGGGTTGTTGCCAACGGCCAGCGCCGCTGCTCGCGCCAGTTGATTGCTGTCCCCTTTGATGAAATTGTCGAATGTGTAGCGAGGGTTCAGATTACTTTGAGCCATAGGTTGCTCGGCCTGGCGGAACGCAGCACGAGGTGCGAAAAACAACTGTTGTTGTGAAGCCTGGAGTTGGTTTTCACGGGAGGCCGACGTTGTCGACACAGGCAGGGGGAGCGCCGGCGGAGTTTCGATCGCAGCCTCTGCTTCCTCGGAAGCAATTGAGTAGTACAGCTTAGCCCCATCCCCCAGGACCGCGGTGATGGTTTCGCGAATCAAACCGTTGTAGTGCTGGTCAACCCAATCGTAGAAGAACTGGCTTGGCACCTGGACGGTGATCTCCTGCCCGTTTAACTTCAGCGGAGCGATAGGCTGGAACCAGGTTTTGAAACTGAGGCTTGTCACGCGTTCCTGGATCAAATTCATGCAACGTTGCCAGACAAGCGCAGCTTCGGAGTCGAGATGGACAACTTCGGATGATATCGGTGCCGTATTCATTCCATATCTTGGAGATAGAACTATTAGCAGAAATCCGTGGAAGTTATCAACAATCTACTAACATAGAATTTCACAGCGTTGATAACTGGAAACAAATGGGGTTAGAGAGCTTGGAGGTTTATCAACATAAAGAAACAGATATAAAGCGATGGAAATCAAGCCTGTTTCATTGTTAAGAACATAGTTATCAACAGGCATGTGCAAACTCAGAAGAACTCGAAAATTATCCGGAAAAGCGGTGCGGAAAGCAGACCGCAGGTTATCAACAATTTATCAACCACGGGTATAGATCGCTACCCACCCCAGAGTATAATACCAACAAAGTCCCACCGCAAGGAAAATAATTACAAAAAGTTGGCGCCGATCAGTCAGGAGCGGGAAGCACACAAAACGACTATAAATATTGGACAAAAGCCCTTCAAACGCAAGAAGGCTTGTATCTTGGCACAAATCTTCGTACACTAAAAAGCTTTGCATACAGCAACAATTCTCAGTGGAGTATCAACGTGAAACGCACGTATCAACCGCATCGGCGTAAGAGGAAAAACACCCACGGATTCAGGGCCCGCATGTCGACAAAGAACGGCCGCAAAGTTCTTGCTCGCCGGAGGGGCAAAGGCCGCCGACGGTTGACGGTCAGCGACAGCATGTAATCCAGAGAAAGGTAGTGAAGCCATCAGCTCGTTCCCTGAAAAAGGGGGACATCCTCCGGGGGTATCAGGCGTTTTCACGCACCTTTTCTTCGGGGCGGTCCCTTCAACGCGGGCCGGTTCGATGCTTCTATGTTGAGAACCCCGACGGCAAAAAGCAGCTGCGAATCGGCTTCACCGTCTCAAGAAATCTCCGGACCGCTGCGTCGCGTAATCGCGTGCGGAGGTGGATGAGGGAATCGTACAGGCTCGAGAAAAACATCCTGGACGCAACGCGTAAGCAGCTAACCTGCTGTTATGATATCGTCTTTCTCTTCAGCGTACGATCAACCCCGGTTGTTGATCACCGGGTTCGGGAATCCATCGGCCAAGCCATCTCCTCCCTTCTCAAGGAACTGCAACTGAGATTTTCAGAAAGTTCATGAGACACCCCCTGATTATATTCGTACGCTTCTATCAGTTTTTCATTTCTCCACTACTCCCGTTCAACAATTGCCGGTTTTTTCCGTCCTGCTCTGAATACGCCATCGAAGCGATCGGTAAACACGGGGCCCTGAAAGGCGGATGGTATTCGTTGAAGCGCATCGCCCGATGTCACCCGTTTCACAAACACGCCGGTTACGACCCGGTTCCCTAACGCCACCGCTCGCAGAAGGATCTTATGGATCGTCAATCAATCCTAGGCTATACCCTCATTTTCATCCTTCTTGTTGTCTGGATGTGGATGAACTCGCCCACGCCGACGCAACAAACCGAAGCGGGAAAACAGACCGCGCCGACGTCGGTCATGCGCGACTCCGTCAAACGCGCCGATGTACCGTGGACCAAGGTCGACACCACGGTCCCCGTTGATCCGCTCGGCAAATTCTTCACTGGAAAGAACCGTGGCGCAGCGCGCACCATCACGATCGAGACAGATCTCTTCCTTGCAGAAATCACAACAAAGGGAGGGCTGATTAAACGGTGGCACCTGAAGAAGTACACGACGTGGAACGGGAAACCGCTCGAGCTTGTGGACTACAACCACGGCGGCGATTTCAGCCTCCTGTTTGCAACGTCCGATGGGCGGCTCATCAATACGCACGATCTGTACTTCGACCTCCCGGCGACGGAGAGCGATCAGCGCGTGCTGACAGGCAATGACGAATATAGCGTGAACCTTGTCCTGAAAGCAACGAACGGGGGAAAGATCACCAAGGCGCTCCACTTCAAGAACGGCGAGTACGGGTTCAAAGCCGACATCAACTTCGAGAAAATGAGCGGCGTGGTGTCGAACTTTGAGTACCAGCTGGTGTGGGAGAGCGGACTACGCTATGCGGAACATAACAGCGTGGACGAGTCGAGCTTCAGCGCCGCGTACGCCTATGCAGGAAAAGAATTGACGGAAATAGATGCCGCGGAGCTGGAAGCGCGACCGGAGAAAAATCTCTCTGGAACTGTTGACTGGGTGGCGACGCGGACAAAGTACTTCGCGCTGGCAATCATCCCCGAGAGCGGAACAAGCGAAGGCGCATATCTTACCGGCGGCAGAGTCGCAGCCCCGGATAAGGGAATTATTGAGTCGTACGGCATCGCGCTCAAAATGCCATTCAAGGGGCAGGACGACGAGAAGGGATCCTTCAAGGTGTTCTTTGGACCGGCGGATCTTGGCCTGTTGAAGGAATACAACTCGGGGCTGGAGAAAATTGTTGGCCTCGGGTGGGATTGGATTATCCGGCCGATCTCGGAATACATCATGCTTCCGCTGATGAGCTTTATCCATTACCTGGTCCCGAACTGGGGCCTTGTGATTATCGTGTTCTCGATCATTATCAAGATCGCCCTTCACCCGTTGACCCGCAGCAGCATGCGGTCGATGAAAAAAATGCAGGCGCTGCAGCCGCTGATGACAGAGATTCGGGAGAAGTACAAAGACGACCCGCAGAAGATGAATCAGCAGGTCTTGAATCTCTATAAGGAGTACGGCGTAAATCCGGCTGGAGGATGTTTGCCACTCCTGCTTCAATTTCCAATTCTCATCGCGCTCTACAACGTCTTCCGCGCGACAATCGAACTTCGCCAGGCGGATTTCGTCTGGTGGATCAAAGACCTCTCAATCCCCGACACGATTTTCAGCCTGCCCTTCGAGATACCATTCTTTGGCGTGCGCGATGTCAGCGGCCTCGCTCTTGCAATGGGGATTACAATGTTCATCCAGCAAAAAATGACGATCAAAGATCCGCGCCAGAAGGCAATGATCTGGATGATGCCGATCATGATGACGCTCCTGTTCAACAGTTTTCCATCTGGACTGAATCTCTACTATTTCGTCTTCAACGTGCTGTCAATTGGCCAGCAGGTGATGATCAATCGCCAGGCGGATGACGAGCCGTTGCGAAAAGTTGAACCGAAGAAGAAACGAGCGGGCGGCATCTTTGCGAAGCTGGGCAAAGACCTTCCCAGGCTGAAGAAGTAACAATCGCTGGTTGGCAGACCAAGGCCCCGTCGGATTCCGGCGGGGCTTTTTTGTTTGAGCGGGGGACAATTGGAAATCGGTCTCCGATTTTGTACATTGAAATCCTTCTTTCAACCATCCGGGGACGAAACGTGTCGTTGGCCCACGAAGTCGATACCATTGCAGCGATAGCAACGCCCCCAGGCGAGGGGGGTATATGCGTGATTCGCATCAGCGGGGAGGCGGCTGCAGAAGTGGCGGACCGAGGCTTCCGGGGAAAGCAGCATCTCAAAGACGTTCCGACGCACACGGCTCACTATGGTAGTTTTTCGGATGAGAACGGGGTTGCGCTCGACTATGTCGTGGCGCTCGTTTTCAGGGGTCCGCACTCGTACACCGGTGAAAACACCGTTGAACTCAGTTGCCACGGCGGTCAGTTTGTAGTAAAAAAGATATTAGAGTCTTTAGTCCGATTTGGCGCCCGGCCGGCAGAACCGGGAGAGTTCACGAAGAGAGCCTTCCTCAACGGTCGCATGGATCTCGTACAGGCAGAGGCGGTTGCAGATCTCATACACTCGAGATCACAGAAGGCACACCAGACATCAATCGCCCAGCTGGAAGGTGCGCTGTCGAAAAAGGTACTCGAAATCCGGGAACAACTGATTCAGAGCGCAAGCCTGCTTGAACTGGAGCTCGATTTTGCCGAAGACGGCTATGAGCTCGCCGACAAGAAAAAGGTTGCAGGGTTGCTTGAAGAATCGATCCGGAGGGTTGGCAGTTTGCTGGAGACGTACTCGGTAGGACGGGTCTACAGAAACGGCGTCAGGGTTACGCTCGTCGGGAGTCCAAACGTGGGGAAGTCAAGCCTACTCAACGCACTCCTAAGACAAGACCGGGCGATAGTGACAAATATTCCCGGGACTACGAGGGACGTCATCGAAGAATCGATCACAGTCGGGGGACTCCTCTTCAACCTCAGCGACACGGCCGGGCTCAGGAAGACCAATGACCCGGTTGAGAGAGAGGGGGTGAGGAGGACCGAAACCAAGCTCCTCAACAGTGACATTGTTGTCCTGATACTTGACGGTAGCAGACCCTTGAATACCGACGAGGCGGGCTTGGTTGAAGGCGCAATTCGAACCGCGGAAACCAGCATGGCCAGGTGCATTGTTGCCGTCAATAAGATTGACCTGAAGCCGTTCGGGCCGGCCGACTTCACAGAGTTTGGGGGCAAACGACATGGGCACAAAATCGTGGGCGTATCTGCCTTGACATCAGAGGGAATTGACGATCTTGAACTAGCCCTCTTTGAGTCGGCCACGGCGGGCGGTGTTGGTATCGCCGAGGGTGGCGTCATGATCACAAGCCTCCGGCATTACTCGGCCCTGGAAAGGGCAAGGACCAGCTTGGCGTTTTCACTAGAGACTGTGCTGGCTGGCGATAGCAGCGAGTTTGTGACCGTCGATCTTCGGTCGGCCCTTGATTCCCTGGGCGAAGTCACCGGGGCGGTGACGACAGAGGATATCTTGAATTCCATTTTTTCTAAGTTCTGCATCGGAAAATAGGCGTGTTTCACGTGAAACGGTCCTGAAATTTTGGCTCAAAAACACGAAAATATTGACATTGTTGTCGTTGGCGGGGGGCACGCCGGAATAGAGGCGTCGCTCGCCGCGGCTCGAATGGGGGCAGAGGTCGCCCTCATTACGATGAGCAAAGCTGCGGTCGGGCGAATGTCTTGCAACCCGGCTATTGGCGGAACAGCTAAAGGGCACCTGGTTCGCGAGATTGACGCTCTTGGCGGCGAAATGGGGAAGATCGCGGACGCTACGGGAATTCAATTTCGACTCCTGAATAAATCAAAGGGTCCGGCTGTCTGGTCGCCGAGATGTCAGAATGACCGGGAGTGGTATTCGAGGGAAGCCAGGCGACGACTGGAGTCTGTCGACGGGATCTCGATAATGGAAGATATGATCCTCTCCGTGGAGACCGAGCGTAATCCGGAAACCGGAAAGCAAAGCATTTGCGGGATTACAACAGTCAGCGGCGCTCGAATTCTGTGTAAGGTCGTTGTCCTAAGCGCCGGGACATTTCTCAGGGGCTTGATGCACACCGGGATGCAGAACCGCGAAGGCGGCCGTTATGGTGAACCAGCAGCTATGGGCCTGACTGAAAGTCTTGTGCAGCTCGGGTTTGAAAGTGGACGTTTAAAAACAGGCACGCCCCCCAGGGTTGACATTCGTTCAATAGATTTGGCAAAGACGGAGCCCCAGCCAAGCGATGATCCACCACAACCGTTTTCCTTTTCGACGACCTCGATTACGAATCGCCAAATTCCGATGTATTTGACTCACACAACCGAGCAAACCCACAAAGCTCTCCGGAAGGGTTTCGATCGGTCGCCGCTCTTCACCGGCGTGATCAAGGGGGTTGGACCGCGATATTGCCCGTCGATCGAAGACAAGGTGGTTCGGTTTGAAGACAAGGACAGACATCACATATTCCTCGAGCCGGAGGGGTACGATACAAATGTCGTCTATGTTAACGGCTTCTCGACCAGCTTACCAGTGGAAATTCAACTCGAAGGTCTTCGCACCATACCCGGTCTCGAAAACGTTGATATGCTAAGACCGGGCTACGCCGTGGAGTATGACTTCTTTCCACCCCACCAGGTAAAATTGACACTAGAGACCAAACTCGTCGACGGACTCTTCTTTGCAGGACAAATAAACGGGACATCGGGATACGAAGAAGCCGCGGCACAGGGTCTTATTGCCGGAATCAACGCCGCCCTGCAAATCAAAAAGCAAGATCCCTTTGTCCTCAAGCGATCAGAAGCATACATTGGGGTGCTGATCGACGACTTGGTGAATAAAAGCACAGACGAGCCCTACCGAATGTTCACATCTCGGGCAGAGCACCGCCTGGTGTTGCGCCAGGATAATGCCGATCGGCGTCTGATGGCGAAGGGGATTCCGCTGGGACTGGTCGACGCCGCCATGCAAGTCCGACTCAAAACAAAAGAGGAACTCGTGGCCGCCGGTCTTGATCTTGCATCACAGTACTCTTTGACGCCGGAGACTCTGAACATCCACCTGGAAACGAACGGACAGGAGCGCGTGACCGAGAGGGAGAAACTGGCAAAGCTCCTCAAGAGACCCTTTGTTCGTTTGGAGGAACTCCTTTCACTCGATTCGCTGGCCGGCGAGCCCGTATTCCAGAAAATCCTCTCGCTGAACGATAGACGTCTGGCGAAGGAAATTCTGGAGCAGATCGAGATCGAATTGAAGTACGAAGGGTACATCGAGCGGCAGCGAGAACAGATAGAAAAATTCGACAGATACGAAGAACAAAAAATTCCTGCCGGATTCAACTACAGCAAACTTCACGCGCTCTCTACGGAGGGCCGGGAAAAACTAGGCAAAGTGAAACCGGAGTCAATCGGGCAAGCTTCAAGAATCAGCGGCGTCACACCATCCGATATCTCTGTGCTAATGGTCGCATTACGCGGGTAGCGGTTTCACGTGGAACGATTACCGTAAGTTGTTTTATATCAACAGGTTATGGCGACACAAGAAAACATCGTTTGGCTCCAAACGGTATGCGCCAAGAACGGGTTGCCGCTCGACGAACAAATGCTCTCCCGGTACGCCGAGCTCGTTACCCGATTGTTGGAGTGGAACAAAAAAATCAATCTCATCTCGCGCCGCGACGAAGAGGGTATCTGGTCGTCCCACATACTTCACAGCCTATCCATTCTTTTCAAGCTTCGCATACCACAAGGGTTGTCAATCCTCGATCTTGGGACCGGCGGTGGTCTCCCGGGACTGCCGCTCAAAATTGCGCGCCCCGATCTTCAGTTGACCCTCCTTGATTCTACACAGAAAAAAATAAATGTTGTGAACGAAATTGCGTCTTCGCTCAAGCTGGAACACGTGACATCGGTTTGGGGAAGGGCGGAAGTTCTTGGGCGACAGCCGGAGCATGCAGCAAAGTTTGATCTTGTTGTCGCCAGGGCCGTCGCCCCTCTGAAGGATCTTATTGTGTGGTCGCTGCCATTCCTCAAGCGTGAAAAATCAAACACAGCGATTGAAGAAGGAGACGAGAGGATGCTTGTTGCCGGACCAGCCCTCATCGCATTGAAGGGGGGCGATCTGATGGGGGAGTTTGCACGGATTAAGCATCTGTCTGCTGTAACGAACACGGAGTCAATAGCTCTCACGCTTCACGGTTCACAACAGCTTGAAGAGGGAGAAAAGAAAATCGTGGTTGTGAGCCTTAATCCCGAACAGTCAAAAAGAACGGACAAACGGTGACAGATCAGAAACAACTTTTTGAGCAACTCACGCGCTTGAGCACAGAACAGCGGAATCCCGCAAGCATGGATATTGACGCCCGGTCGGTCGAAGAGATCCTCCAAATAATCAGCAGCGAAGATCTCAGGGTTGCCCCCGCGGTTGAAAAAGAGCTCCGCCACATTGGCAAGGCGGTCGAATTGGTGGTGAAGGCAATCAAGCAGGGGGGGCGGCTGCTTTATGCCGGAGCGGGAACAAGCGGTCGACTTGGTGTGCTCGACGCTGTCGAATGCCCGCCAACATATGGGACACCGCACGGTCTGATTCAGGGAATAATTGCCGGCGGTGAGAAGGCGATGTTCAAAGCACAGGAGGGGGCAGAGGACAAAGAGGAAAACGGCGCCAGGGCTGTTGATGAACAGAAAATCAATGACGGGGATGTCGTTTGTGGAATCGCGGCGAGCCTCCGAACTCCATTTGTGATCGGTGCCGTAAAGCGGGCAAAACAACTTGGCGCCAAGACGCTGTATGTCACGACGAACCCAAGGTCTAGACTGTATTCGCCAGAATTTACGGAAGTAGCAAACGCCATCGACGTGGCCATCTGTCCGGAGGTTGGCCCGGAGGTCATCATGGGGTCAACCCGGATGAAGTCGGGGACAGCTCAGAAACTCGTGCTCAATATGATCACAACAACGGCCATGATTCGGCTCGGCAAGGTCTATGAGAACATGATGATCGATCTGCAAATGACCAACTTGAAGCTGCAGGAGCGGGCAAAACGGATTGTTATGACGATTACCGGTGTTGAGTATGACGTGGCGGCCGACTACCTCGGACGAGCGGGCGGTCACGTCAAGACCGCCCTCGTGATGATCAAAGCGCAGGTAGATTGCGATGAAGCACGGCGACGATTAGAAAGAGCAGACGGCTTTGTCAGGGCGGCGATCGAAGGGAAAGAATACAGAGCACTATAGGAGCGCGATGGTAATGGCCAGGATCAAAACACCCCAGCTGGGCAATGTCGATCTCTATCCCCCATTCGAGGGCTTCCCCGTGGAGGGAATAAACTTCTTGAAGCGCCTGAAGCGGAACAACAATCGGCCATGGTTCGAGAAGCATCGAGAGGAATACGAACTGCGCGTCAAGCTTCCCATGCAATCGTTGATCGCGGCGCTTCAACCGCACTTTCTGAAGTTTGCGCCCGAATTTGACATCAATCCCAAGAAATCCCTTTTCCGCATCTACCGGGACGTCCGGTTCAGCCACGACAAAACCCCATACAAAACGCACGTCGCTGCGCACTTCGTGCTGCGAGGCAAGCCAAAGGGTGTGGAGGGATCGGGGTACTATCTGCACATTGAGCCGGGGCAAGTATTCCTCGGCGGTGGTATCTATATGCCGGACACAGACCAACTCAAAAACATCCGGCGGGCGATCGACGCCAACGCCGACCAGTTCCTATCTATTCTTCGCAGTAAGAAATTCGTTTCAACATTCAAGCAACTGAAAGGAGAGAAACTCACAAGGGTTCCGAAGGGGTACGACGCAGATCACCCCATGGCTGAATGGCTGAAGCAGAAGCAGTTTTTTGTGTGGGTCGAATGGCCGGAAGCTCGATGCAAGGGAGAGAATCTCGTGAAAGAAGTTGTCAGCGTGTTCGAAACCGCCACGCCCCTGGTGCGATTTCTCAACGAAGCAATGAGTTGAAAGCCCAACATCGGTTTTCACGAGGGTAAGTCCCAACGCCGCCGTGATCGCGGCGGCGTTTCCATCATCACCAAAACACAATGCGGTTTTTGATGTGATCATTGCCGGGCCGCGAATGAAATCCGGCGCGGAAGCAACACCACGAAACGGTCGAGGTAATACGATTTGCACCAGTTTCATCGCCTTGCTTCTACCTGCATTTGTCGGTATATTTTTGGCACCTGATAAACGTCCCGACGCCCGGGACTCTTTTTGTTTTTGGGACAGACAGTGAGGCCGTTAAAGACGATGAGCGAAACACCAATAAAATTCAGCGACGCAACGATCGAAACGATCGATAACATTCCAACAACCCTGCCCGTGTTGCCGTTGCGGGATGTGGTGGTCTTCCCCTATATGATCTTTCCGGTGCTGGTGGGTCGCGAGAGCTCGCTTCGTGCCGCGAACGAGGCTTTGGAGCGCGGCAAGAACATATTTCTCGTAGCTCAAAAAAGCGCTTCGATAGACGAGCCAACCGCCGAAGACGTGTACCAGCAAGGAACTGTTGCGAAGATCATTCAAATGCTCAAGCTGCCGAACGGGCTGATGAAAATTCTCGTTGACGGAATCGTCCAGGCGTCGGTCAAAAGATTCCTGTCCACGACATCGTTTCTTGAAGCCGAAGTGATTCTCAACAGAGCAGAGGTTTCCGCCGGCCACGACATTGATGCCCTGGTGCGACATGCCTCGACCCTGTTTCAGGAATATGTGAAACTGAGCCGGAACGTACCGCCCGAAGTTCTTATGGCGTTCGAGGGAATCAAGGAGCCGCACCGGAAGCTCTATTATATGGCGGCAAACCTTGTGCAAAGCGTCGACATCAAACAGCGCATTCTTCAAACCCAGCACGTGCGTGAGCAATTATATGAACTGTCAAAGATCCTCACGACCGAGATCGATATCCTGAAGATCGAGCGCGAGATCGACACAAAAGTCCAGGACAACATACAGAAGTCACAACGGAAGTTCTTTATTCAGGAACAGATTCGAATTCTCCAGGATGAACTTGGAGAGGACGAAGCGTCCCCCGAGCTGGCCAAGCTCAAGGAACAGATTCAGAAGGCAAAGATGCCAAAGGAGGTAGAGGAAAAGGCCATGGAGGAGTTTAATAAACTCAAGAAGACCCCTCCCATGTCGCCCGAATTTACCGTCACCCGCAACTATCTCGACTGGCTTATTGCTGTTCCGTGGACCAAACGAACAAAAGACAACCTTGATGTTGAGCACGTCAAAAAGATCCTCGATGAGGATCATTTTGGACTTGAGAAACCCAAGGATCGCATCCTGGAACACATTGCAGTCCTGAATCTTGTCAAGGAGATGAAGGGTCAGATCCTCTGTTTTGTCGGTCCCCCGGGAGTAGGAAAGACATCGCTCGCAAAGTCCATCGCGCGGGCTCTTGGACGGAAATTCGTCCGGATTTCCCTCGGCGGCGTCCGGGATGAGGCCGAGATTCGCGGTCATCGGCGCACGTATATTGGATCAATGCCCGGAAAGATCATTCAGTCGATGAAGCGCGCCGGCGCCGTCAATCCGGTAATGCTGATGGACGAAGTCGATAAGATGAGCATGGACTTCCGCGGTGACCCGTCGGCGGCGCTGCTCGAGGTGCTCGATCCGGAGCAGAATAACACATTCAGCGATCACTATCTCGATGTCGACTACGACCTGTCAAAGGTCATGTTCATTACCACGGCAAACATTCGGTACGCGATACCACTGCCCCTTCAGGACAGGATGGAGATCATTGAGCTTCCCGGGTATCTCGACTACGACAAGAGGGAAATTGCAAAGCGCCACATCATTCCGAAGGAACTGAAGGCGCACGGACTGACGGAAGGAATGCTGAGGTTTACCGACGATGGGATTGACAAGATCATCAACGAGTACACGCGGGAAGCGGGGGTGAGAAACGTCGAGCGCGAGCTAGCTTCGATCTGCCGGAAAG